>FLNX01004551.1_pt1 | contig 64393 bp, 58 predicted proteins | sample 1140341 | NCBI WGS metagenome assembly FLNX01 (sample SAMEA3878208, study PRJEB12797) | bioreactor metagenome | biome: Moose rumen | place: Sweden | collected 2011-10
TCCCGGACAAGCATGGCTCCGGCATCTCCGGCACCGACAATAAGTACATTTTGACGATTGCCTTTGGATTCTGTGACTAAGTCCAGATTGACCTTGAAGAGCAGACGGCTGATGCCTATACCCCCCAAGGTGAAAATCCATGTGAGTATAGGGATGCTGCGCGGCATATAGATGTCGGTCATTATTACGATGATGAATATCAGCGCCTGCGAGAGGGTAACGGCACCAATAAGCGCTACCAGGTCGCGCATACGGGCATAGTGCCAGATACGATGGTACATGCCATAGAAGTAAAATATGGCAAGGCTGACAATGACTATCCACGGGATACACGCTTGTACGCTTGCCAGCTCCCTGCTTGGTAATTCGCCTTCGCTGCGCAGTAAAAGTGCCAGTATCGGGGTTATTGCCAGAATAATTGCATCTATAAGTATCAATTTGAATTTGTCACGTATACTTTGGAAAATTTTCACAATAAATTAAGCTTCCTTTCAAACTAATGCTTACAGCCCCATAGTATCTGCCTATTTTAAATTCACAAACTAATCATTCTTTGCCGCCTAGTTTTAGTTCATATTTTATATGTATTTTAAGTTTCACATTGCAACCTTATTATATGCGTCATATTGACGCAAGTCAATATTTTTTGTTTCTAAACGACACCAAACATGCCACTGCTAACAATTGTTTCATATAATTAAGGTAGTTTTACATCCAAGGAGTGATTCACATCGAAAACAAACTGCAATTTTTACGGGAGATGCATGAACTGAAACAGCAGGATGTGGCAGACGCGCTTGGTGTCAGCCGCTCTACCTATGCTAATTACGAATCAGGGCGTCGCGCACCTGATATTGACCTGCTGATGCGTCTGGCAGATATATACGGTATTTCCCTTGATGAACTGACCGGCCATCAGGTGAATCAGTCCAGCGGCATAAAGCTGACCAGTCAGGCACTGCGTCTGCTCAAAAGTTTTAACCAGCTGCCTGCTGACTATCAGGAATGGTATATTTCCCATATGGCCTATGATGTGAAGGATGGGCCATACCGAATGAAATTAGCTCCGGCTATTGTCGCTGATAAAATGAGCTCAAAAAAATAGGCATTTCGATTCAACAGAAATCGAAATGCCTATTTTTTAGTTTTTCCGCCACTTCGCAATGACAGCACTTGGTTAAAACTTGCCGCCACCGCCGCCGTGGCTGCTGTCACTGGCTGATGAGGAGCTGTCGCTGCTCTTGGATTTTGTCCGTCTGGTTACGGTAGTAAAAAGGTATCTGTCCTGACGCTGGTTTATGTCTACAGTATCTTTTCGCAGGTATTTACCGGCCTCCAGCGCCGGAGCTACGTTGCTCATGCCGCAGATGAGATAGTAGGCAAAGAAAAATCCGCCCGCCGCGGCAACCGCTACCGCAAGTATAGCTGCCAGAATGTCAAATTCATCGGCCGGGTCATAAGGCTTGCCCTCTTTTTCGTAATAGCTCAGGTATTTATCCACACCATTCACAAAGGCGTTAAAGCCGGCCTCATACTCTCCGTCAGACAAATCCTCCAGAAAGAGATTTTTCAGTCCCGTTATCCCTGTCTCATCGGCGATGCGGGCGCGCATATTGTTGTCGGTGGAAATGTACCAGTCACGGCTGCCCATGGCTATTACCAAAACGATGCTGCCATTTTCTCCCCCGGCATAGTTCTTGTCTAAAGTATTGTTGGCATATTTGCCGACGCTCATGCCTTGGGGCAGGTTTTGCAGGGTACAGATACCGATTTTGACTTTGTGGACAGCCTCCACCTGCTGGATTTTGGCTGCCAAGGCTTCACGCTGTGGGCTTGACAGCAGTTTAGCCTGGTCTGATACAGGAGATGCTGCCATAGCCAAAGACTGACACAGGAGCAGAATAAGCAGGCAGGCGCCTTGCAGTACAATCAGCAATTTTTTCATCACCGCCACCTCCTTAATCCGCCAGCAGCCACTTGGCGGCATAGTAAACAATGGGCAGGAGGACAGCAAAGACCTCCAGTCCATAGGCTACGGCTTTTTTCATGTCGTAGGGCAGACTGCCCACGACTTTGCCTGTCTGACCGTTCATCATAAAAGTATAGGGCTTGTCCTGATAGCGCGTGGTAACAATCCAGACGGGCACCATGCAGTAGGCCACCGCGCCGTCCTTTTTCTTCACGTCCGCTTCGGTGCAGGAAACGCTGTCATACCCCTCCACGGTATCACGCAGCACATCTATGGCACTTTGCTGTACGCGCTTGTCCGCCCGGGGCACGGAGGCCTCGGCGTCCACGTCGTACTTATCGGCCAGAAAGCCGGTCATGTAGGCATTGCTGAAAGGCACCATCTCGCTGTAGTCAAAGGGCTCAATGCTTTCCATGTAGGTGTCGTCCATCTTCTGGCTGCCGTCCACGGGAATCCTGGCAAAGGCCATATTGCCGGAGCGCAGGCATTCATAATGGCTGGTCTCAGTGATTTCCTCATCGCTAGTCTCGTAAATATGCACCTTTTCCGCCTGAAAGTGGGCATAGGCGTCCACCTCGGAATCAAAGAGCCAGAACGGCACGTACAGCGCCTGAATAGCCTCAATGCGGTTTTGGGATTTAAATAGACTGGGCAGGAGCCATTTGTCCTCACAAAAGGCCTTGAGGGCTGCCTTGGCATCATCCTTGGTTTTTTTGAAAGGAATAATGTAATCAGGCTTCAACATCCCTTCAAAACGATGGGGCAGCATGACGGCATGGCCGCAGTAACAGCATTCGGTAGCCATGGTATTGCCATCGGCCACGATTTGCGCGCCGCAGGACTCACAGACATAGGCCTTGAACGCCTCTGCTTCCTCACGTGACCACTCACCACCGGCCACAGCGGTATCCCATTTTTTATCTTCTTTGTCAGCCGCTTCTGCCGCCATGGCCTCTTTGGCACGAAAGAGTTCCTCGATGGCGGCCGCGTCCAATTCCGTACCACAGTATTCACAGGTTATTTTCTGCGTGCCGGGCTTGAAATCCAGCGGCGCACTGCAATTGGGGCATTTATAGGCCACGGAATTATCAGCCATAATTGCCACCTCCTTATATATTCATTGCCGGTTACGGACGGGGCTTGCCACATTCCGCGCAGAATTTGCCGCTGTTTTTGGCACCGCAGGCGCAAGTCCAGTCGCCAGCAGGACGAGGCTTACCACACTCGGAACAAAATTTGCCCGTATTTTGGGCGCCGCATTCACAAACCCAGCCATCGTCAGGCTTGGGCTGGCCGCACTCAGAGCAGAACTTGCCTGTATTGCCGCCATGACCGCAGGCGCAGGTCCAGCCACCAGTCGTTTGCGGCGCGGCAGCCTGCTGTGCCGCCCGCTGGGCCTGTCCCTGAGCCATTAAATCACCTACATTGACACCACCGGCCTGCCCTGCCATATTCATGCCCATAAAGCCGATCGCCGCGCCGCCTTCATTCCTGGCGGCATCACGCAGGGCATCGGCCTGCGCTGCACCGTACATGCCAGCCATAAGTGACGGGTCGCGTCCCAGAACAGCGGCCTCCTGCATTTTCTGGAGTTTTTCCAGCACGGCCTGACTTTCATCCGTGAGGCTGACGCTGGCTACAGCTACGGAAACCACCTCAATACCGCGCAGGTTCCCCCATTTCTGACTGAGACTTTCATTGAGGGCAGCGGCGATATCGGCAGAGTGAGCCTCCAGTTCGTCATAGCCCACGCGCATGGCAGAGATTTTCGCCATGGCCGGCTTCAAGGCCATCATGAGTTCAGATTTCAGCTGGCTGTCAATTTCTTCCCGGGAGAAGGTATAGCTGACATTGCTGGCGATATTGGTGTAAAAGAGAATCGGATTGGTAATGCGGTAGCTGTATTCGCCAAAGCAGCGTATCTGTATGGTCTGTTCGTAGTTTAAGGTATCATCGCGCACCTTAAAGGCAATCGGTGACGGCGTGCCGAACTTGTTGCCGTAGATTTCCTTGGTATTCACATAGTAAACGCGCTGGTCACGGCCTGTGTCACCGCCGAAGGAAAAACGGCGCCCGATTTCGGCAAAAACCTTGGGAATCGTGTCGGAAAGGTCACCGGCAAACAGGGATGGTTCCGTTTCCCTGTCGTAGGTGTATTCGCCGGGCTCAGCGCAGATATCGACCACTTCACCATTTTCCACAATGATGAGGCACTGACCGTTGTTGACGGCTACCCGGGAACCTTGGGAAATGATGTTGTCGTCGCCCTTGTTGGAACTGCCCTTGCCGGTCTTGCGGTGGCCTTTGGCCATAAGTACATCAGGCGGCAGGCTGTCGCAATATATGTATTCCTTCCACTGATCGCCCAAAACACCGCCTACGGCGCTCATACCTGCTTGTAAAAGTCCCATAATCTTTTCCTCCTGTTCAAAAAATGCTTTGTGCTTACTTCGCCACGCCCTGCCAAAATTCCCCCTTGCAATAGTATACTTAAAATGCTATACTAAAAGGGTCGTTGCGGGCATAGTTCATCGGTAGAATGAAAGCTTCCCAAGCTTTAGAGGTGGGTTCGATTCCCATTGCCCGCTCCATAAGAAATTACAAGGAGCTGTGACAGATGCGAAAGCATTTGCCGCAGCTCCTTTTTATAACCATTTCATGAGACATACAGCTTTAGAAAGCAGCCTCCATTATATTCCCAAAGCGCGATAAAGGCTGTCATCAATAACACGCCGTTGTTGTTTCAACACAGGGCTGTAGCCAGTCTTATCGCCAAAGAATTTCATGTTATAGGCGGAAACAAAGGCCACCTCTGCCGTATTGGGTATCATGGGATCGCCTTCGGCATGGCTGTAATCGCGGTTGATGTCCCAATCCTGCCACTGCTGACCAAACTGATAGGCTATGGACTTCCTGCCCCAATGATAGCGGAAACGCAGGGTAAATACATCCCCCAATGTATACGGCCCGCCAATATAAGTTTCATGCTGCCGCCAGTAATCATCCGAAAAGTTCACCGATACCAGATTGATGGCAATCTGATAATCAGGTGGCGCATAACGCTCGACCGCCACAGATGACCTGTCTGCATACCTGCCTACGCCCATGCCGGCATCCACTAGCACCAAATTCCCGTTGTCCAACGTGGCCGGATAATTGGCAAAGGCCGCCGCTGATAACAGCAGCAGCGTAATCAAGGTCAAAGTCGCTCTTATCATTGCTCGCAATGCAATCACCTCCACATTATCTATCACATCCGTTACTTTCGCCGCCAAGGCATGTAACTCCTTTTGCAATCTTGAAATCTATATCACGTTATATACAGAAAAAGCCCACCACGAGGAGCATATCGCTCCCAGCAGTGAGCCAATCATCATATTGTAAATCCATTTTGTCTGGCTATATCCAATACCTTATCCTCGGAAATCTCCAAATCATCCGCTATTACTGCAGGCGATTTATGTTTCTTTAGATTGGACAATACCAAATTGGTCAGCAATTGCGCCTGTCCTAGTGCAATTCCCTCATTACGTCCCTGATTTATTCCTTCATTACGCGCATCCGTCACCATATCATCTATTGCTTTGCACACATCAATCCGCTCCTACGAAGAAGTTACACTACAGCCAGACTAAACACTTATTGTTGCAATGCCTCAATTTGTGCATCTGTCATTCCGGTAGCCTTCTTGACTGCCTCTACTGTCACCAGACCAAGTGACAACATTTTCTTGATAGTTTCATCTCGTCCTTCTTCACGGCCAGCGGCACGGCCTACTTCCATTCCCTCTTTGCGCCCCTTATTCAAAATCTCCTTTGCTTCATATTCTAAAATTTGGCCACCCATGACTTTTTCCACTCCTTCCACAATTTTCTTCTTATTTATTGCCAGATGGCGAACGACCTTCTTACCCATGTCGATAATCGCCTGACGGGTAAAGGCATCCAGTTCGCCTGATTCTTGTAGCTGTTCCAGTTTTCTTACGATCCGGCGGTACTCATTCAACAGCACCGCTAATTTTCCCTCATCCGCTTCATACTCATCAAATCGCTTCTCATGGGTGAATATATAGAACGGAATCAAGAAGTACAACTTTTTGTCGAAGATTTCATCAATGGTATACCGCTTGGCCTTCATTACCTGTATACCATACTCCACTGTACCTCCCGGCGTTACCATGCGTATGGTCATCTCATCCGGTGTTTCTTCGGTATGCCTTAAAAATAGCACCGCTGCATGGGGGAATGTCACGGTCAGGACATTTCCCTCTTTTTCTCCACCAGCCAATGCCAGCTGTGCGCCATATTCAAACATACGCACCAGCATACTGTTATCCGGAGTAGACTGAGTTTCCACATGATAGGTCTTCTTTTCTCCCTTTTCGTCGATAACCACGATAAAGGAGTCTGTAACTCTCTTATCCTCATTGCCGTCCTGCTGTTTGAGGAAATGTTCATTCTGGAGCAGAACAATCCGCTCCCTGCCAGTATAATGCTCATGAAAACATTCATTGAACATTGGCAACAGCAGCGGACTGCAATCTGTTACCATTGTGCGGAACACATCATCATATGGGGTTGGACTGTATTCCATAAATATATCTACCTTTCTTGTCCTATCGTTATGGGACTATCACGTCTGATACTTATCTTTGCCCTTATTTTAGCACAAGGGAAAGATTTTTTCGACAATTAAATTTACAAATATCAGTTTTATCAAATTATATTTTCATTGTCACTATCCCCTCTTTTCGAGCCTTCACTCTACACGCGATAGTCTTCACTATTCGCGTTTTACACCTTATTTGCACCTTATCGAGCCTCAAACGACCGTAAATAACTGCAAATATCTGCAAATATCAAATTCTGCATCGTAAGATAAAAATGCCGCCAACCCTTGAAAATAAAGGGCTGACGGCCTATAATGAATTTATCGCATTTGATGGGCGGATAATGAGCCTAGACTTCCCAAGCTTTAGAGGTGGGTTCGATTCCCATTGCCCGCTCCATAGAAAATACAGGAGTTGCGAAGGCAGCTCCTTTTTGTTATGACTTCTAAAAATCTCCACACAAAAAACTGGCTCACTTACAATAATTCAGAACTTCTGTAAGTGAGCCAGTTTATCATTATATAGCAAAAACATTCTGTCTGGCGATGTCCAATACCTTATCCTCGGAAATTTTGCGCCTTCACCCTACAAGCGTTAATCGTCACAATTCGCATTTTACACCTTATTTGCACCTTATCAAACGTAAAATAACTGTACATTACCGCAAAACCATCTGGCAGCTAAAATACATAAAGGCCGCAGCCCCTTGAAACTAATGGGCTGACGGCCTCCTGAATTTATCTGTACGCGAAGGTACTTTCCTAAATCCTATATAAGTTCGTTATGCTTAAGCTGCCTGTACAGCGTGTAAAATGCTCCGGGAAAGCCGATTACAATACCGCCGATTATCCCGGCTTTGCCCAGCTGGAAATAATCCCCCAGCAGGCTGCCGATGTAACCGCATATTCCCACAAACACCACGAGGTATATCCCCACGCCACCCAGAATCGAAAAGGCCTTGACCGCCTGCTTTAAGCCGCCAGGTTCTTGTTGCTGCATAGTAGCCCTCCTTGTAAAAAAGCCCTCCCCGTCGGGAAGGCTTTTGCTTCAAAACTGTACTGTTCCTTATTTTCCGCGAAATACATCAGGACGGCTGTCGGCCAGACCGTAATGATAGAGAATTGCCTGAATGATGCGTTCCGAGGCCTTGCCGTCACCATAGGGGTTGACAGACTCTGCCATACGGCTGTATTCTTCCTTGTCCGTCAGCAAAGTCTTGGCCTCAGCATAGACGCGCTCGCTGTCCGTGCCAATCAGCTTTACCGTCCCGGCGGCCACAGCTTCGGGACGCTCAGTGGTATCACGCAGGACGAGTACAGGTTTGCCCAGAGCCGGAGCTTCCTCCTGCACGCCGCCCGAATCGGTCAGAATCAGGTGCGCCTTATGCATCAGATTGGCAAAGGGCTCATAATCCAAGGGGTCAATCAGATGAACTTTCTGCAAGTCCCCCAGTTCTTCCTTAACCACTTCCCGTACCTTCGGGTTCTTATGCACGGGGAAAACAACTTCCACATCATCAAATTCTTCCGTAAGGCGGCGCAGTGCTTTATAGACATGGCGCATGGGCTCGCCGAGATTTTCCCGGCGATGGGTGGTCACTAAAATAATGCGCTTATGGGCAAAATCAATGCTCTGGAGCATATCATCGGCAAAGCAGAAATCCTCACGCACTGTATGATGCAGGGCATCTATAACCGTATTGCCGGTTACAAAAATGCTGTCTGCCTGCACGTTTTCTGCCAGCAGATTGCTCTCTGATGTATTGGTCGGCGCAAAGTTCAAATCGGCAATACAGCCGGTCAGCTTGCGGTTCATTTCCTCCGGGAACGGCGAATACTTGTTGTGCGTGCGCAGGCCGGCCTCCACATGTCCCACTGTCGTCTGATGGTAATAAGCTGCCAGTGCGCCGGCAAAGGTGGTGGTAGTATCGCCGTGAACAAGCACGATATCCGGCTTTTCCTGTTCCAGCACCTTATCAAGGCCCATCATAGCCTTGGAGGTGATATCAAAGAGGGTCTGTCCCTGTGCCATGATATCAAGGTCATAATCAGGCGTGATATGAAAAAGCCCCAGAACCTGATCCAGCATTTCCCGATGCTGCGCCGTCACAGCCACAATGGGCACAATCTTGTCGGGATGCTTGGAAAGCTCCAGCACGATAGGTGCCATTTTAATGGCCTCAGGACGGGTGCCAAACACCGTCATAACCTTGATTTTCTTTTGTTCCATTCCTAGTCCCCTCTCTATAAAAAAGGCAGGTCCGCGCCTGCCTTGTGGGTTCTGTCATTAGCAGCTTCAATGCTGATGCGCAGAATCATTCATTCGGAAAATACCAATTTTCTTGGCTCCGAACAATACCGCCGCAATAACCACACATACGATGAGAATTGCAAACTGATAGCTTACCTCCGTAAGGGCAACGGCACTAAGCCCCAGCAATGCACTGATAACGTACATCAGCAGTACGGCCTGCCGCTGGCTGAAGCCTAAATCCATTAAACGGTGATGCAGATGCCCTTTATCCGGCTTGAAGATGGGTACACCGCCGCGATAACGGCGCACGATGGCAAAGGTAGTATCAAGAATCGGCAGCCCCAAGGCCAGAATCGGCACAATCAGGGCAATGGTTGCCGCACATTTTACAGCACCGATAACGGAAATGCCTGCCAGCATGTACCCGAGGAACATACTGCCGGAATCTCCCATAAAAATCCGCGCCGGATTGAAATTATAGTAAAGAAAGCCAAAGGCCGCACCAGCCAAAGCTGCTGTAAGCACAGCCACCAACAGAATGTTCTGCTGCAGAGCCACCAGAAAAATCGTCACCGAGGCAATGGTGGCAACGCCTGCCGCCAGCCCGTCAAGGCCATCAATAAGGTTTACCGTATTGGTAAGCCCGACAATCCAAAAAATAGTCAGGGGGATGGCCAGCCATTCCGTATAAAAGAAATCGCCAAAGGGGTCTGTGATGAAGTCAATGCGCACATCAAAGGCGATGACCAGCACTGCCGCGGCCAGAATCTGGCCTACCAGCTTGACCTTGGCCGGCAGATTCTTGTAATCATCAATTACACCGACCAATACGATAAGGGAGCCGCCCACCAGCAGGCCTGTAATCTCAAAGAGAACCTCCGGCTCCACATCAATGGTTTGCAGTATCCCCAAAATAGCCACCATAAAGGCAGCGTAAATGCCCAGACCGCCGATACGGGGAATGGGTTTTTTATGTACTTTTCTCGCATCAGGAGCATCCAATGCCCCCGTCTTGGCCGCCAGTAAAATCACACCGGGCGTAATGAGCAAAGCCACACCTGCAGCAATGACAAACGCCAACATATATTCTGGCATACAAGCAGCACCTCTTTTTCCTAAAATCAACAACACGTAACAAGCCTATTTTAGCGCAGGGCACCCATAGTGTCAATGAAAATAAACTGAAAGACCATTTAAATTAGTCATGAATTTCATCAGGACGGCAGCAGACGACAGAGCCGTCTGTTTCGTAGTAAATTACCTGCGCCAGCTTGGCATTGCGCAGCATTCTCCGGCACAGCAGGCAGGGCTTCCCGGATGCCAGCGTCCCATCGGCGTTTATGCCGACAATGTAAATGGTTGCTCCCTCCATGTCTGCCGGGTCAGCATTGATGATGGCATTTTGTTCGGCATGGACAGCCACACAGAGTTCGTAATTCTGTCCCTTGGGCACATGCAGGCGTTCCCGCTCGCAAATGCCTGTATCAATGCAGTTGTCCTCGCCCCGAGGGGCGCCATTGTACCCCGTGCTGATGATGATATGGTCTTTGACAATGATAGCGCCATAGCGGCGGCGCAGGCAGGTGGCTCTCCTGCCCACAGCCCGGGCAATATCCAAAAAATACTCCGTCCATTCGGGACGCTTTTGTACCTTGCTATTCTGCTCCATGTTCGCTGCTCTCCTTTAAGTAACGACGGCCTAAAATCACCGCCACAAAATCATCAACCGGCACCGGCGGCACCTGCATGGTAACCGGCAGCAGACGCCGCCAGCCCTTAGGCGGATGGGCTTTCCAATACTCACCTTTGGCCATTTCCGTGGTGCGGTATTCATCACGGATGAGAATTTCCAGTTCCGGCACCTCCGCCAAACGGCTCCGGGCATCTTTGCTGGTAGTCCCGTTGCCCATAATTAGACGGCTAAAGCCGTATGCCGCTTTAGCCGTTGTTATCTCTGTTATTAAATTCGCAGTTGCGATGACCCGCTGGAACAGGACTTTGCCGTCCTGCCCCAGAACGGCAAAACCGCATTTATCCCGGCCGGGGTCTAAGGCTGCAATATTCATGGGGCTTTTCTCTCCACATTTATATTAAGTCTCAAGGGACCCAAAGCATCCGTATTGCCGTTGGCGTAAGCCGACAGGATTACGGGGCCGCGCTGACCGCGCAGTTGGGCGACGATTTCATAGAACTGCGCCCCTTCCATCACGCCGACAGTGCCCTGAAGCGGGTCAGGCAGGATTCCGCGGTTGGTTGCGGCAAAGTTGACATCCTTGAGGAAGTTCATCACCGTTTCCTCAGCTTCGCTGTCAGAGCCGCTCCTGATATCGTAGGGACGGGCGATGATAAACTCCTTATCCCGATAGATAATGCTGTTGGGATAGAGCTCGTAAATTGTCCGGACTTCCTCACCACGTACAATATTGCTGGCAGCCGTCATGCGCACGATGATGTCCTGCTTGCTCTTGGCAATGGTTTCCACCGCGGCATCACGTTCCGGCTGATAAACCCAGATTTCCTGGTCAGAACGGTCACGGCCCACCTTGGCCGATACGTTGCGGTTGGCCACGGCAGCCAGAGAATCAAGGTCAGCCGCCACTTCAGCGGCACTGCGGTTGCCCTGAATTACGCCGCTGGCCACAACCTCACCGGCCCGGAAGACGATATCCCCCTCCCTGACGGTAATAAGACCTGCCCGCAGCTGCTCTGCTCTTTTTTCCAGATTTTGATTATCCTGCGTCAGCGTGGTGTTGGCTGCCGCCAGCTCTTTGTTACTGTCGCTGAGGCTGGCATTTTGCCCCGTAAGTTCAGCATTGGCAGCCTGCAGGGCTTCATTGCCAGCCTGCAGTTTTGCCGATTCGGCTTCCAGCTCCTTTTGCTGGGCGCTGAGCTTTGACACTTCATCCTTGGACTGGCGCAGGGCGGCGTCCGTAGCTTCCTGCTCGGTCTTAGCCGTGGCTAAATCAGCCCGGGCAGCCGTCAGGCTGTCCTTGGTTTCCTTCATGCTCCTGTTCAGCTGCTCCATGCCGAAAAGGGCAGTGCGCACATTGTCGGAAACCGCCGCCATGACCCCGAAGGTCAGCGTGGTAATGACAATGCCTGTAAATATCGTAATTATGATTGATGTATGACGCGGCCGCAGGCCGAAGATAGACAGGCGCTTTTTGCCGATTTTGGTGCCCAATCGGTCACCAATAAAGGCAATCACGCCACCGGTAATTACCAATACGGTAATCAAAAGGACTCCTGACATCCGGCAACCTCCCTATAATTTTTTAGCGTGACGCCTTGCGAATCAGCAAGGCTCCGAAAATAATGCTGACGACATTCGGCATCCATACGGCCAGCATCGGTGGCCATGAGCCGCTGCGTGCCAAGGCATTGCCAATGGTCATCAGTGCATAGTAAGCAAAAATTATCACTACGCTGATGGCAAAGCCGCGCGCCGAAGTGTGGCGGTTAGGCTGCAAACCTAAGGGTACACCGACCAGAGCAAAAACCAGGCTGGCCATCGGAATGGTCACACGCTGGTGGAACTCTGTCTCCAGCTTGCTGGTATCGACATACTGGGTTCTCATAATGTCAATCTGCTCGCTGAGCTCGCGCATGGTGAGTTCTTCCAGTTCCTTTTGTTCGCTGACCACCTGCTTAGGTGTTACGCTGATGGGCATTGTCTGCGTTTTAAAGCGCACCGTATGTTCGCCGCTCTTTTCATCACTGGAGATATCGTAAATCATGCCGTTGTGCATGGTCCATATCGAGCCATTCCAGTCCGCGTATTCGGCATTTTCCACATGGGAAACCTTGCCATCCTTGCCAAACTCCTGCAGGCTTACCCCCTGCAGCTGCTGGGTATCGGCATCATAACGCCGGGCATAGGCCAGACGCTGCATGACACCATTGTCCATCTGCTTGAGGATGATATGCTCCTGCGACTTCGTGGTGACCGCACCCTGTATTTCATAGTTCAGCACATTGCGGTAAGCGGTGTTGGCCCAAGGTACAACGTATTCATTAAAGCCAATGGCAAAAATACTGACCATACCACCCAAGGCAATGGCCGGTGCCGCAATGCGGAAGAAACTGACACCGCAGGATTTCATCGCCGTGATTTCGCTGTTGCCCGAGAGCCGTGCATAGGTCAGCAGGCTGGACACCAGCATGGACATCGGGAATGTCCAAATTACCACAGCCGGCATACTGAAAATGAAGATTTTCACCACTGCGGCAAACGAGGCTCCGTAATCGGTAATGTATTCGGCTATGCGGAACAGGGTGCCTGTACCGATAAATACAGCCGTAAAAGCACATATTCCAAACAAGTACGCCAGCGTTACCTCCCGGAATATGTATTTGTCTAATATTCGCAAATGCATTATCTTTCTCCTTAGAGGGTGAATTTTTCACCGAGATAGAATTTCTTGGCTATGGGACTTTCCGCAATGGTCTTGCTATCCCCTTCCAGCAGGATTTCCCCCTGATTGAGGATATAAGCCCTGTCCACAATCTGCAGGGTTTCGCGTACATTGTGGTCAGTGATGAGTATGCCCATGCCACGCTGGCGCAGATACTGGATGATTTCCTGAATATCTGCCACCGCCAGAGGGTCTACGCCGGCAAAGGGTTCATCCAGCAGGATAAACTGCGGTTCCAGAGCCAGGCAGCGAGCGATTTCCACGCGGCGGCGTTCACCGCCGGACAGCGCTGCGCCCCTGCGGTTGCGCACATGCCCGATATGGAATTCCTCCAGAAGTTCCTCATATTTTACCTTCTGCTCCGTTTTGGACAGTTTCGTTGTTTCCAATATGGCCATGATGTTTTCTTCAACGGTCAATTTACGAAAAATTGAGGATTCCTGCGGCAAATAGCCAATGCCCAGGGTTGCCCGTTCATATATGGGCATATTGGTGATGTTGACATCGGACATATATACCTCGCCTGAGGTAGGCTTGTCCAGGCCGACAATCATGTAAAAGGAAGTGGTCTTGCCGGCACCGTTTGGGCCCAAGAGACCGACAATCTCCCCCTTTTCCACGCGCAGGGATACGCGGTTCACCGCTGTATGGTCTTTAAATTTCTTTACCAGATTCTTCGCTTCGATATGCAAAGCCTTAACCTCCAAGCATAATTACACACGCTTTAGCGCGCCTGAGCCGCACCGTCTTCTGCCAGATACAGCGTCAGCTTATTGCTCCGCATGCGGTTGTTTTCCTTAATCGCCCAGGCATTTCCCGTAAGCACGACCTGCCCCTTCTGTTTGCCCTGATAATCGGCGTTATCACCGCCGGCCTCCATCTTGCGTACGGGGCTGTTGACATAGACATTGCCCCTGCCGATGTAATGCTCATCATCCAGCCAGCCTTCCATGTAATCAGCCTTAAAGGTGCCGTCCTTATTGGTGATAGTTCCACCCAAGGGAATTTTGATATACTTGTTCTGATTGGGGTAGTAATCAACCTGTTCTCCCGTAAAGCTTCTATCAGCCTGAGTTCCCTGTACATTACCGGTAGCTGACATACGCCCCTGTCCGTCAGTCATCACTCTGGCACAGGTTATCCGCAAATCATCTCGCACAGCAATGACATTGCCTTCAACGGAGCCTTCCTGTGTTTTGGCATTATATGTAGCCTTTGCGCCTGTAAGTTTAGCCGTGCCCTGCTTAAACAGCACATCACCGGTGGCCGTAACCAGCCCCGTAGAAGCATCGTATTCCACCGTATCGGCGTTGAGCTCAGCTGGTTCATTATTATTGGCTGCCGACATCTGGCCTAAGGGCAGTGCCAATGACAGACACAGGGTCAGCATCATTTGCTTCATGTATTTTTTTCTGCACATCATTCGCTTTTTCCTCCCTTAACGAGATGAGCCTTACCGCTGACTTTTATCTTGTTGAAACCATCGCGGCTTTCAATCTGGTCGCCTTCTGCCAGCATATCTTCTTTGGTTATGCGCGCCTCGCCTTTAGCGGTCAGAATTTCTTCTTTAGCATGCCAAACCAATTCCCTGCTGGTTAGTTTTGCCCCATCACTATTAGATACAACTACATTTCCAGATACAACAACATCACGGGTCTGTTCATCATAACGGCCTTCATCCGCCTTAAACTCCGTAACCCGGCCATCCTCTGCATAAAAATGACCTGTCAATTTTGTCAACATTGTCATCTTTTTTTCAATATCAACATCTATGTGTTCAGCCGTCAAATCCCATATCTTGCGGCCGTTTTTTTCCTCACTAAGTTCATTGCCATCATAGCTTATAACTGTACCATGCTCAGCCTCATCACTTTTTTCCAGCGGTTCAGGTACCGTCATTACAGCCCAGACAATCACCGCAATTACAGCTGCGGCCGCGGCAAGCATTATAGGCTTTTGGTATTTTTCCATCAGGCTTCCTCCTGTGATTTAACTATATGATGCTTGCCCACTTTCTGCTGTTCCGGGGCAGTGTTCCAGCGTTTTTGGAACCACAGCCATTGGGTAGGATTCTCCCGGATGATATTTTCCATAATCTTCGTCATCTTCGCCGTAAAATCAAACAAGTCCTTATCCGTGTCCCCGGTGTCCGCGTAGCGCATGACCTCGCCGATAACCACCTTGTGTTTGCCGTTTGGCTGGCGCAGGATAAAGGCCGGCAGCACCGGAGCATTGAACTTGCAGGCAAAAACAGCCGGCCCCATGGGCGTGGACGCCAGCTTGCCCAAAAAGGGCAGGAATGCGCCATTAGGCCCTGCATCCTGGTCGGCCAAAAAGCCCAGAATCTTGCCCTTTTTCAGGGCCTTGGCAGCTGCCAGCAGTTCGCTGGTGCCCCGGGAAAATATCTCCACATTGATGGTCTTGCGCAAATCGTTAAGCGCCAGCGTGTACTGCATATTGGGCTGGTTCTTGGCAATGGCCGTGACCGGCAGGCCGTTCATGGTAAAGGCTGCCGACAGCCACTCCCAGGTACCGATATGTCCTGTGAGCACCACAACGCCCTTTCCTTCGGCCAGCGCATCTGTCATGCGCTCCAAATGGTCAATCTCAATATATTCGTGGAGGTTTTGCTTGTTAAGCTTGGGCATATAGAGAATTTCCAGTACATTGCGTGCTAAATTCACAAAGGATGCCCGAATAAGACGCCGCGCCTCAGGCTCAGTCAGCCCCAAAGCCGGCATCACCTGTGCCACGGCCCGCTCGCGCTGTTTTTTTATCAGGAGATAATACAGCTGTCCGAGAACCCAGCCGGCAGCCATCACCAGCTTGTACGGCGAATGGCAGACAAGCCAGCTCATGAACATCACGAATTTATACTGCATGAATCTCGTTCCCCCAAAACATCTCTAAATAGCCCTACTGGGCAAGACCCTCATTATCCTGTGGCGCTGTAAAGTCCGCCATTATCTGTTCCCAGCGCCCCTGAGCCTTGAAAATAAATTCCAGCAGCTCCCGTACAGCTCCGCGTCCGCCGGGAAAGCCGGATACCACCATGGCACGGCTGCGCACCTCAGCCACAGCGTCAGCCACAGCCATGGGCAGGCCAACCTGCAGCATAAGGGGCAGGTCGATAAGGTCATCACCGATGTAGGCAATCTCCTCATCGCGCAGGCCGGTCAGTTTCTTCAATTCCCGATAAGCACCGCGTTTATCCGAATTTCCCTGAAAAACATGGCTTATCTTCAATTCGCCGGCGCGGAATTCCACCTGAGCAGACCGGCGTCCCGTGATAATAGCGGTCTGCAAGCCCTGTTTATGGGCTAAGGTTATAGCCAGACCGTCACGGCAGTAAAAGGGCTTGAAGAGTTCCCCCTGTGCCCCGATATAAATGCCGCCGTCAGTAAGCACCCCGTCCACATCGAAGATAATCAGTTTTATCTTTTCGGCCGCGGTCAGCGCCCGGCTGCTAATCTCCATTATACCACTCCTTGACGCAAAAGGTCCGTCAAATGAATAATCCCTACAGGAATTTTGTTTTCGTCAATAACCGGCAAAACCGTTACGGGGCGCGGCTTGTGTTTTTCCATCACAGACAGCGCCGAGGAAGCCATGGCGTTCTCGGTGATGGTCAGCGGTGTGCCAAACATGATATTGCCCACAGCCTCATCAAGGAACTTGTAATCCTTGCCCAATGCGCGGCGGATGATGCCATCGGTGATGATGCCGACCAGCTTGCCGCTGTCATCCACCACAGAAGCTGCCCCAAGACCTTTATCCGTCATGATAAAGAGGGCGTCCTTAGCCGTCTTGTCCTTATGCACAATGGGGTTTTCGTCGCCGGTGTGCATGACGTTTTTCACCGTCAGCAGAAGTTTTCTGCCCAAAGCGCCACCGGGATGGAACAGGGCAAAATCCTGACTGGTGAAATCACGCACGGACATCAGGGCGATTGCCAAAGCGTCCCCCATGGCCAAGGTAGCCGTGGTGCTGGCTGTAGGCGCCAGCCCCAGAGGGCAGGCTTCCTTTTCCACAGCGATGTTGACGAAGTAATCACTGTTGCGTCCCAGCTGGGAGTCACGGCGGCCGCACATGGCGATGATTTTTGCGCCAATACGATGAATGATGGGCAAAATATTGACAATCTCATTGGACTCGCCACTGTTGGAAATGGCGATGACCACGTCATTTTCCGTCACCATGCCCAAATCCCCGTGAAAGGCCTCACCGGGATGCATGAAAAAAGCAGGCGTGCCGGTGCTGGCAAAAGTAGCTGCCATCTTGCGGCCGATATGGCCTGACTTGCCCATGCCGGTAACTACGACCCGGGCCTTGCAGTCCAGTATGCACTGCACCGCCGCGATAAATTCCTCATCAACACGTTCCTTAAGTTTTTCCACAGCCGCAGCCTCTATGGAAAGAGTCTCCAAGGCCGCCTCTTTTATCTTTGCTATCAAGCTTATCCCCCCGGTCATCTGCCAGCTTTATTTTACCTTATGACGTACGATTTCATGAATGGCCACAGCATCCTTTAACAGATCCTCCAGCTTGTCCAGATAAACCATATTGGCTCCATCGGACAAGGCCTCTTCGGGATTGTCATGCACCTCAAGGAACAGGGCATCTACGCCGGCACCGACAGCGGCCCTGACGAGGTATTCCACATATTCGCGGTTGCCTGCGGAAGTGGTGCCGTTGCCGCCGGGCAGCTGCACGCTGTGAGTGCCGTCCATGACGACGGGATAGCCAAAGGAACGCATGATGGGCAGGGAGCGCATATCCACGACCAGATTATGATAGCCAAAGGAAGCGCCACGCTCCGTCAGCAGGATTTTATCACAGCCGCTTTCATGGAGCTTATCCACCACGTTGCGCATATCTTCGGGAGCCAGAAACTGGCCTTTTTTCACGTTGACCACCCGTCCGGTCTGGGCTGCGGCGTGCAGCAAATCCGTCTGACGGCAGAGGAAGGCCGGAATCTGCAGGATATCGGCCACCTTGGCTACGGGTTCTGCCTGATTTGTTTCATGGATATCAGTCACCACCGGAACCTGCAGTTCAGCTTTTATCTGCTGGAGCATTTTCACGCCTTCTTTGAGGCCCGGGCCGCGGAAACTATGGAAGGACGAACGGTTGGCCTTGTCAAAGGAAGCCTTAAATACGTAGTTGATATCCAGACGCTGGCAGATTTCCTTAATCGTGCGGCCAATCAGCAGGCATCTGTCCATGCCCTCCAGCACACAGGGGCCGGCCAGCAGGGTCAGTTTCTCCCCACCGCCAATTACAAAATTACCAACTTTAACCTGATTCATGTTCAAGCTCCTTTCACCTAAAAGCCCGTAAAACCGTTACTTCATGTTCCTGTATATTTCATTAACCTTTGCCAGATCCTCAGCAGTATCAACGCCCACGAACTTAGCCTTTGTCTCTACCACTTTTATGCGATAGCCATTTTCCAAAGCCCGGAGTTGTTCCAATGATTCCGAGCGCTCCAGCGGTGTACTCTCCATCTTGGCATAATTCAGCAGGAAGCTGCGTTTGTAGGCGTAAATTCCGATATGCTTGTACACCGGACAGCCTGCATTGCGGGGATAGGGCAGTACAGAACGGGAAAAGTACAATGCGTATCCTTGCTTATCAGTGACCACTTTGACGTTATTGGGATTGGCAATCTCTGCCTCGTCCTCCATCAAGGTTTTCACCGTGGCCATCTGCAGGTCCGCGTCCTCTTCAAAGGCCGTCACCAGTTCATCTATCAGGCCCGGCTCAATCAAGGGTTCATCCCCTTGCACATTGACGATTAAATCCACGTCGGGAAAAGTCTCTGCCACTTCCGCCAGACGGTCTGTTCCCGTCGGATGGTCGGCTCTGGTCATTACCGCCCGGCCGCCATGTTCCGTCACTGCTTGCAAAATGCGTTCGTCATCGGTAGCGACAACCGTATATGACACTTTTCCGGCCTGCACGGCTCTGTCATAAACCCGGCAGACCATCGGCTTGCCGGCAATATCCTTTAAGGGTTTTCCCGGCAGGCGCGTGGACGCGTACCGTGCCGGAATGACGCACAATACCTTCATAATATCCCTCTTATCCTTTTTGCAGCTTGCCCAGCTTCTCCGTCAGGCGCGCCGCCAGTAATGATTCAAATTCCGCTTTGCCGGCCTGGAAATCCACCTCCACGCAGATGACGTAGACGGGAACCGATATGCCGGCATGAACAACTTCCATGGGAATCTTTACCGCATCCTTTTCGGTAATGACAATGGCTTCTGCGCCCATGTTTTCTGCCTGACGCAGGATATCTGCCATCTCCATCATGCTGTAATCATGATGGTCAGGATAACGGAGGCTTTCAAGGATGACTACCCCCAAATCCGACAAGGTCTGTTCAAAGGATGCCGGGTTGCCGATAGCGGACACGGCCATGATGTTTTTGCCGCGCATCTGATTTACATCAATGCCTTCACCGGCAATATCCACATACCAGTCTGCCAAAGGAATAAAGCGCCGCGGAGCATGGATGCTCTCCACAATCTGCGCCCCCTCGTTATAGCGGCGGACTGTCTCGCGGATGTATTCACGCCGGCCTGCTGCCGCCTGGTCAACCTTGGTCAGCAGGCACACATCGGCACGGTTGATATGGGATACCGGTTCGCGCAGGGTTCCACGGGGCAGCATATAGCCGTTGCCGAAGACATTTACCGCATCCACCAGCAGGATATCCATATCCCTGTCCAGCTGCCAATGCTGGAAGCCATCATCCAAAATCGCTACCTCTGCGCCGAAGTTCTCAATGGCGTACTGCCCGGTAACAGAACGGTCAGCACCAATCAACACCGGCACGTTGGGCAGATGCTTGGCCAACATAAAGGCCTCGTCACCGGCATCAGCCGCCGTCATGTGCAGGCGCCGCCCGTCAGACACAATGCCGACCTTGCCATGCCATTTGGCCCGGTAGCCGCGATTCAAAATGACCACTTTGTAGCCCATATCCCGGATATCACTGGCCAGCCGCTGGGCCGTAGGGGTTTTGCCAGTACCGCCCACGGTAACATTACCCAGACTGATGACAAAACACTGCAGCTGCTTACGGCTGAAGATGCCATGACGATAGCCCCATAATTTAATATCAACCAGCAGAGCATAGATTTTGGAGAACAAATACAAAATAGCTGTAAGGATATGCTCCATAACGCCGTCAACCTCTTTGAGGTGAACGAGGTCGATAAAGTAGGTTTTAAAATTGTTAATCTTTTGGGTGGAACGGGCACGCTGCCGGTTTTCCGGGCAGCTCTCATATTCATCCAGCGTTTCCCGTAAAATGATGGCCGATTTACGTGAGGCGCCCTTGTTTTCACCGACAATCGCCAGCGTTTCCTGTTCCAGACGCCGGCGATAGGCAGGGTCGTCAAACAGGTTCACAACTTCGCGAGCCAGTTCCTGCGCATTGTTTACGGTAATGCAGGCGTCACGTTTTTTAAACAGGGCGTGAGTATCCTTGAAATTAAACATGTAATGACCCACGATGATAGCCTTGCCATGCGCGGCCGGTTCCAGTATATTGTGACCGCCATGAGTCACCAGACTGCCGCCTACATAAACCACATCGCCGACACTGTAAACCCTGCCCAGCTCGCCGATGGTATCGAGAATGACGATATCCGCATCCTGCGGGCCTTTTTCCTGCTGTCTGGTACGGGTTGTCACCGTAAAGCCGGCGCGTTTGCACAGATGAATTACTTCCTGCGTGCGCAGCAGCTCACGGGGCGCAATGACCAGTTTGGCCTTGCCGTGCTTTTCCCGCAAAGCCTTAAAGGCTTTCAGCACAAAGTCCTCCTCGCCGCGATGGGTGGAGCCGGCCAAAAGAATGCCCTCGGCTTTTTCCAGCCCCATCTCTTTGATGATGGCCGCTTTTTCCGCGGGGCTCACATCGGTGTAGGTCTGGTCAAATTTCGTATTGCCCGTCACGGTCACCAGTTCCGGCGGTGCGCCCAGCCGCATGATGTAATCGGCATCAATATCCGACTGCATGGCAAACTTCGTCACCGTGCCAATCATGTCCGACAACAGGCTGTTTAGGTATTTGTACTGCTTGACGCTGCGGTCGCTTATGCGTCCGTTGACCATCATAACGGGAACGTGCATCTGCCGCGCCGTCTTGAGGAAATTCGGCCAAAGTTCCGTTTCCACCGGCAGGAACACCCGGGGATGAATCCGTCTCAGCACCCGGCCGGACAAAAACGGCAAATCCAAAGGGAAATAGATGATGGCATCGGCATCTTTGATAATGCGGTTAGCCATCTCATAACCGCTGGTAGTAACCACAGAAACAAGAATCGGCGTCTGGGGAAATTCCTTATGAAATTCTTTAATCAGCGGACTGGTGGCCACGATTTCGCCCACCGAGGCTGCATGTACCCAGATACAGTGTTTTTTGGCTACCTTGTCCAGCGCGTGCTCCGGGAAAATGCCCAGGCTCTGGCGGATACGTTCCACAAAGCCTTTTTCCCGAACGGAACGAATCATAAACACCGGTATTATCAGGATGACAACGATTATCGCCGCTATATTGTAGAGAAATTGCATCTATTCTATGCCCCTTCTGAAACATTTCCATTTTTGAACTGTATATTGTAAAGGTGACTGTAAAGGCCGCCCTTAGCGAGCAGTTCCTCATGGGTGCCATGTTCCCGTATCCTGCCATCATCAATGACGTAAATCTGGTCAGCATTGAAAATAGTTGACAGGCGATGGGCAATAACAAACGAGGTACGCCCTATCATCAGCTTATCCAAAGCCGCCTGTACTATCTTTTCGCTTTCCGTGTCCAGAGCCGAGGTCGCCTCATCGAGAATGAGAATCCGGGGATTCTTCAAAATGGCTCTGGCTATGGACATGCGCTGCCGCTGTCCGCCGGACAGATTGAGGCCGCGCTCACCGATTGGGGTATCGTAGCCCTGCGGCAGCTCACGGATAAAGCTGTCGGCATTAGCCGCCCTGGCCGCTTCGATAACCTCTTCATCGGTGGCATCAAGGCGTCCATAGCGGATATTTTCCATCACGCTAGTGGAAAACAGCATTGTTTCCTGCGGCACAATGCCTATCTGCTCCCGGAGAGAGGCGACCGTCACTTCCCTGATATCATGTCCGTCAATGGAAATAGCGCCGCTGTTTATTTCATAAAAACGCGGAATCAGGTTGGCAATCGTCGATTTGCCGGCACCGCTGGGGCCGACAAAGGCAATCATCTGCCCCGGTTTAACTTCTAAGGACACATCTTCCAGCGCATTGATACCCTCTTTGTAGCCAAAGGTTACATCTTTGACCACCACATGCCCCTGAATCTGCGGCAACGGCTTGGCGCCCTCTTTATCGCCTATGGGCTCGGGCAGGTCGATTACCGCAAAGACACGGTCAACTGCGGCCATCGCCCGCTGCAGGGTGCCATATACTCTGGCAAGGCGTTTTACCGGATTGGCCAGGTTTACGGCATAAGTCAGGAACGCCACCAGCGCACCTGCCGTCATCTGCCCGTTTACCACTTCGTAACCGCCGAACCCGACGATGAAGGTGACGGACACCGCCGCCAAAAATTCCACGGTCGGCGTTAAAAGGCTCGTGAGCTGCACATTCTTCATGGCCGCCTGGAAATTAAGGATGTTCTGGGTGATAAACCGCTTTATTTCGTAATCTTCACGAACAAAGGACTTGACCACCCGGATGGAGGAAATGCTCTCCTGTAACAGGGAGGTGATATCGGCAGCCCGTTCCTGAATAACTGTACCGTTGCTTTTCAGCTTGCGGCCAAAAATCTTCATGGCCTGTCCCACCAAAGGAATAACTATCAGCGTCAGCAGGGACAGCTTCCAGTCGAGATAAACCATCATGGCAATGGAGCCGATCAGAATGGAGCCTTCCGTCACCATCTCAATGAGCTGGTCAACCAGCGCTGACTGGATGGCCGCCACATCATTGGTGATGTAGCTCATGGTCTCACCTGTCTGATGCCTGTCAAAATAAGCCATGGGCATGCGCTGAAACTTGCGGAACATCACTTCCCGGACGTCAATAACGACCTTCTGTCCGATATAGGACACCAGATAGGACTGCCCATAGTAAAATATGCCGCGAATCAGGAACACCACAACGATGCTGACGCAGATGACATAGAGCATAACCATATCTTTTTCTGCCAGCACCTTATCAACCATATCCTTGATAATCCATGGCAAATAAAGGTTACAGGCCGCTGCAATCACAATGCAGATAATAGCCAGTCCCAGACGTTTCAAATAAGGTCTTATATATTGCAGAAGACGCTTATAATTCTTCATGTATTTCCCTCACTAATTTATTTTGCCGCAAATTCCTGTGCCGCCTTGAGTATCCGCTGCGCCACGCGTTCCGAAGCCCCCGGCGGCCCCAGTTTTTCGCAGGCTGTTTTGAGTTTTGCCAGCACTTCCCGGCGATGTTCCTGCCCGGGATATAATTTCTGCAATTCTGCCGCAATGTTTTCCGCCGTCACCTCATCCTGCAAAAGCTCCCTTTGGAAGCTCTCGTTCATGATGATATTCGGCAGGCTGAAATTGTCCACATGTACCAGCAGCTTGCCAATGGCATAGGATACCGGCGACAGGCGGTAAAGTACCACGCAGGGCAGGTTCAGGAACGCCGCCTCCATCACCACGGTGCCGGAGGTGGCCATAGCCGCATCAGCCGCAGCCATCAGGCTGTAGCGTTTCTCCGTCACCAGCGTCACCGGCACGCCTGCTGCGGCAATCAGCTCTTCAATGCGCTCCCGGCTCACGGTATCAGCCACCGGCAGATAAAAGACCGTGGCCGGCCGCTCTGCCAGTAATTTCTTTGCCCCGTCCAGCATATAGGGCAGCAAAAGTTCAATTTCCTGCCTGCGGCTCCCGGGCAGCAGCAGGATTACCGTTTTATCAGCCGGCATCTTAAAGTACTGCCGGGCCTCTTCCCGGGGCATTTCTGCCCTGACTGCATCTACCAGCGGATTGCCCACAAAGGAAATCTTTGCCCCGGCCGCCTGATAAACCGGCAGTTCATGGGGAAAGATGGCAATGAATTCATCGGCCAGCTGTGCGCAGCTTTTAGCCCGGCCTTTCCGCCATGCCCATGCCGATGGCGGAATATACGAAAACACCGGAATCCCCAGCGCTTTGGCCTTTTTGGCCAGGCGCCAGTTAAAATCAGGATAATCAATCAGCACCAGCATATCAGGCTTTTCCCTGCGCATAAAATCCGTAAGGCCGGCCAGCAATTTATACAGCCGCCGTAAATTTATCAGGACTTCCCAAACGCCCATAACACTGTAGTCAGCAAAATTTTTATACAGGCGCACCCCGGCCTTTTCCATCCGGCTGCCGCCAAAGCCGATGAGCTGTGCTGACGGCTCCAGTGCCTTGATGGCCCGGGCAATATTTTCACCGTGAACATCTCCCGATGCCTCACCTGCTGAAAACATTATTTTCATGGGCTGACCTCCTGTAAGTAAATACTAAACCATCCTATATTTTAACACAAAAAAAGACACCGGGCACTCTTTTTTTACATTCCCGGCATCTTTCTTCTCTAAAATCACATCGCCACAATCGTAATGTCATTAGCATCAGCCAGGGCGATGACCTCTTCACTTTCCACCAGCAGCGTCGCATCAGCTTCAATAACCAGCGCTCTGGCCTTGGTCTCCACCATCATCTGCAGTGTCTTTAAGCCCACGGTCGGAACATCAAAACGGTTATCCTGCTCCGGCTTGGCCACCTTGGCCACCACGGCATCACCACCGGCCAGCTGGCCGCCACGCAGAATGCAGGCGTCAGTGCCTTCGATGGCCTCCAGCGCCATGACCGCCATATCCTTGACCACCACGGTCTGCCCCACATCCATACGGCCGATTTCCTTGGCCATCTTAAAGCCAAACTCCATATCCTTCAGCTCAGCCTCAGTCGGCTTGCGTCTGGTCAGCACACCTTTGGCCGGCATCAGCTCACGAATCAGCGCCGTCTGGTCAAAAACTTCTACATTGATTTTTTTCAGCTCGTCCACAATGGCCAGCATAATCGTATCGTCCTTGCGGTTGGGCAGCTTCATCAGAATCTGCATGGCCTTTAAATCAGGCAGAGCCTTACCGGCAAACAGCAGTTCCTTGGTGACCTTGCCGATCATCGTCACCTTGTGGATATCATTTTTCTGCAAATGCTTTAGGATTTTGCCGACCTTGAGAACATTTATTTCCTCATAATCATCAGCATAATCCCTGAGGCGCTGGTCTGTCTCCTTCAGGAGCGCTACGGCGTAGACTTCGTAGCCGAGTTTCTTCGCCGTCCTTGCTATTTCCACCGGCAGGGCGCCAATCCCTGCCAAAAGTCCTATCCGCTCCATGATAATCCTCCGCACCGCAAATTAAAATTTATTCATCCTTACCAAGCTCGCCGCGGCGTTCACGGCAGATGCCCCGGTCTACATTGCGCAGGAAACGCAGCAGATGGTCAACCTCTTCACAGGACGGAATCTCCTGCTCGATAATTGACAGCGCCTTCTGCAGGCTGAGGCCGGAACGGAAAATCATCCTGTAGGCCTGTTTCAGCCGTCTGCGCGCCGTAGCATCAATGCCGGCCCGGGAAATGCCCACGCTGTTAAGTCCCACCGTTTTGGCCGGCTGTCCGGCGACAATCGTGTAGGGCACAACATCCTGTGTCAGGCGGGTCATACCGCCAATCATAGCGTTGCGGCCGATTTTTACAAACTGGTGTACCCCGGTCATGCCGCCGATGACAGCCCGGTCTTCCACCACTGCATGTCCGGCAAGGCTGGCCAGATTGGACATAATCACCCGATTGCCAATGACGCAGTTATGAGCCACATGGGTCAGCGCCATCAGCAGGCAATCGTTGCCGATTCTGGTCTCCTCACCTTCACCGGTAGCCCGGTGAACAGTCGAGCCCTCACGAATGGTAGTGCGGTCGCCAATAAAGGTAAAACTCTTTTCACCTTTGAATTTTAAATCCTGAGGAATTTCACCAATGGAAGCCCCTTGAAAAATATGACAATCCCTACCAATTTTCGTCCACCCATGAATGACTACATGGGGACCTATCACCGTGCCTTCATCAATTTCCACATCGGGCCCAATGACGGAGTACGGACCAATATCTACCCCGGCAGCAATTCTGGCGCCTTCGCCAATGACTGCGGTTTCATGTATATGTGCATCGGCACTGATATTTTCAGTACTCATCTCTACAACTCCTTAATCTATCCGCCAGCGGCTATCATTTTCACGCCGCAGCGCGGTCTCTCTGCACCAGCCGGGTTCCTCAGGCTCCGGCAGCTGCGCAAAGACCATATTTGTGTTACATCTCAGATTCGCGTTTCATGGCAAATTTGAAATCTGCCGAGGCCACCAGCTGATCATCTACATAGCCATCGCAGTGCAGCAGGCCGAACTCGCCGCGCACACGAACGACATGCGCCTTCGTTACCAGCTGGTCTCCCGGAACCACCGGGCGCTTGAACTTAATGTTCTCCATGCCGCCAAACATGGCAATCTTGCCGCGGTTTTCCTCAGGATAGAGCATCGCCACACCGCCGACCTGCGCCATGGCCTCCAGAATCAGCACGCCGGGCATAATCGGATGCCCCGGAAAATGACCGTTGAACTGCGGCTCATTCATCGTGATATTTTTTATCCCCGTAGCAGATTTAAAGGGGTCTATTTCAATAATGCGGTCCACCAGCAGCATCGGTGCCCTATGGGGCAGAATCTTCATGATTTCTTCAATACCAAGTTCCATTTCTATTTCCCTCTTTCTCTTATCCTAAGTTATTTGGTTCCGATTCCCGGGGCGTGTTTAAATGAATTTTGAATTTTCTTGGCCAAAGCCGTGTTCAGAGCATGCCCGGAGGCCACGGCCACAATATGCCCCTTGATGGGGCCTGCCAGACGCAGGTCGCCAATAACATCCAAAATTTTGTGACGCACCAGCTCATCCTCGTAATGCAGGGGATTGAGCCAGCCTTCGTCATTGTAGACGATAACGCTTTCCAGCGTGCCGCCCAGCCCCAACCCCATATTTCGCAGAGCTTCTATCTCTTTTTCATAGGCAATGGTTCTGGCCGGAGCGATTTCCCGTTCATAAACCTCAGGATTTATCTCGAAATTTTCATACTGCACGCCAATGAGTTTATGAGGATTTACTGAAGTAAAGCTGACCCGGAATCCGTCATAAGGCAAGACCATGACAAAGCGCTGCCGCTCCTCATCATCAATGCGGTAAACCTTGTCAATCACTATCTCCGAGCGCTCTGCCTCCAGTTCCTGCACACCGGTCTCCTGCAGGAGCTTGAAAAAGGCCAGCGAACTGCCGTCAGCCACAGGCGGCTCTTCCGCATCCAGCTCTATATAACAATTATCTATCTGCATCGCATGAAAGGCGCTCATCAGATGCTCTATCGTAAAGACCTTATAGCCGTTTGCCTCAATCGTCGTTGCTCTGAGGGTTGAGGTAACGTTGTCAGCCGCTGCTTTGATGGTTGGTTGTCCGTCGATGTCCATGCGCCTGAATACCAGCCCCGTATCTATAGGTGCCGGCTTTAAAACCATGTGCACTTCCTTGCCGGAATGTAATCCCACACCAGTATAAGCTGCTGCAGCTGCCAGTGTAGTTTGCCGCAATATAATTCCTCCCATTTTTAATCATTACTACTATTTTAACCAACATCCGTCACTATTGCAACCATGGTTTATCGGGAAATTCTTCACGGATGGACTTCCAGCGGTCATGCAGCCAGAACCATTCCTCGGGATATTTACGGATGTGCGCCTCGATAGCATCGTTTAAAAACTGGGTGGTCCTGGCGATATCAGCCCGCTTGTCCCGGGTCTTTTCCACATAAAAGGGGCCGTCCACAATCAGGGTATGCGTGCCGTCAGCTTCCCGGTGCATGAATGAGGTAAGTATGGGCACATTCTGGAATCTGGCCATTGAAGCCGGGCCGGTCAGGCAGTTGGTATACTGGTCAAAGAATTTCAACACTATCCCGTCATGCCGGTCGGGGTCCTGATCGGCAATCAGGCCGATGGCCCAGCCCTGTTTCAGCATATCGAACATTTCCCGTACACCGGTCTTATAAGTGATATGCATGCCTATCATGGTACGGTACTCATTCATAAAACGATTCACGCCGGCATCACGCTGCTTTTGCGCCACGCCGACCAACGGAATGCCTGCCATGGCAAAGGCTCCGCCCATCAGTTCCCAGTTGCCGCTGTGCGCCGCCGCAATCACAGCGCCTTTTTGCTCCGCCATGCTCTGCTGCAGCTTTTCCAGACCTTGAATACGCACATATTTCTCTGGATGTTTCTTAATTACGGGAAAGCGCAGGACTTCCAGCAGCATGGCACCAAAGCGTACCGTACTGGCTCTGACAATCCGCTCCGCTTCGCTGTCCGAACATTTCAGGCAGCGAAGCACCTGTTCCCTGGCCATGCGCTTGCGTTTTTCCGGCACGGCCAGCCAGCCAATATAGCCAAGGGTCTGCCCCAAATGCTCACATAAGCAGCGCGGCATTAAGCACGCTGCCATGCTTATCATTTTCAGTATATAATATGCCACTTTTCCGCCTCCAAAAAATTCATGCCCGGCAGTGTCTTACCGCCTTACAAGAACACCAAGAAGCCCCGGACAGGGGCTTCTTGGCTGCCTTGCTATTTATTTTCGGACTTGGCCAGTTGTTTTTCCAGCCGTTTAATCTTTTTCATCATCTCAGGCAGCTTTTTCATCGCTGCCTGCATGCGCAGCCACTCCGTATGCGACTGCACCGGGAATCCGGCACAGAATACGCCCTCCGGCATATCGCCGATAATGCCTGAGCGTGCCGCATATACGGAATTTGCCCCAATATTGATATGACCGACCGTGCCGACCTGACCGCCAAAGGTTACATTATGACCGACAGTCGTCGAGCCGGAAATACCGGTCTGCGCCACAATCAGACAGTTGGCGCCAATCTTGCAGTTATGGCCGATATGCACCAGATTATCAATTTTCGTGCCCTTGCCGATAACCGTAGCGCCCATAGCCGCCCTGTCAATGCCATCATGGGCACCGATTTCCACATCATCCTCCAGAACCACAATGCCGACCTGCGGCACTTTGGTATGAACACCGTCTTTCGTGGTAAAACCGAAGCCGTCAGAGCCGATTACCGCCGAGCTGTGAATCACACAGCGTTTGCCCACCCGGCAATGCTCACGCACCGTGGCATTGGAGTAAATCACCGTATCGTCACCGATTTCCGCATACTGGCCGATGTATGTATGGGGATAAATGGTAACGTTGTCACCGATAACCGCATGGTCATCTATCATGGCAAACGGCATAATGGTGACATCAGCGCCAATCTTTACATCCTTGCCGACATGCGCCTTGTCGCTGATGCCTTTTTCATGCTGCAGCTTGGGCGTAAATATTTCCAAGAGTTTCGCAAAAGCCGCCCGTGGGTCATCAACCACCAAAGACGTCTTGGGAAAGTCCTCTACGCCCTCAGGAAGCATCACGGCCGCTGCCTTACAGGTTTTAGCTTCCTCAATATGGGGTTCTACCGCGAAGGTTAAATCATGGACACCGGCCCCCTGAATATTGTCCAGGCCTTCGATTTCTATGCTCCCATCGCCAACAATACGTCCTGCCACGAGGCCGGCTATTTCCTGTAATGTCTTTCTCATGCTGCTAATACTCCCATCTTATTGCAACTGCGCGATTACGGCATCAGTGACGTCTACAGCACCGCTGACGGCAGTAGGCTGGTCCACGGAATTATTGACCACTGCATCGAGTTTCTGCTCCTTCGAGACAGCTGCCAAGGCCACATCCATCTTCTGGCGCAGCTGCAATGAATAGGACTGATTGAGTCCCTGTATCTTACGCTGGCTGTCCATCTGCGCCTTCTGCAAGTCTTCCTGACTCATGTTGGGATTTTCCTGCAGTTTTTTCTGCAGTTCCTCACCGGCCTGAGTCTGGGCTTCCTGAATCTTTTTATTGCCCTCTTCCACCAGATTGCTAATCTGTGGCGCTTCCTTGGATACGCGCTCACCATCTATATAACCGATTTTCGTCTGCCCGCAGCCGCTGACCAGCATGGCACTCAACATCGCCACAGCCATGAGCGCTGCAGATTTCTTGCGTAATTTCATTCTCTTTCGCTTCTTTCTTTGCTTTAAATATTTTTCATTTCCTGCACCAGTTCATCGGTAACATCCTGCGTCTTAATCCCTATGGCTGTGCTTTCCTGCGGCAGCAGCGGCGCTATCCTGCCCGTCTGGGGCAAAAAGCTTTCCAGCGCCACCGGATGATGAACCAGTATCAGGGTAAAGTGATGCATAATGGCAATTTTGGCCGCCTTACCGGCCACATCATTGATGATATGGGCATGCAGTGCTGACATTTCCGCTTTTTTTTCAGCCAGCTGCTGCCGCTTGGCCAGCCGCTGCTGTACCTTTTCAGCCACAGCCTGCTGTTTGGCCAGCAGGTCAGCGTTACGGGCATCCGCTGCATTCCGGGTATTTTGTGCCGCCGCCATTTCCTGCTCACGCAGTTTAGGCAGATTGGCGCGCCATTGTGCCAGCTCCGGCCCTAACTTCTCCTGCACATAATTTTCGACTTCCCGCTTGTAGGCCTGCCACAGTTCGTACTGCCGCCGGCCGCGTTCAGCCTGCAGCTGGCTGCGCTGTGCCTCCCAGACTTCCCGTTCCTCCTGGATATCCTGTTTCGAGTCCAGCGCGTTATGCATCGCATCCTGATTGTCCAGCTTGATATTGAGATTTAAAATGGCATTTAAATACTCTTCATCAAGAGCCTGCCGCCGGGCATTGAACTGAGCCTCTGTGGCCTTGGTATATTCCTGCCGCAGTTTCTGTGCCTTGCGCTCAAGCTCAGCCCGTCCGCCGATAACATCGGCGGCATTTTTCTGCCAGACCGATTCCTTAAAGGTTTCCTCCAGCAGCTGCGGCATTTCCAAAGACAACATATCGCCAACATCGGCAGCTTCCATTTCCAACAACTGGCACTCTGACTTAAGCGCAGTAAACTTAGCGTAATCAGGGTGTGCTTCCACAACCTTCTGCCAGTTTATAATGCCGGTATCCGGCTTTTCCTGTACTGCCTGACCATTATTTTGCGGTAAAATAAATTCTCGCGTCAGCCATGCTCCAAGAAAAATCATACACAGGGCCAGCAAGGTGCCCACCAGAATATTGCGCCGCCGCTGCGCTTTGTCAGCCGGCTGCCTGTCATCGTGCGTATCCGGCACCTGTGCTCCCCCCTCTTACAAGTAGTACCGAGCGCCTCTGTGCTCGGTACTGCCTAACCTTATGTAGTCCAATCAGTGTAGTACCTGACTGCGCTTATTTGCTAACCTGCTTTAAAACATCCTGAGTGATGTCTACGCCACCGTAAACAACAGCACCCTTTTCCAGAACTACGGACAGACCCTTCTGCTCAGCAACCTTCTTCACAGATTCCTCCACGCTCTTGGTGATGGGTTCCATGAGTTCCTGATTCTTCTGCTGGAGACGCTGCTGCGTCTGGGTGTAGTAGTCACGCTTTTCATTATCATTCATGTTAGCGGACTTCTCTTCAAACTCTTTCTGTGCTTCCTGAACAGCAGTCTGCATTTCCGTGGAAGCAGCCTGTACCTTCGGATGCTGGTTCATAACCTGGCTGTAATCTACCACGCCCACGTTGGAGCTGGCAGCGCTGACCATGTTGGGGCCAAACTGCGTAAGAGCCATAGCCACTACAGAGCCTACAAAGGCCAGAGCGATGAGAATGCTGACAATTTTAACCTGTTTTTTCTGTAATTTAACCATTGTAAAAATCTCCTTTTCCCCTAAAGGGTGATTCATATATCCCTATTTATGTATCGTAAAACACCATACATGAGAAACATTATAACAAACTATTTTTTCTTATTCAAGGCAAACTTAAAATAAACGTCCCGGCTTAGAAGGTGCCGCCTACGGTAAAGTGTACCCGGCCGCCGTTTTTGCCGCGGCCATAGTCAAGACGCAGCGGCCCCAGCGGTGTATTAAGCGCCAAACCTACGCCGATACTGCCCTTAAGGTCTTTCGGTGTAAACCCATCAGTCCAGGCCGACCCCCAGTCGGTAAAGAGCGCGCCCTGTACCTTGCTGATGATGGGGAAACGGTATTCCAGCGTCGCCAGCGCCATACGTGTGCCGCGGAACTGATCCTCACGGTAGCCGCGCAGACTGTTCTGACCGCCCACCTTATACAGATTGAACTCGGAAATTTCCCCACGGCCGACGCCGTACTGACCTCGCAGGGCTAAAACCTGAGCATGTCCGACCTTTATATAACGCTGATCTTCAATGGTGACTTTCTGAAAATTAAAGTCACCGCCCAGACCTGCCACTTCACCGGTCAGACTTACCCTGCCGCCCGTGGTTGGATTGTAAACATTATCACGGGTATCCGTCACATGGCTGAAAGTAACGCTTCTGGTCAGGCCGAAGTTATCATCCCGCCATCCCTTATAAGCGTCGCCGCTGCGGTCCTTTCCCTTATTTTTGATATGGCGCTCATATTTATCATTACGGTTGCGGAACGTCAGGTAATTGGTGGAATACTCGCTGACAGGGCGGCCTAACGTGATTTCACCGCCGGAATACTTACGCATGTAGCTTTCCGTCAGGTTGCCGTCTGTGTCATAGTCATCGTACTGGTAGGTACGGTTATAAATGCGCAGTGTACCCACGGTTTCCTTCTTGTCAATCCACGGATGACGCCATGAAAAGGTATAGCCTCGGGCATCTGTTTCGCTGCCGCTCTTTTCAAAGGTGAGGCTGACTGCATCACCGGTACCACGGAAGTTGGTGTCACCGATGCTGACCATACCGATAACACCGTCAGCCGTACTATAGCCGGCACCGATGCCAAATGTACCAGTGCGTTTTTCCTTGACATCCAGCTCCATAACCACGGCATTGGGTTCCACGCCGGGATTCATTTTGATATTGACATCTTCAAAGAAGCCCAGATTGTAAACACGCTGCATGCTGCGGCGGGCTTTCTTGGAGTTAAAGGGTTCACCCGGTTTCTGCCGCATTTCACGCAGAATTACATAATCCTTGGTCTTGGTGTTGCCCTTGACCTTATAGCCTTCCAGCGTGCCTTCATTTATTTTCAGGGTGAGATGGCCATCTGTATCAATATTCATATCGGTAACCTTGGCCAGAATATAGCCGTCCTTACGGTAGGTTTCCTTTATACCCTGAATATTTTCCTGCAGCGTGCGGCTGTTCAGAATATCACCGTTTTTCACCGTGATATTTTTCAGCAGGTCTTCCGTCTTGTAAACAGTATTGCCTGTGATGGTGACACCCTTTAAGACTGGATTTTCCAAGACATGGTAGGTGATTACCACGCCTTCGGGAACCTTTTCAAAGGTGGGGAACAAGTCGTAGAAATAGCCTGTGTTGTAAATGGCCTCTCTGTCATTATTCATGCCTTTGACAGTAAACATATCGCCGGTACGCATGGTGAGTGCCGCCTTGGCGGTACTTTCCGTAGCCGCTGTAGTTCCGTCAAACACTGTATCGACAATGGTCTGTCCCTCGTATTCCTTGCCGTATTTTTCTATTACGTCCTCCTGCGGACGATTCTTAATCCACTCAGCAGTACGTGGGTTCTCCGAGGATGCCGCCTGTTCCTGACTGCCCTGCGGTGCAGCCGCTTCCTGAGCTGTCCGGGCTGCGGTCGCATTGGCAGCCGTTTCCGCATAAGCGATTCCCGGCAAAGTGGAAATCCCAGTTGCCAAAGCAACTGCATATACTAAAAACCGTTTATTTCCCTTAGTCAAAGGTCAAACCTCCCAATCATGTAAATACATGTTTTTTCGACTAGAAATTGAATCTGGCTTCCACGCCCATGATGTAGTCACCACTTTCCTGTTCCAACGTAAGGCCCACATTATCACTCACGTCATACTGGAAGCCATAGCGATTGATATTATCGCCGCCTACCCCATGGGTGTATTTCACCATAACTCTGTCTGCTACATATTTTCCCACAGAAATATTAAAATCATATTTGTTTTCGTTAATTTCTTTTTCAGTTGTGTTATTTGTACGATTGCTGAAGATTGAGCCATTCCCCCGGGAAATTGTCAGCCGGTCAAGATATAAATAATCACGCATAGCCGTTTCTATTTCCGACAGGAAACTCATCTGCAGTCCCACTACCAGCATATCGCCGGCATTCATATTCGTCTGTCCATGCCTGTAAGCATCGCGCAGGGTGAGCAGCTGTATAATCTGTGTCTGGCTCATCGCCGGGCTGGACGTAAGCCTCATAGTTGCCGCGCCCAATGGCCCTCTAACCGACAGGAACACACGCGCCTGTGTCAGTTTTGTGTCGGCAAAGAAATCAATGCTGGGCATGAAGGAAGCCACCTGATTGAAGTTAGCCACACCCTGACGGATATTGAACTCTGTCTTCAGGTAGTTTATCGTGCCGCCGCGTTTAACATTTAAGCTGCCAGACATCTTGGGATGGCTCGTAATGCCGCCAACATGGAAAGCGCCATCCAGATACATATCATACAGGTAGGCACTGTAAAGATGCACCTTTTGCCCCACATTGACCTGCACGTCAAAGACCATTTCCGGCATCTGCCCATCACTATCCGGGATTGTCGGCACGGAAACCATACAATCACTAAAATCAAATCTCCCGGAAATCTTGGGCAAGTGCTGTCCGTAAAAATCAGTGTCACTCACATGGAGCTCACCATTTAACGGCCCTGTGAAAACCTTGCTCTTAATTCCCAATTCTTTGCAGACCAGCGAAAAATCATAATGTTCCGGCTGACAGCCGTTCATGGTCAAATTTCCTTGCAGATTATATGTGCCACCGCCCATTTTACCAAAAAATTCTTCAACTGTCACTTTATTCCCGGTAAATTTTATTCTAGCTGCCATATCAGTAACCGGCAGTTCCAGTGATTTCAGCTTCATCGAGCCGCTGGGAATCTGTACACTGCCATCAATCAGGGGGTGTGCCAGCGTACCATGAATTTTTAAGTCACCGGCGGTTGCGCCCATGGCCCAGTCGATTTCCGGTGACAACGTCGGCAGCAGGGATAAATCCGCATTCTCCAGTCCCACGGTCAGCTGCATCTGCTCATAGTCATTCAGCCATTCGTCCTGACCGGCATTCAGCGCGCGCATGGGGACAATGCCTTTGGCCTCAACGGCGCAGTTGCGTTCACCGACCTGCTTATTTACGCGCAAATTTTTTACATCGAGCAAACCGTTTTTCAGGTTTACCTGCCCTGTCATGGTATCAAAGGCCGCACCCTGAATGCCGCCGTTTACCGCCTGCAGCGTTACCTCAGCTGACGGATTGTTTATATAACCGCCAAAAACTGCCTCAATATCGGCCTTGCCTGTTACGCCCTTGGCCTTTAAGCCTGCCAGACCGGTGAACATGCCAAAATCCAGCTGCTTTGCAGAGAACTTCGCCGCAATCGGGCCGCTGAAGTCTACCGTCCCCGTTGCCGTAAAGATGCCGTCAGCCCCCTGACTGCCCGACAATTTATTGATGTACAGAATTCTATTGATAAGCTGCAAATCAAGCGCTACGTTATGGATATCATAACCACCGGCCACGCCCTGAGCAATGCTGCCAGTTACGGTCACAGCCGGATTCTGCCCCGTACCGCCAATATGCGCGGTCAAATCCGCCTTGCCGGAAAGCACATCCGTCTTATGGTTCACCAGTGCCGCCACAGCACTGATTTCCGCCCCGGCAATCACTACATCACCATTGAGGGCATCACTGCTGGTATCGTAGGACAGCTCCATATCATAAGTGCCGCCCTGCTGCTCAAAACCAAAGTGGTCTATGTCGAATTTGTCATTGCGATATTTAACCATACCGTGCAGGTTATCTATCGCCTGGTCATTCATGATAATATGCGGCGCATCCAGAACTCCGTAGAATTCCGGACGGGTAAGCGTCCCCTGCAATTTCCCTTTAAAGGTGCCATGGCCGCTGACCTCATAGGGCAGCTTATGCTGAACACGCTTCAAGTCAATATCGCTGGCCACCACTTCCATGTCAAGTACCTGCGTTGTCGTCGTGAGCGTGCCGTTCAAGACCATATCAATCATCGGCGAGTAGGCATGGAAATCCTGCAGGCGCAGGACGCCGTTTTCCAGAAAATAGTCTCCGTCCATACCGGAAAGCAGCACGCCGTGATAACTGCCCCGATAGAAATGGATGTAGCCCACCGCCTGCGGATTATCAAGTGTCCCTGTCACCTTGATGATATTATCAACATTACCTGTCAAGGGCTGGTCGGGTGCAATCAGCGCCATGATGTCTTCCATTCTGGCGCCCATGGTATCAAGCTGCAGATTGATTTTTTTTGCGCCGGTAAAGCCGACTGAACCGGCGGCCCGCCAGACTTCCTTACCATTTTTCTCCATCAGGAAATCGTCAATACCGATGCCGTCCAGACTGCCGCTGGCCGCAAATTTCAGGCTGTCAAACGGCTGCTTAAAGATGCGGCCGTGATTGCCGGCAAATTTTATCTCTACCCGGGGATTGCTGCGGTCACCGCGCACCGTACCCTTGAAATCAGCCAGACCGGCCATATCAAGGCGTTCATCAATACTGCTCAGCAATGACAAGTCAACGTGGCCGCCATAAAAGTTCAAATTCAGTCGGGCCTGCCCGCGCATATCCTGAATTGTGCCTTCCAGCCCAAGACTGCTGTGGTTCGGCATCTTAACGCTTAAATAATCAAGGCGCAAATCATCATCATCCAGATGCAGCGAGGTGCTGGCTCTGTCTATCTGCAAACCGTGATAAGCGGCATTTTTCAGGCTGGCACTGCCGTAGAGCTGCAACTTGCTCAAATCCGCGCCCACACCATTGCCGCCCAGATCTGCCGAAACACGGCCCGACGCGCCGGCCATCTCCGGCACCAGCCCTGCAATCTGCGCGATATCCAAATCATCAGCCTGCAAATGGGCCGTATAGCCCATATTTTCAGTGGACAGCACCAACTCGCCGCCGATTTTGCCCCCCATGACCTGCGCTGTAAAATTGCGCACAAAGAGATTTTTATCCTGATAGCGCACGTCCGCTGCCGCACCGCTAAAAGGTACGTCCAATGCCTGCCCGGACGGCACATTTACATGACCGTCAACGCTGGGATTGCTGAAAGCACCGGTAATGCGGGCTTTAAAACTGGCCGCGCCGCTATAGGGAATATTGTGCAAAATCCTGCTGGGGTCAAAATCTTCCCCCTGAGCTTCCAAATCCAGATACGGCGTGGTCTGCAAATGTTTTATTTTGCCGTGTACACCGGCCTTTTGGCCATTGCTTTCGGCCTTGACATTCAGCAGCAATTCCTCGTTGGTAAAGGCACCATGACCGGAGATATTTTCAATGTCCGTACCTTCGACAGTAACCGTGCCGTCAGTCAGGCTCACATCACCGCTGAAGGAAATATCCTCATCCCTGCGGTAAAGATTAAAGCTGCCCTGTTCAATTTTGCCGCCTTTGATAACCACATTGTCCGGCAGGGTTCCCTGTGGCAGGTAGCCGATGTAGTTGGTGATATCAGCCCCCGACACCTGCGCGCTGATTATCTGCCTGCTGTCAGAAATGGTTGCCGTCCCCGAGAGATTTGCACCGGCGTTTACAGCCGAAAACTTCGCTTTGGCTACGGGATACTCTCCCATATCCACCGCTGCCTGAACATTATCCAGCTGCAGTTCCTGCCCCTGGCGGCGCACAGTCAGCTGACCGTCTTCCACTGTAACCTTGCCATGAAATGCCTGATTACTGGATTCACCGGACACCAAATCCAGCACGTTCCAGCTGCCGTCTGAGCGTTCAGACAGTACAGCCTTCACACCTTTGACAGAAATTTCCTTAACCGCATCCGCAGGGTCTGAAACCGCCGCAAGCAGGCGATAGCTGACCCGTGCCTCTTCGGCACGGGCAATCAGCTCCGCCTGCTTGTCATAAACAGCCAGATTATGCAGTTTTATGTCATTAAGGGAATTTACCTCTATTTCCCCAATTTGCACCTCGGTTGCCAGAGCTTGGGAAGCCAGCTGGGATACCTTGTCCCCAGCGGCAGCCATGAAGGCATTTGTCTGCGTATAGTACCAAAAGCCGCTTATCGCCATCATAATCAGGCCACAAGCCAAAGCCCATATTTTCCACGTGTTTGCCTTCATCACTATCTCCTCAAAAGCCCTGCCCGGGGCGGTAATTTGTCATGCTTAGTTTGCCATTTCACTGGCTACCGTACCGGTGCTGGCAGGCTGCTCCTGCGCAGCTGGCGCTGTCTTGGTCTCAGCAGCCTTCTCCTGTTTTACGGCCTGCTTTTCTTTGCCGGCCTTGGCAGCCACTGCCCGTTCAGCCTGACGTCCGGCCTTGGCCTCTTCCTTTGATGCTGTCTTGGCCGCCTGACTCAGTTCGAGTACGGGATTTTCCGTAACCTTGGCATCTTCACGCACTTTTCTGACCCGGTTGCCTTCCATCTGGGAAGTCTTGTACTTAGCAACATTGATATCCACAGGAATACCCATCGCCTTATCCAGAGCAGCCTTGGAAACATTGTACTTGTACAGCGCCGTGTAGTAGTTGGTCTGGGCTGCCGTCATTTTCTCCGTGGCATCCATAACATCCAGATTGGTGCCCACACCGGCTCCGTAACGCACATTAGCGATTTTCAAATCTTCTCTGGCCTGTTCTACAGCTACCTCAGTGGTCTTGATGTTTTTCTCCGCTGCCTGCAGGTTCAAAAAGGCCGTGCGCACATCCAGCTGAATGGTTTCATCTTTTTGGTGCAGCGTTTCCTGCGCTTTGACCAGCGAAGCCTCAGCCGAATTTACACCGGCAGTGGTTACTCCGTTGTCAAAAATATTCCAGGAAGCCGTTGCCCCGAAAACCCATGTATTCGTGTCATTGCCAAAGGCGTTCTTGCCCTCAATGGCCTTTGACCCGGAAGCTGTCACTGTCGGATACCAGCCAGCCTTAGCCGTGTTGATACCGGCCTCAGCCTGCTTGACCGCATAGTATGCAGCCGCCCCATCAGCGCGATTGTTCAGCGCATAGTTGGTGCAGTCATTCAAATCGAGATTATAGGAATCATGCTTTAACTGGTCATCAATTTGCAATACCGTATCCGTGGGCAGGCCGACGATATTATTGAGCGTAGCCACAGCAATATCGTAATTGTTCTGCGCCGTGGTCAGGGACTGCTGGGCATTGGCCAGATTTACCTGCGAGGACAGCACATCAGACTTGGCTACCGTGCCTACACGGTACTGAGCATTAACGTTATCCAGATGTTCCTGATAAGCCTTGACCGAATCTTCCTGAACCTTGATAAGGTTCTTGTAGTTCAGCACGTTGTAATAGCCCTCGGTAGCGCTGTAACGGACGCTCTGCTTGGTGTTTTCGAGCGTCACATCAGCAGCGTTCAGGCCATAGCCTGCTGCCTCGATGCCGCTGCGCAGGGAGAAATTATACAAAGGTATCGACGCACTGGCACTGTTGGTAAAATACTTATTGTCTACATGAGACTGCGCCGCAGTATCATTGGCCCGATTGTAAGCCGAAGTCAGCCCCAGCGTCACACCCGTCTGACGGCGGTACTTGGACAGATTCCATTTAGCCACATCCACGTCAGCTAAAGCACTCTTGATGCTGCGGTTATTCTCCAGCGCCATCTGTACAGCATCACCAAGATTCAGCTGCACCGTACTGGCAGCCATAGCCGTACCGGCAGAGGCAGTCAGCAGACCGCCCAAAACCAAAGCCGTTAATTTTTTATAAAAATGATTTCTCTTCAAGACAAACTCCTCCTTAGCCTTATATCTGTATTATGAAAGCCGCCCTGCGGCTGGGATTATCTTCGTTAAAAGGCCTGTTTCAGGCCCACATAGGCCGCCCGGCGGTCACTGTGATTTACATCCTTCCACTGTCCCATGAGCCATGTATCTCCGGCAATGCGGTACTGTGCGCCCAGACGCAGGGAAAAATCATTGAACTTATACGCATCGGCAGTAAATTTAAAATTCCTGCCGGCATACGCATCAAGGCCGACACCGGCTTCACCGTGAATTACTCCGGCACGGGCACCCAGACTTTTTCCCCGGCTGCCCACCTGAAAATTCATCCGGCTGCCATCGCCGATATCCTCAATACCCATATTGAGAAACGGGCCCTGCTCCATACCTGCCACAAAGTTCAGATTCGTGTCCCAGTCCCGTTTGCCGCCGCTGTATAAAACATCTACACTGGCCTCAGTCTTGATGGAATCAAGCTGCTTTTTTATCTTTTTCGCCTTGTCTGTCAGCTCACGGGCATTGTGGATGGTCTGCTTGGCATCCTCAATGGTCTTTTCATCTCCGGCCACTTTGGCTACGCCTTCGGTGATGACCCGGATCTGCTCACTGGACTTGGCGATATTATCAAGGGTTATCCGCAGGTTCTCTGCTGTCTGCGGGTCAGCGCCCACCGTGGCCAGATTGGCCATCATGGCCTCTACCGAGTTCATGGTGCGGCTCAAGCTGCCCGTGGCCATATTGAGGTTGCTCAGCAGCTGGTTGATATTGCCCTGATTGCTGACGGCAATGTTTTCCATAGCCGCCGTCATACCGCTTATATGGGCGGTGGTATCACGCATATTTATGGCCATTTGGATAAAAGATGCCTGAAAATCGCCATTGCCGATAACTTTATTCATGCCTTCCAGCAGATTTTGCGCTTCAGCCGCCAGCTTGATCATACTCTGCATCATGTCATCCATGCCGACTTCATCCTGTCCCTGCAGGTAGTCGCCATCTTCCACCCAGCCGCTGTTGGTGTCCCCGGGCAGAATGTTGATGAATTTATCACCCATGACACCGTTGGCGCTGACCACGACCTGCGAGTTCTGCGGTATTTTTACATCGTCATTTATGTGCATGGTCACCGTCACGCCGCGCCCGTCATTGGCCACAGACTCCACGCTGCCCACCGGCACCCCGGAAAGCCTGACCTGCGACTGCTGTTCGATGCCCACTACCTGTTTAAATCCGGCGTATAGGGTGTAGCCTTTATCGCCTCCCAGCTTTAAGCCGCTCAGCATGATAACGACTCCGGCAAACAAGGCCAGACCTGCCAAGGTAAAAGCGCCCACCTTTGCTTCTGTTGTCATGCAGTCTGTCCCTCCTTTGCCATGTGCAACACCCGGAAGAAATCCTGCACACGCTCATCTTTTATCTGCTTAAAATTTTCTACCGTGTCTACGGCGATAAGCTCCCCCTCGTAAACCATGGCAATGCGGTCAGCGATACGGCAGGCACTGGCCATGTCGTGCGTAACCACCACTGAGGTAACATAGAGCTTTTTTTGCATATCCACAATCAGTTCATCAATTTTCGCTGTGGTTATGGGGTCAAGGCCGGAACTCGGCTCATCGTAAAAGATGATATCGGGGCCAAAGGCAATGGCTCTGGCAAGCCCCACCCTTTTTTTCATACCGCCGGACAGTTCTCCCGGCATCTTTTTTTCCACACCGGGCAGTCCCACCAGTTCCAGTTTTTCCTTGATAATCCGCTGTATTTCTGCCTCCGGCAGGTGCTTGTGTTCCCTCAGTCCAAAGGCCACGTTTTCCCCGACAGTCATGGAGTCAAACAAGGCGGAATACTGAAACACCATGCCCATGTTCAGCCGGACTTTATCCATTTCTTTCTCCGAAAGCCCGGTGATTTCCTGTCCGTTTATGTAAATTTCTCCGCTGTCGGGACGAATAAGCCCCACCAGCAGCTGCAGCAGGGTGCTCTTGCCGGAACCGGAACCGCCGATAACGGCCAGCGTCTCCCCTTTTTTAATCGTCAGGCTGACATTGTGCAGAGCGTATTTACCATCGTAGACCTTACATACATTCGACAACCGAATCATATTATCCTCCTGCTGACTCCATAACATCAGTACAAAATAAAGGTCAGCACGGCATTCAAGATAAAAATAACAATTATGGATGTCACCACTGTACGGGTGGTGGCCTTACCTACGCCTTCGGCCCCGGCAGGGCAGTGCAGGCCGTAATAACAGCCCAGCACCGCGATGACATTGCCGAAGAATATCGCTTTTATCATACCGCCTGTGAGGTCAAAGACCTCCGCAAAGGTATGGATGGAATTGATGTAGCTAAAGGAGCTGATGCCCGAGTAATACACCGCCACCAGATAACCGCCCAAAACGCCGACAACGTCGCCGAACACGGTCAAAATCGGTACTACCAGCATACAGGCCAGCATCCGCGGCACGATGAGATAATTGACAGGACTTACCGCCATTACGCGGAGGGCATCAATCTGCTCCGTGACCTTCATGGTGGAAATCTCTGCCGTGATGGCAGCCCCCACGCGGCCGGCGCAGACCACGCCCACCAGCACCGGCCCCAGTTCACGGCCGATGGCGATGGAGATTATGCCGCCCACGGTGTTCTGCGCCCCGAAGCGTATCAGGATGTCTGCCGTCTGCAGGGCAAACACCGCCCCCGTAAACAGCAGCGTCAGGCTCACAATCAGCAGGGAATCAACCCCCAGATGTGACATCTGCGCCAGAATGTGTCTGGTGCGCGGCCGATGGCACAGCTCCTGAAATGTATCACGATAAAGAAGCACGATGGTGCCAAATTCGGCCAGCCGCGCTATAACCCACGCGCCCAGCAGCTCTAAAAAACGCATCCAGCGTGCCTCCCTTCCTTGCATTTTATTACCCCTTAGATTTTAACAGGCTTGGGGCAATTAGTAAATATAAGTTTACTATTTTTTATGCAAAATTTCAATTATTAAATTTCAGCGCCTCGGCCTTGGCCAGTTCATCACAGCGTTCATTCTGCGCCACGCCCACATGGCCTTTGACCCAGTGAAAACGCACCTGATGGTCAGCAAAGGCGGCATCCAGCTTTTGCCACAAATCCTGATTTTTCACCGGCGCGCCCGTGGCCGTCACCCAGCCTTTGCGTTTCCAGCCGGCCAGCCAGTTTTTGGTAAAGGCGTTTTTTAGGTACTGGCTGTCGGTATATAAATCAATCACGGCTCCGTCCTTGGCAAAGGTCAGCGCTTTCAGGGCTGCCGTCAGTTCCATGCGGTTATTGGTAGTCGAGGCTTCGCCGCCTGATAATTCCGTCTGCCTGCCGTCCTTTTTATCGGTAATCACCGCCGCCCAGCCGCCGGGGCCGTCGGGGTTACGCAGGCAGGAACCGTCGGTATAGATAATGTAATCTGCCGTTCCGTCATCATTTGCGGGAGACGCCTCCTGCGCTGCGCTTTTGGCTCTGCTTCCGCCATAGGGCGGCACATAATCGAGGTTCAGCCATTTTACAGCTTCGTTCGGGTCAGTAAAACCTTTGAAACGCGCCCCTTGAAAACCATCGACCTGCGCCTTGCACTCTGCCCATGTTGCAAATATCCCCGTCTTGCGTCCTGCCCGGACAGCATAAACTTTTTTTCCTGCCATCTTAACCTTCCCATCTTGTAAATAAATCAATTTGCAGCCCCAGCTGGTCACAGATTTTCCCCACCAGCATATCCACCAAATCCTCAATGCTTCGCGGACGATGATAGAACCCCGGCGCAGCCGGTACAATGCGGACACCCAGCCGTGCCAGCGTCAGCAGATTTTCCAAATGTATGGCATGCATGGGCGTTTCCCGGGGCACCAGCACCAGTCTGCGGCCTTCCTTGAGCGTCACATCCGCGGCTCTGGTCAGCAGATTATCCGACAGGCTGTGAGCAATACTGGCCGCGGTTTTCATCGAGCAGGGCAGTACCACCATGGCATCTGCCTGAAAGGAACCGCTGGCAATCGCCGCTCCCACGTTGGCGTTATCGTAAAGGACATCTACTTTGGCGGCAAGGTCAGTCTTTGACACACCGCACTCATAAGCCAGCACCTGCCAGCCGCTGTCCGTGACCACCCCATGCACCTCATGGCCTGCCTGCCGCAGGACTTCAATCAGCCGCAAGGCGTAAACACTACCGCTGGCACCTGTTATTCCAATAACTATCTTCATCTTGCAAACTACCTCGTAATTATTTTAAAGCAACTCCAGCTTAAAGCAACTCCGGCCGGCTGGCTGTTATTGGCAGAGCGAAGCGTTTGCCGTTAAGCGTCAAGAAACTTATTTTTGCCCACCTCTTTCCATAACTGAAAAGGCTTTTGTCTGAACGCAGTGAGTTTAAGCCTTTTCAGTTGTATAAAAGGCAAAAATAAGTTTTAGCTTAACGGCTAAGCGCAGCGAGCCAATAACAGCCAGCCGGCCGCCACGCACTGCCGATAAGAGCTATCCGGCCACTATACCTCTCAATTATAGCTAACTCCGCAAAATCCTGTCAAACAACGTCTTTAAACATTGCAAATAACAGGACACCGCAGGGCACAGGGTAATTTTTTGCCGTTGGCAAAATCAGCATATCGGCGTTATAATGAATGAATGTAATTTATCCTAAAGAAAGCTGGTGTCAGACCATGAAAATAAACGACATCCCCATACTCATTGCCAAGGAGCTGGGAGTAACTCCCAAGCAGACTACGGCGGCCATTGAACTGCTGGACGGTGGCAACACCGTCCCCTTTATTGCCCGTTACCGCAAGGAAGCCACCGGTGCGCTGGAGGACGAGCAGCTGCGCGTTTTGGAAGAACGCCTGACCTACCTCAGGAACCTCGTCAAACGGCAGGAAGAAATCCTCTCCAAAATCGCCGAACAGGGCAAACTCACCGAAGAACTGCAAGCCGCCATCGAAAAGGCACAAAAATTACAGGAACTGGAGGACCTGTATCTGCCCTACAAACAGAAAAAGCGCACCCGTGCCCAGATAGCCCGGGAGCGTGGCTTAGAACCTCTGGCCAAACTCATGCTGGAGCAGGCCAAAATCAACGGCACGCCGCTGGCTGCGGCACAGGGCTACATCAACGCGGAAAAGGAAGTCCCCACCGCCGAAGCCGCCCTCAACGGTGCCATGGACATTGCCGCCGAAACCATAACGGAGGATGCCAAACTGCGTCAGGCCATGCGTACCAGACTTTGGAACAACGGCCATGTAGAAACAGAGCTTGTCCCCGAAGCCGAAGAAGCCCAGACCTTTGCCATGTATCAGGACTACAGCGAACTCATCCACACCCTGCCCTCACATCGCATTCTGGCCATTAACCGCGGCGAAGCCAAGGGCTGCCTCAAAGTCCATGTAACCATTGATGCCGAAGACTGCCAGCAGCGGATTTTCCGCCGGCTCTTTAAGGACGGCAGTAGCTGGGACGAAACATTGCAGGCCGTTATTGAAGACGGCTGGAAACGTCTGCTTTTCCCGGCGCTGGAACGCGAGGTTCGCAGCCAGCTCACCGAAGCTGCCGAAGCTCAGGCCATCAAGATTTTCGGTGTCAACCTCAAACAGCTGCTCCTGCAGGCGCCTTTAGCAGGCCATACGGTGCTGGGTCTTGACCCTGGCTACCGCACCGGCTGCAAGCTGGCCGTAGTCGATGCTACCGGCCATGTGCTTGACCACGGCGTCATTCAGGTGACCCAAAGCGACGGAGCAAAAGCCGCCGCCGCCAAAACGGTGCTTGGCCTCATCAAAAAGCACCACATCACGCTTATTTCCATCGGCAACGGCACAGCCTCCTACGAAACGGAGCAGTTCACGGCTCAGCTTATCGCAGACAACCATTTGACGGACGTGCATTACCTCATCACCAACGAAGCAGGCGCCAGCGTCTACTCCGCCTCCGCTCTGGCCAAGGAAGAACTGCCGGAATACGATGTCACCATCCGCGGTGCTGTCTCCATTGCCCGGCGCATACAGGACCCGCTGGCCGAGCTGGTCAAGATTGACCCCAAAGCCATCGGCGTGGGACAGTACCAGCACGATGTCAACCAAAAGGAGCTGAGCGCCACCCTTGATGCCACTATCGAAAGCACCGTGAACCATGTCGGCGTTGACCTCAACACCGCCAGCGGCGCCCTGCTGAAACACATTGCCGGCATCAACGCTTCCATCGCCAAAAACATAGTGGCCTACCGCAACGAAAACGGTATTTTCACCAGCCGCAAACAACTCCTGAAAGTTCCCCGTCTGGGGCCTGCCGCCTTTACCCAGTGCGCCGGATTCCTGCGCATTGCCGGCGGCAAATCCCCCCTTGACAACACCTCCGTCCACCCGGAATCTTACGAACTGGCGGAAAAACTCTTGGACAAACTGGGCTTTACCTTAAACGACCTCAACGACAAAAACGCCCTGACCATGCTGGCAGCCAAGGCCAAACTGGCCGACTGCAGCAAGCTGGCCAATGATTTAGATGCCGGTGAGCTGACCGTCAAAGATATCCTCGCTGCCCTTGTAAAACCCGGCCGCGACCCCCGTGAAGACCTGCCGGCGCCGCTGCCCCGTCAGGCAGTCGTAAAACTTTCCGATATCAAGGAAGGCAGCATTATGCGCGGCACGGTGCGCAACATCACCGACTTCGGTGCCTTTGTGGACATCGGCCTCAAAACCGCCGGCCTCATTCATATTTCCGAAATGAGCAAAAAACGCATCAAGCATCCGCTGGACGTACTGGCTGTCGGTGACATTTTAAATGTCATGGTCATCAGCGTAGACGAAGCCCGCGGCCGTATCGGCCTGTCCCTGAAGCAGCTGCCCAAGGAGGCCTGACTATGAGCCTGTTAAATACTACTATTTCCGCCATAACTCCTGCCTTCCATGCTTTGGCCGCACAGGCGGAAAAACGCCTGTCTGCCGTCATGGAAGGCGATGAACAGGCCTTGGGCAAATTCAAGGATTTGCTGCTGCGCTATATCGCCATTACCGGCGAAATGCAACCGGCCGCCCCGGACAAATGCACTGTCATCTGCTGTGCCAGCCACGGCGTTGCCAGCGAAGGTGTCAGCGCCTATCCCGAGGAAACCACCCTGCAGATGACCAAAAGCTACCTCATCGGGCAGGGTGCCGCGGCCAATGCCTTTGCCGAATTCTGCGGCAGCGAGCTTTTCGTAGCCGATTTCGGCATCGCCGCCACCGATGACATTCCGGGGCTGATTGACTGCCGTATCGGCACAGGTACCAATAACATTGTCCACGGTCCGGCCATGACCGCAGAGCAGGCTGTAGACGCACTGGAAAAGGGCATTATGCTGGCTGAAAAACTCATCACCGAGGGCTTTGACTGTCTGCTGCCGGGAGAAATGGGCATTGCCAACACCACCATCAGCGCCGCCATTGTCGCCGCCCTCTGCCAAAAAGACGCAGCCGAAGTCACCGGCCGGGGCACGAACATTTCCGATGAACGGCTGGCCAAAAAAATAACCATTGTGGCCAAAGCGCTTGACGTCAACCGCCCCAATCCACAGGACGGCCTTGATGTCCTGCAAAAGGTCGGCGGCTTTGAATTCGGGGCCATCGCCGGACTCATATTAGGCTTTGCCGCCCACAAAAAAGCTGTTATTCTTGACGGAGCCAACTGTGCCGCCGCTGCCCTGATAGCCCAGAGCCTTGCTCCGGCCAGCGTTGATTACCTGCTCCCCTCTCATATCGGCGGCGAAAAGTCCCATAGGATCGCCTTGGCAAAGCTCGGACTTACCCCCGTAATGAATTTGGACTTGAAACTGGGCGAAGCCTGCGGCAGTTCCATACTTGCCAAACAGCTGGATACCATGCTGGCTGTCTGGGACGTGGCCAGCCACCTGCCCCATGACCCGGTGGAAACGCCGTTCCAACAGGCCTATATGCCTACCTTCGCCCCCAAAATCACCAACAAAACCTTTGACTTTTACCTGTCAACTATGCAGGATTTGGATAAGCCATCCATGCTCAGCTGCAAGGAGCGCATTGACAAGCTGGTAAAGCCTTTGGACAGTTTGGGTGCATTGGAGCAAATCGCCATTGAGTTTGCCGGCATAATGGGCGATGAACTGCCGCCCTACAACTCCGACAAAGCCCTGCTCTGCTTCACCGGCAAAGTAACCAATCCCTTGCAGATGCAGCTCTGCGCCGCCAGCACACAATCCGCTCAGGTTGATGTCACCATGGCTCATGTCCGCGAGGGACTGCCCCTTACCGCCGCCTTTGATTTTGGCCGGGAACAGGGGGAATTTCTCTCCCTGTCCTATCCGCTTTTAGGACTGTCCTTGACGGAGCTGGACGAAAACGCCCCCTTCGGCAGCATGGCAGAACTGCTCAGAGAAGCCCTGCTCAATGCTGACGGCAGCCTGAAATATCCTGCCGATGAATTTCTCGCCCATGCGCCAGAGAGCTGCCAGCCCTTTGTCGGCGCGATGATTGGTGCCATCATCGCCGCTGCCCACAACAGCGCCTTTATCATCCTCGATGATGAAGCCAGCGATATAATCGCCCGCTATACGGAGCTGCTGTGCCCCACTGTGCGCCCCTACATTCTCCATGTCCAGCCGCTGCTGGTGCAGGGCAATGTCACCCTTCCCGGAGGATTCGTTGCCTGTCTGGGCATGGATATTGTCGAAGCCTCCCTCTATATGCTGAATCACATGCGCACCTTTGCCGAAAGCAAGGTGGCTATCGCCAGTGACGGCCCCGGAGCAGAACGGCAAAAATAAAAAAACGACACAAAAGCTGCCGCATTGCGGCAGCTTTTGTGTCATGCCCCCTTAACAGCCAGCGCCTGCTGACACTCCGGGCATATTCCGTAAAAATAATATTGCTGGCCTGTGAGCTGATAGCCTGTTTCCTCGCCCACCTGCCGGCCTAAGTCCTCCGTAGGCAGCAGCGGCACATCATCCACTCTTCCGCAGCACTTGCAGCTGATATGGGGGTGGTCATGGACATTGGCATCATAGCGGAAAGAATCCTCGCCCACATTCAATTCCTGCGCCAGACCCACCTTGCATAAAATCGCCAAAGATTTATAAACCGTCGCCAAACTCATGGTCGGATAATCTGACTGCAAGTCCTTATAGAGTTTTTCCGCACTGGGATGAGCCGTGGTATGGGCCAGCGCATTATACACGGCCAGCCGTTGAGGCGTGACTTTAAAACCCTGTGCCCTAAGTCTTACAGCCACTTCCTTAGGTTTAAGTCCGACTTTCATAAACGCCCTCTTTTCACAACAAATAATAATTATTAGTTGAAATATATTCTAATAAATAAGCCCTTATCTGTCAATGAAAAGTTTTCCCATTTAAGCGCCCTATTTGCCAGCGGCCTCCCAGCCCAGCTGCAAGGCCTTCATATTCGCCTCCACCGTATGGGGCGGCACACGTTTTTTTACAAATTCCTGCACCGTATCAAACTGCACCAGACCTGTAAGCCGCACCAGTGCGCCGAGTGCTACGATGTTGGCAAATAGCGCCTTGCCCAGTTCCTCAACAGCCAGTTTGGTAATCGGCAGCCGCAGCACATTGGAAAATGCCGGCGTTTCCGGCACCAGCGTATCATCCAAAATGAGCAGGCCGTCTTTATGCAAATCACTGTAATACTTATCGGCAGCCTTCTGGGTCATAGCCAGAACCAAGTCCGGGGTTTCCACATGGGGATGATAGATGGTTTCATCGCTGATGATAACCTCGGCCTTGGAAGCACCGCCACGAGCCTCAGGCCCATAGGACTGGCTTTGCGCCGCCTCCTTGCCCTCAGCCACCGCCGCCTCTGCCAGAAGAATCGCCGCCGTAATGACACCCTGTCCGCCCGAGCCGGAGAGTCTTAATTGTTTTTTCATTTGACCGCACCTCCTGCCCGTTCAATCACCTTGTCATAAGCCGTATCATAATCAGTCGCCGTATCTTCATAGAGCAGACCGATAGGAAATTTCTCCGGGGCAATATCTTCCGCCGACAGTTTGTCCCATGCCGCTTTCATCACGGCATTGTCCTTCATCCACTTAAGCATATCTGCCGGAGACCCCAGCTTATTCTTGCGTCCATAGGCCGTAGGACACTGTACCAATGCCTCCACAAAGGAAAAACCGTGATTGTCAAAGGCTCCTGCAATCATCTCCGTCAGATGCTGTACGTGAAACGCCGTAGAGCGGGCCACATAGGTAGCACCGGCGGCCTCAGCCAGAGCGCAGGCATCAAAGGGCCTGTCTACCGAGCCATAGGGCGCGGTTGTGGCCTTGCGTCCCAGCGGCGTCATCGGCGAAGCCTGACCGCCGGTCATGCCGTAAATATTGTTGTTAAACAGCACCACCGTCAAGTCTACATTGCGGCGGCAGCCATGAATGAAGTGATTGCCACCGATGGCTGTGCAGTCGCCGTCACCTGTTATAACCACCACATTGAGCTCCGGACGGGCCAGCTTTATCCCCGTAGCAAAGGGAATCGCCCGGCCATGCGCCGTATGCAGGGTGTCAAAATCCATATACCCAGAAGCCCTTGAAGAGCAGCCAATCCCCGATACAATCACCGTATTGTCCTGATTCAGCTCGGGACGCTTGGCAATAGCCTGTACGATGGCCTTCATCGCAATGCCGTTGCCGCAGCCGGGACACCAGAGGTGCGGCAGACGGTTCTGACGGAAATATTTCTCATATTCTCTTTCAGCCATCAGCCCTCAACCTCCTTTATCAAAGCCTCTACACCGGCCAAAATTTCACCCGGCTCAAAGGCGCGCATATTATACTTGCCACACAGCTCCACAGGACACTGCCCCTGTGCCGCCCGGCGTACTTCGTGGACAATCTGCCCGTAATTCAGTTCTGCCACCACTATTCCCTTGACCTTAGCCGCCAGCTCACCAACGATCTTATCAGCAAAAGGCCAGATGGTCATCAAGCGTACCATGCCGACCTTTTTGCCGTTCTCCCGTGCCTGACGAACTGCTTCATAGGCCGTCCGCGCCGTACCGCCAAAGGACACCACCGCGTATTCCGCATCCTCCATAAAATAGCTTTCCGTATGGATGATTTCCTCCCCGACTCTGGCGATTTTCTCATGCAAACGGCGGATAGAATCCTCCGTTACCCTGGGGCTGCCAACAGGGAAGCCTGTTTCATCATGGATAAGGCCTGTAACATGAATGTGATATCCTTCACCAAAATCAGCTACATTAGGCACTAAGTCAGCCTCCGGCGCAAAGGGCTGATAGCCCTCAGCTCTCGTCTTTGTCGGCTTGCGGCGCGGATATACCTCCACCTTGTCCGGCAGTTCCACCTTTTCACGCAGGTGGCCTACCATTTCGTCCATCAGCAGCATTACCGGCGTGCGGAAACGCTCGGCGTAGTTCACGGCCATAACGGTAGCGTCATAAGTCTCCCTGACGCTCCAGGGCGACAGGGCAATCACCGGATGGTCGCCATGCGTGCCCCAGCGCACCTGCATTACATCGCCCTGCGACGGTGCCGTAGGCTGCCCCGTGGAGGGGCCGACACGCTGCACATCCACCAGCACACAGGGAATCTCCGCGCAGGCAGCATAGCCAATCAATTCCTGCTTCAGGGAGAACCCCGGGCCGGAAGTGGCGTCCATAACCTTGCAGCCGGCCAGTGAAGCCCCCAAAATCGCTCCCATGGAGGCAATTTCATCTTCCATCTGAATAAATTTGCCGCCATGCTGGGGCAAAAGTTTCGCCATGGTTTCCGCAATCTCCGTTGAAGGGGTAATGGGATAACCGGCAAAGAAGTTCACTCCGGCAGCGATGGCCGCTTCTGCGCAGGCCTCATTGCCCTGCATCAGTCTTGCCTTACTCATGCCACGCCCCCCTTTGCAACTTTATCCACAAATATTGCATAATCCGGACAGCGCAGCTCACACTGACCGCAGCCGATACAATCTTCCGACTTTGCCACCTGTACCTTGCCCAGCTCATCTATAGCCAGCACCGACCGTGGGCAAAAGGCCGCGCAGATACCGCACCCCTTGCACCGCGCCAGCTTGACGCTAATCTCCGCTTTCATAAACTCCGCCTCCAATTACACAGATAAATATGATTCAATTTACATACTAAATATGCTTATTGCTTATATACTTTTACATCATAACAGACTTTTGTATAAAAATCTACTATTTTTGTAAATATAAGTAATGTATACATAAACAGCATGCTATAGCATATCCCTTAATGTAATTGTTCGCTAAAAAAAGAAAATCTCCCCCATAATGGAGGAGATTTTTATAATCTAATATGAAATTAGAAGAAGAATTCAACGCGGCCGAAGAAACGCTTGCCTTTGGAGTTGTTGCCATTGCCATTGTCATCAAGCATCTTGACATCGCCATAGCGCAGGGTACCTACAACATTCTTAACGAAGGTGTAGTTAGCACCGAGTTCCCAGCCTTTTTCGTTGGGCTGAATTACATCATAGGTGCTGGCAACCATGCCCCAAGCCCCAAGGTGGCGATATGCCAGCCATGCGCCCCAAGTGCCACGGTTTTCGCGCTGTGCCCCTTTATAATCCACTTCTAAGGAAGCGGCCTTATTAAAGTAATCTGCATTACGATTATTAGCATAGAAACCATTTACAGCCACGTTCTTGTTGAATCTGTAAGCAGCCTTGACAGCGATAAGATTGAAGTTATCCGTATCAGCATCATTGGTGTACTTATTTGTTTTGAAGGACTCGCTGCTCAGACGATGGTAGTACAGGCCGCCGAACAATTTGCTAGCCTTGCCTTCAACGCCAACATACTGGTAGCTGGCAGTTCTGTTCATGCCAGTTACACCACCGCCAACATAATAACCATCAGCCCAATCATGGCCTGCATTCTGTGCTACACCATGTCCATTGGCTGCAGCCGTGTTACTGAGCTTCAGGCGGCCGGCACCAATAATACCTTTTACATTTTTGCCGAAGGAAACTTCTGCACCGGAGAACTCCGTATCCGCAAAGCTGTCGCTGTTCATGGAGGCGAACTTACCCAGTTTCACCTGGAAGTTCTTGTAGTCGCCCTGTGCCCAGATGCGTTTCAGCTTAACATTGCCGTCATCACCGGCATCAGTCTTGGCGTTGGTATCAGCGTCGAGACGAGCATTTACATGCCAATGATTGTTGACCTCAGCAGAGGGTTCAAGACGGAACTTCAGATTGTTCTTGGAGTTCTTACCGTCCATATCTTCGCCCAGATCTTCAACATTGGTGTGAACAGCCGTGTATTCCAACTTGCCGTTCCACTTAACCATGTCAGCATTGCGTTCGAGGTTAGCCACGCGGACACCGAGGTTATTGAGTTCAGCAGCGAACTCAGCAGCCAGTTTGTCAACGAGAGCCTTGTCAGCACCGCTGGTGTTCTTAGCCATAGCCTTGGCTACCATCTGTGCCATTTCGTAACGGGTGATGTTGCGGTTGCCCTTGAAGGTGCTGTCGCCGTAACCATCAATTACGCCGTCAGCAGCCAGCTGGCTTACTGCGTCATAAGCCCAATGGTCAGCAGGAACATCGGAGAACGGATTGCTGGCAGCAAAAGTCGTGCTGGCAGCGCCAACTACGAGAGCCGTAGTCAGAGCGGAACAAAGAGTCTTTTTCACGAAAACTCCTCCTTAAAAATTTATTATCGTCTTAAGAAGGAAATGGATTTCCTCAAGTTGCCATGTTTCCTCAGAAAATCCTAATCTCTCCTTAATGACTTTCTAATGTTACCATATATATATATATATATATCAAGGGTAAATTTCCATATACGACGGACATTTTCACGCAATTAAAAGGAGCTGTGTCAACAGCCCCTTAAAAATATCACTTATATACACCTGTCATTGCATACCATGAGCCGGCTGGACAGGCGGCTCGCCGCCGTCCTCCATGGAACTCTTGGACGAAAGTTTGCTCTTCTGTTCGGTGATGAAAGCCTGCATAATGATAAATACGCAGAGCAGAGCACCGACCACAATCTTTGTCCACCATGCCGAAAGCGTGCCCTGGAAGCTGATGAAGGTCAGGATAACGCCCTGAATCAGTACGCCGACCAAAGCCCCGGGGATAAAGCCTACGCCGCCGGTCAGCAATGTGCCGCCGATGACGGAGGAAGCAATGGCATCCATTTCCATGCCCAAGCCGTGCAGATTGTAGCCCGTCAGCATGATAAGGCTGTAAGCCAGACCACCGAGGGAGGAGCAAAAGCCGGAAATAGCATAAACCATAACCTTCGTGCGGAACACCGGCAGGCCCATCAGCGATGCCGACGATTCACTGCCGCCGATGGCAAAGACCGTGCGCCCGAACTTCGTAAAGCCGAGCACCACCGCAGCCACCACTATTGTCAGCAAAGCCACGATAGCGCCGATGGAAATAAAGCCTGCACCGACATCCACGCGATAGCTGGCCAGTGCCACCCAGGTCGGATTCTCAATCTGAATCGTATCCTGCGAAATGACCGCTGTCAGACCGCGGCAGAAGAACATACCTGCCAGAGTAATGATAAAGGGCTGCAAATCAAACTTGGAAATTATATAGCCCTGCGCTGCGCCAAATGCCGTGCCCATGACCATTACAATCAGCACACACAATCCCAGCGGCAGCCCCGTATTGGCCAGCAGCCATGCCAGCACCATGCACACCAGCGCCAGCACTGCACCGACAGACAAGTCGATACCGGCGATAATCAGCGTAAAGGTAATCCCCACCGTGACGATAATCAAAGCTGCATTATCAATGAACAGGTTCAGAAATACCTGCGGCCGCATAAAGCCCTTATACATTGCTATACCGGCACCGTAAAGGATGCCAAACAACAACACCGTAACAAAGAACGAAAAATATTTAGACGCTATAAGGTCATTCAGTTTGTTTCTCATGCCTGTTCCACCACCTTTCCCTCAACCAACTTTTTTGGGCGCGCATTACCTGCCCGCCGTGCTTTCCAGGCGTCGAAAAGTTCCTGTGCTTTCTTGGACTGAATCAGGCAGATGATAATAACGGCAATAGCCTTTACCACCGGCAGCTGGTCTGCCGATACGCCCAAAGCATACATAGTTGTCGTCAAGGTCTGAATGGTAATGGCACCAATGACCGAACCGCCAATGTTAAACTTGCCGCCGGAAAGCAGCGTACCACCCAAAGCTACTGCCAGAATAGCGTCCATTTCCATGTTGAGACCGGCATTATTGGCATCTGCTGCCCTAATCAGGGAGCTTTCGATAAGCCCCGAAACACCTGCGCACAAACCAGAAAACGCATACACGAGGAAAATTACCAGCGTGACATTGATACCGGCATAACGCGCCGCCGTCGGATTGATACCTACTGACTGCACAAACAGGCCGATACTGGTCTTTTTCATCAGCAGGGCCACCAGCAGCACCATCGCCAGGGCGATGAAGATATTTGTCGGCAGGGGCACTCCCGGCAGGAAACCGGCAATATACTCAAAGGGTTTATAATAAACCGTAATAATCTGTCCTTCGGTCATCAGCTGGGCAATACCACGGCCGGCCGTCATCAGAATCAGCGTGGCTACCACAGCCTGAATCTTGAACTTGGCCACCAGCAGGCCATTCCACATGCCGCAGAGGACACCGACGCCTACAGCGGCCAGCATTGCGGCTGCCATCGGCATTTGTGCCACGCCATCGCCACGGCCGCCAATCAGCGTACATACCACAGCCGCCGAGATAGCCACCACTGCACCTACGGAAATATCAATACCACTGGTCGCAATGACGAAGGTCATGCCCAAGGCCAAAATAATCAACGAACAGGAACGATTAAGGATATCAATAAGGCGTCCATACAACCGGCCATCCTCAGTCAGTTGTATCGTCAGGAATCCATCAACAAAAATCGTATTAAATACCAGCAGTACCAACAGCGCTACCACCGGCAAAAACAGCGAACTTGCTGTAAACTTTTTCAGCATATCCATCAGGCTGCACCTCCCGCAATCGCTTTCATGACGCCATCAGAACTTATATCGCTGCCCGTAAGCTCCGCCACCTTGCGGCGGTCACGCATGACGATAAGCTTGGTACAGGTGCGTATCATCTCGTCCATCTCCGAAGAGATAAATACCACCGACATACCACGCTGCCGCGCCAGCGAAATAGCCATCTTCTGAATTTCCGTCTTCGTGCCGACATCAATGCCGCGCGTAGGCTCATCAAGTATCAGCAGATTAGGCTGCGTTGCCAGCCAACGAGCGATAATGACTTTCTGCTGGTTGCCGCCCGACAGGTTTTTAACCAGCTGTTCACGGTCAGAAACCTTGATTTTCAGCAGTTTGATACAGTCATCGGCAATCCTGCACTGTTCCTCATAAGGAATATGACGCATAATGCCGTCCTTTGCCTGCATGGCCAGAATGATGTTCTCACGCACCGACAGGTCACCGATAATCCCAGAAAGCTTGCGGTCCTCAGGGCAGAAGCCGATTTTTTGCTCCATGGCGTCCATCGGATTCCTGAGGTTCACCTTCCTGCCATTGATGCTGATAGAGCCTTTGCTTATCTGGTCAATACCGAACAGCATTTCGGCTGTCTCCGTGCGCCCCGACCCCAAAAGGCCAGCAAAACCGATAACTTCGCCCTTATGAATCGTCACATCCACCTCACGCAGCTTGCCAACCGCGCCGATTTTCTTGGCATCGAGGAATACTTCCTGAGACGGCGTGCTCTTTTCCGCGAATTTATCCATATCCTTGACATCACTGAGTTCCTTGCCCACCATCTTGGCAATGAGTTCCAGCCGCGGCAGTTTGGCCACCTCATAGGAGCCGACCAGCTCACCATTGCGCAATACCGTAATGTGGTCACAAATCTCATATATCTGGTCGAGGAAATGGGAGATAAAGACAATGCCCATACCCTGTTTCTGCAGCTGACGCATTATCTTGAACAGGTGTGCCGTTTCCTCCTCATTTAATGAAGAAGTCGGTTCATCGAGAATCAGGATTTTGGCATCGACATCAATCGCCCGGGCAATGGCAATCATCTGCTGCAAGGCCACTGAGTAGTTGTCGAGGGTCTTGGTCACATCAATGCGGACATCCAGTTTCGCCAGCAGTTCCTCCGAACGGCGGTTGATGGTTTTCCAGTCGATAAAGCCATGTTTTTTCGGCTCACGTCCGATGAAGATATTCTCTGCCACCGTCAGGTTTGAACAGAGATTTACTTCCTGATACACCGTCGAAATACCGCATTCCTGCGCTTCTTTCGGCGTCTTGGGCGAAATGGCCTTGCCGTTCATGAGAATCGTGCCGCCATCGCGCTGGTATACGCCCGTAAGCACCTTGACCAGCGTTGACTTCCCTGCTCCGTTCTCCCCCATCAGGGAGTGGATTTCCCCGGCGTGAAGCGTGAAATTGACATTTGATAATGCCCTTACCCCCGGGAATACCTTATCTATATACCGCATTTCCAATAGAGCTTGTGCCATAATCTTCACTCCTAACACGGATATCTAATGCTCTCACAAAATAAAATAAATGTATAAATAATTACGAGCCTGCATTTTGATATAAAAACAGCCGCGTCCGAACTCATACGACTTACGGGCGCGGCTATTTTATCCTAAGCTGCATCTTTTGATAGATAGAACCGGAATTTAATATTTACGCTCCGGAAGGGTCTTTTCTGCTACATCTGCCGGGAATACGCCCTCGTCTACATAAACGAGTTTTTCTACTTTCTCGCCAGCGAGAATCTTTTTAGCCGTTTCCATGAGCAGCGGTCCCTGCAGGGGGTTGCATTCAACTGTGCAGTTTGCTTTGCCATCAATCATGGCCTGGAACATACCTTTTACACCATCAATGGAAATGATTGTGATATCCTTGCCCGGTTTCAGGCCGGCTTTTTCGATTGCCTGAATAGCACCGAGGGCCATATCATCATTATGTGCGAAGAGAATGTCGATTTTCGGGCCATAGGATTTGAGGAAGGATTCCATAACTTCCTGGCCTTTCTGACGGGTAAACTCACCGGTCTGGGAAGCAAGGATATTGTACTTGCCGGCATTAGCGGATTTAGCCAGAGCATCCTTGAAGCCTTCCTGACGACGGATTGCTACGGAAGAACCTACAGTACCTTCCAGAACTACGACATTGAACTGGCTGCCGCCATCACGCGGAGTCTTGTTCTGCTTCGTCATGTACTCATCAATCCATTTGAAGACATTGTTGCCTTCTTTTACGGAATCCGTACCGATTTTCGCCACATAGAGGGAATCATCGCTGAGCTTAACATCACGGTCAACAACGATTACAGGAATCTTTGCATCTTTTGCTTCTTTGAGAACAGTGTCCCAGCCGGTTTCAACGATAGGCACAAATGCAATGATATCAACGCCCTGTGCAATGAAGGAACGGATTGCCTTAATCTGGTTCTCCTGTTTCTGCTGTGCATCAGAGAACTGCAGATTGATACCTGCATCTTTTGCAGCCTGCTTTATGGATTCTGTGTTGGCCGTTCTCCATTCGGACTCCGCTCCGATTTGTGAGAAACCCATCGTTATCTGCTTGCCGCCGGAACCTGACTTGCTTTCGTTGCTGGCGGACTGGCTGCCGCCACAGCCGGCAACAACGAACATCATAACTGCTGCCAAAAGTAACGCAATGATCTTTTTCATGTTTTCGTCTCCTTTGCCATTAGCACTGCCAATCAGTACAATTTTTTCAGGCTTTGTCAGAAACCGGCTCTCCTCTCTGTCCACCTCGCTTCTTCAGGAGTGGTTTCCCCTTGGTCGTCAGCCGCACCATTTTCCGTGTTTCTGTTCTCGGGCACGGAAAACAGTAAAAAAATAATCAGCTTAATTGCATCCTGCTCTTATCGGCTGTAACCCTCTGCATCCTTGTTCCAAAGCCGTTTTATCCTCTTGCTACTACAATACACTTTCTTGCCGAAATTGTCAATATATTTTTATTCTTTGTTTTTGTTTGAATGTATTTTTATCCTGTTCTTTATTATGTGCCCGAACACTATACAGCCAGTATCTATAATGCTCCCCGACATCCGCAGCACCTTTGTACATAGGAATTTTTTATTTATACTGTGATAAAAAAATTTTTCTGCTGTGCTCGAGCAGGATTGATATTGCCCCATGACGAAATAGTAAGTCAGCCTTTTGTGGACTGACGATTTATAATTATGTATTATATATGATAGGAGGTGACATTTATGGTTACTATAAAACAAATCGCCGAGCTCTGCGGTGTTTCCCGGGGAACCGTAGACCGCGTCCTCAATAATCGCGGCAATGTGAAACCCGAAAAGCGCCAGCTGATACTGAGTACCGCCAGGCAGCTGAATTATCAGCCCAACCCGGCTGGCAAGGCACTGGCCGCCAGAAAGAAGAAACACATCGTCGGCGTACTCATCGCCTCTGACGGTGTCCCCTTCTTCGAGGACGTGCTGCTGCCGATGCGCAAAGCCGCCCTCAAATACGAAAACTACGGCCTGAAAGTCATCTGGCGCAGCATGCGCGGCTTCAATGTTGATGAACAATGCAGCATTATCGACGAGCTGGCTCAGAAAGTCAATGCCCTCATAATAAATCCGGTAAATGACCAGCGCATTATTCGCAGGCTCGACCAGCTGGTGGCTGACGGCGTATTTGTCGTCACCATCAACAACGATGTGGACAACTGCCGCCGTCATTGTTACGTTGGCAGCGATTACCTGCAAGGCGGCCGTACCGCCGGCGCCCTACTGAAAATGATTGCCCCCCCGGGCATTCATGCCGGTGTGCTGATGGGTTCCAAAAGCATGCAGGGGCACCGCGAGCGCCTCAAAGGTTTTCTGGAGGTACTTGAAAAAACTGACGGCTTTCAGCTGATGGGAGTTCGCGAAAACAACGATGATGACATCATTTCCTATGAAGAAACCCGGCAGCTGCTGTCAGAGCATCCTGAAACCAATGCCTTATTCGTCATTTCCTCCGGCGCCTATGGTGCCGCCCGCGCCGTGGTCGCCCAGAATCGGCGCGATGTCATCATGGTTGTATTTGATACAATTCCTTCAACGGTAAGGATGATGCACAGCCGCCTCATCCAGGCCGCCATTTACCAGCATCCACGCCAGCAGGGACGCCGCGCCATGCAGGTGGTCTTTGAATATCTGGTGAACGGCATCAAACCCGAACGCGAAAAATACATCATGCGCAACGAAATCCGCATTCTGGAAAATGTCGATGAATGACTATTTCCATCTATTCCATCCATAAAAAGGAGCATGAAGCAGTCCGCCGCTTCATGCTCCTTTTATGTATTCATAATATCATCAGGAATCAGTATAGATAATGCTGAATTTCAGCCCCTGATTGTAATTGCCAAACTGCCGGCCAAAAATTGTACAGCCGCCGGCATTATCAGCCTCCGCCGGGGCGGCAATCCTAAACTTAAGCTCAGAGCCGGCCTTGATTTGCAGGCTGTCAATGGTCTGCGGCGAAATCATGCGCCCATCCATAAATGTCCCCTGCTCATTGACGCTCAGCAGTTTCAACAGTCCGTACTGATTCCAGTTCGGCTGCCACCAGTCCGGCGTAAACCTTCCGCGCACGCTGCCGTAATCCCCCGGGCTTGTCCACACGCCCAGTTTCTGCCCATTAAGGGAAAAGAATAAATCACTGGGCCAGTTTTCTGCCACCCCCGGCGCCTCCGAGGAAACCTCAAAGGAAAACTGCAGTTCCCTTGGCACCTGCCCCTGCTGTAGATAATTAGGCAGCCGATATTCCACAAATCCGGTGCTGAACCAAAGAATAGCCGCCTCAAAACGCCGCGGGTCATCAAAGTATACCGGCTCGTCTTCTCTGCCGATAAGTTCCTCAGGAGTTGCCAGTCCGCAGGTAGGACTAATGTCGCAGTCACTATACTGCCCAATAGGAATCTCCGTGGCATATATCTTCTGCGTAAGAAAATGACGATGGAAATTCAGCAAAAAACTTTCCTCCGCCAGATAGCAGCCCTTCCTTGCATTGCTCTTTTCTTTGCTGTCACCCATTTCCAGCAAAGATGCCTCTGTCAATATTTTCACATTCTGGGTAACAGCCGCCCGGCTCACCTGAAAATATTCCGCCAGTTCCATCAGGCCGACACCGGGATGACTGGCTACATATTGCAGGATATCCACACGCAGTTCCGAATTTATGGCCTTGGCAAAACTGGCCAAATCCTCACGGGTAAATAATTCACGCATAATCGCACCTCTTACTAATTAAGCAGCTTCTTAATCAGTATAGCAAAATCATCCAAAATAATCCAGTATGGCCGATTTTAAATAAAAACGCGAAACTTTTGGTATGAATTAAGATAAAACCATTGACAAACCGAAATCAATAGGTTATATTAAAGGCAAAGATAAGTTTTTTCTTTATTATTCAATCTAATTAAGTATTATCTTAACTAAAAGGAGATGCTTATTATGGCAAAGAACTACCCCAATCCTCTAGTATTCCAGCGTGCCGACCCATTTATCTACAAGCATACTGATGGGTATTACTATTTCACCGCCTCTGTACCAGAGTACGACCGCATCGAAATCCGCCGGGCCAAACAGCTGGCCGGACTTGAAGACGCGGAACCATTCGTAGCCTGGGTACACCATGCAGAAGGGGAAATGAGCAGCCTCATCTGGGCACCGGAAATCCACTACCTGCGTGGCAAATGGTACATTTATTTTGCCGCAGCTCCCAACGATAAAGTCACCGGCGATACCTTCAACCACCGTATGTATGTAATCGAAAATGCCAACGCCAATCCGCTCACGCCGAACTGGGAAGAAAAGGGACAGCTGAAAACAGGCTGGGAATCTTTTTCCTTGGATGCGACTGTGCTCGAACACCGTGATAAACTATACTATATCTGGGCACAGGAAGACAAGCAGTTAAACGAAAAATCTCACTCCAATCTCTACATTTCCGCTATGGAAAATCCCTGGACGCTGACCGGACGCACTACGCTGCTGACCCAGCCGGAATACGACTGGGAGACGCGTATCTTCTGGGTAAACGAAGGCCCCGGCGTCATCAAGAAAAACGGCAAAATTTTCCTCACTTATTCTGCCAGTGCTACAGATGAAAATTATTGCCTTGGTTTGCTCACGGCTGATGAAAATGCCGACCTGCTCAATCCCTCCTCATGGCATAAGAGCCCTGTACCGGTGTTCGGCACTTCCTATAAGCATCATATTTTCGGGCCGGGACACAATTCCTTTACCGTTTCCGAGGATGGAAAAACGGATTTGCTTGTTTACCACGCCCGCGATTATAATGAAATCGAAGGCGACCCTCTTTATGACCCCAACCGTCATACCAGAGTACAGGCCATACACTGGCGGGCCGACGGCTTGCCGGACTTCGGTGAACCCATTGTTGAAACGAGATTTATGACGGAACAGGAAGGAGCTGCCTGCCATGTCTAAGATATTCAATCGTGATTTCCTCAACTACGGTGGTCTTTTCTACTTCTACTTTATGATTTGGGCCATTGTACTGGCTTTTCTCCCCCTGTGGTTAAAGGATATTGCCGGACTTAACGAAGCCGAATCAGGCTTTGTGTTCTCGGCCATGAGCCTTATCGCCTTGTGCTATCACCCCTTCTTCGGCGTTATTCAGGACAAACTGCGGTTCCGCAAAAATCTTTTTGCCGTCATCGCGATTGCCCTGTTGTTCATGGGACCCTTCTTCAGCTACCTGTTTCAGGAACTGCTGGCCTTCAACGTCTACGCCGGAGCTCTTTTGGGCAGCGGCTACCTAAGCCTGTGCTTTTTCGGCGGCGTCGGCGTGGTTGAATCCTACATTGAAAAGGTAAGCCGCAAAAACGGTTTTGAATACGGTCATGTACGCCTCTTTGGTTCCATTGCCGGTGCTACGGCTACCTTCATCGGCGGCCTGCTCTATGTAAACAATCCTGACAGCATCTTCTGGTTTGGCAGCGGTTCTGCCGTCCTGCTGTGCGTCCTCCTCTATCTGGCGCGTGTACGGACTGACGGCAGCGAAACCGAAGTTCAGGAACAAAAAGCTGCTGCCGGCATCAACAAGAAAGATGTCCTGCAAATCCTCAAGATGAAGAGTTTCTGGGCCTTTGCCCTCATTATCGTCGGTACAGCCTCTATCTATGATGTTTTCGACCAGCAGTTCCCCAACTATTATGTAACCTTCTTTGCTACCAAGGAAGCCGGTATTGATACCTTCAGTAAGTTATGTGCTACGCAGACGGCCTTGGAGGCTGTGCTGATGGTCTTTGCACCGGCTCTGGTCAACAAAATCGGTGCCAAACGCGGCCTGCTCCTCTTTGGTCTCCTGACCTTTGTCCGCATTGCCGGCAGTGCCGTATTCACCACCCCTGTGGCTTTGTCAATTTTCCGTCTGATTGCTGCGTTTGAAATGCCCCTTATGCTGGTATCGGTCATGAAGTACATCGCCTCTGTTTTCGATGTCCGTCTGTCTGCGACTGTTTATCTGCTCGGCTTTAACCTTGCCAAGCAGGGTTCCGTGGTTATCTTCTCCTCCATCGCCGGCGGCATGTACGCTTCCATGGGCTTCCAGAGCACGTATATGTTCCTGGCTGCCAGCGTTTTAATCATCACTCTTATCAGCGTATTCACCTTAAAAAACGACAAGAAGCCTAAGGAAAAACTGGTTGCCGCATTTGAAAAATAATCCCCCTTCAATCAATTAAGACAGTGAAAAAACTGCGCGTTATAACACTACAGTAAACATTTGCATAAAAACTCCGTTGCCGCTTGATTATTTGCGGCAACGGAGTTTTTATGTAAATTACAGTTTATTGGGTAGTTCTCGCTAAATTTATCCCGTTCATACGATGCACGGGGTTCACAGGGAGTAATTTTTCTGTTTTCGCTAAACGACCCGCCCTGATAATTTCAGCTGTCCAGTTACCTGCGCCGGGCAGGCCAACGGCGCTCCTTTCAGCGTACTTACTTAGCTGATTCCTACGGCGTGCCGGCCTTCGCTGACGCTCAGGCAGTCGCTCCAGACAGAAAAACCACTCCCCGTTCGCCCCACGATACGCATTAGGCAACAAGCACGAACTCGTCCCTTCTCGTAACAAGCACATCGATGTAATTGTCAGCTTACCGCCGCAGCCCAGCGGATTGATACAAATATGTACTTAAGTGGAGGTGGGGATGCTTTTTCGCAGCGGAACGACTGCCCGAACAAAGTGAGGGCTGGCCCACAA
>FLNX01004373.1_pt1 | contig 64284 bp, 53 predicted proteins | sample 1140341 | NCBI WGS metagenome assembly FLNX01 (sample SAMEA3878208, study PRJEB12797) | bioreactor metagenome | biome: Moose rumen | place: Sweden | collected 2011-10
GACGATCGCCTCACGAACCTTGAAGATGGTCAGGACGATAAAGAACACACCCTCTATCAATACAGCGGCAAGCGCCTCCTGCCAGGTATAGCCCATCACCTGTACCAAGGTGTAGGCAAAGAAAGCGTTCAGTCCCATACCAGAGGCAAGGGCAAACGGCATCTTCGCATAGAACGCCATCACGGCTGTAGCCACAACCGCAGCAATAACTGTCGCAGAGAACACAGCACCTTTATCCATTCCCGCATCTCCAAGAATAATCGGATTAACGGCAAGGATATACGACATGGTAAGGAAGGTTGTTAATCCTGCCATCATCTCCACTCTGACAGAATGTTTTTGGGAATCAAATCCCAACCAAGACAATAATGTTTTCATAAATGTATTATTTATTTTGAATTATTAGTTTATACATCAACTGGGCTGCCACGTCAGGAGCACGACTTTCGCCAAGACGACGATGCACTTCCTCATAGCCGTCTAACATCGGCTGGCGTGCCTCTCCACCAGGAAGGATTGCCTCCAGATGCGAGCGTATATTCTCTACACTAAAAGTATCTGCCACCAACTCAGGGACAATTTCCTTGTCTGCAATCAGATTAACCAATGAGATATACTTCACATTCAGGATATGTTTCTTCAAAAAGGCAATCACTTGAGGAATGGGGGTCTCATAGCATACTACCTGTGGAACACGGAACATTGCCGTTTCCAAAGTCGCTGTGCCACTGGTCACTAAGGCTGCTGTCGCCTGGGACAATAACATGTAAGTTTGGTTTTCCACCAATCGTACAGAAGTTCCTTGTAGGAATTGGTCATAATAAGTACGCTCAATACTTGGGGCACCTGCCAATACAAGATCGTACGATTCCCCCAAGTGACGGGTTGCCGCAACCATTGCTGGAAGATTATCCTTTATCTCCTGCTTTCTGGATCCGGCAAGCAAGGCAACAATAGGTCTCTCTAAGTTCACAGGATTCTTGGATTTCCCCATATTCGCCAAATACGCTCTCACCTCCTGCACTGTCGGATTGCCTACATAATGAATGGGGTAATGATGCTTCTTCTCGAAGAAATCCACCTCAAATGGCAGAATGGAAAACAGTTCGTCCACGTCCCGTTTGATATTTTTAATGCGATATTCTTTCCATGCCCATATCTTGGGAGAGATATAATAGTAAACAGGTATCTGGGTATTAGCCTTAACAAACTTGGCTATTTTCAGATTAAAGCCTGGATAGTCCACTAAAATCACTACATCAGGCTGCCATTGCAGGATATCCTGCTGACACATCTTCATATTGCTGAGGATAGCGGGGAGATTAAGTAGGACAGGAATAAATCCCATATAGGCAAGTTCGCGATAATGCTTGACACGGATTCCCCCCACGGCAGCCATCAGATCACCTCCAAAGAAACGGAATTCCGCATGCACATCCTGCTTCTTCAGAGACATCATCAAGTGTGATGCATGAAGGTCGCCACTTGCCTCTCCTACTATCAGATAATATCTCATAAATTCCAGTCTTTCATCTGTTCTATCATCTCATAAGATGTAATATCGATTTTAGTAGGAGTAATAGCGACATAACCATGTAAAAGAGCCCAGTTGTCTGTGTCCTCTGCCTCTGGCTCGTCATTACGAAACTGTCCAACCATCCACCAATAATCATAACCACGGGGATGATGGCATTTCACCACTTCGTTGTACCATGTTCCGGGAGCCATTCGACACACCTTTATTCCTTTGAAGTGGTCTGTCAACGGGAAGTTCACATTCAGACAAACACCCTTTTGCAATCCCTCATCCAACACCTTGCGTACTATCTTCCGTATGAATGGTTCCAATGGACGAAAATCCGCCTCTGCATCATGATTACACAAAGAGAAAGCAATTGAGGGAATATACTTCATACATCCCTCCAATGTCACTCCCATTGTTCCACTATAATGAGTATTGACCGAGGCATTGTCACCATGATTGATTCCTCCAATGATCATCTGAGGACGGCGATTGGGGCATAACTCTTCCAAAGCAAGTTTCACACAATCCACAGGAGTTCCGCTGCATGACCACACCTCTACATTTCCTTCCTTTTTCCGCTGTGTCAGCGTCAATGGCTTATCCGCCGAGAAAGCACAGGCATAACCACTACGGGCATCGTCTGGGGCACACACCAGAATATCTGCCATATCACGTATCATCTCCACCAGACAATTAATGCCTTTTGCCTGGTAACCATCATCGTTGGAAATCAATATAAAAGGTTTTCCGTTTTTCATTAAATGTGCTATTTGCCTGCAAATTTACTAAAAAAGGTTGAGATTTGACAGATTCTTATAAGAAATTCGCAACTTTGACTTCATCGAAATTCCTCACGTTCGAGAAAACTCAAATAAAATTTGGTTTTCTACTCACTTATTCGTAACTTTGCAGCCTATTATATGAAGTTGTAAGATAGATTATGGGAAAGATAATTGCTTTAGCAAACCAAAAGGGCGGTGTGGGTAAAACAACCACTACCATCAACCTTGCCGCCTCATTAGCCACTTTGGAAAAAACAGTCCTCGTTGTTGACGCAGATCCACAGGCAAATGCTTCCAGTGGATTGGGAGTGAATATCCAAGAGGTGGAATGCTCACTTTATGAGTGTATTATTGACAAAGCGGATGTTCGTGATGCGATTTACACGACAGACATTGAAGGACTTGACATTATACCAAGCCACATTGACCTCGTTGGAGCCGAAATAGAAATGCTCAACTTGAAGAACAGAGAAAATGTGATTGGACAGTTATTGGCTCCTATCCGTGATGACTATGATTATATCCTTATTGATTGTTCTCCCTCTTTAGGCTTAATAACAGTGAATGCCCTGACAGCGGCAAATTCTGTCATTATCCCTGTACAATGTGAATATTTTGCACTGGAAGGAATCAGCAAACTGCTCAACACCATCCGTATCATCAAAAGCAAACTGAATCCGAAACTGGAAATTGAGGGTTTCTTGCTGACGATGTATGACTCCCGTCTTCGTCTCGCCAACCAGATTTATGACGAGGTAAAGCGCCATTTCCAAGAGTTAGTCTTCAAGACGGTCATCCAGCGTAATGTCAAATTGTCTGAAAGCCCCAGTCATGGTCTCCCCGTCATTCTATATGATGCAGACTCTACAGGTTCTAAGAACCATCTTGCTTTGGCAAAGGAAATCATTAACAAGAACAACTAAAACACATGGCAGTAAGAAAGAAATACGACAGGAATGTACTTGGACGCGGTTTGGATGATCTCGGCAATGGGCGTGGTCTGGACGCATTGATAGATACTGGCGAGGTTCATACACAAGGTAGTTCCAACCTCAACGAGATTAGCATTTCCCTTATAGAGCCCAATCCAAACCAACCTCGTAGGGAATTTGACCAAGAGGCTTTGCAGGAATTGGCAAATAGTATTCGTGAGGTAGGTATTATCCAACCTATCACCCTTCGCCAGATGGATAGCGGCAAGTATCAGATTATTGCAGGAGAACGTCGTTGGCGTGCCTCTCAACTGGCAGGCCTCACATCTATTCCTGCCTATATCCGTACAGTAGAGGATGAAGGAGTAATGGAGATGGCTCTTGTTGAGAACATCCAGCGTGAGGACCTGAACGCCATTGAGGTGGCACTCGCCTACCAGCATCTTGCTGAGACAACGGGGATGACTCAGGAGAAGATCTCCAAGCGTGTCGGAAAGAGTCGTGCTGCTGTCACCAATTACCTCCGCCTGCTGAAACTTCCTGCTCAAGTGCAGATGGCATTGAAGAATCATGAGATTGACATGGGACATGCCCGTGCGCTCCTTGCCATTGAAAGTCCATCGGCACAAATTAAACTTTTCAAGGAGATTCAGAAGCAGCAATACTCTGTGCGTAAAGTAGAGGAAATGGTACAGGCACTGAAGAACGGCGAGGACATCAAAACTACCAAAGGCACATTGGCAGGGAAGTCGCAACTCCCAGAAGAATTCGGTATCCTGAAAGATCGCCTTGCCCAGTTTTTCCAGACTAAAGTACAGATGACATGCTCTTCAAGGGGAAAGGGGAAAATCAGTATCTCTTTCAACAATGAGGAGGAGTTGGAGCGCATCATGAATACTCTTGATAGTGTCAACAATAAATAAAGATTCTTTGTTTTGAAACATCTGAATGTCATATCCATGCTTCGCCTCATGACTGCCATCATCGGAATGGTCATGACACAACAAGCCATAGCGCAAACAGAGCGAAAAGACATGCCTGTTGACAGCATCGACATCATGATGGCTCGCATTGACTCACTTACGCATGTGGACTCCGTACTGACTCTCCAAGAGGAGCCCGTTCTGTCCGTATTGATAGACTCCACCCGTATTGCGAAGCCTAAACGCGACTGGAACACCTGGCAACCAGACCCCAAACGAGCCCTATGGCTTGCATTGGTATTACCTGGAGCAGGACAGATATACAATCGTAAATACTGGAAACTTCCTATTATCTACGGAGGGTTCATTGGATGTATCTATGCCCTCACTTGGAATAACATGATGTACAAGGACTACTCACAGGCTTATCTGGACATCATGGACAACGACCCCGGCACGGCAAGTTACAACAAGTTTCTACACTTAGGCGCAGAAGTCAACAGTTCCAATGAAGCACGCTATAAGGAAATTTTTAAGAATCGTAAAGACAAATATCGTCGTTGGCGAGATTTGAGTTTCTTCATGATGGTCGGAGTTTACGCATTATCTGTCATCGATGCCTATGTAGACGCAGAACTTTCTGCCTTTGATATTTCCAAAGACCTTAGTCTGAAAGTGGAGCCAACTGTCATTCCTAACCATGCTGGTGGCAACCCTTTGCAAGCACAGTCGTTGGGAGTCAATTGTAAGTTAAACTTTTAAAACCAAGAGAATGATAAGCAAGAAAATATTAATGCTTCTCGCCATACTTTTTGGCACGTCAATCACTGTACAAGCACAGATTGTGGATGAAAACGAAGATGAAGTAGATGAAGAAGATGAGTTAGTCGTAGTAGACCAAAGTGGAAATGAGGAAATCATTGATTTCCCTGAGGCAATGACCTACGATCTCGATAGTTTGCTGAATGAGTACATGTCGAAGACTTATCTCTCTTCGACTGACTGTAACATGAGAAATGAGAATCCCTCTTATCCTGAGGAAGTTTTCATTGAGCGTCTGTCACGTATGCCGACAGTAATGGAGATGGCACATAATAATGTCGTTCAGCAATTCATAGACCGTTACTGTAACCGCTTGCGTGGTACAATTTCCTATGTTCTTGGAGCAAGTAATTTTTATATGCCTATCTTTGAGGAGGCATTGGAGACCTATCAAATTCCTTTGGAATTGAAATACCTGCCTGTTATCGAGTCCGCACTCAATCCACGAGCAGTATCACGTGTAGGTGCCACTGGGCTTTGGCAGTTTATGCTTGCTACGGGTAAGCAGTATAACTTACAAATCAACTCTCTGGTAGACGAGCGTCGCGACCCTATCAAGGCATCTTATGCGGCAGCCCACCTCTTGAGTGACCTCTATAAAGTGTTTGGAGACTGGAATCTGGTAATTGCCGCCTATAATTGTGGACCTGGTAATGTCAGCAAGGCAATACAGCGTTCCGGAGGGTCTAAGGATTATTGGCATATATACCCTTACCTGCCCAGGGAAACACGTGGTTATGTTCCCGCCTTTATCGCCGCCAATTACATGATGACCTACTACTCTTTGCACAATATCTGCCCAATGAGTAGTCGCCTTCCTGCACAGACAGATACTGTGATGGTCACCAAAAAGATTCATTTGGAGCAGATCGCAAAAGTCTTGAATATCGATTTAGAGATGTTGCGTGCTCTCAATCCTATGTACCGCCACGACATTATCCCTGGCAATACAGAGCCATATGCTCTTCGTTTGCCACAGGCTGATATCAATAGATATATCGAGAACGAGGATGCTATCTGCAATTACAGAGCCAGTGAACTGCTGACTAACCGTGTTCAGGTAGAGGTCAACGACTATACCCCTACTTATTACCATAAAAGCAAGCGTTCGTATAAAAAAGGACGTAAGGGACGCACAGGACGCCATGTCAAAGCCCATCGTGGTGGCAAGAAAGCGGCTATCCGTAATAAGGTCCGTGGTGGCAAAGGGAAGGGCAAAACCTCGGCACGAAAATCATCCAAGAGAAGACGCAGATAATATCTGCCATAATAACTATAATCTCTATAGTAACTATAGCCATTATAATATAATTAGGGTATGGAGGACGAGAAAGATAAAATTCGCGAAGACAACGACGATCAGTTGATAAATGGTGCCTTCCAGCACCTATTAGATTGTTATCTTGCCTCACGTCATCGCAAAAAGGTAGATATTATCACCAAGGCGTTTAATTTTGCCCGACAGGCACATAAAGGAGTGCGCCGTCTTTCTGGTGAGCCTTATATCATGCATCCTATCGCCGTCGCACAAATTGCCTGTGAGGAGGTCGGACTGGGGTCGACCAGTATCTGTGCTGCCTTGCTCCATGACGTGGTAGAGGATACAGACTACACTACAGAGGATATTGAGAACATCTTTGGTCCTAAAATCGCACAGATTGTCGATGGACTGACAAAAATCAGCGGTGGCATCTTTGGGGAACAGGCATCAGCACAAGCAGAGAACTTCAAGAAACTGCTATTGACGATGAGTGACGACATCCGAGTTATCCTTATCAAGATATGCGATCGCCTGCATAACATGCGTACTTTAGAGTCACAACCAGCCAATAAACAATATAAAATCGCAGGAGAGACACTCTATATCTACGCTCCTCTTTCCAACCGCTTAGGACTCTATAAAATCAAATCAGAACTTGAAAACCTCAGTTTTCAGTACGAGCATCCTGACGAGTATAACAGTATTAAGGCAAAACTTGCCTCCACAGAGGCTTCACGCCATGAACTTTTCGACCAGTTTACAGCACCCATTGAGGAGGCGCTAAACAGCATGGGCATCAAGTATGAGATTAAGGAGCGTGTGAAAACGCCATACTCCATCTGGAACAAGATGCAGAATAAGCATGTGACATTCGATGAGGTTTACGATATTTTAGCCGTCCGCATTATCTTTACTCCTGAGAAGCGCGAGGAAGAAGTCAATGAATGTTTTAATATCTATGTGGCTATCTCTAAAATCTACAAGTCACATCCTGACCGCCTGCGTGACTGGCTAAGTCATCCCAAAGCCAACGGCTATCAAGCACTGCATGTCACTCTCATGTCGAAACAAGGACGCTGGATAGAGGTACAAATACGTTCTGACCGAATGGACGAGATCGCTGAGCAAGGATTTGCCGCTCATTGGAAATACAAGGACGGTATGGAAAAAGAGTTCACTGAGGATGAGAGCGAACTGAACGAGTGGTTGCGCACCATCAAGGAAATCCTTGACGATCCACAGCCTGATGCTATGGACTTCCTTGATGCCATCAAACTCAATCTCTTCGCCTCTGAGATATTCGTCTTCACCCCAAAAGGAGAGATAAAAACGATGCCTACAGGCTGTACGGCACTCGATTTCGCCTTCAGCATCCATACGTTCCTTGGATCACATTGTATTGGTGCTAAGGTGAATCACAAACTCGTCCCGCTAAGCCATAAACTGAAAAGTGGAGACCAAGTGGAGATTCTTACCTCTAAGGCACAACATGTACAAGCCTCCTGGATTAATTTCGTATCGACAGCAAAGGCAAAGGCAAAGATACAGGCTATTCTGCGTCGCAATGGACGTGAGATACAGAAGCGAGGTGAGGATATCTTAGATGAATTCCTAAAAAAGAATGACATTGAGAGTACTACCGCCATTGCCGACAAACTTACTATATTCCACGAGCAACACACCCGTGAGGATTTCTTCCAGGCTCTTGGTGAGAAAACCATCCTTTTAGGGGAGAAAGACCTTGACGAACTACAAGGTAAGAACACGGAAGAGGGAAAGAAAGGCTGGCGACGCTTGGTACCCTTCTTAGGAAAGAATAAGGCAAAGAAAGAGGATGCAACCCAAGAATTCTTTGTAGTACCTGAGAAATTCAACCGCAAGAAGCCTATCTTCATTAACGATGATAACATCGGACAATATAAATTCCGCCATTGTTGTCACCCTATTCCCGGTGATGACATCCTCGGCTTTATCGACAATAAACACCGCATTGAGATTCATAAACGTGATTGTCCTGTCGCCGCTAAACTCAAAACCAGTTATGGCAACCGTATCCTGGATGCGAAATGGGACATGCACAAGCGTCTCTTTTTCGATGCCACCATCCACATTGAGGGTATTGACCGCATGGGGATGGTGATGGATATCTCCAGTGTCATCTCCTCACAGATGAATGTCAACATCCATAAGTTCACCATCACCAGTGAGGAAGGTGTCTTCGATGGGGATATCGAGATTCGTGTCCATGATCGTGAGGACGTGAAGACCATTATTGATCAACTTAAGAAAATAGAAGGACTACAAGAAGCCACACAGATTATGTAGCAATATGAGAAAACTACTATTACTAATCACTGCGTTATTTGCGCTAACAACCACACAAGCAAAAGACAACTACGACAATCCTGACACTCTTGTTGTGGCCCGTGATGGTACAGGACAGTTCCGCAACATCGCGGATGCCATTGAGGTATGCCGTGCCTTCATGGAATACCATAAGGTTATTTATGTAAAGACAGGTACTTACAAGGAGAAACTCGTTATCCCACAATGGCTGACGAATATTGAGATTTGCGGAGAAGACCGTGACAATACTGTCATTACCTATGACGACCATGCGAATATATTCTTACCTGCCACAGGAAAGGGTATGGGTACTTTCCGCACCTATACACTGAAAATACAGGGAAGCCACATCACCCTCAAAAACATCACTATTGAGAATAATGCGGCACGACTGGGGCAGGCAGTAGCACTGCACACAGAAGGTGATTGCCTGATCTTCTTGAACTGTCGATTCCTTGGGCATCAAGACACCATCTATACTGGTAATGCAAAATGTCGCCACTATTTCAAAAACTGCTACATCGAAGGCACCACAGACTTCATATTTGGTCCCTCTACCGCATGGTTTGAGCACTGTGACATTTTTTGCAAGGCAAACTCCTATATCACTGCCGCCTCTACCCCACAGGATGTGCCCTACGGCTACATCTTCAACAATTGTCGCATCACTGCTGACTCAAATGTCAGCAACGTCTATCTGGGTCGTCCATGGCGCGACTATGGCTATACGCTCTTTATGAATTGCGAGTTGCCAATACAGATTTGTCCTGAGGGATGGAACCACTGGCAGAAAGAGCGTGAAAAAACTGCTCGTTATATGGAATACAACAATCGCGGAGAGGGTGCCGCTACTGAAAAACGTGTTAGTTGGAGCCACCAGTTGTCAAAGAAAGAGGCATCACAAATTACACTTAAAAAGATATTTGCCCTTAACGACGAGTGGATTCCTACCCGAATAGTCTCTTCTGTTAAGAAACCATAATAATTAGGGCTATAGAAGTTACAACATATTGAATTATTTCGTACCTTTGCACGCCAATTTACAATGAGTTGGCGTGCGAAGACATTATGAAATACAGAAATGTTGCGCTTCTGATGGTTGTAATCGGCGTGATGCCGATGAAGGCTCAAGAGAAGCGAACGATAACAGTCGGTCAACTGTTTGAGTTAGTAGAAAGCAACAGCAAGACTCTTCAAACACAGAAGACAAGCGTAGAATTTGCGAGTAAGGGTATTGAAGCAGCGAAAAGTCAACGCTTGCCAGACATCAACACCAGTTTATCTGTCAGTTACAATGGTAATGTCCTCATCACCGACCGAAATTTCGGTGATGCGCATGGCTATAGTGTGCCTCATTTTGGCAATTCCTTTGCCTTAGAGGCACAGCAGGTTGTCTATGCAGGTGGAGCCGTCGACGCTAGCATCCGTATGGCAAAGTTACGAAAAGAGCATGCCATAGCCAGTGAGCAACAGACGAGAGAACAACAACGCTTTCTGGTGTTGGCACAATATCTGGATCTTTTCAAGATTGGCAACCGCATGCAGGTGTATGAGAAAAACATCGAGTTGACAGCCCGCCTGATAGAGGACATCAAGGCGAAGCATGAGGAGGGCATGGCACTCCGTAATGATGTCACCCGCTACGAACTGCAGATGGAGACTCTGCGTTTGGGACTTCGCAAACTGCAAGACCAGCGTGCCATCCTAAATTACCAACTTTGCAACACCTTGGGACTTACCCAAGAGACAGAGATTGTACCCGCTGTCGAGTATGACACCAACAGCACCAGTTTAAGAAACTGGCAGTCCGAGGCACTTAGCAATAGTCCCTTGCTGCAACAGACACAAGTAGGTAAGCAGATGGCGACAGAAGGGCTACGCCTTGCCAAGAGTGAGATGCTGCCAAAGATTGCCCTGGTGGCTGCTGATAACCTCAATGGTCCTTTCACGTATGACATTCCTCCCAAGGACGTCAACTACAACTATTGGTTTGTGGGTGTTGGTGTGAAGTATTCTCTCAGTTCTTTGTTCAAGTCAAACAAGAAAGTACAGCAGGCACGTATCACAAGTAGGCAAAGGGACGAAGCACATGCAGTGGCACAAGAGCAGTTGAACAACGAGGTACAACAGGCCTACACGCTCTACCAACAGGCTTATGCAGAATTGGAGACTCAACAGAAGAGTGTGCAACTGGCTCGTCAGAACTATGAGGTGGTCAACAACCGTTATCTGTCACAACTGGCACTTATCACTGACATGCTCGATGCCTCGAACATCAAACTCAATGCTGAGTTGCAGGAAGTAGACGCCCGCATCAATATCGTCTACAATTATTATAAAATGAAGTTTATTACAGGAACATTATAAGATTATGAGTAACAAAAAGAATATCAAGAGAGTCTACAATATCGCCATCATAACAGTCATCATCATTGCCCTCGCATTGGCATGCAGCCGATTTATACATTGGGGCAATGTAGAGTATACGGACGACGCACAGGTATGGCGCCATATCTCACCTATCAACACCCGTGTGCAGGGATTTATCAAGGATATACGCTTTGAAGATTACCAACATGTCAAGAAGGGTGATACCCTCGTCATCATCGAGGATGCGGAATACCAATTGCAACTCGCCCAGGCAGAGGCACAACTGAAAGGCTCACGCTCTGGCTCTTCCGCTGTCAGCGCTGGCATGAACACCATAGCAAGTAACGTCCGTGTGGCAACCGCTGGCATTGAGGAGACTCGTGTCAATATGGAAAATGCCAAGGCTGACTTTGACCGTTATGCTACCCTTTTGAAGAAAGACGCTGTCACCCGTCAGCAATACGACAACGCCAAGGCACGCTATGAGGCTGCTCAGGCACGTTACCAACAGGCAAACAGTCAGAAACAGTCTACCGCCTTGGTACAGAGTGAACAGGTTCAGCGTCTCCATCAGACACATGCTGGCACTTCTGTGGCCGAGGCTGCTGTTAACCTCGCACGCCTGAACCTTTCCTATACTGTCATAGTCGCTACCTGTGATGGTGTGATGGGACGCAAGGATATTCAGGTTGGTCAGTTGGTACAACCAGGTCAGCAACTCGCACGTATCGTGGACGACCATCAGATATGGGTAGTCGCCAACTATCGTGAGACTCAGATGAAACACATCAAGACAGGTAATCTGGTGGAGTTTACTGCCGATGCCGTCCCCGATGTCACCTTCAAAGGTGAGGTGGAATCTATCTCTGCTGGTACAGGCAGTGCATTCTCCCCTATCCCTGTCGATAATGCGACGGGCAATTTCGTCAAGGTGGAGCAGCGTGTTCCTGTGCGTATCAAACTGACTGGCGACAATAAACCTGACGATGTGGTCCGTTTGCTTGCTGGTCTGAACGTAGAAACAGAAGTGAGGTATTAATGGCAGATTGGAATAACCAGAAGTTTGCCATGCCGATGTTCAACGACTGGGTGCCTGAGGGCATCCGTCCTTGGCTTTATCTGCTCTTCGCATTCTTCTTTCAGTTGTCTGGTGGTGTCTATTTCGCCAACCTGCAGAACATGATGGGTGCCACCTTGATGATGCGCGAGGACATCCAGTTGATAGCGATGTTCGGGGTCGTGGGTGTCAATATGCCCTTCCCGTTCCTCTTCCGTTTTAAATTGCGCTTCACCAATCGCCAACTCCTAATCAATGCGGCGTTGGTCATCATCGCATGTAATATCCTCTGTCTTTACGTGACATCGCTACCCGCACTCTGCGCCATCTCCTATGTCGCAGGGTTCTTCAAACTCTGCGGTACGTTCGAGTGTTTCTCGAATATCCGTCTGTGGATCTCTCCCAAACAAGACTTCGGAGTTTTCCTCCCAACCATATACATTATTATATTAGCAGCAATGCCAGCAAGTAATTGGATAAGCCAACAACTGACCATCGCCTTTGACTCTTGGCAAATGATGCACTGGTTCATGGTGATGTTGATGCTCATAGTGGTACTCGTCATCTATACCTGCACCCATCCTTGGCGTTTCATGAAGCCGTTACCCCTCGTATCCCTCGACTGGCTCGGCTGCGTCCTATGGTCGGCTGTGATGCTGGAGATTATCTGGCTGTTCACCTATGGAGAGTATTATAACTGGTGGGATTCTCATGTATGGCGTACCATTTTAGTGGCACTACCCGTCACCCTTGCTATAACCATCGGACGAATGCTGCATATCCGCCATCCCTATATTGATCCGAAGGTATGGCCCCATGCCCGTCTCATTCCCATTCTGGGCATGTTCTTCATCGCTGAGGTAATGAATGCCACACCTCATGCGCTACAGAACACCCTTACGGGTGGCATCCTCCATTGGGGATTCACAACGACAAGCCAACTCTATATCTTCGAATTCATCGGCTATGCCCTCGGCGCAGCCTTCACCATATTTTGGCATCGCCCATTACATCAGAAATACACCCGTCTATTGACTATTGGTTTCTTCTGTCTGCTGATGTATCAGGTGATGATGTATTTCTACGTCTCACCCGTCCTGAACATTGAGCGGTTATGGTTGCCTACCGTACTGCGTACCTTCGGCTATGCCATTTTCTTCGCCACAATGACACTCTATCTGAAAGACCTCATCGTCTTCCCTACTTTCTTCCACGCCCTGACTGTCAGCGGTTTCATCCGCAATGGTGTGGGTGAGTCGGTATGCTCTGGAGTCTACAACTACGGACTGCGCCACCAGATAGCCGACACCCTGAGCCGAGGTATCCATCCAGATATACAGGGAATCATCATGGTCGCTGTGAAAGAGATGTTCGGCATCATGTGTCTGATAGGAGGTTTCACCTTCTTGTTAATGCTACTTTACGACATACAACCCGTACGCAGCACCATGCAGAAGATGATGCCACTCAATAAGATTGGCAGAATGCTCAAACACAGGATGAAATTAGGTTACTGAAGAAAATCCATCTGTTTCTTCAACGCTTGAAGTTGCTCACGAACGTCAATCAATTTCGTGAGCACTTCTGCCCTTTTGTCGGCACCATTACGATTGGCATTGATGATACGCTTGGCGGCGGCAAGTTTGAAGCCGCGCACCTTCACCAGATTATGGATTAACTTAATCTGGTCAATATCTTTCTGTTGGTACTGACGAATCTTGGCTGGACCACTCGTTTTCGGCTTCAGATAGGGAAACTCCGTCTCCCAATAGCGTAACGTACTCTCGTTCACACCAAACATCTTCGCTACTTCTTTGATGGAGTAGTACAACTTCAAGTTCTTGTTCAGATTCAATGCCATAATCGTCCTCGTTTGATACCGATGATGCAAAGATATGAACTATTCTTGAAATTTGCAAATTTCTTTCTGTCTTTTTTACTCCCTAACGCTTGTCGGGCACCCCATAGTCAGCCCACTGCTCCTGAGGATAGTAGCCCTTGAGTGCCTTTTTCTTATCAGCATAGAGGGTCTTCACCTTTGCCAACACGTCGTTCATCTGTTTCACCTTCGGAGACAGTTCCTCACGAATACGGTCCACCTCGGCATTGACAGCCTCCATGGTCTTCAGGTCTTCCTCCATACGATTAATCTCCTCATAGGTGACACCCCCACCCTTACCAGATGTAAGGTGTTTACGTAAGCCCTCTACGAGCATGCGACTTTTCTCGATTTGCAATTCTACAGTCTTAGACATAATCTTTCGTTTTTAGTGATACATGGAATGAATTTCCAAGGCAAAATTAACGAAAAAAGTCGATTTTACGAACCTCATAAGACCTCACTTTTTCGATTTTTTAAGATGTACAAGCCCCTCTCTTTAACGAATTTTGAGTCTTACTGGACTTCTTTTCCTTTTTCGATACAGATGCATCTTACTATATTAAGACAACCAAACGACTGGCAGAGCAACGACTTTGCCAGTCGTTTTCCCTACACGTAATTTTTCAAACCCTTGTCACCGTTGCCACCTTGCAAAACTATTTGATAATCAGATGATTGTCGGTAACAACGAGGTGACAACGGTGACAAGGAAATGCATTTTTCCTGCGTTATACGTACTATTTTTATAAAGTAAGATCAATATTTCTCCCTACGCACAGTTCTTGCGATAAAATCTAAGTTGTCTTGTGCAAGTTGGAGTGACTCTTTATCCTCATGGTTTTCACAGAAAGAAGCATCAGGCAACATCTGATGCTGTATCATATAACGCAGCATGGCACCATCGCAGATATCTGTTTCCGCCACCAACATCATGGCATCATCATCATGATACCTCATACCATAGAAAGGATTACGAGGGTCTTTCACACAGTTGGCGACCCCATAAGCGAAAGCAATACTCTCGCTGACAGAGGGCACATAGGCAACAATAAATTCTTCATCGTCCAGTTTGGTGGGACGCATCATCTTCTTTGGAATACCCACTCTCTTATTTATAAACTCACGCACTTCCTTGCCATTTCGGAAATAGAACAGAGGACTGCCTCCTGAGTCATTCATCAATTGCTCATAGTTCTTGGGAGGAAGACCGATGGCATAGCGTTTCTGGTGCTCCTTAATGTCTTCGTATGCTTTCCGAAAGTTACCCCAAGAGTCCATACCATTAGGTTCCCATCGCCCATTGAAACGGACAAACGATGCCACACACCCTTCTGTTTTCCGAAGGGTCTCTGGACTCATGTCACTATATCCGTCCATACTGATTATAAAGAGTTCGTCTTGTGTGTTCCGAAGTTGTATAGAAAGCGTATTATACCCCTCCAGGAGATAGACCTCATATTTACGATAGTCTATCTTCCTTAATATCTCTGCATAAGGCTGATTCCCTACGGCTTCCATGATTTGGGCGAGCCATTCCGAGGGATAAAGTGCCAACGGACCGCATTTATAGCGGAACACCATCTGGCTGAATGCCGCATAAATAGCACGTGGGTCTTGATACTCAAAATGAAGTTTTTCACAGATCTCATCTATCATCTCTTCAGCAATATCAAACTTATGATGTCCCTCTGTCAAATAACAACTCATCCATAGCCATTGTAATACCTCACGCATTCTAATGAAGTCTGTCATAAACGTCGCTTCCTCAAAGAACTGTCGCATTCCCTCATTGATAGGGGCTTTCTCGAACTCTGCATCTAACACTTCATAGAACTTATCTGCTATCTCTTCCAACAACTCGTCCTTGGGATGTACCAAGACCTGTTCCCAATCCCTCAGAGCCTCCCATAGCAGATAACGGATATCCTCTTTGTGAGGCTCATCAGCAAAATAGTCCTTTTCATCGACAGGATAAAATGGCAGGGACTTGCCATATAACGCTTTATGCTTATTGACAAAACTTCTCCATACACCACTATCACAGATGACATCCTCAAAATAGAGTGCAGTCTTGATAGCCATGATTTCAAGAAGATTGCTATCAAACTCACGCTTCGCTTCTGTCCGTTGAATACTCTTTAGGAGTTGGTTTCCCAGTTTTGCATAATATAAATCTGTTGTTGACTCCATCCCTATTGGATGCATCCGCTGAATGTCTTGTACTGATACGTGTAGTGGCATATAAACAATGTATTTATCAATTTACTGTGCAAATATACACAATTATTCTAACATCTCATCCATTACTTTCTATTATTTCTTTCAAATATATCCATCAGATGCCTCCGATCGATGATGGGGATGCCTTCCGTAGGGGTAACGGATTACCGTTGTTGGGGTATTAGTGCCGTCCTTCGAGGGAGTTAGAGACATCCTTTCAACCGTTCGCCTATAGCCAAACAACTGAACGGCTCCAGCCAATCAACTGAACGCCTATAGCCCAAAGCAAACCGAGCAAAGAACAAAATAAATTCATTTATTTTTTCTTTCGAGGTGCAGCCTACCTTCTACCCACGAAGCCGGCACCTTCGACCCTTGAAGCCGGCACCTTCCTGTTTGTTCCATAGGGTGGAACACTTTGTTCCATGGGGTGGAACAAATGATCCCCTTGTTTCGGATTACAGATTCCCATGCTTGGAATGAGTTATTCCAATGCCTGGAATCATCGATCGGAGTGTCTCCTCTCTCCCAAAGGACAAATCTTAGTCTAATTTCTAACCCGTTTTTATCACTTTTTTGAGGCAAAACAACCCCACTTTTTGCAGCAAAATCGCCAATCGTTGTCACACTTGCCACCTCGTTGTCACCCACAATCCACTGATAATCAAATAGTTTTGCAAGGCGGCAACGGTGGCAAGGGTTTGAAAAATTACGTGTAGGGAAAACGACCAATGATCTTTATATAGAAAAACGGCTGGCAAAGTCATTACTCTGCCAGTCGTCATTTTGAGAAGATGATGAAAACTGCTAAAAAAAACAAAAAACTAGAAAAGCCTAAAATCTGTGCCTTAAACTTGCATATGTTTTTGCTATCTTTGCAGAAATTATAGTGTATAACTATGGCTAAGAACCTGTTAAATAAGTATGTTTGGCTTGTGGAAACTATCTACAAGGCAGGTCGCATAACCTTTGAAGAAATCAATGAGAAGTGGCTCGATAATGACATGAGTGAGGGGGTAGGACTCGCACTTCGTACCTTCCACAAATGGCGAATCGCCGCAGAAGAAATGTTTGGACTCATTATTGAATGCGAACGAAAGGGAGGCTATCATTATTATATTGCCAACTCAGACGAAATTAAAAGCGGTTCACTTCGCAGTTGGTTGTTGAACACGATGTCTGTCAGCAATCTGTTGATGGATAATCAGAATTTGAAGGATCGTATTATTCTCGAAGATATTCCCTCTGGTCAAGATTATCTTGCACCAATCTTTGAAGCAATGAAGAAGAACCAAGTTATACATATTACATACCATAGTTATTGGAAAGAGGAAAGCTTTTCTTTCGATGTAGAGCCATACGCAGTAAAGTTATTCAAGCAACGCTGGTACTTAATGGCTCGCAGTCCTTACTATGATAAGATCATGATTTATGCTATCGATCGTATTTGTGACATGGAAGCTAGGGATGGTAAGTTTAAGATGCCCAAGAACTTCATACCTTCTGAGTTTTTCGATAACTACTATGGTATCATTGCCAATACAGAGTCAAAGGTGCAGAAGATTGTCCTAAAACTCTCTGCAGGACAAGCCAACTACTTGCGTTCATTGCCTCTCCATCGAACACAGAAAGAAATTGAATGTCAGACAGAATATAGCCTGTTTGAACTGCACTTATGCCCAGAATTCGATTTCCAGCAGGAAATACTTTCGATGAGTGATGATGTTGAGGTAATGGAACCGCTATGGCTTAGGAAAGAAATAGCAGGGAAGATTAAAAGGATGTGGAACAAATATAGCCAGAAAAAATGAAAGACTTTGCTGCAATAGACTTCGAGACTGCCAACAACCAGCGTACAAGCGTCTGCAGTGTTGGTGTTGTCATCGTCAGGAACGGAGAAATAGTAGATAGTTTCTACTCTTTGATTCAGCCTGAGCCCAATTACTACAACTATTGGTGTACGCAGGTTCATGGACTCACAAGAGAAGATACGGAAGAAGCACCTGTTTTTCCAGAAGTATGGAAACAGATTGAACCACTGATAGAGGGTTTACCGTTAGTTGCGCACAACAAGGCATTTGATGAAAGCTGTTTGAAAGCAGTATTTCGCTGTTATCAGATGGATTATCCTGACTATCAGTTTTATTGCACTTGCATAGCTTCCCGTAGAGCTTTCCCACAACTACCCAATCATCAGCTACATACCGTCTCAGAATACTGTGGTTATCACTTGGAGAATCATCACCACGCACTTGCCGATGCAGAAGCCTGCGCCTGGATAGCAAGAGAAATACTATAAAGCAGAAATATCGGAAAATGGCAGAGGTAGGACACTATTTAAACAGAAAGTTTTGTCAGTTAAAAGATTTTGGGTATCTTTGTACCCAATTCAGCCATGCGCTGATTTTGCAGACATACGAAAAAAGGGAGCAAAGTGCTTCATTCTTGTTCTACGGGAACCTGAGAACTCCTACAGAAGTGAAAACGAAGAATGTTGTACAGTTGTTTCCACGTTTAATAGCGTGGACTTCTGTCATATTCCGTTTTCAAGGTTTCTCAGGACCTCCGTTGAAAGAATATGAAGGGGTCTGCGCTTCTTTTATGTACGGAACAGTATCTAAAAACGTTATACAATTATGGCACAAATGATTCAGCGCGGAAGGGAATTGATCCGCATTAACACTCAAAAAAACACCATCGAATATTCTACTGATGGGGGAAGGAATTGGAGCAGACGTTGCACAAGCAGTAGTTATGGAACCTTTAAAGACTTGCTTGACTATGGCAGCGAACTTCTCGCGTGTACGTCAAAAGGTATCTATTACTCGAAAGACGATGGACGTAACTGGCATAGTCGTTGCATCAGCAGTGCTTACGGCATGTTTATGCAACTGATGTTTGACGGTTCAAATGTATTGGCGACGACATCCAAGGGACTTTATTACTCAAAGGATGGAGGACGTAACTGGCATAGGAGGTGATATTTAAAACTAAGAGAATAATGAATAAGATTAATATATTTATCAGTGAGAATAAGACGTTCCTGTCTTTGTTGGTTGGATGCTTGGTCTTGTTGGTGTTGTTTGTTGGCGTAGCAACTGGGTCTGGCGCATGGCCAGGTAGCGATGCTTCTGCACAGATTCTTTCTGCCTTGGCTGGAGCGGTTGTTGCTGCTATTATCACGTTATTCTTGCTATTGGGGCAGACATCAAGCGAAGAAAAGAAAGAGCGTAATACAAAGATTTTCGAAGAACGGCTACGCATCTATCAAGAATTCCTGCATAAACTATGTGATGTAGTAAAAGATCAGAAGATTGAACCTGAAGAAGAAATAGAACTTGAGTTCCAAGTGGCTTATATTGCTATGCACACGAGTTCAGACTCTATCAACACAATTAGCGACCAAGTTAGAGAGATTGTCGTTAATATAAAGAAAGGTGATGCTGATGCCAACGAGATGCTTACAGAGTTGTTCATTATTGCAGACACCTTCTACAAAGAGCTATACGGAAAGTCAAATGAATACAATGCGACAGACAGACGAAATACCATCAGGAATTTTGAATCTATTCTTGCTGAAGATATCAAGCAATATGAAAATGACAGAAATGAAGCTATTGTTACTTCCACCAGTGGTAAGAAACTGACATTGGAAGGCAGGGCAGAGCGGCTACGGGCTATGATCCATTCTAATGGCTCAAAACAATGGATTTGGAATAAAACGACCTTAGTTCATGAGCTTTATACCGATATAAGTGAAAAGACAGGCAACTACATCAAAAGTAGGAACATGATAGTCATTGACATGATGCCTGGGAGCGACGAATATGTAGTTTGTGCGTTCACTCGTGTCAACAGTGAAGAGAAAACAAGAGAACTGGCAGAGGGCATTTGGGGAACGGGAAAATTCAACCCCGCCGACAACGACAGAACGCGCCATGTAGTATGTAAGATACCTTATAGTGAAAGTGATGATAAAATCGCTGAGGAGATGAAAAACATTTTGGCAAAGGTAAAAGACTATAGAGATTCAACATATAGCTTAAACAAATAACACTTTATGGAAGCAATTAATATTCAAAGTTTGTTTAGCACCGCATCACAGTTTGTCATACCATCATACCAACGTGCTTATTCGTGGGGCACAAACCAGCGCGAACAATTCATAGAAGACTTGAGAGATGCAGTAGACAGATATTATCTTGGACATTTCCTGTTTGAGAAGGCTGATGGTAGTGATAGTGTCTGTCTCATTGACGGACAACAGCGTCTGACTACTATTGTCATCTTCTTCAGTTGCATGCAGAAAGAACTGGAAAGACGTAGTGTAAGTGGTGACGACATTGAGATGACGGCAAAACGCCTGCATCATACTTATATTCGTGACAGTTTTACGAAGAAAAGACGTTTTAAGACTGTCGATTACGATGATGCCTTTTTCCTCAACGAGATTATAGATCGTAGCACGTTTGTTCCAGAAGAGGAACTTACATCCTCTTCACAAAAGCGTATCCGTCACTGCAGGGAATACTTTGAGAAAGTATTTGAAGGAGAAGAGGTGTCAACACTACTGAAGTGGACGAATCTGATAGAACAGGCAAGCGTAACGGAATTCAAGGTAGGCAGCAAGATAGAGGCTGCACAGATTTTTGCCTTCCAAAACGATCGAGGAAAGTCACTCTCACATCTTGAGGTGCTCAAATCGTTCTTCATGCTACAGATTTATCTGCATGAGGCGCAAGAAACCCAAGAAGACTATATCTTGCGGCTGAACAAAGCCTTTGAGGATATCTATGAGGCTATCGTTAGAATCAGCACTAACGAAGATGACGTGTTGAGGTATTTCTGGATGGCATATAGCACAAAGGGGTATTTTACAGAAAAGCCTCTGGAGGAAATTAAGGGATATTTCAAGAATAAATCTATCGAGGATTTGATAGGGTTTGTAGATAAACTGGCACGTTCGTATCGTCAGGTAGAGTTCATAGAGAAAGACAAGTCATTTGACATGATGAACTTGAAGAGACTCAACAATATGGCCCTCACGTTACCCTTGCTGATAAAGGCCAAAGTGATTGCAAATACTACGGAGCAAACTTACTCCAGACTTATTAGGTTGGCAGAAAACTTCACTTTCCGTCAGGCTGCACGTGGAGGTCGTGCTGCTATTGAGAGCAGACTGCACGGGCTGTTGGTAAACTCATGGGACAATGCCTCGTTCAACCAGCAAATGAACAACTTCGTGGACAGGATGCGCTGGGACTATTGGAACGACAACGAGTTACGACGTGTCCTAAGTTCCGGTTTCATCTATGGCAATCGCAAAGTGTGTACCTATCTATTGTGGCGTTATGAACAGAGTCTGTGCCCACAAGACTATCCTGCACCAAGGCTCAATTGGGAGGACATCGTGCGAAAAGAGAGTTTGGAACACATCGCTCCCCAGCATCCCCAGGACGGAAAGCCTTTAGCAAGTGGGTATGGAGAATACAAAAATCTGGAATATCCAGAAGAGGGTATTGAGACTGGCGAATGGTTGCACAGTATAGGCAACCTTTTGCTGATGTCACAAAGTCAGAACAGTGCTGTAGGCAATAAAGACTTTATATCAGTAAAATTGCCCTCGTATGAAAGTGAAACAAGTATGTTGCGCCAACAAAAGGAGATAAGAGATTTTGTGGATAATCCAGCAACACCTTGTTGGAATAAAAGTGCTATCGAAAGACGCCGTAATCACATCATAGAACAAGCGCTAAAAATGTGGAACATCGATAAAATTTAATCAAGACTACACCGCCACTACTCCATTTAAAAGCCACCTTTTGGTGGCTTTTTATTTTTCAGACATTCAATTTGCGGAAAATGCGGTTAAACATAGACATGCAGTTTTGTTAGTTCTTTGGCAATATCGTACATCTTCTTGTTAGTTTGAATAGTTGGTAACTATTGCTATTGCGGCTTGTTGGCGCGGAACATGGCGATTTGCTTGTTAAACACGTCGATGATGGTCTGCAGTTGTGGATGGCTGCGCTCGATGTCGAGATTGGTCATTGTTATTTTTCAAAAAGTTTATCAATCTCTTCACGGCGCTTGCGAATCTTTTCGGCTTTCTCGGCCAGCGTCGCTTCCATCTTTGCCTGCCACTCGTGCTTGCGCTGCTTGGCGGCACGGAACATTTGCACGAACTGTGCGTGTTCTGCACAGTCCTGAGTGGTAAAATGTTGTGTCGTTGCTTCCATAATCGTCATTGTTTTATGATTACTATGCAAAGATACGAATAAGTGAGTAAAATACCAAATAAATATTTGAGATTTTCGAGCGAGAGTATCTTCAAGGCTTCAAAGAAGACTAAAAGGTACAAATAATTTATGAATCTACAAAGGATTAAATGGAAAAGTTAGAAGATATCAGATTGCACAAAACATCTAAATTGTGCACAAAGTGGTCGTTTTTGTGCATTTTGTTTGGTTGTGTGCGCAAAAAGTAGTAACTTTGCAGCGCTTTTCTAAAAAAGCACTGCGAAGACAGGCTTCGCCTCAGCAAAGAGCACGCTCTCTGCGTTCGGCTTGCACTGTCATTGCAGCCGATTTTGAAATTTCAATATTATACATTTTTAATAATATGGCTTTAAAGATTGTTGTTCTGGCGAAGCAAGTGCCAGACACCCGTAATGTGGGTAAGGATGCCATGACAGCCGAAGGAACGGTCAACCGTGCTGCCTTACCTGCTATCTTCAATCCTGAAGATTTGAACGCCTTGGAGCAGGCTCTTCGTCTGAAAGAGCAGAACCCAGGCTCTACAGTAGGAATCCTCACGATGGGTCCTCCACGTGCAGGTGAGATTATCCGTCAGGGACTTTATCGTGGTGCCGATACGGGTTGGTTGCTGACCGACCGTCTGTTTGCCGGTGCCGATACCCTCGCAACCTCGTATGCCCTTGCCACCGCTATCAAGAAGATTGGTGATGTTGATATCGTCATCGGTGGTCGTCAGGCTATCGACGGTGATACCGCTCAGGTAGGTCCTCAGGTTGCCCAGAAACTGGGTCTCAACCAGGTGACTTACGCAGAGGAGGTCATCAGCGTGAAGGATGGCAAGGCTACCATCAAGCGTGTGATTGACGGTGGTGTGGAGACCGTAGAGGCTCCCCTGCCTGTCGTGATTACCGTTAATGGAAGTGCTGCTCCCTGTCGCCCCCAGAACGCTAAGTTGGTTATGAAGTACAAGCGTGCCACTTGTCCGATGGAAAGACCTGCCGAAGGCACGTCCTATGACAACCTGTACGACGAGCGTCCTTACCTGACGCTGAACCAGTGGAGCGTTGCCGATGTCGATGGTGATGCCAACCAGTGTGGTCTCGCAGGCTCTCCTACGAAGGTAAAGGCAGTGAAGAACATCGTGTTCCAGGCTAAGGAGTCGAAAACTTTGACGGCTTCTGATGCTGATGTCGAGGGAATGATCAAAGAATTGTTGGAAGAGAAAATCATTGGTTAAGATATGGCTAATAATGTATTTGTTTATGTTGAGATAGAAGGTACACAGGTACAGGAAGTATCTCAGGAGTTGCTGACCAAGGGTCGCAAACTCGCCAATGAACTGAAGGTGGAACTCCACGCTGTTGTTGCTGGTACTGGTATCAAGGGCAAGGTGGAGGATCATATTCTGCCTTACGGTGTCGACAAACTGTTTGTCTTCGACGGTGAGGGACTGTTCCCCTACACCTCGGCTCCCCACACGGACATCCTTGTCAACCTCTTCAAGGAGGAGCAGCCCCAGATATGCTTGATGGGTGCTACCGTTATCGGTCGTGACCTCGGTCCCCGTGTCAGTTCGTCATTGACCTCTGGTCTGACTGCTGACTGCACGGAGTTGGAGATTGGCTCTTACGAGGACAAAAAGAATAATAAGGTATATGAGAACCTGCTCTACCAGATTCGTCCTGCCTTCGGTGGTAACATTGTGGCTACCATCGTGAACCCCGACCATCGTCCCCAGATGGCTACCGTCCGTAGCGGTGTGATGCAGAAAGCACTCTACGAGGGCAAGGCTAAGAACGAGGTGGTTTATCCTGAGGTGTCTAAGTATGTTTCTCCCGAGGCTTACGTGGTGAAAGTGCTGACCCATGAGGTGCAGGCTGCCAAGCACAACCTGAAGGGTGCGCCCATCGTAGTTGCCGGTGGTTATGGTGTAGGCTCTAAGGAAGGCTTCGACCAGTTGTTCCAACTCGCCAAGGTATTGCATGGTGAGGTGGGTGGCTCTCGTGCCGCTGTGGATGCAGGATGGATCGACCATGACCGTCAGATTGGTCAGACGGGTGTCACCGTTCATCCGAAGGTGTATATCGCCTGCGGTATCTCTGGACAGATTCAGCACATCGCTGGTATGCAGGACTCTGGTATCATCATCAGCGTCAACTCTGACCCCGATGCTCCTATCAACCGCATCGCCGACTATGTGATTGTCGGTACCGTGGAGGAAGTCGTTCCCAAACTCATTAAGTACTATAAGCAAAATTCGAAATAATTATGGCAAACTATTATAGTGATCATCCTGAGATCGGGTTCTACTTGAACCATCCCCTGATGGCTCGTATCGTCGAGTTGAAAGAAAAGGGTTTCGCTGATGCGAAAGAATATGACTATGCTCCCGTTGACCTGGGCGATGCCATCGAGAACTACAAGCAGATTCTCGACATCACAGGCGACGTTGCCGCTAATATCATCGAGCCGAACGCTGAGGATGTAGACCTTGAGGGTCCACACTTGGAGAACGGTCGCATGATCTATGCTAGTAAGACCTACGAGAACCTTGATGCTACCCGTAAGGCTGGCTTGTGGGGTGTCTCCATGCCCCGTCGCTACGGCGGTCTGAACCTGCCTAACACGGTATTCTCCATGCTGAGTGAGATGATCTCGGCTGCTGATGCCGGTTTCCAGAATATCTGGAGTCTGCAGAGTTGTATCGACACGCTCTATGAGTTCGGTAGTGAGGGGCAGCGTCAGAAATACATCCCCCGTGTTTGCGCCGGTGAGGGCATGTCGATGGACCTCACAGAGCCTGATGCAGGTTCTGACTTGCAGCGTGTGATGCTGAAGGCAACCTTCGACGAGAAGGAGAATTGCTGGCGACTGAACGGTGTGAAGCGTTTCATCACCAACGGTGACTCTGACATCCACCTCGTACTAGCCCGCTCTGAGGAGGGCACCAAGGACGGACGTGGTCTGTCGATGTTCATCTACGACAAGCGTCAGGGTGGTGTCGATGTTCGTCACATCGAGCACAAACTGGGTATCCACGGCTCACCTACCTGTGAGTTGACCTATAAGAACGCCAAGGCAGAACTCTGCGGAAGCACCCGTCTGGGTCTGATCAAGTATGTGATGGCTCTGATGAACGGTGCCCGCTTAGGTATCGCTGCACAGAGCGTCGGTGTGGAGCAGGAGGCATACAACGAGGGACTTGCCTACGCCAAGGAGCGTCAGCAGTTCGGTGAGAAGATCATCAACTTCCCCGCTGTCTATGACATGCTCTCCCGTATGAAGGCTAAACTCGACGCAGGTCGCAGTCTGCTCTACGAGACAGCCGCCTACGTGGATGTCTATAAGTGCTTGGAGGATATTGAGCGTGACCGCAAGTTGGAGCCCGAGGAGAAACAGGAGTTGAAGAAGTACCAGCGTCTTGCCGACGCCTTCACCCCACTGGCAAAAGGTATGAACTCAGAGTACGCCAACCAGAACGCCTACGATGCCATCTCTATCCACGGTGGCTCTGGCTTCATCATGGAGTACAAGAGCCAGCGACTGTTCCGTGATGCCCGTATCTTCTCTATCTACGAGGGTACCACTCAGTTGCAGGTTGTCGCTGCCATCCGCTATATCTCTAACGGCACGATGCTACAGAACATCAAGGACATGATTGCCGCTCTGCCAGAGAATGCCGATGCAGCCCTGAAGGCTCGTGTGGAGAAGTTGCTCCCCGTCTACGAGGACGCACTGAACTACGCCAAGGAACTGGACAACCAGGATGCTTTCGACTTCCTCGCTCGTCGTCTCTACGACATGACCGCTGAACTGGTGATGAGTCTGCTCATCATCCGTGATGCAGCCAAGGCTCCTGAACTCTTCGTCAAATCGGCTCAGGTCTATGTCCGCATGACTGAGGAGGATGTCTACGGCAAGTCTGCCTACATCAAGGCTTTCAAGGCAGAAGACCTGGAGAGTTTCAAGGCTGCGGAACCTGAGACAGAGGTATAATACAAGACAAGTTCTATAAGAATAATCCGATGGGTCAGGTGACTCATCGGATTATTCTTTTGTTAGAACGCATCCTCGATATGATCTATTTCTGGCTCTGTGCCTGGCGTACCGACGACACTGATGATATCAAAACGGATGTCGTTGTTGATGCGACGATATTTCACATAATGATTCGCAGCCTGTTGTAGATTGCGGATCTTTTGGTAGCCTATGGCTTCGACAGGGTCGGTAAACAGACGGTTGCTGCGGGTCTTTACCTCGACAAAGACTACCATATCACCATCGATGGCAATGATGTCCAAGTCACGATGACCGCTCTTCCAGTCACGCTCTATTATTTGGTAGCCCTTACGCTGCAGGTAGTCCGCAGCGATATCCTCACCCCATCTGCCGATGTCATTATGCTCTGCCATGAAACATTAAAGATTAAACATTAAAGATTAAACATTAAAGATTAAACATTAAATGCGCTAAGTTCACAAGAACGTTTCATCCAATACCTTTTCCACGACCTTCGGGAAATACGCCATCTCCAACTGATGCTCTTTCTCGGCAATATCGTCGGCGGTATCCTCGGGAGAGAGGGCAACCTTATACTGGGCGATAATCTCACCAGAGTCACAGACGGGAGTCACCCAATGGACAGTCATACCCGTCTCTGTCTCACCAGCCTCCTTTACCGCCTCATGGACATGGTGTCCCCACATTCCCTTACCGCCATACTTCGGCAACAGTGCCGGATGGATATTGATGATACGACGGGGGAAAGCATCGATGAGGAAGTTAGGGACGAGGGGCAGGAAGCCTGCCAGCACGATAAACTGGATGTCATACTGGCGGAGCAACGGCAACATCACAGCCTCATCGTTCAACTGAGGTTTGGGCGTCACTGCTGTAGGTACTCCCAGACGCTCCGCACGGGTCAGGGCAAAGGCATCGGGCTTGTTGCTGACAACCAACGCACAACGGTATCGCTCCGAGGTGGCGAAATACTTAATCAGGTTCTCACAGTTCGTGCCGCTTCCCGACACAAAAATAGCAATATTAATCTTCTCCATATAATCTGTCCAGTTCTTTTAGTAGTATTTCTATCAGCCGAGGTACCCCATAGTTGTCGATATCGGCTTCCGGTATCCATTGATAGTCGGCTGGCAACAGGGGCTTTTCTTGGGGTTCCCACAACCAGAAGTCAGCATAGATGATGCGATGCGTCAGTACATGCTTGACATGTTGTCGCAGTAAGATGGCATCAACAGGGGGCGTATCCGTCAGCCACGGCTCATACAATCCCTGCCAGATATCCCCTGCGAGACGACGATGGATGGCGGTCTGCCCCTGATACCTTACATATACATAGGTAAGGTGCCGCTCTTTGATTTTCAGTGTCTTCTGCTTGACAGGCAATTCCTCCACCCTGCCCTCTCTGAAGGCAACACAGGTTTCCTGTAATGGGCAGACCAGACAAGACGGACTCGAAGGAGTACATTGCATGGCACCAAAGTCCATCATTGCCTGATTGAAGAGACCCGCCCCCTGCCCCTCCCTGTTGAGGGAGGGGAGTAACAGTTCCTGTGCCAATGCCGTGAACTCTTTCTTACCCTCTGTGGTATTGATGGGTGTGGCGATACTATAATGACGCGCCAGTACCCGATAGACATTGCCGTCGACTACGGCAGCGGGGAGGTCGAAGGCGATGGAGCCGATGGCGGCAGCCGTATAGTCGCCTACCCCTTTCAGGCTCTTGATACCCTCCAGCGTCTGTGGGAATCCTCCCATCGCCACGATCTGCTTGGCGGCAGCATGCAGGTTACGGGCACGACTGTAGTAGCCCAGTCCCTGCCATTCACGCAAGACCTCATCCTCCGAGGCGGCGGCAAGGTCCCCCACCGTATGCCACCGCTCCATGAAACGCTCCCAGTAAGGGCGACCCTGCTCGATACGAGTCTGTTGCAGGATGATTTCCGACAACCAGATGGCATAGGGATCACGGGTCTCACGCCATGGTAGCGCACGACCGTTCTCCTCAAACCATTGCAATATCGTAGTGGCAAAACTCATCTTCTATTCTGCAGTCATTACTGCTCCGGGAACTGCTGATAGATACGGAGTCCGAAGACTGGTGCCTCCGCATAGGCATGTTCCATGATCTCTGAGATAGCATGCTCGTAGGGAATGGCAGCCTGTTCCCTCAACCAGAAGACAAACTCCACAGGCAAACCTGTCGGGGTGGCATCGAGTTGATGAACTAAGATAGGCTTATCGGCTAACACCTTCTCATGTTGTCCCAACCACTGCTCCATGTGTTCACGATAACGTGTCAAGTTGGGAACACCCTCCTCATCAATCGTCAGTGAACGGAAGTCGATAATTACTTTCCTGATTGCCCTGCGTCCCGCATTCTCAGCCATTCCTTTCCAGTTCTGGAACGAGCCGTCGACCAAGGTCTGAGGGGTGACCGTAATGATGGTATTATCGAAGTTCCGCACCTTGACAGTAGTTAGTGTGATCTCCTCCACCATGCCATCAGCACCAGCAGAGGGCACCGTGATACGGTCACCTACTCGTACCATATCATTGGATGTAAGACGGATACCAGCCACCAGTCCTTTGATAGTATCCTGAAAGGCAAGCATGAGGATGGCAGAGGCAGCACCCAATCCCGCAAGCAATGTAGAAGGATCTTTGTTAACGATAATGGCAATCACGATAATAGTTGCCACGAAATACATGATGATTTTCAACACCCCACAAAGTGTGTAGAGGTACTGTTGTTTTGCCGTACGCCGCTTCCCGTCGAGAAGTTTCAGCGAGTCAATCATCACGATAACGGTACGCACACTCATGACAGTAATATAGATTGCGGTCAAGCGTGCCAGCACCTCATGGGCAGTAGGATACTCAAAGAACACAGAGGGCAGTACCAGCCATACGACGATGGCTGGTACGATCTGGCATGCTGAGCGCAACACCTTGTCGTTGAAGACGACATCATCCCATTTTGCCGCTGTCTTACGTGTCAACTTATTGACCCATGGAATCAGCAACTTAAACAGCCATCCTACAAACCACGCCAACAGAATGGTAATCATCACCAACACGACATGGCGCACGACTGGGATATAATCCGCTCCCAGTCCCATCGTTGCGAGCAACCGCTCAACATATATCTTCACCGTATTCATCATCTTATGGAGCACATAGCGCATTACATACCTTATTCTGGAAATTGCGTCCAGAGTCGGATTTCATAATGCCTTGGTTAATCATCGAGAAACAGAGTTGATGCCCGTTTGCCGCCGTACAATAGCCGGCAAGGGCCGACACACCCGTCACCGTACCTGTCTTCGCCTTCACATTCTCCTCGGCAAAGGATCCCTTCATACGGGTCTTTAGTGTTCCGTCACGTCCTGCGATGGGCAGTGAGGGCAACAGGTGGTTGTAGATATTGGTGTTGCGATAGGCATAGCGCAGCAAGCGCATCTCTAACTCAGGAGTGACATAATTATACAAGGAGAGGCCGCTGCCGTCAGCGATACGGTAGGGGTTCTTCCCATTGCCCACCTTCTGAATCAGTTGTTTGATGACATTGGCGGCATCCTTCGCCTTGGCGGGACGACGACCGCCCATGGCACCAAGTTGATAGAACATCGCCTCAGCATAGAAGTTATCGCTAACCTTCATCATGCGTTGCAGTATCTGATCCATGGTATGGTAACGACTGCACAGGATAGTGGCATCACTGGGTACTGTCCCTTCTGAGAGACGGACATCCAAGCACACGCCCTTCTCCCGCAAGACTGCTGTAAAACGCTCCAAGAAGTCAATATCACGTCCTATCGAGAGGGGGGATAACTTAGGGTTGTCGTCATCCCAACACCAACCCTCACCCAACAGATCAGTATCTTTCATGGAGCGGTCAGCGACAATTCTCCCTCGGATGGTATCTACTCCCATCCGCAGGATACTCTCCACAAAGCCATTCAGGTCATCTTTACTAAAAGCAGGGTCGAAGCCGCCCACACAATAAAGGTCACCTCGCAACGTACTGTCGCAGACCTCTCCTGTGTAATAGAGTTGGGTACGAAACTGATGCCCGCTGCCCAGGCGGTCAAGAGCCGTGATAGCGGTGACGAGTTTCATCGTAGAGGCAGGACGCATCGCCTGTCGCTCGTTCACCTTATATAATATGGAGTCCGCCGTCAGGTCGTAAACCACTATGCCGACGATAGAGGTCTCCAATAACTTATCCTGCATCAGGGAGTCAAGCCGGTACTGCACATTCTGCGGCCAAGGCAAGGCGACTTCTATGGTGTCAGTACACAAGGTATCTGCGTCTTCCGTCTGTGCCATGACACCTATGGAAGCAAGCAATAATAGAAGTAAAATTCTAAGTCTAATCATAATTTACGTGCAAAGATAATGTTTTTTTGTTTAAAATGTTTATCTTTGCAACATAAATTGATTACTACTATGGTTTATAAATACGATTTCCTGGTGATCGGTGCTGGTGTGGCGGGCATGAGTTATGCCTTGAAGATTGCCCGTGCCAATAAAGGTAAGGTTTGTATGATCTGCAAGACCTCACTCGATGAGGCGAACACTTCTTTTGCCCAAGGAGGTGTCGCCTCTGTCACGAATATGAAGGTGGACACCTTCGACAAGCATATTGCTGACACGATTATCGCTGGCGACTATATCAGCGACCGCAAGGCGGTGGAACAGGTGGTACGCAATGCGCCAGAGCAGATTCAGGAACTCGTCAACTGGGGGGTGAACTTCGACAAGAGCGAGGAAGGCAACTTCGATCTGCACCGTGAGGGTGGACACTCGGAGTTCCGCATCCTGCACCATGCCGATGACACTGGTGCTGAGATACAGCGTGGACTGATGGAGGCTGTTCGCAACAATCCCAATATCGATGTCAAGGAGAACCATTTCGCCGTGGAGATTATCACCCAGCACCACTTGGGCGTTCGTGTCACCCGTCGCTCCCCACATATCCAGTGTTATGGAGCCTATGTGCTGAATCCCCAAAAGCCTAAGGTAGACACCTATCTTGCCAAGGTCACCGTGATGTGTACGGGTGGCTGCGGTGCCGTCTATCTCACCACGTCAAATCCAGTCATCGCCACTGGCGACGGTATCGCTATGGTCTACCGTGCGAAGGGTACGGTAGCGGATATGGAGTTCGTACAGTTCCACCCCACCGTCCTGCACAACCCTAACGAGACACATCCTGCCTATCTCATTACAGAGGCGATGCGTGGCTATGGCGGTATCCTGAAACTGCCCAATGGCGAGACCTTCATGGAGAAATACGACGAGCGCCTGTCGTTGGCTCCCCGTGATATCGTGGCTCGTGCCATTGATAAGGAGATGAAGATTCATGGTATCGACCACGTTTGCCTCGACGTAACCCACAAGCCTGCCGAGGAGACGCGCCACCATTTCCCCAATATCTACCAGAAATGTCTTAGCATGGGTATTGACATCACGACCGACTATATTCCTGTCCGTCCTGCTGCCCACTATATGTGTGGTGGTATCAAGGTCGACCTCAACGGACTATCGAGCATTGAACGACTCTATGCTCTCGGTGAGTGCTCTTGCACAGGTCTGCATGGTGGCAACCGTCTTGCCTCTAACTCGCTCATCGAGGCTGTGGTTTATGCCGATGCAGCCGCCAAGCACTCGTTGCAGCATGTTGATGAGTACGACTATAATTTAGAGGTGCCTGAGTGGAATGACGAGGGGACGATGACCAACGAGGAGAAGGTGCTGATCACCCAGAGTGTCAAGGAGGTGGCTCAGATTATGTCTAACTATGTGGGTATCGTCCGCAGTGATCTGCGTCTGCATCGTGCCTGGGACCGTCTCGACATGCTCTACGAGGAGACGGAGCGTCTCTTCAAGCGTGTGAAGGCAAGTCGTGACATCTGCGAACTCCGTAACATGATCAATGTCGGCTACCTCATCACCCGCTGGGCGTTGGAGCGTAAGGAGTGCCGTGGTCTCCACTTCACCACCGACTATCCCCTCCATGCCTACGACAAGAAGTAGAAAAGACACAGAACCTAAAACTGAATAATCTATGCTATACATCGCACTACCTGACAATAAGGTAAGACGACTCTCTTTCTATTTGGCGATGGAGGAATACGTCGCCAGGCACGTGGAGGCGGACGACTGTTTCTTTATGTGGCAGGTGGAGCCAAGCGTCATCTTCGGGCGCAACCAACTGATAGAGAATGAAGTCAACCTTGACTTCTGCAGGAAACATCATATACAGACCTACCGACGGAAGAGCGGCGGAGGGTGCGTGTATGCCGATATGAATAACGTAATGTTCTCGTACATCACCAGCGAGGAGCAGGTGGGATTCACCTTTAACCGCTACATCAACATGATTGTGCTGATGCTCCAGCGACTGGGTGTCGATGCCTCACCCTCTGGACGCAACGACGTGATGATTGGCAACAAGAAGGTGTCAGGCAACGCCTTCTACAAGATTCTGGGGCATAGCATCGTACACGGCACCATGCTCTACGATACCGACCTGTTGAATATGGCAGGAGCCATCACCCCACCCGACTCGAAACTGATCTCGAAGGGTATCAAGAGCATCCACCAGCGGGTGGACTTTCTCAAGAACTACCTGACAATCAGTCTTCCTGAGTTCAAGGACTTCGTACACCAACAACTCTGCGACGAGGACTTCATGCTCAACGAGAAGGATATCAAGCAGATTGAGCAAATAGAACAGGAGTATCTCTCCGATGAGTTTATCTACGGCAAGAACCCCCATTACACCCTCATCAAGAAACGCCGTATTGAAGGTGTGGGTGACTTTGAGGCTCGTATTGAACTAAAGAACAATATCATCAAGAAAGTGAACCTGATGGGTGACTATTTCCTGATCGGCGACCTCGACCAAGGACTGCTTGACAAATTGAAGGACATACCATTGGATGCCGGTGCCCTCAGTCGCATCCTGCCCGACCGCATTGACGATATCATCATGAACCTCATGAAAGCCGATTTTATAGAATTACTCACTGAATAAAACTACAGAAGATGGAAAACAAAAAGACCTGTCTTTACGACAAACACGTAGCCCTTGGGGCACTCATCTCCCCCTTCGGTGGTTTCGACATGCCTATCCAATACACGAACATCGTAGATGAGCACCAGGCGGTACGCCAGCATTGTGGTGTCTTCGATGTCAGTCACATGGGAGAGGTCCTCGTCACGGGCAACGATGCTGAGCGTTATGTCAACCATATCTTCACCAATGATGTCAGAGGTATTCCCGCTGGCAATATTCTCTATGGTATGATGTGCTATGAGGACGGCGGTGTGGTCGACGACCTATTAGTATATAAGGTGGCTGACGACCGTTTCTTTCTCGTCATCAACGCCTCGAACATCGACAAGGACTGGGAGTGGATACAGCAACAGGCAAAGGACTTCGACATCAGTCTGGAACACCAGAGCGACCTTTATGGTGAACTTGCCATACAGGGACCTGAGGCAGAGCAGGTGATGGAGCAGACATTAGGCATCCCCTGTCAGGAACTTGCCTTCTACACCTTCAAGTGCATCGACGACATCATCGTGTCGAGAACGGGCTATACAGGAGAGGACGGTTTCGAGATCTATGCCAAGCCCGCACAGATCAATGCCTATTGGGACCAACTCCTCACCGCTGGTGTCAAGCCCTGTGGACTGGGTTGCCGTGACACCCTGCGCTTCGAGGTGGGACTGCCACTCTATGGTGACGAACTCTCCGCTGACATCACCCCTATCATGGCAGGCTTAGGTATCTTCGTCAAACTCGACAAAGAGAAGTTCATCGGCAAGGAGGCACTCGCCCGACAGAAAGCAGAGGGTGCCCCCAAGAGACTCGTGGGCATCGAACTGCACGACAAGGCGATTCCCCGTCATGGCTATGCCGTGTTGAAAGACGGACAGCAGATAGGTGAGGTGACCACAGGCTATCACACCATCTCCACCGACAAGAGCGTCTGCATGGCTCTCGTCGACAGTCCCTACGCTGCCTTAGGTACAGAGGTGGAGATTCAAATCCGTAAGAAGACGTTCCCAGGCACCGTCTGCAAGAAGCGCTTCTACGACAAGCACTACAAGAAATAAACCTATCAAATCCTATTAATAACCCTAAAAACCATTCATATTATGGCAAAAGTAATTGAAGGACTCTATTACAGTGAGTCACACGAATACGTAAGAGTAGAAGGCGACTTTGGTTTCATCGGCATCACCGACTATGCCCAGAACGCCTTAGGTAATGTCGTTTACGTTGACATCCCTGAGGTGGACGACGAGGTAACGGCAGGTGAGGAGTTCGGTGCCGTGGAGAGTGTCAAGGCGGCAAGCGACCTGATTTCTCCCGTCAGTGGTACTGTCGTGGAGGTCAACGAGGCATTGGACGACCAACCCGAACTCGTCAACCAGGACGCCTTCGCCAACTGGATCATCAAAGTGGAGATAAGCGACAAGGCGGAACTCGACAATCTGATGGATGCCAAGGCTTACGCTGCTTTCTGTGAGAAGTAATTTATTTCGATATTGCGACATGTTTAAGTATTTCCCGCATACAGAAAAGGATTTACAGGCGATGATGGAGAAAGTCGGGATCACGAGTCTCGACGACCTCTATGCAGAAGTGCCTGAAGACATCCGTTTTCGTGGTGACTACCAGTTGCCCGAGCAGATGAGTGAGGTTGAGGTGCGACAGTTATTCGACAAACTCGGTAAGCAGAACGAAGAACTGACGTGCTTTGGGGGTGCCGGTGTCTACGACCACTATACCCCTGCCGCCATTCCCGCATTGCTCAGTCGTTCGGAGTTCCTAACCTCCTACACCCCCTATCAGGCAGAGATCTCACAGGGTACGCTCCACTATATCTTCGAATACCAGTCGATGATGGCGGAACTGACAGGTATGGATATCTCCAATGCCTCGATGTACGACGGAGCCACAGCCGCCGCCGAGGCTGTGATGATGGCTGTTTCCGCTGGCAAGAAGCAGAACACCGTACTCATCAGTGAGACCATCGATCCGAAAGTGTTGAAGGTGATAGAGACCTATGCCCACTTCCATGGTATCCAACTGGAGATGATCCATCAGGAAAATGGCATCACAGACAAGAACCACCTACAATCCTTACTATCCCAACACCAAGGGAATGTTGCCGGCGTGCTGGTACAACAACCCAACTACTACGGCATCATTGAGGACTATAGTGGCTATGCCGATGCTATCCATGAGCAGAAGGGACTCCTCATCATGAGCAGTATCGCTGCCGACCTCGCCGTACTGAAGACCCCTGGCGAATGGGGTGCCGACATTGCGGTAGGTGACGGACAGTCGTTAGGTATCCCGATGCAGTTTGGAGGCCCATACGTCGGTTATATGTGTTGCGCCGAGAAACTCATCCGCAAGATGCCGGGACGTATCGTCGGCATGACACAGGACAACCGAGGGCAACGTGCCTTCGTACTGACCCTGCAGGCTCGCGAGCAGCATATCCGTCGTCAGAAAGCGACCTCAAATATCTGCTCGAACCAGAGTCTGATGGCACTCTTCGTCACGATGTATATGTCACTGATGGGTAAGGAGGGACTGCGTGAGGCAGCACAACTGTCATATGCCGGAGCGCATTATCTCTGTGAGAAACTCCTGGCTACAGGACACTTCAAGTTAGTCTATGACCAACCCTTCTTCAATGAGTTCGTCGTCTCTTACGAGTATGAGAATGAAACTGTTGATAAATTCTTGGAATATATGGCAGAGATTGGCTATTTCGCTGGTGTCAAGGTCGGCGACAACCAGTTGATGATTGCCGTCACCGAGAAGCGGACTAAAGATGATATTGATAACTTCGTAAATGAAATCATACCATGAATAACAGACTATATGGAAACCTGATTTTCGAACTCTCGAAGAAAGGACGTAAAGGATATTCTCTGCCCAAGAACCGTTTCGGCAATTATGAGATACCTGCAAGTATGCAGCGCAAAGAGCCTGCTGAGTTGCCGGAGTGTGATGAGATGACGGTGGTGCGCCACTATACCAACCTATCGGCGAATAACTTCGGTGTGGACAACGGTTTCTATCCATTGGGCTCTTGCACCATGAAGTATAACCCCAAGATCAATGAGGAGATGGCAGCACTGTCACAGTTTGCCAACCTGCACCCCTTACAGCCCCAAAAGACGACAGAGGGTGCTCGTGCCGTATGCACCTCGCTGAAGAAGGCACTTTGTGAACTGACAGGACTTGCCGACTTCACATTAAAACCCTTTGCCGGGGCACATGGTGAACTGACGGGACTCATGGTTATTCGTGGTTACCATGAGAGCCGTGGCGACAGTAAGCGCACCAAGGTCATCGTCCCTGACTCCGCCCATGGCACCAATCCTGCCTCAGCAGCAGTATGCGGACTGGATATCCTGGAGGTGAAGAGTACCACAGAAGGGCTGGTCGATCTGGTTGACCTGGAACGCATAGTATCTTTAGAAGGCGAGAATATCGCCGCTATGATGATGACCAACCCCAACACCCTGGGACTCTTTGAGCGGGATATCCCCAAGATAGCCAAACTCGTCCATGACTGTGGCGGACTGATGTACTACGATGGTGCCAACCTCAACCCGATGCTGGGTGTCTGTCGTCCTGGCGATATGGGATTTGACGTGATGCACATCAACCTCCACAAGACGTTCTCCACCCCTCATGGCGGCGGTGGTCCTGGCAGTGGTCCTGTCGGTGTTCGTAAGGGATTGGAGGCTTTCCTGCCCTTCGTTAGCCCTTATGAGAGCGGCAACTTCGCCGTGGTGATACGTGCCTATGCCTATATCCTCTCTTTAGGTAGAGAGAACGTCAAACAGGTGGGTCCGCTTGCCACGCTGAATGCCAACTATATCAAGGAGTGTCTGAAGGATGTCTATGAACTCCCTATCGACGGACTCTGCAAGCACGAGTTCGTGTTTGACGGACTGAAAGACAAGTCGACAGGTGTCACCACCATGGATGTGGCAAAGCGACTGCTGGACTACGGCTATCACGCACCAACCATCTATTTCCCGTTGCTGTTCCATGAGAGTCTGATGATAGAGCCGACGGAGAATGAGTCGAAAGACACGATTGACGGTTTTATTGACGTGATGCGGAAGATTGCCGAAGAGGCGAAGAATGAGCCTGATACCGTGAAGACGGCTCCCCACAATACCCCTATCGGAAGGGTGGATGACGTGCTTGCAGCAAAACATCCGATTGTGACTTTTAAGCAAATAATCAATGACAACAACTGACCTTATCATCATCGGCGCAGGACCTGGTGGTTACCGCGCCGCTGAATATGCGGCGAAGAACGGACTGCAAGTCGTCATCATCGAACAGGACGAGGTAGGAGGCACCTGTCTGAACAGGGGCTGCATCCCTACCAAGACGTATGTCCATAGTGCCACATTCAATGAGGCTTATGAGCGACAGCAACAGGTAGTAGCACAACTGCGCAGTGGTGTGGAGCAGATTCTCAGTGTCCCAGGTATCACCCTTGTCCGCGGCACTGCCGCCTTCATCTCCCCAACAGCGGTAGAAGTATGTGGCTTTGACAAAACCACAAGCACCACCTTCACCGCCCCCCACATCATCATCGCCACAGGAAGCAGTGCGAAACTGTTGCCGATAGAAGGGGTTGACAATCCTCGTGTGATGACCTCTACAGAACTGCTCCAACTGTCCACCCTGCCGCAGCGTCTCTGTATCATCGGTGCCGGTGTGATCGGCATGGAGTTCGCCTGCGTCTTCAACCGTTTCGGTTCTGAGGTGACGGTCATTGAGTATCTCAAGGAATGCTTACCTATGCTTGACAGCGACATTGCCAAGCGGTTACGCAAGTACCTTGAGAAGCGAGGTGTCAAGTTCCAGATGAAGACTGCCGTACAATCGCTCAAGGACATTGACGCCACTGCTATCCTGATGGCAACAGGTCGCAAACCGAATGTCAGTGAGGACTTCCAAAAGGCAGGCTTTGAGTATGACGAGCAGAAAGGCATAACTGTTGACAATAACTTCGAGACGACGGTCAAGGGCATCTACGCCATTGGCGACGTGAATGACAAACAGATGCTCGCCCATGCCGCTGAGATGCAGGCGATACGTGCCGTCAACCATATCATGGGAAAGACGGACGGCATCCGTTTCGACATCATGCCTGCCGCCATCTTCACAGAGCCGGAGGCTGCGTGTGTAGGACCTTCCGAGGATCAGTTGAAAGAACAAGGTGTCGAACATGTCTGTAAGAAGGCTTTCTGGCGTGCTAACGGAAAGGCACAGGCGATGGGAGCGACGGAGGGAATGCTGAAACTCTTTGTCGCTACGGATGGGCACATTCTCGGCTGTCATGCCTACGGTGCCCATGCCGCTGACCTGATACAAGAATGTAGTGTCCTCATGTGCAAGGACACTACACTCTCAGAATTGCGTGATATGGTACACATCCACCCCACCCTCAGCGAGATACTGAAAGCGGCTGCAGAGTAACATTCTTGAGATTGAGTTTTGCGGTCTGCCCGTCAATACTCTTATCTGTCTTGGTATAACTGATCGTGGTATTCTCGATATCGATGTCATGAACACAGTCGAGTCCGAGGATACCACTTGCCTTGATACCTGTGGTAGCACCATGGCAAACCACATTTGATATATGGATATCCTGAAAGTATGGCGCTTTCTTACGTTGCTCCTCTGTGAAGGTCGGAACCTTGTTGGGATCTGAGCCTGCAGGACGGTCGACGTAGTCGCACTGGAAGATAATCGCCTCATCCTTGATGTCAGTCATCATGATGTCGGAGATATACATCTGCTCTGTCTTGCCACCACGTCCCATACCACTCTTGAACCGCAGACCAGTGTCAGTACCCGCAAAACGATTATGACGAACGATGATACGGCGCATACCACTGATGGTCTCACTACCCAGCACAAAACCACCATGGGCATGGAATACGGTATTATCCTGAATAACGATGTCCTCACAACCATTGGCAGGGGAGTTAGGCCTGATACTGCCTCCCTTCATACAGATGCCGTCATCTCCTGCATCCACAATACTGTTGACTATCAGTCCGATATTGACATCACTGAAGTCTATGGCATCACCATTCTGCGCATTCCAGGGACAGCGGACGGTTACACCATCAACGATGACATTCTTGGAATAACAGGGATGTACATGGAAACGAGGAGAATTCTGAACAGTAACCCCTTGGATGAGCACATTCTCACAATCCGTAAAACGGATGATATCGTTGCGCATCTTCTCCTGAGCCTCTGGAGTCTCCGCAATATTGGCATAGCCACTCTTGGAGTCCCAAGGATAGAACAATGTTCCATTAGATTTCTCCACACCACCGATGACGTTCTTGAAGACGCTCCATTCCACATCACTCACCTTGTTACGCTTGACAGGACGCCAATGCTCTCCATTACCGTCAAGGATTCCCTCACCCGTAATGGCGATATTCTTACGCTTAGAGGCACGTATACAGGGATATACTCTGGAGCCAGGTTTTGCTTTTGGGTCAACATAGAGCGACTTGTCGGCAGAGAAGATCACCAAGGCGTTCTTGTCGAGATGCAGTTCGATATTATCCTTCATAGCAATAGGACCTGTAAGCCAGACTCCCTCTGGGACGTTCAGCCGTCCGCCACCCAGTTTGCTCAGTTTACTGATACCCTTGGCGAATGCCTCAGTATTAAGAGTCACACCATCACCGACACCTCCCACATCCTTGAGGTTAACCTCATTAGCAGGAATCACAGGACGAGCGACCTGCTTCACCCCAACAGGGATATTCTGATAATACTTGGAATAGTCTTGCGCTTTCGCAGCAGCAGGCAGCATCAATAGCACTGCAACGTAGTTTAGTAGTTTGTTCATTATTATATATTATTTATTTCTTAGCACAGTCAGCACATATACCCTTCACGACATACTCCGCCTCCTCTAACTCAAAACCTGCAGGCAAAGGTACAGACGGGATGCGCACATTTGTCAGACAGAAAGTCCTGTGGCACTTATTACACGTCAGATGCACATGTCCCTCACAATGGCGGGTATCGTCTTGATGGCAGACGCAGTATTTCTGGGATCCTGAGCCGTCATCAATATGATGCAGTAGATGGGTCTCTGTCAATAAGGTGAGTATACGGAACAACGTGGAACGGTCAACCGTCGGCAGTTTTGCCTCTAAGTCGGCAAGACTAAAGGCATCGTGAAAGCCATGGCGAATCTGTCGCCACACCAACAGTCGTACCGCTGTGACACGGATTCCCGCATTGTCGAGCACCTGCTCATCAGATATATCTAAATGCATCTTCTTTTTAAATTTCCCCACAAAGATATGAAATAAATATGAACTGCACATACAATTAAGAATAATTCACTATCTTTGTAACGTGTTTCAAAAATAATCACTATCTTTGTAGCGTGTTTCGTAAGAGGCACAAAACATACATGCTCAATTTCCCTACCGAATTAGCACCTCACAAGAGAAAGATGAGCAATCTATATCTGTATTGGAGTATGCGCTTTTGAGCGTAGATTCCTCCATAACAGATATAGGGTAGTGCTAAGCCTGGTAGGGAGTATGGTGGGTCTGCGCTCTCTCTTTGTCCAAAGGTTTGTACAGACTTCCACTAAAAGAATGGTAGACATCAAGGGTCGAGCATCATTCTATACAATGACGGAACTGTACATAAAGTAAATACCAAATAATTAAAAACAAAACAAGATTATGAAGAAGTTAATTTATCTGAGCCTGCTGTTATTAACTCTGTTCATGGCAGCGTGTGGCAACGATTCGAAGTTACCTAATGACGGACTACTCGGTGATTTACCCAACACCTACCTCAACTACGATGTGAACAAAGATTACGAGGAAGTCATTTCAAAGATGTTTGAAGGCAAAGGCATCCCAGTAGAGGTGGACAACGATATCCCTCTAAACGTAGAGAATATGCATTTTAGCGAGACAATTGGAAGCACCTCTGTTAAATTCGTAGGAGGAGCCAAAATAAAGCGTGCTGGTGTCTATGATGCCACCACAGCATGGGCTGATCCGAAGAATGATGATGAGGGTTATGATTTCTATTGGAGAATAGGTATGCTAATGTACGACAAAGAAGGCAAACCTATTTATGCACCCGACTTTCTTCTGACAGGTCTTCAGAAGTCAGGCTTACAACGTATTGTTAACCAGGAAGGAACTGCCTGCAACTACACATTCACCATCAGTCTCCCTCCTACAGACACTCTTAAATTGACACGTCTTGCTAATGTTGCAAAGATACTGTTAATAGACAGAAAAGGGGCACATGCCGATGAATACAATAATTTAAAGGAAGAGCAAGAGAAAAAATAAGACTATGAGATTGTTTTTGTTTCTAATAGTATTTCTATATGCCTTCCATGTTAACGCTCAGGAAAAGCCATTCAAGGATATCGCTGAGAATATGGCAATGTATGTCCAAAACGTTGAGCATCAGCCTTCCCTGAAGAATCACAAGCAGTTTTTCCAAGGATACTTTCACCGTGAGAAAAAACTCGCCAAAGATATAGTTGGCAAAACATTACCAGTAAGACTGACTGCCAGCAACGCCTATAAATTATTAGGAGAAGCTAGGATTGATAATGTGGTAATGAGTTCAAAACCTGCCTTCAAGATGCTTATTGACCTGGAATTACAAAATGCCAGTGAAGCCAATGTCTTTTGGTACTCGAACATAAAGGCCATAGCTTATAACGAGCATGGTTATGCGGTGGCTGTAGGCTTGTTTAACAAACATCATGACGACGATGACCTTATTGATTTGGTGGTGGTAACCGACAATGAAAAAGTCGCTGATAAAAATAAAGATCCCGACAAGAGGATTACCTGCGATATTTCTTTAACTATGACCCCATGGAACGCCCGTGAGTTTGGTAACATCACACGCATACAGATAGTGAATGCAGATAAATTCCCTGAGGTTGAAATGGTCAAGAAAAGGGACAAGAAATGGAAAGATCTTTTTGAAGTTGGTAAACGATATACTAACAGAAGACTCTCTGTCAATATACTTGGCGGTCCTAAGGTAATCCCATTCATGGGAGTTGACCTACGTTGTGACATAAACGACTTTATTGCTGCCATGCAAAGCAAAGGGTATAATTTCTCAGATCCTTCAGATGGCTATTGTATTTGTTCAACAACTGTGACAACGCAAATTGATGGACGACGTGCAGACATAACAGCCTTTGCAAGTCCTACGACTCATGTTGTCGCTTGGGTACACTACACAGAAGAGGGTTTTAAAACTAAAGAGTCGGCAGAACAACGACTAAACCAATTAAGGAATAAGAAAATAGACGAGTTGGGGTTCAACTTCATTATTGAGGGGACTACCTATGTATGGCATTATGGCTACGTTTCATTTGAATGTAAAGAGTTCAACTTGCCAAATCATAATAGGTCGTGGTTTATAGTTATTAATGTATTCGACCATCCAGCTTATTGCCCTTATAAGAGAGAACTCTACAAATGCTTAAAGGAACTAAAGCTACAGCCATCATTACCGGAAGAGCCTTCAGATATTATTGAGGGAGAGATGCCAGGGACACCAACGACAGGAGATCCCAGAGCAAAGACTGGAACAACTATAAAAGGACAACAAGAAACTCCATCTGAAACAACTAAGAATGGAAATGAGAATAATGACACTACCTCTCCATCCAAGCCTGTTCCACCATCTAAAGAGGAAGAAATTAAAAGGGACGTTGTTGGGAATCCTTCTCTGTTGCAACTCTGTAATTATTCAATGAGGAACAATGACGTGGAAAAGATAAAAGAAGATTTGACTAATATTGGGCTTTTTCGTTTGTCGAAGGAATTATTTGGTTCAGGGATGGAAGGCTACAGCAGCAAGTATCCAGATTGCGATGTACTTGTAAAAAGAAAGAGTAAGAAGTCAAAAGAACTGAAACTGCTAAAAGTCACCATCCGTAAAAAGGATATTAACTCTATCCGAAAAGAATTCGAAAATCTGGATTATAAGATAGCTGAGCGGGAAAAAAACGATTTAGAAAGTTTCCACTATTTCTATTATGCTAAAGGGAATAAACATGTAGAGATAGAAGAAGTGACCTCTCATGAATATGATGTAGTGCATTGTAACTTTACTATTAGAGAAACAAAGTAGTATTTAAACAATAACTCAATTATGAAGAAATTATTTGTAATAACGACTGTAGCTGCATTATGTATGTCGGCACAGCAAATGAATGCGCAACAGCGCAAGTCAACAACAAGGAAATCTGCAACCGTTCAGGTTGTACCTGTATCAATTGACGAACCTTTAGGTGTTGATGGACACTTAGCCTTTATGGGCGTATCGCAAGGTCAAGCCCTCAATAAAGTCAAGAGCGATTTGGCTGCTAAAGGATTCCGTGAGGGGAAAGACCAGTGGGGTAATCCCACCACCAAGGGGACTGCATACGGAGCAGCAGGAGCCATCTATGTGCAGGACATGGCAGAATTGGGTGGCAAGGGCATCCGTGTAACCATGACAGAGGACAAGCAATACACGTTGCCTCAAGCGAAACAGCGGATGAATGCATTAGTAGCAGGTTTTAAGGCTCAGGCTAATGGTAAGGCTACACGTGTTCAGGGAATGGAGCCTGGTGCTGCTGGCATGGAGATAGTAAATGACTACGGAACCATCACTGTGACCTATCATAATGCCGATGAGGTGGAGGGCACCAGCAAGTACAATGTCATCCAGTACTGGTTTGACGACAATCCCAAACCTGGCGTTGCTAAGACAAGTGGTGCTACGACATCTGTTTCAGTATCTGGTAATAGTGGGAAGTTGCCCACATTCACAGTACAGGAAGTGCTTTCAGCAAAGGATGCCATAACTATCTATAATCAGAAGAATATAGATAATGTAAGAGAGATACTTCGCGCTTACGGTTACAACTTCGAAGGTCTCGACAACCAGCAGATGGAAAACTGGAGTAAAAACTGCAAGTTGAATGCCGCCAATTTCAAGGTGGCATCATACGGACAAGGTGTTAGTAGCGTTGTCAGACATAAGTTGGGTGGTGAACTGACCGTTCAGGTATTCAACAAGAAAGCCGCCATGAAGTTCGTGGACGAATTGAAAACGATGGGACTGGATGGTGGTGTCGCCGCTATGGACGGTAGTGCTTTTCTATTTAGCGACAATAAAGGCTATCCCGACATTCAGATTGTTTGCGACAAAGGTATGGCATACGAAGAGACCGGCGGCTTTTTTCTGATGATAGGTGGAGAGTATTAAACGTAAATAACAACAAAAGAAAGATATAGAATCGTGGGGGCAATTCTGCCTAATCCACTTTAGTAAGAACTATAACATTCAAAGACTCATTATAACTACGACTGGCAGAAATATTGCTCTGCCAGTCGTTCTTCTATCTCCATTTAACACAAAAACAAAATAATCCTGCTATCCCTGCTACAATGTGGCTGAAATGCCGATAAATAAAGGGCGGAGCCTGTAGCACGATCGGGATTTATCCTGCTACAATAGTGCTACCTTCCTGCTACACAGACAGCGACTGTTTTTTGAGCGAGTTGCTTTCGGCTATAGGCGTTCAGTTGTTTGGCTGGAGCCGTTCAGTTGTTCGGCTATAGCCGAACGGTTGAAAGGATGCCACTTTCTCCCTCGAAGGTAGGCACTAATACCCCGTTACCAGTAATCTGTTACCCCTAAACAAGGCATCAAAAACAACGATAGGAGGCATCGGAGCCTCCTATCGCCATCATGTCATGTTGTGTTTATACCAAATGCTCGATGAGGTCAGCACGCTCACCAGGCAGCATATCGATGACAGGAATCTCAATCATCGTGTAGCAACCAGGTTGCTGACGCATAGAGGCACGAGCCACATTGACCAATACCTGAGCCGTCAGGGCAGGGTTGTTGATACTCATATTGAACTCCAAGCGTTGGTTCTGCGTTTTACCGCTCACACCCTTACGCACGAGGTTTACGCCATGTCCCATGTCTTTGACAGCATCAACAGACTCGACAGCGAAGACATGCGTCTCATCATTAGCGAAATAGGGGTCAGCCTTGATGGCGGCAGTCACGTCCTCCAACTTAGCACCGTCCTCCAACTCGACATATACCATACGGCGATGGATACCCTCACCCAAGGGGATCGTCATCGAGAGCGCATTCTTCACACCAGCCTTGGAACGGACACATACAGAGTGACCCATGGACATACCAGGACCGAAGTTCGTGTAACTCAAGCCCTTAGGGGCAAGACTCTGCATCAGGGTACGGACGATAGAGTCAGAACCTGGGTCCCAACCTGCGGCAATCACACTGACGGTATTCGTCTGCTTGTTAATCTCCATCAGACGCTCACGATAGCCACGGATATTAGTATGGATATCGAAAGAGTCAACAGTATTGATACCCAAAGGCAGGATCTGCTTGGCATACTCCTCACAAGAACGGGTTGGTGTAGCAAGGATAGCGACATCCACATCCTTCAGTTCCTTGATATCCTTCACAACCTCATAGGGAGCCAGTTCTGCAGGCTTGTCAGCCGCACCGTTTCTGCGTACAACACCTGCAATCTCGAAATCGGCAGAGGCCTCCAGAGCCTCAATGGTAAACTTACCGATATTGCCGTAACCAACGACGGCAGCACGAATCTTTTTCATAACTTTTCTATCTTTATTTAGTTGTTTTTATGTTCTGTCTTTGCAAGCAAAGCGTACTAAACGCACGATTTCGGTTGCAAAATTACACTTTTTCAATGAAAAGCGTAACGAAAAGGAAGATTATTTTCTAAAAAAGTAACCTTTTGTTACAATCCGTCTCTATTTAACGGCTAAATACAATAAATTGTAAGCAAAATGCGTTTATATGATTGTATTAATACAATTTAGATACGTATGATAGATTATATTAAGGGTGAGTTGACAGAACTTACCCCTACATTGGCAACCGTTGAAGCCGCAGGAGTGGGATATTCGTTGAATATCTCGCTGAACACGTTTAGTGCCATCCAAGGGAAGAAGGACATAAAACTCTATGCCTATGAGTCGATTCGTGAGGATGCCTATGTGCTTTACGGTTTTGTGAACAAGAAAGAGCGTGAGATGTTCGAGTTGCTGATAACGGTCAGCGGTGTGGGTCCCAACACGGCTCGTATGATGCTCTCATCAATGAGTGTGCAGGAACTATGCTCCGCCATCTCAACAGGTAATGAGCGCATAGTAAAGGGAATCAAGGGTATTGGCAAGATGACAGCACAACGTATCATCGTAGACCTGCGTGACAAAATTGTCGCCTTGGGTATTGCTGACGAGATTCCTGCCGGTGGTACGATGGCGGCACCTGTCAATAATGCTGTTAAGGACGAGGCGGTATCGGCACTTACCATGCTGGGCTTTGCCCCTGCCCCCACCCAAAAAGTGGTCGTTGCCATCCTGCAAGAGAACCCAGACGCTCCTGTAGAGCAAGTCGTCAAACTCGCACTCAAACAGATCAAGTAAACTTTGAGCAAACGGGTTGCCTATATTGCCGCTATCTTGCTGAGCATCGGCACTTTCGCCATGACTCCACAAGACGACAAGACGCAGAAACAGAAAAAAGATACTGCGCCTAAGGAACAACCCGTACTCGCCGAGGAAGAGGAAATCCCAGACTCCCTCCTCCATCCCCGTTGGAAGATTAAGAAAACCAGTCCTGTGTTTGTCACCGACCTCGACAGTTCGGCTGTCGATCTCCGTATGCCAGACAACATCAAGCAACAGGCGGAGTACGACGATTCCACAGGAGTCTATCTCATCGGCTCGAAGATAGGCAGTTCCTATCTCAATGCCCCCATTCTGATGTCACCAGAAGAATACCAGGAATGGAGCCGTCAACGAGAACTTCGCAGTTTCTTCCGACAGAAGAACGCCGCCAACTTTGCCGCACAAGGCAAAGACAAGTTCGATTTCGCAGATATGCACTTTGACTTAGGACCTGCTGAGAAAATTTTCGGACCCGGTGGTGTACGCATCAAGACACAAGGTACAGCGGAACTCAAACTGGGCGCTAATTTCAAGAATATCGACAACCCCTCGCTACCTGAGCGTAATAGGAAAACGAAGGCAATTGACTTCGATGAGAAAATCAACCTGAACGTAACAGGTAAGGTGGGCGATAAGGTCAATATGAACCTTAACTACAATACGGATGCCACTTTCGACTTTGATACCAAGAACATTAAACTGCGCTATGAGGGCAAAGAGGATGAGATTATCAAACTTATCGAAGCAGGTAACGTCACCTTCCCCACTAACAATTCCTTGGTGAAGGGAGCATCCAGCCTGTTTGGTGTCCGTACCGACATGCAGTTTGGTAAGTTGAAACTGCAAACTGTCTTCTCCCAGAAGAAGTCCACGACGACCAGTGTGTCATCGAAAGGAGGCGTGCAACTGACTCCCTTCGAACTGAACGTCGCTGAGTATGAGGAGAACCGACACTTCTTCCTTGCCCAATATTTCAGGGAGCATTATGATGCCGCCATGCAAAAACTGCCTAACCTCATGACGGGCATTCAGATTACACGTGTAGAGGTATGGGTCACCAACAAGACAGGTACGACGGCTAACACCCGTAATATTATTGCCCTCACAGATCTCGGCGAGAGCACATCAGCCAGATGGGGAAGTGGCAATGGCATCTCCGCCATTCCCAGCAATAATGCCAACTCTGAGTATGGCGAAATGACGACAACTTACGCTGAGGCACGTAATATCGAACAGACCTCCAGTGTACTTGACAATATCGATCAATTCCAAGGCAGCATGGATTATGAGAAACTTTCCTCTGCACGACTGCTTAACAGTTCGGAATACACTGTCAACAATGCATTAGGATACATCTCCCTCAAGTCTGGTATCCAGACAGACCAGGTTCTTGCCGTTGCTTTTGAGTTCACTTACGGAGGAAGCACCTATCAAGTGGGCGAGTTTGCAAGCGACCGAACGAATGCAGGTGAGGCTTTGTATGTCAAATCGCTGAAGAACACCAGCAATAATCCCCAGCAGAAGAACTGGAAACTGATGATGAAAAATGTCTACTATCTCGCTTCTAATGTGGAGAAGACAAAATTCCGACTCGACATCAAATTCCAAAGTGACACTGCAGGTGTCTACCTGACATATATCCCAGAAGTCAAAGATATCACATTGCTGAAAGGATTAGGCTGCGACCGTCTGGACAATAACAACCGTGCGCACCCGAATGGGTACTTCGACTTCTTAGAAGGCTATACCGTCAGCGATGGACGTGTGTTCTTCCCATCTGTAGAACCTTTCGGCAAAACCCTCCGTGACTTCCTGAAAGCCAATAACGTGGCTGCGGACAAGATTGAGAAATATGCCTTCAATGAACTCTATGACACGACACGTACCGCGGCAAAGCAGATGACAGATAAGAACAAGTACCTGTTAGTGGGACAATTCAAAGGCACTTCCGCTAATGTCATCTCGTTAGGAGCCTATAATGTTCCACAGGGCTCCGTCGTCGTGACGGCAGGTGGTGTCATCCTCTCCGAAGGCTCTGACTATAGTGTTGACTATTCTGCTGGTGAGGTGACGATTCTAAACCAGAGTATCATTGATGCCGGTACCAATGTCAGTGTTTCCTTGGAGAGTAACACGGATTACGGTATGCAGCGTAAGACTATGTTGGGAATGAACTGGGAATACGATTTCTCAAAAGACCTGCAGTTAGGCGGCACGTTACAATATCTCACAGAACAGACGCTGACCTCCAAGGTAACGATGGGCGCAGAGCCACTTCGCAACATGATTTGGGGATTGAATATCAACTGGAAGCATGAGAGCCAGTGGCTCACTAACATGCTCAACAAACTACCGTTCCTGCATTGTACACAACCCTCACAAATCTCTTTCACGGGAGAGTTTGCCCAATTGATAGCAGGACAGGCTGGAGGTACACAGGATAATGCCTCTTACATTGACGATTTCGAGAATGCGAAGAACGGGCTTGATGTCAGTGAGCCGAAAGCGTGGACAATGTCAAGCGTCCCCACCATGTTCAAGGAATATAACGATAAAGACTCCGTGACAAGTGGTTTCAACCGCTCATTATTAGCATGGTATAATATCGATCCACTATTCACCTATCGCTCGTCCTCCCTGACACCCAGCCACATCAAGAGCGACTTGGAGCAGTTGTCAAACCACTACGTCCGTGCCGTCTATGTCAGCGAGTTATACCCTAACCGACAACAGAGCACCTATAGCGGAGCGACGGCGACTCTCCCTATCCTCGATCTCGCCTATTACCCACAAGAGCGGGGAGCCTACAACCTGAACACAGACGTTGACATCAACGGACTGCTCACCAATCCACAACAGCGTTGGGGCGGTATGATGCGTAAACTGGACACTAACGACTTCGAGACGGCAAACGTGGAGTATATCGAGTTCTGGCTGATGGATCCCTTTATCTATACCTCCCAGCAAAGTGATGCCTCTGAATATGGAGGTGACCTGTATATCAACCTGGGTGAGGTCAGCGAGGATATCCTGCGTGACGGAAAGAAATTCTACGAGAGCGGTATGCCTGTCGACGGCACTGGGACATTCTCCAGGACAGCATGGGGTAAGGTTCCTGTTCAGCCTACCCAGACCTATGCCTTTGCTACTTCCTCCGGCTCACGTGCCAAACAGGATGTCGGACTCAACGGTCTGACAGATGAGGAAGAACGTGCTCAACCCGCATACGCCAACTTCCTAAGTGGAGTTACCGTCAACGACAGTGTCCGTGCTGCATGGAATACCGACCCTGCCAACGATAACTACCACTATTTCCGCGGCTCCGACCTTGACGCTCGTGAGGCAAGTATCCTCGAACGCTATAAGCGTATCAACATGCCACAAGGCAACTCACCAGACAGCGACCAGCAGACTGAAGGCTACGATACAAGTTATAAGACCTTCCCCGATGTGGAGGATATCAACCAAGACTATACACTGAACGAGTATGAGCGCTATTTCCAATATAAGATCAGCATCCGTCCCGAGGATATGCAACTGGGCTATAACCATATCACTGATATCCGTGAGGCAAGTGTCGCCTTACGCAACGGAAACCGTGAGACCGTGAAATGGTATCAGTTCCGCATCCCCCTCGACCAGTATGACGACTGTGTGGGTAATATCAGCGACTTCACCAGTATACGCTTTATGCGTATGTTCCTCACCCAGTTTAAGCGTCCAATCGTACTGCGTTTCGGTTCTCTTGACTTGGTGCGTGGTGAGTGGCGCATCTATCAGCAACCATTATCTAATGTCGCTGAAAACGGAACTTTAGAGGTCAGTGCCGTCAACATTGAGGAGAATAATGACAAGCGTCCTGTCAACTATGTATTACCTCCGGGAATCAGTAGAGTGACAGACCCCTCACAGCCCCAGTTAGTGGAAGAGAACGAGCAGTCGATGAACATGACTGTCCGCCATCTCGCTCCTGGCGAGTCAAAGGGAGTCTATAAGAACACCATGCTGGACTTGCGCCGTTATAAGCATCTGCAGATGTTCACGCATGCCAACCACCTGATTGATGACACCAACCTGAAGGATGGTGATCTCGCTCTCTTTATCCGTTTGGGTAATGACTACAAGAACAACTACTACGAATATGTCATTCCACTCTCGCTGACTCCTGACCGTAATGACTATAACAAATACAGAGTGGAGGACTGTCGTGCCGTATGGCCTGAGGAGAACATGCTGGACATGGACCTCACTCTATTTACCAACTTAAAGAAAGAACGCAACAAGTCACGCGCCACTGGTGGGGCATCCTTCAACCAATTATACTCTATGGACGACCCTAACCACCCTGGCAATACCGTTAGCATTATGGGTAACCCAACATTAGGAGAGGTAAAGACCATGATGATTGGTGTCCGTAACATCTCTAATGAGCAGAAATCTGGTGAGGTATGGGTCAATGAGTTGCGCTTGATGGACTTCAACAATAAAGGTGGGTGGGCTGCAAGTGGCGCACTGAACGTACAATTGTCCGATGTCGGCTCACTCAATATGACGGGTAAGATTATGACAGCAGGGTTCGGCGGACTGGAGGAGGGTATTCTGCAACGCTCCACGGACGATTACAAGACCTATTCCGTGACAGCGAACATTGAACTGGGTAAGTTCTTCCCTGACAAAGCGAAGGTGAGTGCTCCACTCTACTATTCCGTCACCAAGGAGGAGAAACGTCCGAAATATAATCCGCTGGATACTGACATGGAACTGAAGGACGCTTTGGATGCAGCAGCAAACAAACAGGAACGTGACTCTATCGAGAGTATTGCAGTCACCAAAACAACCAATACCAACTTTTCCTTATCAAATGTCCGCGTCGGCATCAAGACCAAACGGCATCCGATGCCATACGATCCTGCCAACTTCTCGTTCTCCTACAGTCACTCCCACCGCTATACCAGCGGAGAGACGACAGTCTATGAGAAAGAGGACCAATGGCGTGGCTCTCTTAGTTATAACTACACTCCCGTCTATAAACCATGGGAACCGTTCAAGAAAAGCAAGAGCAAGTCAAAGTGGATGCAGTATCCTAAACAGTTCGGACTGAACTGGCTGCCGCAGAACATTTCCTTTAACACGGAGATGATGCGAACATACTACGAGTTACAGGAACGTGACATGGAGGACCTGGGAGGCCAGAAACTTCCTGTCACATGGAGTTCACAATTCCTATGGAACCGTGAGTTCTCCATCCGTTGGGATCTGACTAAGAATCTGCACATGAATTTCCAGTCGGCTACTCATGCTGAGATTGAAGAGCCCTACGACGAAAGACCTATCAACAAAGACCTCTATCCAGACCGTTACGAGGCATGGAAAGACTCGGTATGGCACAGCATCAGCCACTTCGGAGTACCTTTGGATTACCGCCAGTCTCTCACCGCTTCCCTACAGTTGCCACTGAACAAAATTCCCATCTTCGACTGGGTGACCAGTGATGCCACCTATAACGCCACCTATGACTGGGTACGCGGTACCGATCTGGAGAATGGTACGAACTTGGGAAATACCATTGCGAATACCCGTCAACTAAACATCAATGGTAACTTTAATATGGAGACACTCTATAATCACATACCTTTCCTCAAGAAGACAAATGATCGTTTCAAAAAGTCGACTACCAATAAGAATAAAACTAAAAAGAACACCAAGGACAAAAACGCCAAACAAGATAAGAAAGAGGAGAAAATCCTACCCAAGAACCAAAATGCGTGGCAGAAGGAAGTCACTCTGATGGCTGACTCCTCCATTATTGTCAATCACGGCAAGAAATCGAAGAAACTGAATGTCATTGCCAGGACAAAAGACGGAAAGAAATATGCACTAAAGTATAAAGTCCTGGATGACAACCGTATTCGTATCAACAACCACGACACAATACAACTGATGCTGAGCATCTCTCCCAAACCTGCTGCTGACAAACAATGGTGGTACAAGCCTGCTCAATCTGCGGCACGGGTTCTGATGATGGTACGCTCTGTCGGTATTTCCTACCGCAACCAATACGCTATGTCCATTCCTGGCTTTATGCCTAATATCGGAGATGCCTTCGGTCAGAGAACGGGTAGCGTGATGGCACCTGGCTTGGGATTCGCTTTCGGTCTGGTAGACGATAGTTATCTCCAGAAAGCCCACGATAATGGTTGGTTGCTGAATAATGACAGCGTAGCGACTCCTGCCACAACTAATCTGACAAAAGACCTACAGTTAAGAGCCACTTTAGAGCCTGTCCGTGATTTAAAGATTGACCTGAATGCCAGTCGCACAGAGACTAAAGCGCGGTCCATCCAATACATGTATGAGGGCATGCCAACAACACAAAGCGGCACTTTCACCATGACGACCATCTCTCTAAAGTCTGCCTTGGAGGGTATTGGAGATGCTAATAACGGCTTCCACTCTGCCTCTTTCGAGAGATTCTGTAACATGCTTACCTCCTATCAACAACAGGCAGAAGCCAAGTATGGGACAACGGTAGACCCCTATAGTGCCAGTGTGATGATTCCCGCTTTCCTCTCTGCCTATACCAGCAGCGGTGGCTCCAGTCTGAGTTTCTTCCCTGCCCTGACTCGTTTGTTACCTAACTGGACGATTCGCTATACAGGTCTGTCGAAACTCCCTTGGTTCCGTGACGTGTTCAAGAGTGTCACTATTAATCATTCCTATAAGAGTATCTACGCTGTAGGAAGTTATACGGCAAATACGGGTACCAGTTCCCTGTTAGGCTACAATGTACCTACTGTCAGCCTCAACGAGTCATTCTCCCCACTACTTGGCATCGACCTGACATTCAACAATAATCTCACAGCAAAGGTGGAATACCGTACCACTCGTGTTCTCAATCTCTCTATGACGAGTATACAAATTAATGAGAGCCGTTCCAATGACTGGGTGGTGGGACTTGCCTATAAGATCAGTGATTTTAACATCTTCGGCAATAATGGCAACCGAAAAGTGAAGAAAGCGCAACGTGGCAAGAAGAATAGCAATAAAGAAGACACAACTACGGCAAAGACGGCTCCCAAGACGGGTGTAAACCATGATTTGAACCTACGCCTTGATTTCTCTTTACGTGACCAAGCCGCTATCACTCGTGACATCGCCACACAGACCAGTGCCGCCAATAGTGGTAATACTGCCTTAAAGATCTCCTTTATGGCAGATTACACCTTATCACGACTATTGACATTGAGTGCCTATTATGACAGGCAAACAAACACCCCATTATTATCAGCCAGCAGTTATCCTACTACCACACATGATTTTGGCTTGTCACTGAAATTCAGCCTGACACGTTAAAAATTCATGCGTTTTTCTTTGTAATTCGCTCGGTTTGCAGTATCTTTGTACCCAAATATTATTATAATAAGGTGGAATTACTCAATCACATCAAATATCCCGACGACCTTCGTAAGTTGTCGGTTGACCAACTTCCCGAACTTTGTCAAGAACTTCGCGAGGATATCGTGAAGGAACTCTCAGTTAATCCTGGGCATCTTGCCTCCAGCCTTGGAGTTGTAGAACTGACGGTTGCCCTACATTATGTTTACGACACACCAGAAGACCGAATCGTATGGGATGTAGGTCATCAAGCCTATGGACACAAGATACTTACTGGACGCAGGGAACAGTTCTGCACTAACCGCAAACTGGGAGGTATCCGTCCTTTCCCCTCTCCTTACGAGAGCGAATACGACACCTTTGCCTGTGGGCATGCAAGCAATTCCATCTCCGCTGCGTTAGGAATGGCTGTGGCTGCTAAGAAGACAGGGCAAGAGGATCGTCATATCGTTGCTGTAATCGGTGACGGAGCACTAAGTGGAGGACTTGCCTTCGAAGGGCTCAACAATGTATCGTCCTCTCCTAACGACATGCTGATTGTCCTTAATGACAACAACATGTCTATCGACCGTTCGGTAGGAGGCATGAAACAATATCTGCTGAACCTCAGCACCAATGAGACCTATAACACCTTGCGCTTTAAAGTGTCAAGATGGATGCATAGCAAAGGACTGTTGGAGGAGGATCGCCGTAAGGGACTCATACGTTTGTCGAATGCTGTCAAGAGTGCCATCTCGCATCAACAAAACATCTTCGACGGCATGAATATCCGCTATTTTGGTCCTTTCGACGGGCATAACATTAAAGAACTTGTCCGTATCCTCCGCCAAATGAAGGAGATGAAAGGTCCTAAACTGCTACACCTCCATACCCAGAAAGGACATGGCTATGCCCCTGCGGAGAAAGACGTGACAACCTGGCATGCCCCAGGGAAGTTTGACCCTGAGACAGGAGAGCGATTAGTGGACAAGGATCCTAACAAGCCCCAGAAATATCAGGATGTCTTTGGACATACCCTCTTAGAGTTAGCGCAACAGAATCCTAAGATTGTCGGGGTCACTCCCGCCATGCCTTCAGGCTGTTCCATGAATATCATGATGAAAGAGATGCCTGATCGTACTTTTGATGTGGGTATCGCCGAAGGACATGCCGTCACCTTCTCTGGAGGTATGGCAAAAGACGGACTGATTCCTTTCTGTAATATCTACAGCGCTTTCTCGCAACGTGCCTTTGACAATATCATCCATGATGTGGCACTACTCAATCTGCATGTCGTCTTCTGTTTCGACCGCGCAGGTATTGTGGGGGAAGACGGTCCCACCCATCATGGCGCCTTCGACCTGGCAGCACTTCGTCCTATTCCGAATCTAACCATTTCCTCTCCTATGGATGAACATGAGTTACGCCGACTGATGTATACGGCACAGTTACCTGACAAGGGTCCCTTTGTCATCCGCTACCCAAGAGGCGGAGGTGTCTTGAAGGACTGGCGTTGTCCTCTTGAGGAGATAAAAGTGGGGACTGGAAGAAAAATGAGAGACGGGAAAGGCGTCGCCGTCCTTTCTATCGGACCGATTGGCAACAACGTAACGGAGGCTATTGAAGGTACCACTGCTGCCCATTACGATATGCGATTCCTTAAACCTCTTGATGAGCATATTCTTCAAGAAGTCGCAGAAAAATACAAACATATTATTACGGTTGAGAATGGAGTCAAAAACGGAGGCTTAGGCTCTGCCGTATTGGAATGGATGAACGATCACGGATACTCTCCTCGCATCACTCGCCTCGGAATGCCTGACACACAGTTTGTAGAGCATGGCACCGTTGAGGAGTTACAGCACATTACCGGATTAGACGCAGCAAGTATTAGAAAAGCCATAGAGTCATGAAGATTGTGATTGCCGGTGCAGGTGCCGTTGGAACTCACCTGTCAAAACTTCTATCCCGTGACCACCAGGATTGCGTATTGATAGATGCCGATGCCACAAGACTGGCGGGACTTGACGGACGTTATGACATCATGACGATTCAAGGTTCCCCTACAAGTATCAAGACGCTAAAAGATGCTGGTACAGAATCCGCTGACCTATTTGTCGGCGTGACCCCCGATGAGAGCAAAAACATGAACGCTTGTAGTATTGCTCATGCCTTGGGGGCAAAAAAAACTGTAGCACGAATCGACAATTACGAGTATCTTGCCCCTAATCTGAAGCCTTTCTTTGAGAAGATGGGTGTAAACTCCCTCATCTACCCTGAGGTTTTGGCAGCCATTGACATCACCAATGGCTTGAAAATGTCATGGGTCAGACAACGTTGGGACGTACATGACGGTGCTTTGGTGATGTTGGGTATTAAGTTGCGTGAGACTTGTGAGATTCTAAACCAACCGCTAAAGAATCTGTGCGGTCCCGATGATCCTTATCATATCGTAGCCATCAAGCGTGGAGGAGAGACTTTGATACCAAGTGGTAATGATAAACTATGTGTCAATGACCTCACCTACTTCATGACCACCAGCGAGTACATCCCATACATCCGCAAGATCTCTGGAAAAGAGCATTATGCGGATGTGAAGAATGTGATTATCATGGGAGGGGGCAAGACGGCAGTGCGTGTTGGTCTCACACTCCCCGATTATATGAACCTGAAAATCATCGAGAAGAGTGAGCGCCGCTGTGAGCAACTGAATGAGTTGCTTTGTGACACGGACACCATGATTATCCATGGGGATGCCCGTGACCTTGGACTCTTACAGGAAGAAGGTATCGACAACACACAGGCTTTTGTCGCCTTGACAGGTAATGCTGAGACTAACATCCTCGCCTGCCTGACAGCCAAGAGACTTGGAGTCAGGAAGACGGTGGCAATGGTGGAGAATCTCGACTATGTGGAGATGGCAGAGAGTCTTGACATTGGCACGATTATCAATAAGAAGACTGTTGCTGCCAGTCATATCTATCAGATGATGCTCGATGCGGATGTCAGCAATGTCCGTTCACTGATGATGGTCGACTCTGATGTCGCTGAGTTTATCGCAGCGAAAGGTTCCAAAGTTACCAAGAAACCCGTGAAAGACCTTGGCTTACCCTTTGGTGTCACCATTGGCGGCTTGGTGCGCAATGAGGAGGGCATCCTTGTCAATGGTAATACCCAAATCATGGCAGGTGACTCTGTGATGGTTTTCTGTCATGAGCAGAACCTCAAGAAGGTCGAGAAATATTTCAAGTCAAACACCTTATGGTAAACTTCCCGTTGATATACAAGATCATTGGTTCTCTGCTCCTTCTTTTAGGAACACTGCTAACCCTATGTACGGGTATCTCATTCTACTATATGGAAGACGATATGATGGCATTCCTGCTGTCTACTGTTTTTACCTTTAGTTGTGGCTTCATTCTTAAATTCATGGGCAGGAATGCCGGCAATAACCTAAGTCGTCGCGATGCCTACCTCTTAGTCACACTGACATGGACGATCTTCAGTCTTTTTGGCATGATTCCTTTCCTAATTGGGGGATATATCAGTAATGTGACTGACGCTTTCTTCGAGACAATGTCTGGTTTCTCTACGACGGGAGCAACCATCATTGACGATGTGGAATGGATGCCACATGCCATCCTGTTCTGGCGTACACAGACCCAATGGATAGGAGCCTTGGGAATCGTGTTCTTCACCATTGCCATCCTTCCGTCGATGGTAGGCAGTGGCAGCGTGAAGGTATTTGCCGCAGAGGCCACGGGACCTATCCGCTCTAAGATGCACCCCCGTCTGTCGACGACGGCGAAATGGATATGGTCCATCTATTCCGCTTTGACAATCGCCTGTGTCATCTCCTTCTATGTGGCGGGCATGAACGTATTCGACAGTATCAACTACGCCATGACGACAACGGCGACAGGAGGCTTTTCAACCCATAACGACTCAGCGGCGTTCTTCCACTCGTCTACCATCGAGTATATCGCCATCCTGTTCCAGTTTCTGGCGGGCATCAATTTCACGATGCTCTACCTTGCCATCTTCCGTTTTAAGGTTGGCAACCTCTTCAAGAATTCGGAGTTCAAGTTATATCTCTTTGTCGTTGCTGCAGCAACTGCCTGGATCACGTATCTGTTGATGACACATAACGGCTACGGACTGGAGCGTGCCTTCCGTTCGTCCTTGTTCCAAGTAGTATCCTTCATGACGACTACAGGACTCTTCAACGACGATGCCGCCATGTGGCCGCATATCACATGGGTCATCTTAGGCTCATTGATGTTCCTGGGAGCCTGCTCAGGCTCTACCACTGGTGGTTTCAAGTGCATCCGTGGCGTGATGATCATAAAGGTCTTGCGCAACGAGTTCCGCAAATTGCTGCACCCTAATGCCGTCCTTCCTGTGAAGATCAACGGACAACCAGTGCCCCAGCAGAAACTGAACTCCCTGCTTGCCTTCTTCGCCATCTTCACCTTGATGGTATTGCTCTCCGCCACCATCATGATAGTGGCAGGCATCGACAACACCAACGCCATCACGATAGCCCTGAGTTGTATCAGCAACGTTGGACCATCCTTAGGCACACAGATAGGTCCCGAGATGTCTTGGAGCCAATTACCTGACTTCATCAAATGGATATGCTCCTTCTTGATGTTGGTGGGTCGTCTGGAGATTATGAGTGTTTTGGTCCTCTTCACAAGAGGTTTCTGGAAAGACAATTAATTAGCATACATATGAACTATTTTAAATTTGAACCACTTTTAAAGCAGACACTATGGGGAGGCGACAAGATAATCCCCTTTAAGAGCCTTCATGCCCAAATGGAGAATGTGGGCGAGAGTTGGGAGATATCCGGCGTAAAGGACAACGAGACCATTGCCGTAGGCGACGGGCGTTCCCTCAATCAACTGGTACGTGACCTTAAAGGAAAGTTGGTCGGTGAGGCAAACTATCAGCGCTTTGGCGAAGAGTTCCCTTTGCTCATTAAGTTCATCGATGCCCGCCAAGACCTGAGCATACAGGTACACCCTACTGACGAGATTGCTCACCGACAAGGCAAGAGCCGTGGTAAGACAGAGATGTGGTTCGTCATGGACAGTGCCCCAGAGGCGAAACTCTATAATGGACTAAAACTACAGATTACTCCTGAGCAGTACAAACAGATGGTGGAGAATGACACGATCTGTGACGCGCTGGCACAATATCAAGTAAAGGAGGGCGACTGCTTCTTTATCCCCGCAGGTCGTATCCATGCCATTGGCGCCGGCTGCTTCTTGGCGGAGATTCAACAGACCTCCGATGTCACCTACCGTATCTACGACTTCAAGCGCAAGGACAAGGACGGCAACTATCGCCAGTTGCATACGCAAGAGGCATCTGAGAGCATCAACTATACCGTTCTTGACGACTACCGCACACAGTACACGCCCCAAAAGAACGAGGGACAATTACTGGTAGAGTGTCCCTATTTCAACACCGCTGTCTACGATCTCACTGAGCCGATGACTATCGACTACTCAGAACTTGACTCTTTCGTCATTCTGATTGGATTAAAGGGAAAAGGTACATTGAATATTGATGGCGAGGAAGTTGACTTCAAGGCTGGTGAAACAATCCTGATTCCATCTAATATAAAAGAGGTACGCGCGAAAGGAACGGTTAAGTTTCTGGAGACTTATGTGCTGTCGTAAGGAACCTTTCCACGTCTGACTGTACGCTATGGAACTGTTCTGACTGCATATAACCACTGTTTTTCTTCAACATCTGACGGATGTCCTGCAATGAGTGCTCATAGCAGGACATCTCGTTATTACGCTGGGTGTGATGGCGTGCCGTACGGGCTATCTCATCCTGACGCTCCAAGCGAAGACGGTTGCACACCTTATTTAATATAGGCACCACCACATTATCGAACAACGAGTGTCCTTGCACATAGAGATAGGTAGTCTGAGGGGTAACACCCAGTTCCTTGATCTCCGCCTTTAGTCTCAGGTATGGCTCTTTATTATCAGGGAACTCTGTCTGCAACTGCCTGACCTTCCGATTGACCTTCTGGCGGAGGTGGTCAATAGACGGCTGTGGGTCAAACACGTTAAAGCCGCCTGGGTCTATCACTCTTGCCATATCAGACAAAGAGAACTTGTTATGATTACCAGTCCGATAAGCCCATACCGACCAGACAAACAAAGGGAATATCGCCTCACTGTACTGCGTGAGGTAATCGGCAAAGTCGAAGATGCGATGGTCGTTGAGAGTCACTGCGACACAGACATCATGCAAGGAGGGGGCATAGCATTGCAGGTTCTCGATGGCATAGGCATAGGTATGGAACACATAAGGGCTCTCCACTACCTTCTTCGACTGGGGGGTAGCACCTTGCAGCAGGTAGTCGTAATCGGCATCCACACAGGCAATCATGTCCTCTCCTATCCTACCTTCTATGAAATTCATGAGCACCGACTTCTTCCCTCGCTCCAGTTTCTGATGCGAGGGCAGCATCACCTCGAAGTACCGCTTGTCGTCCTCAAAGCGGCTCAAGACGGTACGCCAGAAGTAGATGTCGTCGTAACTCTCCACATAAGCCACGATACGCCGTCTTGCCTTCTTCGAGGTCAACTGGTTGGCAGCCTCAAAATAGCGACTATTGAGATTATCTTTCAGTCCTTTCATATTTGATAGTGGCTATAGTAACTATAGAGCCTATAGTAACTATATAGTAATGTCACTCACTTCCGTTACCTTGTCCATCCATCCGCTCATGATGACGGCTGGCGAGTGGGTAGTCAGGATAATCTGTACGTTGGGGTTCAGTTCCATAATCAGGTCTATCAACCGTTTCTGCCACTCGATATGCAGCGACACCTCAGGCTCGTCCATGAAGAGCACATAGGGCTGGTGGTCCTCCACCAGTACCGTCAGAAGGATGGCAAGCACCTGTTTCTCACCACTGGAGAGTTTATAGGGCAGCAAGGTCTCCCCTATCTGGGAGAAGCGAATCTCGTTCTCTGTGCGCACTATCTTCTTGCCCGTCTCCTCAAACAGGTCGTCGACAATATCCTGAAAACGTTTCTTGGGCTCCGACAGGTGCTGGGCGGCATCCGTATTTCCCTGTTGCAGTTCCGCGATGATGCGGTTGCCGATATTCACTTGATAGTCTAAGTACTTACGCTGCAGGTTATACAGTTGCAGGTCGAGCAGTGAGCCGCCTCCCATACCTGCCAGTGCCGACAAGGTCTCACGCATCACACTCTCTCCCTCCGTCAGGGTCTGGGAGATATTACTGTCTAACGAGCGGATGATGTCGAAGCGCACATGTGTGGCATCGGCTGGCTCCGTGGTGATATGTACCCCTTTCAGCAGGTGGTTCTGGATATCGCCATTGCTATTGATACTCTTTACCACCTTATTTAATATGGTGGACTTGCCCACACCGTTGATACCACTCAGCACATTCACCTTGGGGTCGAGGTCCCACACGATATGTTTCCTCCCTCCCCACAACGAGTCAATCTCTATCTGCTTGATATAGTCAGCGTACTTCATAGTCGTAAGTTTTCTGCAAAGATAGCAATTATTTTTTAATATTCATCGCTCGTCCCTATTTATTTACTACTTTGCAATCATGGCCATGAAGTCGAAGTCCATGAAAGACATAGAAAAGAAAAGGTGACCAATTAATAACGGTCACCTTTTTCTTTCGTCCAAAAGTCTTCTAATCGTATCTCAAAAATCAGGGTGCTATAGGCTGGGACATTGCCATTGTCTACCGTCCCATAGCCTAACTGATAGGGAATCGTCACCTGCCATACATCACCCTTATGCATATTCATCAAGGCTGTTGTAAATCCCGTTACGAGACCATTAACAGCAAACTTCGTGGGAACGGAAGTCTCAATGTCGAACGGTTCCTGATAACTCTGGTCAAACTGGAATCCTGTCGAATACGATGGTGACGGTATCAGATGTCCTATATAATGAACCTGTACGGTATCATTCAGATAGGGTTTTGCCTCTGGAGCGTCATCTTCACTGTACAATTCCTCCACCAATATATAGTCCGTATGATTGGTGGCGACCTCGTCACGCAGGGAATACTTCTTCAGCGTGAAGTCATAATCAGCAGCAAGATAGGCTGCCTCGAAGAACTGCTCGTTCTTCTTCTGCCAGTCGGCATACTCAACGACCGTGTCGTCTTTCTCACTGCACGACGCAAGGGTGAGCAATGAGAGACCAACGAGTATGTAATGCTTGATATTCATTATTGTAGTTTCTTAAGCAGACTGGCGATACTTACCTTATCCTCGATGATAGCGGCGAGGTCAGCGATGTTCACACGCTCCTGCTCCATGGTGTCACGGAAGCGGAGGGTCACCTTACCGTCATTCAGTGAGTCGTGGTCGACAGTCACGCAATATGGTGTACCGATAGCGTCCTGACGACGATAGCGCTTACCGATAGAGTCTTTCTCGTCATACTGGCAGTTGAAGTGGAACTTCAGGTCGTTGATGATCTCACGTGCCTTCTCGGGCAGACCGTCTTTCTTAACCAATGGCATCACAGCGAGTTTCACAGGAGCCAGGGCTGCAGGCAGTCTCAATACCACACGCGTCTCACCGTTCTCCAGTTTCTCCTCGCAGAAGGAGTGGCACATGATAGAGAGGAACATACGGTCGACACCGATAGAGGTCTCGATGACGAACGGCGTGTAACTCTCGTTTGTCTGTGGATCGAAGTATTTGATGCTTTTACCTGAGAACTTCTCATGCTGAGAGAGGTCGAAGTTAGTACGTGAGTGGATACCCTCCACCTCCTTGAAGCCGAATGGCATCTTGAACTCGATGTCCGTAGCGGCATTCGCATAGTGGGCGAGTTTGTCGTGGTCGTGGAAACGGTAGTTCTCAGCGCCGAAGCCTAATGCCTGATGCCATGCCATACGGGTCTCCTTCCACTTGGGGAACCACTCTAATTCCGTTCCAGGTGCTACGAAGAACTGCATCTCCATCTGCTCAAACTCACGCATACGGAAGATGAACTGACGGGCAACGATCTCATTACGGAATGCCTTACCAATCTGGGCGATACCGAAAGGAATCTTCATACGTCCCGTCTTCTGCACGTTCAGGTAGTTGACGAAGATACCCTGTGCTGTCTCCGGACGCAGGTACACCTTCATAGAGCCGTCGGCACTGGCACCCATCTCCGTGGAGAACATCAGGTTGAATTGACGCACGTCGGTCCAGTTGCGGGTACCACTGATAGGACATACGATCTCCTCGTCGAGGATAATCTGTTTCAGAGCCTCCAAGTCAGGACCCTGCATAGCGGCGGCATAACGCTCATGCAGCGCGTCACGCTTCTCCTTGGTCTCCTTCACACGCTCACTGGTCTCCAGATATTTAGCCTCATCAAAGGAGTCACCGAAACGCTTGCGAGCCTTCTCGACCTCCTTCTGTATCTTCTCGTCATACTTGGCTATCTGGTCCTCGATGAGCACATCAGCACGATAGCGCTTCTTCGAGTCACGGTTGTCGATCAATGGGTCGTTGAAAGCATCGACGTGTCCTGATGCCTTCCAGATGGTGGGGTGCATAAAGATTGCCGAGTCGATGCCCACGATGTTCTCGTGCAACAGTACCATCGACTTCCACCAGTATTCCTTGATATTATTCTTCAACTCCACACCGTTCTGACCGTAGTCGTAAACGGCTCCTAATCCATCGTAGATATCACTGCTGGGGAATACGAAACCGTACTCCTTACAGTGGCTCACGATTTTCTTAAATACATCTTCTTGTGCCATATATTATACTACAATTTCGAAATTATGGGTGCAAAGGTAATGTTTTTCCACGGAAAATCAGTATATTTGCAACATTATTTAATATA
>FLNX01002913.1_pt1 | contig 63979 bp, 68 predicted proteins | sample 1140341 | NCBI WGS metagenome assembly FLNX01 (sample SAMEA3878208, study PRJEB12797) | bioreactor metagenome | biome: Moose rumen | place: Sweden | collected 2011-10
TTATTTTTTAAAGCCGAACGATTGTAAATATCATTATATCCTGATATGAACTTATCCGACTTGCCGACTATGCGGTCTTGCTGACCTAGCTATAAGTCGATAAGGCGGCAAGTTCTTTACGGGGATTGATTATTTTTGGTAATTATATATAATTTTACAGTAATTATAATGAAAATTCAGTCATATTGTCATTCCGAACTTGTTTCGGAATCTAATTAAAAATGCATAAATCAAAGATGCTGAAACGAGTTCAGCATGACAGTTTCAAGTTTTATTTACTGTAACTTTGTATATAGTTACCTTATTTTTTAAAGCCGAACGATTGTTAATATCATTATATCCTGATATGAACTTATCCGACTTGCCGACTATGCCGACTTATCGACTTACATATCCAGCCCCAAATCGAGCGCAGGAGCCTTTGCGACAATTGCGCTTGAAGATATTATATCAACCCCGCATTCTGCTATCTGACGAACGGTTGAAAGACTAACATTCCCGCTTGCTTCAACAATAGCTCTATGGTTGATTAGTTCAACAGCCTCTTTCATTTGTTCTAAAGTCATATTATCAAGCATAATAATATCAACACCCAAAGGTAATGCTTCTTTAACCTGCTCCAAAGTATCGCATTCAAGCTCGATTTTGTGGGCATGAGAAAGATTTGCTTTTACCATATTAACAGCATTTGTAACCCCGAGCGCAACCTGAATATGATTGTCTTTAATCATTGCACAATCAGATAAATTAAATCTGTGCAACGCTCCGCCGCCGCATTTTACCGCATATTTTTCAAAAGCTCTAAAATTCGGGGTGGTTTTCCTTGTATCAACAATTTTGCAAGGTAATTCCCCGATTGCATCCTGATATTTGCGTGTTTCGGTTGCAATTCCGCTCATACGCTGAATATAATTCAATGCCACTCTTTCCCCCAAAAGGATATATTTTGCAGGACCTTTTATTTGTGCAAGAACATCCCCTCTATGAATATAAGCACCGTCTTTAAACAACAGTTTTACTTCAACATCATCAGACAAAACTTTGAAAACAGTCCTGAAAACCTCAAGACCGCAAACAACACCCTCTACCCTTGAAGTTAATTTCGCACTATAAATTAAATCGTTTCCGATAATACTTTCTGTTGTGACATCACCAAACCCGATATCCTCCTGCAATGCTTTTTTAACATGTTCTTCCACATAAAAATTACTTAACATAATATTTCCCTTCTTACTATTTGTCTTTAGCACTGTTAGCATAATACAAAATATTATTAAGATTCGTAAAATTATTTATATATGGAAATATTATTAAGGAAAACCTCAACATCATCTGTTATAATACAACGTGGGTTCGTGTTGTTGTTGTGTGTGTGTGGGGGTAGAACGGTATTATGTATAGTAGTTTATACCCTACATAATTAGTTTAAATATTAATAAAAATCGTTTACCTTAAGGATATGACTTACTTAAGATTGATATCTGACGGAATAAAAAGATTAAGAAATTCATTAGGACTTACACAAGATGAATTTTCTTCTAAAATTGATATGAGTATTCAAGGATTAAGAAACATAGAACAATGTAAGTATCAACCAACTGCGGACACCATAGATAAAATATGTGACACATTCAACGTTTCACCTTTCGATTTACTGATTGAATCTCATTCCGGCGAAAAAAGTTCAATAATATCTGCTATAAACAAAAAAGTAAAAATATGTTCAGAAGATGAATTAGCAAAAATTGATGCTATCATTGATATTATCAGAAAATAACCTTAATTATTACACTTCACTGTGATTTGCATATACATCTGTGAGCAAATAATCTGTTCTGTAATGCGCACCTCTTGATTCTTTTCTTGAAAGTGCCGATTTTACCACAAGTTTTGAAGTTATTATCATATTGCGCAATTCGTATTCTTCAATACTGCTGCAATAATCAGGTTTATTAAATTCTTTTTCAATTTCATTAATATCATCTAACGCCGTAAGAAGCGAGTTTTCATCCCTGAAAATTCCTACATTTTGCCACATTGTAGATTTAAGCTTTTGCTTTAGCGTTTGAAGCATATCTGTTGAAATTTTCAAGGAATGTGAATCGTCATTTTGAATAGGTGCGGGTAATGAATAATGAGATGATAATAATTTTTTATCCTTAAGATACTGTGCAGTTTTATACGCACAGACAACGCATTCCAAAAGAGAATTGCTTGCAAGCCTGTTTGCGCCATGCAAACCCGTAGAGGCAGTTTCACCTATTGCATAAAGATTTTTAACTGATGTTTCACCGTTCAAATCCGTTTTTACACCCCCCATAAAATAATGTGCCACAGGAGATACGGGAATATAATCTTTTGTGATATCAATACCGTATTGAGCGCATTTTTTTGCAATAGTAGGAAATCTTTTTAACAGTTTTTCTTTCCCTATAACAGTTGCATTCAAATACACATTCGGCTCATTATTTTTTTGCATTTGAGTAAAATTGGCTCTGGCAACAATATCTCTTGGAGCAAGCTCTTTACGCTCGTCATAATTTATCATATATTCAAAACCGTTTTTATCACAGAGTTTTGCACCTTCACCCCTTACTGCTTCACTTATCAAAAATCTGTTTTTATGTTCAATATCATCAATAGCCAAAGCAGTCGGATGAAACTGAACAAACTCCATATCTCTTAATTTTGCCCCCGCACGATATGCAAGTGCAAATCCGTCACCTGTCGCACATTGAGGATTTGTTGTGTATTTATAAATCTGTCCCAAACCTCCCGTTGCAAGAATAACAACATCAGAATTAATTTGCTCGTATCCATTGTTATCAAAGGATATAAGCCCCTTACAAATATTATTTTCAACAATTAAATCGACAACAGCGGTATTTTCACGAATTTCGATATTATTATTTGATTTAACGGCCTTTACAAGAGCAATTTCCATTTCTCTGCCTGTTGCGTCTCCGCCGGAGTGTAAAATTCGTCTTACGCTGTGAGCGGCTTCTTTTGTCAGCGTAAAATTACCATTATTGTCACAATCGAACTTAACGCCGAATTTAAGCAAATCTTTTACTGCTTCATCCGAATTTTCGCTAATAAATCTTACAACCTGCTCATCATTCAAACCTGCACCTGCCACAAGCGTATCTTTTATGTGTGATTCAACAGAATCATTTTTATTGTCTTTTAAAACCGCAACCATTCCGCCCTGTGCGTAGTATGAATTACTTTCGTTCAATGTTGATTTTGTTACAAGCAATATTTTTAAGCCTGAACAATTTTGCTCAAGTTTTAATGCGGCATATAAACCCGCTATTCCGCTCCCTACTATAACTGCATTATATTTTGACTGTTTCATAATATTATTTAATCTTATTGTCTTAATATCTTACTGCCTTAGTATAATGTTGGCTTAGTAAAGCCAACCTACATCTATTGCCCTAGCACCTTAGCTTGTGGGTCGGATTTATAATCCGACACTTTATAATGTTGGTTTAGTAATGCCAACCTACATCTAAGTCAAAAATCGGATAAGTCAGAAAGTTCTAATCAGATTTTTTATTTTAGCAATCATTCAACCACAAAATAATTATTTTCTGTAAAGAACTTATCGCCTTATCGACCTATCGCCTTTATAACAATATACCCCAAACACTTCATTTTATCTATTAAATTTTTATTAAAATAAAAATCCAAAAAGAATAACTTAAAATAATAGATTTATTTAATATCGGATGTAGGTTAATGTTTACGCCCGAACATCAGATATTACTAAAAAAGGAGAAATTTATGATAAATTCACCTATAAAACTCTTACTTGTAGAGGACCATAAACTTATGCGTGTCGGTCTAAAATCACTTTTTGACGAAAATGACGGGCTTGAAGTTATTTCGGAAGCTCAAAACGGAAAAGAAGCCGTTGAAAAATTCAGAACAACCCATCCCGATGTAATTCTTATGGATATCGGTTTACCTGACATAACAGGAATAGAAGCAACAAAACAAATTCTTGAATCAGATACCAATGCTAAAGTTATTATCCTGACATCTCATCTGAGCGAACAGGAGGTTACAAGCTCACTAGAATCAGGTGCAAGAGCCTATGTAATGAAAGATGTTAATACTGATGTTCTTAAAATGATTATAAAAACCATAAAAGAAGGTGCTATGTGGATTGACCCGCTTGCTGTGCCTATACTCAGAGATAAAAACAACGGACTGATTCCCCAAAGGTACATGTCAAGAGCGATGTTTCGCTCTCAACATGCAGATTTGACCCAAAGAGAATATGAAGTCCTTAAACTTATTGTTGATGGCAAATCTAACAATGAAATAGCAGAAGAACTGACTATTTCATCCCACACCGCAAAAGCTCACGTATGCAATATCATACAAAAACTTCTGGTAGACGACAGAACTCAGGCAGCCGTTAAAGCATTAAAAGAAGGACTTGTATGATATCAAATAAAAATACATATAAAAAAGCCGCACGGTTCATTACAGAACCGTGCGGCAAATTTTTGTAAGCGAACTATTCTTCAACTTCTTCTGTTTCAGATTCTTCAACTGTTTCTTCTTCAACAGCGAAATCTTCTTCATCAATAGCGTTTTGATTCATTTCTTCTTCAATTTCTTCCTGAAGTTCCTGAGATTTTATGATATCTTCTATTTCATTTTCATCTTCTTCAGTCTGTTGTTCTTCAACATAGTTTTGAGTCTGAGCTTCAGCTTTTTCCATCTGAGAAGTTGATTTTATATCAATTTTCCAATTAGTAAGCTTGTGAGCAAGTCTTACGTTTTGACCTTCTCTGCCGATTGCAAGTGATAATTGGTCATCTGGAACAACAACAAGTGCTTCATGATTTTCTTCATCATCTGCCATAATATCAACAGATACAACTCTTGCAGGAGAAAGTGAATTTACAATATATTCAACAGGATCAAGCGAATATCTGACGATATCAATTTTTTCGTTTTTCAATTCGCCGACTATTGTCTGAATTCTTGCCCCTCTTGGTCCTATACAAGCACCAACCGAATCTACTTCAGGGTCATTTGACCATACGGCAATTTTTGTTCTGTACCCTGCTTCTCTTGAAATTGACTTGATTTCTACAATTCCGTCTTCAATTTCAGGAACTTCAAGTTCAAACAACTCTCTGACAATTTCAGGATGAGCGTGTGAAACAATTACCTGTGGAAGCCTTGTTGTTTCTTTTACATTCAGAACAAAAACTCTGATTCTGTTACCCGGTTTATAAAATTCTCCGGGGATTTGTTCTTTTCTTGGCATAATCGCATCAATTTTACCGATATTTACAATAACATTTCTTCTGTCATCAACTTTTTGGATAATACCTGTAATAAGGGTACCTTTTTTATCCAAAAATTCATTCAAAACAAGATTTCTTTCAGCTTCACGAATTCTTTGTACCAAAACCTGATTTGCAGCCTGCGCAGCAATTCTGCCGAATTGTTCGGGAGTTACTTCTAATTTAACTTCGTCACCCAATTCTACATCTTCGTCAATTTCTTTTGCTTCGGCTAATGAAATTTCATTGTCAGGATCTTCAACACTTTCAACTACTGTTTTACCTTTGAATATCCCGATTTCACCGCCCTGTTCATCCAAAATTGCTTCTACATTTTCAAGTTCTTTTACTCTTAAATGCTTTTTATAAGCGGCTACCATCGCATCACACAAAGAAGATACTATAACTTCTCTTGAGATGCCTTTTTCTCTTTCAAGTTCTTCGAAAACTTCGTTTAAGTTTCCTGCTCCGATTTTAATCATTTTTTTTATTCTCCTTTTTTAGTCTATTAGTCAGCTAAGTCTGATAAGTCTGACAAGTCCTTTTAGGTTTTAGACTTATCTATATATTTTTTAAAACCTATTAATAGTGCATTCTCTTGCCTCAACAGATTTTCTATATTCTCGGTATCTTTTATATAACCCAACTCCTGAGCAATTATAATCTGTGTTTCTACCTCTGCAACCGAACCTAACGCAATATCAATAAACCTTGATGTATCTTTATCCGAATATATTGCAGTTCCTTCTGCAATATTAGACGGTATTGATATCACAGCTCTTTTTATTTGAGAGATTAAACCAAACTGTTCACCTTTAGGAAATTCTAAAGATATACTATATATCTCTTTAACTAATTCTATTGATTTTTTCCAAACTTCTAAATCTTTATAATACATTTTTTACCTTTTTATAATTTTCTGTAATGAACTATCGGACTTAACAGACTTTCCGACATATCCGACCAGTCTAATCTATATACAATTTTGCTGACTGAATATTACTTTTCGGGATTTTTAATTCACGTCCGTCATCAAATCTGAAAAACGTTAAACCCTCATTTGTATCATAATCTAAAAGCTCACCTTTAAATATTTTCTCTGTTTCCCCTTCCAACGGCTCTTTAAGTTTCAGGCTTATCCTGCGGCCTTTAAAAATTACAAATTCTTTTTCGGATTTGAATTTTCTTTCTAATCCCGGAGAAGAAACTTCAAGATAATATTTTACGGGTATAAGTTCATCAAGAAAATCCTCAAGACTTCTTGTAACATTTTCACAGTCATCAAGCGTTATGTCACGTTCTTTTGAATACAAAAATATTCTCAAAAACCATCTGTGATTTTCTTTTGAAAAATCTATTTCTATCGGTACAAGATTGAAACGCATTGCAGTATTTTCAATCAACGGAGTTATTTTAGATAAAATATCCAATCTGTTTACTTCCTGTTTCATATCCTGCCGACCTTTCTTTATTAGTGAAAAAAGAACGGGGACACCGTTCTTTTCTAAATCAGGCAATACTGCCTTGTTCAAATACATTCTATTACATCTGAATTGAAAAGTAAAGTTGTATGTAAATCTTTTTTAAGTAAAATACTAACAAAAGGATTTATATGAAAAAGTTTTTTATACTTATTTGTTTATTTGCATTATTTCAAACGCTCGGGTTGAAAACTCAGGCAATAATTATTACCGCCCAAAATTCAACAACAACTGCAATAAATACATATACACCGTATTATCAATATCTCAAATACTATATCATTGACAACGGAAGAATGCAGCTTACTTTTAAAAAACTTTCGCAAGAAGATGATAAAAATTTTGAAAATTCTCTTTCAAAAGAAGAAAAACAAAATTACAGATATACAAAAAAAATCCAACAGCTTATAGAAAAAGGTGCATGGGGAGAAGTGCTTTATAAATATCCTGATTTTTACCCTGCACTGGTACAATATTACAACAACTGCAAGGAAAAAAATCTGTATGAAGAAGCTCTGCGGACAATGGATAAACTGCGCATGGCAGACCGAAATTATCAGATATTTTCAAAAGACATAATAAATAAGGAGCTTTCCTCCCTCTACATACAAAATAAACAGTACCAAAAAGCACTTGACGTTTTAAAACTTTATGAAGCAACAAATTCCGATAAAATTTATTCTTCCATGGCTGTTTGTTATTACGGAATAAATGACGGTAACAATGCCCTGAAATATCTTAACAAAATTCGCAATAAACAGTATGAAGATAATGAGCTTATTTATCAGATTTATCTTGACAAAAATGACCTGCCCAATGCTCATAAAGCAGCAATAAATCTCACAAACCAAAAATATAATTATACAAATCTTATGAGAGTTCAGCAAACTTCGCTCAATGAAAATGACAGCCTTAAATATGCATATCAGGCAAGAAACACAACCAATAACGAAGCCGACATAAGAATAGTTAATAAAATTATTGCAGATATTGAACAAAAAAGACTTGATAAAAAAATATCCGTTTTAAGACAATTCATAAAACTGCAAAAATGGTCTGATATTTTAAAACAACTCCCCGACAATCTTACAGCCGCAGAACTAAGCACTAAGCAGGATGAATATTTTAAAACAGCAAACGAATACCTTATACGCTATGACGGGCAAAATCTTACAAATGCTTTTTATTCACTTAATCAGGATTACATAAACTACATAGCCGACAAAAAAAATGAGTATTACCGACAAAAAGAAGCCGAAGCACAACAGGCAATGCTTGAAGCAAAAGAACGTCAAAACTATATTAATCAACAAATTATTCAACAGCAGCAAATGCAAAACTACATTCGCATGCAAAGAATACGCTACATGGGACGTCCTGAATATTACAGCAATCCTATGTTCTACGACCCTTGGTGGTGATTGGAGGGTTAGAGGATTAGAAGGAGAGCCTTTTAATTGCTATACCTCTATACATCCATTGTTGCAACAATATTTTTTGCAAGTTCCGTAAGATTATCTTGAGTAGAAGTTTTAACAGAGGACTTGAGCGAAACTTTTTCACCTATAATTTCAGTATTCTTCCATTTTGAAACAATATCCGTAACCATATTCCCGCAAGTTGGTGCCCAGGAACCGTTTTCAATTATCCCAACTTTTCTGTTTTGCAAATTGTGTGATGTGATATCATTTAAAAGAATTTCCATATTGACAAAAATTCCCATGTTATAAGTGGTTGTTGCAAATACGAGATGTGAATATTTAAAACAATCAGAAACAACATAAGACGGATGAGTAACGGAAACATCATACATTTTAATATTCTTTACGCCAAGCTCTGCAAGCTTTGTAGATAAAATTTCAGCTGCATTCTGAGTATTACCGTAAACTGAAGAATAAGCAATCAATACAGAATTTTCTTCCGGTTCATAAGATGACCATTTTTGATATTTTTCAATAAATTTATCCAAATCTTTGCGCCATACATAACCATGTAAAGGACAAATCATTTCAATATCAATATTTGCAGCTTTTTTTAAAAGTGATTGAACCTGCATGCCGTATTTTCCGACAATATTAGTATAATATCTTCTTACTTCATCCATATAACGGTTTTCAAAATCAACTTCATCGGCAAAAATATTTCCGTCTATTGCGCCGAACGAACCGAAAGCATCCGCTGAAAATAAGATTTTATCCGCAGAATCGTATGTAACCATAACTTCAGGCCAATGAACCATTGGAGCAAACACAAAAGACAAAGTATGATGCCCCGTTTCTAATACATCACCTTCTTTAACGATTTGCCACTGATTTTCAGGCAAATTAAAGTCAAAAAATTGCCCAATCATAGTCTGAATTTTTGCATTACAAACAATTTTTACATCAGGATATCTTTTAATAAGATTTTCTATTTCCGCACAATGATCGGGTTCCATGTGATTTATAACAAGATAATCAAGTTTTTTACCATTCAAAACATATTCTATATTTTCAAAAAACTGGTGACTTACAGACTTATCAACAGTATCCAATAAAACAGTTTTATCATCATTTAACAAATAAGAATTGTATGAAACACCGTCAGGAACAGGATAAACACTTTCAAACAATGACAATCTTCTGTCATTTGCTCCGACCCAATATAAATCTTTTGTTATCTTTTTAACATTATACATTTTTCTCTCCTTAAAACTACTTAAATAAATCATAACACGAAATATTTTTCATTGTAACAAAAACTTAATAAATGCCTAAAATAGTTAATTTTTTTGAAAAAAATTCCGACATAAACAATATATAAAACTCATGAAAGGAATATTGACATGGGAATGTCGGCATCTCAGGCTCGATTTTTGAGTCTGACAGCAAGAAAAAATAATGTCGAATTTGAAGGGCAGCAGATTAACCAGCAAAGAACATGCCTGTCAAACGAATCTGCATCATATTACAGTGAACTTTGTAATATGGCTGTTCCTGCACCTCCATGTATTGATGATTATACCAAAGTTTCATATTCTTTCAATGACGGGGCTATGACAAATACAATTATGTCAATTTTACCTGACAAAAACGATAAGACAAAATATTTAATAAGTTACGTTCAACAATGGCAGGATGATTATGCGATTGTTCCGTCTGCTACAAGTATGGTTTTAAAAGACGGTTCTGATTACAAAATCGGCAACCAAAAACTCAGAGCATTGGGTACAGCTCCTGCAGCAGGCATTGATAAGTACTATGATTCACTAAGTGCTGAGGAAAAAAGTAAACTTATTGAAACCGAAAAATATTATGTTGCATTACTTCAGGATAAAATCGGGGACAGTGAAAAATTTCATGTTCGTTATGTAAAAAATGATTCGACAGGAGTTTATGAACCGCAGTTCTTTGCAGACAGCGAATTGACAAATTCATCAAAGTATAATAATAAAAGCTTAGCAAGCGTTCCTTGCTATACATTAGGTTCAGTTACCCAGTCAAAAGAAGTAATAGGGCAATCGGGAATTGTTGAAAAAGATTCTTCAGGTCGTTATGTTGCTATATCTTTTGAAGGCGGAACAACAACCCAAAGAGTTAAAAAAACTAATACAGATGAAATTAATGCTTGGGAAGTGGCTAATCCTAAACCGAATAAAAATGATGCGACATATAACATACATAAAACAGATGCCAGATTAGCAAACATATTTGACCACGCAACAAGGAGTTATAACGAAAGTACTGGAACTTACGCAGCTTATAGCTGCTATAACGAAGCTATTAACGGTAATACCGGCTGCTACATGCACATATTACAACATTGTATTGATTATGACGGAACAGCAACAGGGTATCCAAAGACTATGGCACTAACAACTATACCAACATACGAAATTAATATTGCAAACCCGGGCGGTTATATACACAGTGCGGAATCCGTATCAGATATGACTCAAGTCGCCGATGCTTTGAAAAATGGATATAATATAACTTTAGACGATGGTACAACAACAAGAGTTACCCTTATGGCAGGAGATAGAACTGCAACAAGTTCAGACAGCGAAAAAGATAAACTCTTGAGTGACTTTTATATTAAAAATGGCAGCCCTACTGATTTACAAATTTTAATGAGTAATTATTTTATAAATGATGATGGTGAAATTGAAAAGAAAACTCTGTTACAAAAAGCTAAAGACTTATATTATATATGCCAAAATCCCGGATTAAACGCAACTACGGAGGCATTAACAGAAGCACTTACTGAATTTCAAAATAATATGACGGACTTTTCGGTATTTTTATCTGAAAAGTACCAAAATGACCTTGCTGACTGGTACTCAAACAAACCTGCATTCCACGAAGAATGGGTGGATGAAGAAGTTACTATCGCAAATAAAACATACAGTTTGGTTGCTACTACAACAACCGACGAAGAAGCATACAATGATGCAATGAATCAGTACAATTATGAACAACACGAATATGAACACAAAATTCAAGAAATAAACTCCAAACTTGAGATTATACAACAACAGGATAAAATGCTTGAATTAAAAATTAAACAACTTGATACTGAAGAAAATGCTATCAACACAGAACTTGATGCTGTTAAAAAAGTTATTTCCAAAAACGTTGATGCATCATTTAAAACATTTGGATAATAGAAGGATAGATGTATAGATGTATGGCAGTTAAAACGCTATTATTCTATACCTCAAATCCTCTATACCCTAATGGATGTTTTGGCAATTAAATAGTGGTAAGGTGCAATATACTGCACCCTGCTTGCTCATAAATTCGCATTAAAAAATTGCCCTCTATCGATGGTAGAGGGCAATTTATATTAGTGTTTATGTAACTTGCATATTATTATTTTTTTATATCTTCTTTAATTACAATCAAATTATTCATAATTTTCATTGCTGTTGTGGGAAGAACAACATGCTCTAAACCGTCTGCAATACTGATAATTTTACCCGCACCCAATACAACTTCTTCACCTTTGTAGATGAATTTGTAATCTGAATCCCTGTCTGAACGAATTGTAATCTGTGTAGTCATTTTTTTTCCTTTCAAATTCGGCTAACAGTGTATATTATAAAAGACTAAAATATTTTTTGCAATATCTGTTATAAACTCTTATAACAATCTTTACGTTCAACCGTAACCTGTTGTGAGGTGGCAAGATTTTTGACAGAAACCTTGCCGCCTGAAATTTCATCTTCACCCAAAATCAAAGCATATTTTGCAATTTTTGCCGCTTTTTCAAGCTGTTTTGTGAATTTTTTATTTGACAAATCGATTTCAATATTTAGCCCGTGTTGTCTTAATTCCTGAGCTAATTTAAAAGCTTCTTTTGTATCGTTTGAAACTACATAACCGTCGGCAATTTTACTTTCCAAAGCAGGCAAAAGCGAAATCAGTCTTTCCATTCCCATAGCAAAACCGACTGCCGCAGTAGGCTCTCCGCCAAGCTGAGAAACAAGATTGTCATATCTGCCGCCGCCGCATACAGCATTTTGAGAACCAAGATTATTTGATTTAATTTCAAATACTGTTCTTGTATAATAATCCAAACCTCTTACAAGCAGCTTATTTTCGGAATATTTTACATTAAGTTCATCAAGATAGTGTTTTAATTCCGTATAATGCTGTGAACATTCTTCACACAAGAAATCAGACTGTATTACATCCTGAATTTCTTTTTTGGAATATATCTCCTGACATTCAGGAACTTTACAGTCAAGAAGTCTTAGCGGATTTTTGTCAAATCTTTCCTGACAGTCCTCGCACAAATCAGACAAATAAGGCCTGATAACGTTTTTGAGATTTTCTTTGAATGTTTCTCTGCATTTAGGACAACCCAAGGAATTTATTTCAACATCCAAATCGTTAAGTCCGATTGATTTTAAGAAATCAACTGCCATAAGAATAACTTCCGCATCAGCAGCCGGCTGTTTTATTCCGAACATTTCTACCCCAACCTGATGAAACTGTCTTTGTCTGCCTGCTTGCGGTCTTTCATAACGAAACATCGGTCCTTTATACCACAATTTTACAGGCGCCGACAGTCTTGACATTCCGTTTTCTATATAAGAACGAACAACACCCGCTGTATTTTCAGGTCTTAAAGTAATTGAGCGGTCACTTTTTTCAAAAGTATACATCTCTTTATTGACAATATCGGTTGTATCACCAACCCCTCTTGAAAACAAATCAGTAACCTCTATGATAGGAGTTCTGATTTCTTTAAACCCGTAAGTTGAAAATATTCTGTGGGCATTTTCTTCCACAAAATGCCACATGTCAATATCCTGCGGCAATATATCCTTCGTACCTTTTAAAACTTTAATAATCTGTCCCATAAGCTAATTATATTATTTAAAAAAATCAAGTCAATCTGAAAACATTGTTATAAATTAGCAAAAATATTATTCTTCAGTTAATTGAAAATTATCATCAACTTTATCTTCTACATCTTTTATAATATCAGACAATTTAACATTTAGGGCTTCTGCATATTTCCATAATGTAGTAAATTTACTATCAACTTTAGCATTTTCTAATCTGCTTAGGCTGCCTCTGCCAATATCATATTCTTCTTCTATCTTATTTAATGATTTTTGATTTAGTTTTTCTCTTAAGACACGATAAGTTTGACCTAAGATTAACTTCAAATAATCTGCTTTATCACTATTATGTTGCATATACGAATAATATATGTTAAATTATTTTATATTCTGAATATATTCAGAAATAGGAGAATTTATGGATAATATAAAAGATTTACAAAATATAATTAAACAAATAAACAGTTATTTGATTGTTATTTCTGATGCAGTAAGAAATAACATTGGAGAAATGATTTATAAAAATTTAGAGGATTGTATATGTTTGATTTTAGAAAAATTTTTGATGCTGAAATTAAATTACAAAAATTAGAAAATTTAGTTATTGATAATGAAAATTTTGAACAATTATGTCTTGAATTTAATGAAATTCACAGTTGCATTAAAATACTAAGGCAAGCATTATTATCATATGATGACTTTATAGAATTTTCAGACATAGAAAACCTTATCAATGTTTTAATTAAAAAATCGGAATTAGCAATACAATATTCTCAAAAAGTAGAATATTACACAAATTTATAATGCAAATCTGAAATGAGCCAAATCGCCGTCCTGCATAACGTATTCTTTACCCTCCAAACGGGTTACACCCTTTTCTTTGCAGGCATTATAAGAACCAAGTTCAATAAAATCCTTGCATGGAGTAATTTCTGCCCTGATAAATCCTTTTTCAAAATCTGTATGTATCACACCGGCCGCCTGAGGTGCTTTTGTACCCGCCGTAATCGTCCACGCACGAACCTCTTTTTCACCCGCAGTGATAAATGTTCTGAGTTTTAATAAACTGTAAACGGATTTAATCATTCTGTTTATACCGCTGTCGTCAATGCCCAAATCATTCAGATACTCCTTAGCTTCATCCGCACCAAGTTCAGCAAGTTCTTCTTCAATTTTGGCAGAAATTATTACCATTTCCGCACCATGATTATTCGCATACTCCTGAACTTTCTTTGTATAATCATTCCCGTCTTTCAGGTCAAATTCAGAAACATTCGCACAGTATATAACAGGCTTTACAGACATTAAATTAAGCATTTTTACAAACGGAATTTCATCTTCGTCAAAATGCTCTTTTATATTTATAAAAGTACAATCCTGCAGCAACTCCATAAGTTTTGACAAAACCTTGTTTTCTAACACAGCATCCTTATCGTTGCCTTTAGCAGCCTTTGAAATTCTCTGCTGACGTCTTTCAACTGAAGCCATATCCGCAAGTGCAAGCTCTGTATTTATAGTTTCAATATCACTTATAGGATCAACTTTCCCTTCCACATGGATAGTATTCACATCATCAAAACATCTGACAACCTGAATAATAGCATCGACTTCCCTAATATTCTGTAAAAACTGATTGCCTAAACCCTCACCCTTACTTGCACCTTTAACAAGCCCTGCAATATCCACAAACTCAATAGCCGTAGGAATTATATTTTCGGTTTTGCAAAGCTTTGCAAGTATCGGCAGCCTTTCGTCAGGAACTTCAACCACCCCGATATTCGGTTCTATTGTGCAAAACGGATAATTTGCACTCTGCGCATTTCTTGTACTTGTCAAAGCATTAAATAAAGTCGATTTTCCTACATTCGGCAATCCCACTATCCCTGTTCTAAGCATTTATATTTCCTTTTTTAATGTAACTTCTTTTCTAATCATACCCCAAACCGATTATATTTGCACCTTTTAAAGATTATGTAAAGTTTTGTTAAGTAGTATATAAAAATTATAGCAATTATTTATAACAAAAATACTTTATATAAGAGTAAGGGATATTGAAAAATTAAAGGGGATTTATTATGAGAAACGAATATGAAATGATTACTGTTAAAGAATATATAAACGACTTAAACGAAAATGAATTATATTTGGTAACAACAGTAGAAAACTTCTTAAACAACTTAAAAGATGAAAAAACAACAGCAAGATTAGCTTCATAATAAATAAAAACTTTGGGGAAAATAAAAAGGTAAATGGCAGAAAAAAACAATCGATTGGAAAAATATAATCCGGCTGAACTTGAAAGATACGGACCCACCTGCATAAGGGCAAGCAGCTACATGCAGGACATAATAAAAGACACCCAAAGATTAACAACAAGTGACTCAATAAATTCCGAATTTTTAACGGTAAAAGAATATTCCAAAAAATTATCGAAATATAAATATAATACAGGGCTTGGTTGATACAACCGAGCCTTTTCAGATAATTCTTTTCGTTTTGTATTTGTTTTAAGCCCTTTTAAATCAAGCATTTTAGCAATATGTAAAGTTTTATTAAGCAATATATACAAAATATAGCAATTTTTAATAACAAAAATACTTTATATAAGAGTAAGGGATATTTAAAAAATTAAAGGGGATTTATTATGAGAAACGAATATGAAATGATTACTGTTAAAGAATATGTAAACAACTTAAACGAAAATGAATTATATGTAGTTACAACAGTAGAAAATTTCTTAAACAATATCGCAGCATAATAATCCAAAAGAACATAATAAATTCCAAAAATTATCGAAACACTATATAACACACAGGGCTTGGTTGATACAACCGAGCCTTTTTAGATGGAATAAATTATTTTATTCGACAGGTTGAACTTCTTCGTGTTTCTCAAGCTGAATTTTTGTTATTCTTGCGCCATCAATTTCTTTTACGGTAAATACAAAAGAACCATATTCAACACAGTCACCTACTTTGGCAATTCGTTCAAGCTCTTTTACTACAAGTCCCGCTATTGTATCAACGTCTTCAACTTCCAAATCTTCTTCAGGAATATCGAAATATTTTGCAAGTTCATCAAGCCTCATTGTTCCTGTTGCTTCATATTTATTCGGCTGAATTTCCTTGATATCTTTTTCTTCATCAATATCAAACTCGTCCTGAACATCTCCGAATATTTCTTCCAGAACATCTTCAAGAGTAATTATTCCTGAAGTACCGCCAAATTCATCCACAACAACCGCCATTTGCGCTCTTTGCTTTTTGAACATTATAACGAGTTTATCAAGCGTTATTGTTTCAGGGACAAGCGGTATTTTTCTCTGAATTTTTTCGATTGGACGAATCTCATTTTTTAAAGAAAGCATAAACAAATCTTTTACATGAACCAAACCCGTAATATGGTCAATATCACCCTCATATACGGGATATCTTGTATATTGATTTTCACTTGCAAGCTGATTTAATTCTTCCAGCGGCATATCGATAGGAACACAAATCATATCCGTTCTCGGAGTCATAACTTCGTGAGCGGTTAAATCAGAAAACTGTAAAACATTATGGAACATATCTTTTTCAGTTTCGTTTAAAACGCCTTCGTCATAACTGTTTTCGACAAACATATCCAAATCATCAATTGTATGAACCGTTTTTAATGACGGATTGACAGGGATTCTTAAAATTCTTAATATCCCGTTGCAGGATTTATTCAACAGCCATACAAACGGTTTTGACAAAGTCATAAACACATCCATCGGCTTTGCAACAACAAGAGAAATCTTTTCAGGATACTGAAGCGCAATACATTTTGGTACCTGTTCCCCGATAATTACATGAAGATAAGTAATTATAACAAATGCAATAACAGCCGTTATGCTTTGCGCAAGATACGCATACCCGAGCGGAACAGAATCCAAAACAGGAGCAAGCATTTTTTCTATTGTCGGAGAACCGAACCAACCGATACCGATACTTGCAATCGTTACACCGACCTGAACTGCCGCAATAAAGAAATTGACATCATCAAGTGCTTTAAGTGCAAGCTTTGCATCAACATTTCCCTCTTTATTCATTTGCTCAATCTTAGCTTTTCTTGCTCGTACTATGGCAAATTCCGCTGATACAAAAAAGGCGTTTACTAACAACAATAAAAATACTATGACCCAATTAAAAACAATAGTATTAAAACCTGAATCGTCCATTTATCTTTCTTTTAATCCTTTAGGACTTATTATAATACCCTCATGATAAAAATGCAAGTCGGACAGGAATTAAGCCTTTACATCAAGCGCAGGTTTTTTGTTTCTGTTTGTGTCCTGAGGATTGTCAAGTCCTATGGCTTTTAGTGCAGGTCTTATCAAAGGTCTTGATATTAACGGAGATAGTACAGATAAACCGAGTACAGAACCCAAAATGGAAGTAACTTCAATCATACCTTTGGCAAGGTTTTCGTTTATATCTTCTTTTTTGTACTGTGTACCTTTTTCTTTATTTATTTCGTTTATTGTGTTTATTTTTGCTTCATCAGAAAGTTTGCGGTACTTGTTAAAATCATCTGATTTGTTAAAAGCCTTGAATACCGCCTCATCTTTAAATATTTTTCTTGCAATTTTGAAAGAACCTTTTTTAAATACAGGAATAACAACTCCCAATGACACAATCATACAGGTAGCCTGATACAAAAATTCTTTCATTGAGGAATATTTTTTAGTATTTTTATCAATACTGTTGTCAAGCAAAATAAATCCCGGACGTCCGACGGCTTTCAGTCCCGTTTCTATTGCAACCTGAGCCTGAGTTGTTTGGGTAATATTATATAAAGCAGGGTTAGTTAAAAGATTTATCATATTTTTAACCCTCCTCTATTTGCAAAAGCAGTTATACTCGGCTGATAAAAGCTTCCAAAATCGGTTCTTACGTCAGATTTGTTATAAATCGGCATCTGAGCGGTTTCTGATGTAATATTAAGTTTTGCCGGTTCATCTTTCTTTTTGTCTTTTTTCAGAGCCTTATCCAACACCCACAAAGCCCCCGAACAAACAGCAGGAATAACAAGAACGGCAGCCGTACAAACCCCGAGAAACATCATATTTGCTCTTGCCATAGCTTTTTTTTCGGGATTGTCTTTAAACAACTTTGCACCCATAGCTGCTGCACCGACTCCGCATGCCCAATATGTAGGGACTGCAACACATTCTGTTACAAACTCTCTAAGTGCTGCATATTTACGGGCTTCGGGTTTTTCTTTTTTATCGGTTAAAGATGAAATAGGTTTAAAAATCCCATTGGCAACGGCAATAGACATTACGGCATAAGTCGGTTTATTATTTTTTCCGACCGATACCAAAGCTTTTTTCCCTAATTTTATAATCTTATCGGTAAAGTCTGCCATATTTATTTTCTTTCGGCACAATAAAAAAATATAACTGCCGTCTAATATTATAACTCTAAAAAAAATTTTTTTGCTAGTAAATTATCTGAACATTAACTTTTCTTGCTCTGGCTTTATTATCAAAATCAATCAGTACAACCTGCTGCCACTGTCCCAACTGCAATACTCCGTCAATTAAAGGTACATAAGTTGAATTTCCGATAATAGATGCCCTTATATGAGCATAACCGTTGCCGTCATGCCACATTTCATCATGATGATAATCTCTATTTGACGGAACCATTTTTTCCATAATTTCGGGGAAATCAACCAACAATCCGGGTTCAAATTCAATATTTGTAACAGATACCGTACTGCCTTGGGCATAAATATATACAACCGCATTTTGCAAACCGTGATTGTAAACAACATTCCGAATTTGCGGAGTCAAGTCTATAATATCCGTATTCCCTTTTGTATGAACCGTAAAATTCTCATTTATTATCATATTTATATCCCCAAAAACATGGCTGATTGTATATTAAACACAAAAAAATTGCAAACATATACTAACCTTTCAGGACAATGTATATTCATTAAAACTCCCTGATAATATAAACACAAAGAAAGGCGGGACTATTATGCATATTTTAAGAATTATAGTTTACATCTTGACTGTTATCGGTGCAATTAACTGGGGTTTGGTCGGTCTTATGAACCTTGATCTTGTAGCTTTGATTTTTGGAGAAATGACTATTGCAGCCAAAGTAACCTACACTATTATAGGTATAAGTGCAATATTGCTTCTGATTTTAACATTCAGATATATATTCCTTGATGATTAAACAAAAAAAGAGGAAGAATAATTCTTCCTCTTTTTAGTTATATTTTAGTCTTTATTATTTAGACTTTTTCTTTGCAGATTTAGCAGGGTAGTAATCTCTTACAACACCGTTGAATGCGTCGATATAAATTTCTTTGATATCGCTCATCAAAGGATATGCAGGGTTAGCTCCCGTGCATTGGTCATCAAATGCAAGCTCAACCATTTCATCAAGTTTTGCATAAAATTCTTCTTCAGTTACTCCGAAATCTTTGATTGAATTTGGTAAATTGATAGATTTCATCAATTCTTCAACTTTTTTGATATAGATTTCAACTTTTTCTTCGGTAGTTTTTCCGCCAAAACCTAATTCGTCAGTAATCTGAGCATATTTTTCTTTAGCATCAGGGAATTTATACTGAGGGAAAGTTGCCTGTTTATGCGGATAATCAACCGCATTGTATTTAATAACCTGTCTGAACAACAATGCGTTAGCAACCCCGTGAGGAATATGGAACATAGCACCCAATTTGTGAGCCATAGAGTGGCATAATCCGAGGAATGAATTAGCAAATGCCATACCTGCAATAGTTGCGGCATAGTGCATTTTTTCTCTTGCTTTAGGGTTGTTTGCCCCTTCTCTCCAAGCAGGTTCTAAGTATCTGAATATTAATTTGATAGCTTCAAGAGCATTTGAATTTGTAAAGTTTGTAGCCATGCAGGATACATAAGCTTCCGTTGCGTGAACCAAAGCATCAATACCAGAAGCTGAAGTCAAACCTTTTGGCATTCCGTCTACGAAATTAGGGTCTATAATTGCCATATTAGGAGTCAGCGCATAATCTGCAATAGCATATTTTACATGAGTTTCATCATCGGTAATAATTGCAAACGGTGTAACTTCCGAACCCGTACCTGAAGTTGTAGGAATTGCAACCATAGTTGCTTTCTTACCTAAATCAGGAATAGCACAAATTCTTTTTCTGATATCCATAAATCTCATTGATATATCACTAAAATCAGTATCAGGCTGTTCGTACATTAACCACATAATTTTAGCGGCATCCATCGGAGAACCGCCGCCTAATGCGATAAATACATCAGGTTCGTAAGGTTTGATAATTTCCATAGCCTGTCTGATAGTTGATAAAGTCGGATCAGGTTTGACATCAAAGAAAATTTCGTGGTCAATACCAACTTCATCAAGAACTTTGGTAATAGCATCAACAGCACCCGAATTAAATAAGAATCTGTCGGTAACTATAAATGCACGTTTTTTGCCTGCTAATTCACGCAAAGCCAAATCAGTTGCACCTCTTTTGAAGTAAACTTTGGAAGGAACCTTGAACCACAACATATTTTCTCTCCTTTCAGCAACTGTTTTGTAGTTAAGTAAGTTTTCTACTCCGATATTTCCGGAAATTGCGTTTTTACCCCAAGAACCACAGCCTAATGACAATGACGGTTCTAACTTGAAGTTATACAAATCACCGATTGCACCCTGAGATGAAGGGCAGTTAATCATAACTCTGCATGCCGGCATCAACTCGGCATAATGGTCAATTCTTTCCTGACTGCGAGCATCAGTATATAAAACAGCCGTATGACCCGCACCACCTTTAGATACCAATTCAAAAGCCATTTTAGAAGCTTCTTCATAGTTTTTAGCTTTATACATAGTTAAAATCGGAGATAATTTTTCTCTTGAGAACGGATCATTCCAATCAACAGAAGTTCTTTCAACAAGAAGAATTTTTGAATATTCAGGAATTTCAAATCCTGATAATTCGGCAATCTTAACTGCGCTCTGACCGACAATTGCAGGATGAGCAGTACCTCTTGCAGGATCAATGAACGGCAAATCTATCATTTTTTTCTGTTCATCTTTAGTTACAAGATATGCACCTCTGTACTGAAATTCTTTTTTAACTTCTTCATAAACATCTTCAACAACGACGACTGATTGTTCTGAAGCACAAATCATACCGTTATCAAAAGTTTTTGACATAATAATTGAAGATACAGCCATTTTAATATCAGCAGTTTCATCTATAACAGCGGAAGTATTCCCCGGACCTACCCCTAATGCAGGGTTGCCAGAAGAATAAGCAGCCTTAACCATTCCCGGACCGCCTGTTGCTAAAATGCAGGCAATATCAGGGTGCTGCATTAATTGTCCCGATAATTCAACTGACGGAACATCTATCCAACCGATAATATCTTCGGGAGCACCTGCTTTTACAGCTGCATCCAATACAACCTTAGCAGCTTCGATAGTTGATTTTGTTGCTCTCGGGTGCGGTGAAAAGATTATCGCATTTCTTGTTTTCAAAGCAATTAAAGATTTGAAAATAGCTGTTGATGTAGGGTTTGTTGTAGGAATAATACCTGCAATAATTCCTAAAGGTTCAGCAACAATTTTTGTTCCGTTTGCTTTATCTTCACTGATAATTCCGCAAGTCTTAGCATTTTTGTGTTTGTTATATATATATTCGGAAGCAAAGTGATTTTTAATAATCTTGTCTTCCAAAACTCCCATTCCGGTTTCTTCAGCAGCCATTCTTGCAAGAGGAATACGAGCCTTATCCGCAGCGGTTGCTGCAGCTTTGAAGATTTTATCAACCTGTTCCTGAGTGTATGTTGAATAAATTTTTTGTGCTTTTTTAACTCTTTCAATAAGAAGTTCAAATTGTTCCGCACTGTCTACAACTGTTGATTTATTTAATGATTTTTCGAGTTTTTCAACAGTTTTTTTGCTTTTTGTTGTCATATTGTTTCTCCTTTTTATATAACTATATATTTAACAGAAAAATTTTTCAACCTTATTCGTGATTTTTTTCACGAATTATTTATATAACCATTATAATTTGAGTAAACAAATAAATCAAGTGTATTTTTTACAATCTTTATATGATATTAATAAAGCCTTATATATTATAAATTGTAAAATTTATGCCTTTGTGCAAAACCTGTTATAACAAGACTTTCGAGGGTGTGTATATCTTACAATATATAAAAATAAAGGCTTTTGAGAAAAAATATTAAAAAAATACTTGACAGAATAAGGGTAAGTGATATAATGAACCTGTCGAATACGAAAATAACTGCGGAAAATGGTTTCCCGTGGTATTAGGAAGAAGGAGGTTCATGATGAACAAAGAAGAATTAGTAAAAGAAGTATCAAAGAAAACAAAAGTATCTCAAAAAGCTACTGCAGGCATTTTATCTGCTGTTTTAGATACTATTGAAAAAACAGTTTCTAAAGGTAAAAAAGTAACTTTAGTTGGTTTCGGTACTTTCGAATCTCGCAAAAGAGCTGCCAGAACAGGAAGAAACCCTCAAACAGGTGCTACTTTGAAAATCGCTGCTAAGAAAGTTCCTGCTTTCTCTGCTGGTAAAAAATTCAAAGAATTAGTAAAATAGTTTTTACCTGAAAACAAAATTGTATGCGCCATATCGTTGATATGGCGCATTTTTTATGTAAAATTGTAATAAAATTTTTTCATGATATATTTTTCTTATGAACGCAAAAAAGATATTATGTTCTGCGCTTTTAATAGCATTATTATCGGCCGGAAACACATCACTAGCAATACATGAGCATGATGAAGAAGATTTACTCCTGACTCCACCGATTGAAGTGAGGGATGGGACTTTGCTCAATATAATTGACTGCGTATCTTTAGCTTTTAAAAACAGCCCGAAAATAAAACGCCAAAAGTATAATCTTGATGTCGCAAAAAGTAATGTGGGAATTGCCAAATCCGAATATTTTCCCGTAATAAACGCAGGTGTCGGATTTAACTATGAACGAAATTCAAACAGCATATACTATGATAAAAGATACAGAGATTTACCTTTTGTCGGGGTTTCAGTCAATGAACTTGTTTACAATTTTGGAAAAACAACCGCCCGCATTAAGATGGAAGAATTTTACAAAATCGGGGCTGAATACGAGTTTATGGACAGTCTTTGCTACACGTTGTTTGATATAAAAGCAAAGTATTATAATCTTTTAAAAGCAAAGGCACTTCTAAATGTCGCCAAAAATAACATGGAAATAAACGAAGATTTCCTTAAAATGGCACTTGCCAAAAAAGAACCGGATATTGCAACCGCAAAACTTAACGTAAGCGAATCAAAAATAAAATATATTGAGGCAGAAAATACTTTGAATAACGCAAAATTCGATTTAAGCAACGCTATGTATCTTGATATTCAGCCGAATTATGATATTCAGAACACCCCTACATTTACTTATAATGATGATTTTGCTTACGGTGAAGGGCATCACATTGAATCAAGACCATTTGAACCATACATATATCCGTTTGATACGGAAAAAGCTGCTGATATTGCATACCAAAACAGTCCCGACCTTCAGGTTTTAATCAGTACAAAAAATGCGATGGAGCAATCTTTGAAATACATAAAACGCTCTTATTTCCCTGATTTGGTAGCAGAAGCAGGTTACGGATACAACAACACTTACGAGGCACACAATAACAGCCTTAGAGTAGGCGTCGGGCTTACGTCTTCCGTTAATCTTATGGAGCTTAAACACAGTATTAAAGGGGCTGATGCACAGGTAAAACTTGCCGACAACGAAATCAACCTGTTTAAAAAAGATTTATACTATGAATTAAAACGAGCATTCAACAATGTAGAAAGAGCCAAAAAGCAGGTTCCGACAGCAAAAACCGAAGTAGAACAGGCTATATACAACCTGTCGATTGTAGAAAAGAAATATAAATCTGATGAATTAAATTATGTTGCACTTCAAGATGCCAGAAAAGATTATATTAGAGCCTTAGACAGTTATATAGAAAGCCTTTACAACTATAATATTTCTTTGATTCAAGTAGAAATGGCAATGCATTATCATCTTGTGGATATTCACCACAAATCAGAACACGCAATGCATTATCATTCATCAGAGCTTATTGAACACCTGAACAAAGCACTTGAATGCGACCAAAAAGAAGTTAAAAACAAAAAAAATAAAAAGAAATAATATATATATTTATTACAAATTTTTAATGCATTTATACATACCGATTTTGCACTGTCCCGAATGCGAGGACGGGTGGGGTGCAATATTTGCTTTATTTAAAAGCCCCCTTTGTCCATACGGACATTTCCCTCTAAAAGGGGGAAAATATATGCGAAAATACTAATCTCCCCCATGTTTACAGGGGGAAGTGGCACGAAGTGCCGTAGGGGGTAAATCAAATATTTCCCTTTTTATAAGCAATTTTTTACTTAAATAAATCTACAATATTTATTTTTAGTACATTACTGATCAATTCTAAACTATCAATTGTTATATTTATTTTTTCTCTTTCCAATTTCGATATATAAGAATTATCACGATTTATCATAAGAGAAAGTTCTTCGCGTTTTAATTTAGCTTTTTCACGATAAAATTTAACATTCTTAGATATTATTCTTCTGGCTAATTGACTCATGCTCCAATTATGGACTATCATTCAATTTAACAACAGGAATGACAGTCCATTTAAAATGGGCAAAAAGCAACGTAAGATTTATGTAATCCGCTACTTTTATTACCTTATCGCCTTATCGACTTAGCAGACTAAAACATATTAGTAATATTGCAATTTTTTGGTGTTTATATTACAATTTATCCGTATGCAGTATTTATAAAGGAGGAATCTAATATGGAAACTTACGGAATTGAAAAATTAGGTATCACTTCTCCATCTGCGGTTCATAGAAACTGGACACCTGCTCAATTAACAGAAGCAGCACTCAGACGCGGAGAAGGAACTTTATCTGAAACAGGCGCACTCGTTGTTACAACAGGCAAATATACGGGTCGTTCACCTAAGGATAAATTTATCGTTGATACCCCGACTATTCATGATGATATTGCTTGGGGTAAAGTAAACAGACCAATTTCAAGAGAAGCATTTAACTCAATCAAGTCTAAAATGATTGATTATTTGAACGGTAAAGAAGTATTTATTTTTGACGGTTTTGCAGGTGCTGACAAGACTTATACACAAAAATTCAGAGTAATCAACGAATTAGCATCTCAAAATATGTTCATTCACCAATTATTAATCAGACCGACAGCAGAAGAATTAGCGTCATACGGTGAAGCTGATTTCACAATTATCTGCGCTCCGGGCTTCAAATGTGACCCTGCAGTAGACGGAACAAATTCTGAAGCTTGTATTGCTATCGACTACGAAGCACATACAATCATTATCGCAGGTTCTCAGTATGCAGGCGAAATCAAAAAATCAGTATTTGCAACAATGAATTACGTTATGACTAAGAAAAACGTATTACCGATGCACTGTTCAGCTAACATGGATCCGCAAACTCACGAAACAGCAGTTTTCTTCGGTCTTTCAGGAACAGGTAAAACAACTTTATCAGCTGACCCTGCAAGAAAACTTATCGGTGATGATGAACACGGTTGGTCACCTGACGGCGTATTCAACTTTGAAGGCGGATGCTATGCAAAATGTATCAACTTAACAGAAGAAAACGAACCTGATATTTATCATGCTATCAAATTCGGTTCTTTAGTTGAAAACGTAATTATGAACCCGCAAACAAGAGAATTAGACTTCTTTGACGGTTCATTAACAGAAAACACTCGTGTGGGATATCCTGTAAATTACATTAACAATGCAGCTATTCCGTCAATGGGCGGCATTCCAAAAGTTGTTGTATTCTTAACGGCTGATGCTTTTGGCGTATTGCCTCCAATCTCAAGATTAGACAAAAATGCTGCAATGTACCACTTTGTAACAGGTTTCACATCTAAATTAGCAGGAACGGAACGTGGTATCACAGAACCTGTTCCTACATTCTCAACATTGTTCGGCGAACCGTTTATGCCAATGGATGCAAGCGTTTATGCCAAAATGTTAGGTGAAAAATTAGACCAATACGGTACTAAAGTTTACTTAGTAAATACCGGATGGGCAGGCGGAAGTGCATCTTCAGGAGCTAAGAGAATGAAATTAGCTTACACAAGAGCTATGGTAACCGCAGCATTGAACGGTTCATTTGACAGTGTTGAATTTAAACATCATGAAGTATTCAATGTTGATTATCCGACATCTTGTCCTAACGTACCTGCTGAAATGCTTGATGCAAGAGGTATGTGGGCTGATAAAGCTGCTTATGATGAAGCTGCTAACAAGCTGGCTCAAATGTTTGCTGACAACTTCAGTGCTAAATATCCGAACATGCCGGCAGAAATCGTAAATGCAGGCCCAAAGCCATTAAGCAGAGTATAGAGTAAATTTTATACTTTGCACAAAATAAAATTAAACAAGCCCTTACTAAATAGTCAGGGCTTGTTTTTATTATATGAAAATTTATAAATCAATATCCTCTGCAGTATAAATCATATAATTTGACCCAACAGAGATATTTGCATCATTTCCTTTTATAAATACCATAGGAATTGTTATAAGAAATATCCAGCCTACATTTGCCCAATATTTGGAATCTCCCTTATCTATAACTGTCCCTCGAAGTCTTATAATTTCATTGTCTTTTGTAATTATTTGAAAATTAGTAATTTCAATTTCCCCCGGAATACCAAAAATTCCGTTATTTTTCCTTTTTGATACAGTGCCTTTAACTTCCGTTCCTGCTTTTATGATAACATTGCCATTATATTTGACAGGTTGAACTACATTGAAACTAAGTAAATCACCCTGTTTTACATCATCAGCATCAATATTGTTCTGAGGCTGAATAACAACTAAAGTGCCCGCAGGAAGTATGGCTGCACAAGTCTGAATTTGTAAAAACAAAACTAACAATAACAAAACAAAAAATCTTTTCATATATGCCTCCTTATTTTTGATTTATTTGTATACAATAATACCTTTAATAAATCATATTTTATACATAAAGTATTAAATAAGCAACTATTTGTAACACATCAGATGTTTAAATAAACCTCACTAAAATCTATAATTCAGAAATGGAACAAGAAATAAGAGAAAAATTAGCGCATAATTTGAAAGTTGAAAGAGCTAAGAAAAATTGGACACAAGAACAACTTGCAGAATTATCTGATGTTTCAACTAAACATGTCACCAAAATAGAAACTCTAAAAGTAACGCCAAGCATTTATATCGTTTACAAATTTTCCAAAGCATTAGGTGTTACAATAGATGATTTGTTAAAATAATATTTTACATTTTTACCTCGCTATACTTTAATATTGTCTAATATAGCAAAATATTATCCGACTCGGTATCACCCGATTGGATATAAATTAATCTTTATTTTTAATTTGACAAAAGCAGATAAAATTATTAGCATGTAATTCAGGAAAATTTAAAGGAGCGAGTTATGAAAAAAATATTATCATTATTAATTATCGGTTTTATGGCAACGGGAACATCAAGCTTAGCAGACATAGTTTATGAAGTCCCCGTCGAAAACACAAATCCTACCATCCTTGAAAAAATTGAGGACAAAACTCAGGATGCGGCAGAAGCTATCGCAGATACCACAAAAGAAGCTGCTCAAAAAACAGGTAAAGCAGTTAAATCAGGTGCAATTAAAGCAGGAAATGCCACAAAATCGGGTGCTATTAAAGCAGGAAAAGCAACAAAGAAAGGTGCAAAAAAAGCTACGAACTGGTCTGCTACAAAAATCCGCAACGGTGCAAACATAATTATAGAAAAAACATCTGAACAAGAATTAAAATCCGAATAGTTTTTTTTAAATCTCTTGTAGGATAAATTAAAGCGTTATTAAATTAATTCCGTTCTTTTTCTAAAAGAAAGGACGGAATATTTTATGGCATACATTATTGAAAGCGAAAGACGAATAATTAAATTATCCGCAGATGATGTTTTAAACATTGTAAGAGAATACCAAAAACTTACTCAAAACAGCTGTTGTTATGAGCATACAAGAGAAATACTTACCAAAAACGCTCTTTATATACCCGAAGATATCTGATTATTTAAGCCTATATGAAATATTACACAACTATTTCTGTTTATGTCATTCTAAATAGCAACCAAAAATCTGCGATAAGAAACAGATTCTTCGGGCTAAAGCCCTCAGAATGACGGTATTACTCAAATCAGCAATAAGATAATAACGTAATCAGCTATTTAGACTGTGCCATTTGTTTTTGTTTGTACTGAATTAAGCATGCTGCAAGCTGATCGGGACAACTTGTAGATTTTGGTCCGCACGTTACTCCGCCTAAACGGTCTATTACCTCATCAATATCCATTCCCTGAATGAGCTTTCTTATACCCTGCAAATTACCGTTGCAGCCGCCGAAAAAATCAGCATCTACTATTTTGTTATCTTCTACTGCAACCTGCATCATCTGGCAACAAACACCCTGCGGCTGATATTGTAAAATTTCCTGTTTTCCCATATTTTTAAATCCTCTTTTTTTTCAACATTATCATATATGAATTAAAATCATTCAAATGTTAAGAAATTTTTAATATTTTTTTCATGAATAGCAAAATATATTTTCTCGGGGTTTAATACCCACATGAGAATTTTTAGAGTAAATAATGGCACGGGATTTACGGGTGTCAGACAGGACAGAAACACAGTTTCACAATTAAAACAAGATAACGATTACGACTTAAACCTCCCTAACAGACGTAAAATATCACAGGCGATAGAAGATTTGTCAAACGTTCCCGGAGAAGATAACGTAGAATTTTTGCTTGACGTATCAGAAAATCTTCGCTACGGAACAAATATTGATTTGGGCAAAAAATCTTATAACGACTGGAGAACAAAACTCAATCAGGCAGCAGAAAAATCCTTGAAACTGTCAGATAAATCAGTTCAGGAAAAATTAGCCCAAAGACTCTCTCAGGCTATGATGCCTAAAAAAGAATATACGGATGAAGAAAAAAACATTCTCGCTCAAAGAGAACTTCTGATTAGCAGAATTGATGAAAAAGAAGTAAAAAATATCGCCAATCCAAACAGCCGTAATTTACACAAAAATCTCAATTATTTTATCGTTTCGTCAGAAGTACCTACAAAGCAGAAAATTTATATTTTGAAAAGGCTGAACTACTTTATGAGTGATGATTATAAAATTAATCCTCAGCTAGCCGATAAAAAAACAAGGGTGCTTGCAGAAATATTAAACGACATTGTTGTTGATACGCCGGAATCTAAAATCCCGAATATCAAAGCGGTAAACCAAAGACAACACGGCATGTGCGTTGCAATTTCAATTTGCCGTAAAGCTCTTGCCTACGAGGACAAAGCCAACTATGTCGATATGGTTATGACAGAGCTTGACGACAGCGAATATATGCAGGTATATGACAGAAGCCGTCTTGGGGAAAAGAAAAAATTACCCGTACCAAAAGCAAATATAGATTATAATTATGCAATAGAAAAAGGTTACAGAATAGTTGATACCTCCGTAATGAACTGGATGAATGCGGCAGATACAGTCGGAGCATTCAATGATGTTGTCGGAGCATACAACGCTTTTGACAAAGAGAATTTCGGAACATTCACAGATACCCATTTCCACAGAGATATTGACAAAGAAAGCGAAAATAAACAGGACTATTACAGAAGCTGTCAAAAAGCAAAAGAAGCACTTACAAGTGTGAAAAAAGATTTTGAAAGGCAAAAATATTTCACGTCAATAAAACCTGCGGAAGATAAACACAAAATTGAAAGTACGCACGCAAATATTCAGGTTATGCAGGCAATTATCAGAGAAATTGACCCGAATGCCGATAAAGAAACCGTACGCAAAATTACCAACGACTTACTTTCACTTCAGGTAAAAGATTCTGATGCAAAAGAAAAAACAGATAAAAAATTATATGATTACACATATATCGCAAATGAAGAAGATGAAAGCAAAGCCGAAAAGATAAAAAATTATCTGAATAACTCACTTCCTGCAAGCAAAAACAACAAAATTCTAAACGAAAAAGCTTCAGAACTGGTTGATTTGACAAAAGAGATTAAAGAACTTGGCAAAACTCACAAGCCTGATGCTTTTGACAGTTATCAAAGCAAAATAAAATTATATAATGCTGCCGCAGCATACAGAACAGAAAATTCATATATGCTTGATATTCCGGACCATCTGCATTCTATGATGATTGAGTTTAAAATTCCTGATGAAGAAAGTTTACTTGTTAATAATTTAAGAGATCTTTCACAAAAGCTTAAAAAAGGTAAAATCAGTCCGGAACTGCGAGAAGGGCTTATTGAAAACTTTTCGTCAGAACTTGAACAGCATGCGGCCGAATCAAAAGATGGCATAAAAGATGTAGACAAAGCACTTGCAGATATTTTTGACGAATACGCAAAAACTACCGAAATGCTTATGACTCAAATGCTTGATGATTTTTATAATTCAATTTTGATTGACGGAAGAAAACAAAGTCTTATCACTCAGCTTGATGCACTAAAACTTGCCGTTACAATGGAAACAGACAAAAGAGTCCTTCAAAGTGCAGCAGACGAACTCGGAGTTAAAGCAAACAAAAGAACAATAATTGAAACAATTGACAACTATACAAACGAACTGAATGACCCAAATTGCACAGACGAAAAATATATTGAAGTATTTAACAATACAGGACATAAATCACAATTACTGGATATTCGTGATTTGTTTGATTCGACAGGCAGAATGATGTTTGAAGAAGGAAACACCGACTACATAAGAGGATTTAACCTCGTAAACGGTGCACCTGCTGATGTGGATATTGAAACTACAAAAGAACTTTATACCGTACTTGCAAAAAGCTTCAATAATATGTCGGTATTTATCAAAACACTCCAGCTTTCTTTGCTTGTTAAAGATAAAGACGGTCATATAATCAATTCCGCAGACCCTAAATTTGCAATAATGAAAAAACTTGAAAAAATGGGCGAAATTGGAACCGAAAAAGAATTAGAAGCCCTGCGTGATAAATTTGATGCTTATTACAGATTAAGGTATTCAGATGACGGAACAAAAAGAGATTTCAAAGATTTGCCAAAACCGGTTACTACATTTACGCCATTTGAAAAAGAAGCATTGAAAAAATACGATAAAAATATTAATTCATGGTATTCAACTTCCGTTCGCAGACTCAACGATATTTATAATGACATGAAAGAACCTTTAGAAGAACTAAACAGAGATATCGGGGTCAAAAAAGGAGAGTACTGGGTTCACGAAAACGACAGCGGTTTAATGGGAAATCAGGCTGTCAAGATTTTTGAACACATGACAGACCGCCCTTATTATGAAGAAAAAAATATAAAATCAGGAGTCGAAAAAATTAAAAACTCACACTATTCGGCTTCTTCAATGTCATCAGTTAAAGACGATTACCCTGCAATGCACGGTCAATATGTTGCAGACATAAGACCTGAAGAAATAAAAACCAAAGAAGGTACCGAAATAAAAGACATTATCATGCATGACAACACCTGGGGTGCAGCAGAACACAAAAATGTATGGACAGATTCCAACGGATTTGTCAGAACAGACTATTCAAACGGTTACGGCGGGGAATTGGGCTATATTACAAACGACCAATATATGAACGGAAAAATTGCAGATAATATTGTAGACAAACAGGGAAAATTTGTACCAAATGACATCCCGAGCAAACAATACAAAAAACTGAATATGGCAGATTCTGAGGAGTATATTTACCCAATGCTCAGGTCGTTCATTATTCAGGGAACTTCCCCTCAAGCTATTTCTACGGTTAAAGAAATTAAAGACAATCTTTTGCTTCCGTCATCAGAATACCTTGACAACCTGACCGAAGAAGCCGAAAAGATGACTCAGGCTGAAATAAAATCTGCTATTCAAAAAATCAAAACAGCAGGCAGAACTTCTTCTCCTGTTTATAACAAAATGCTAAAAGATATCAAGGGTGATGATAGCCCGTTTAATAAGGGAATTGAAACCTTGGAAGATTACAAGAAAATTCCTGAAAATGATAAACTGCGCCTGATTCTTGATAAAGTTGCAATAATAAAATCTTATGACAGCATACCTGATTTAAAAACTTATCATATTGAGGTTAAATCACAAAAAGATATTACATATCTGAGAAATAAACTGAATAAGGTTGCCCGTGACAACTTTGATTATGCTCTGGCGAAAAATCCTGACATCTTTAAATATGCGGCAGACAATTCAAGACAGGGAATTTATAAAGAACTCAAACAATTTGAATCGGATAACGATATAAAACTGTCTCACGATAAGATGGTAAAATCCGTTAATTCAATGAAAAGAATAAAAACCTCGGAATTTGACGGAAGCTTAACACATAGTATTGATTTAATGGAAAAACATTTTATTGAAGCCGTCAAAAAATACACAAAAGACGGTAATATTCCTGAAGAAAAATACGAAAAATTAGGTAAAGATATAAGAAAAATCCTTGAAGAAAAAACTGCAATAAGTGCCAATGATATAAAACAATCATTTAATACAGGCAGACTTGCATATTTGGCACAATGGGCAGACAGAGTATTTGAACCGAAAACTGATGAAGAACTTGCACAAATTCTTACAGATTTAAGAAACATGACAACAAAAGAATTTAAAGAGCGTTATGATGCCACTATTACACCTGTCGATATGGGTATAAAACAGATTGACGGTTACGATATTGTAAAAATGATTAGAGGCGGGAATTCATCAATGAGAAACGCTCTTGTCAATACGGTATTCTCCGAACAGTATTACAAAGATATTGATATGAGCAAAATGACACCATATTATGACTGCACAAAATTTTCAAGAAAATTGACAGGCGGACATTATGTCGGTAAAAAGCGTTCATTTGACGATATTTACAGTGATTATTACTACAACTTTGAAGTTTTGGGAATTAAAAAAATCTTCAATCAGATGAAGGATGAAGCATTCAGAAAATACTCGGCATTCCCTGCATATCCGCTTATTGAAATTTCTACCAAAGACTCGGTAAATCAATCACTTAATAAATTCTACGATCAGGTAAGCAATTACATTTTATCAACTTATGCTTACAAAACTCAGGAGGCATCACTTGAAACTATTACCGCACTCAAAAAATACAGTGATAAACATCTTTCCCAAAGAGAAGAAATAAGTTACTCTCAATATTTGAAAGTTAAAAAAGAACTCAATGAGCTGTTTGAACTGAATAAAAATGATGAAACTTATACAAAAGAAATTAAAAAAGCTCAAGATTTACTTGAATCAGATTCACGTTCATCAAAAGAATACGCAGAAGTTATCGACAGTCTTTACAAATTCATCAAAATCTACGAAAAAACAGGTGATGACCAAACAATGCGTGAAGCCATCGGTGTAACCCTTTTAAACATTGACACATATAAAAATACTTATATAAGAAACATGTTTGAACCGAAATATCAGGGAAAAGCATTTGAAATTCTAAATCGCTGGATTACTGCAAGGTCAAAAGAACTTGATAATCATGCGGAAGATAATTCAACATCAGATGCAATTTATGCACAATTCAGAGATTTATTCATGAAACACAGATTACTTGAAACTCCTGAAAAAATGCTTGATGAATACCTGTTGCTCTGCGCAAAAGATGCAAAAGCTCCGGATACAAAATTAAACAGTAAAAATTCCGAACTTGCACAAAAAGACCTTGAAGAAATGAAAAGTACATACAAAAACCATGTAAGTCAGTTACTTTTCAAATCCGATATGATGGAATTACAATACACCCTTATGGACTGCGCAAAAGCAGGAAATCTTAATGCCGTAAGAGATGCGTTTAAAAACTCTACCATAGAACTGAAAAATGGTACTGTTGTGCCTATGGATTCAGAAGAAGGTATGAGAATTTTAGTATCAGCCATGCTCGGAGAAAAAAATCTTGACACCGCAGCCTTGTTCCTAAATCAACTTGGTCTGTCGGAAAAAATTGCGGAAATTATTGCAAAAGACAGTACAATGGATGAAGCGTATAAAAACTTTGCAAGAATCCAAAGTATTCTCAAAAGTGCAGAAGCCCAAGCTAAATTTATCAAAACAGAATACATGAATATAAAAGATGATATCGACAATTCACCTAATTGGGAAGAAATAGTCAATAAATTTAAAGAAGATGTTATAAATAAAGCAAGACATACAAATTACAGAGGAACTGTTGAATTATATGATGCAATGTTCCATGACTTTTTCATAGATGTAAAAAATCAGCCAAATGCATCAAAATCAATACTTCTTGCCTCAAACATACAAACTGCAATCAACGGCATAAGAGAAATTATATCCGAAAATGTTAAATATTTGAATGAGCCGTTAAATATCATTCAAGTCAGATATGACCTGATTAGAAAGCTTCAATTCCCTGAAACTTCTAAATCCATAGCACTTGCAGAAAACTATATCAAAGAACTGCAAAAACTTTTGGATTATGAAAACAGCCAACAGTCAAACTTCCCTTACTTGGGAATGCATCAGGCATAATCTATGACACAAATTTTTTGATTTGTTCTATTTTATCCGTGCTGTCGCTTTCTGTGTATATTCTCAAAAGCGGTTCCGTACCTGACGGGCGTACAAGTATCCATGTTTTATTATCGGATAAATAAAGCTTGATACCGTCTTTATTATCTTTTTTTGTAATCTTAAATCCGCAAACTTCATCCAAAGACTCAAATTTTGCAATCGTAGGTTTAACTTCATCAAAATTATCAAGCCTTTTATCAATTCTTGTATTTATAAATTCACAGCCGACAAAGTTTTTGAGTTCCCGTTGTAATTCAACAAGAGATTTACCCTCATAACTCATTGCTTCTAATATCAGCAAATTCGCCAGTATTCCGTCTTTTTCGGGAATATGACCCTGTATGCTCAAACCTCCCGATTCTTCTCCCGCAATTACCGGATTAAAATTACGCATAGCCTGACCGACATGTTTGAATCCGACAGGCGTTTCAATAACCTCTACACCGAGTTTTTGCGCCACTATATCAAGCATAAGACTTCCTGCAACAGTTTTGACAACGCAACCCTCATAACCTTTATTTTTTCTTAAATGTTTAAGGAGTATCGCCATAACTTCGTTAGGAGAAACATATTCGCCCGATTCGTTTATTACCCCGAATCTGTCGGCATCTCCGTCATTTGCAAATGCGACAAAATTATCATGTTTTTTTACATAATCTATCGCTTCTGTCATGTATTGAGGTTTAGGCTCAGGCATACCGCCGCCAAAGTTTGTATCATAAAACATGTGCATACTGTCAAATTTAATCCCATGCTTTGATAAAAGCTTATCAAAATAACCTATACTCGAACTGTATAAGCCGTCAAAGAGTATATGAAATTTTCCTGTTTTAATTTTTTCAAAATCTATAATTTTTTCTATTCTTTTGAAATAATTTTGAGAAAAATCGGTATAAATAATTTTTCCCCTGACCTGAGAAGAAAACTCGCTGCCGATATTAGCAACAATTTCATCAGTAATATCACTTGTTGCAGGACCCGCATAATCGGGAATAAATTTTATCCCCAAATATTGAGGCGGGTTATGAGATGCCGTAAACATAATTGCACAGGCATCAAGATACTTTGCGTTGAAAGCAAGAACAGGCGTAGGCAAAACCTTGTCACTGTATAAAACTTTAAACCCCAAATCTGCCAAAGTCTGAGCGCACAATTTGGAAAACTCATCCGCCATATTTCTCGGGTCATAACCTACAATAATTTTTTTATATATTCCGTAATTTTCAAAAATATATTTACCTATTGCCTTTGATACAAAAACAACATTTTCGGCGTTAAATTCCTCGCCTACAACAGCTCTCCAGCCATCAGTACCAAATTTTATATCGCTCATTTTAAACCTCTTTCAACAAAACAAATATATCATAAAATATTAAAAAATATTAACAGATTTTAAAAATCAGAAATTCAACACCCCCAAAAACGTTTATATATTTAAGCGTACTAATAGAGGAGATGAAGCGATGGCTATACACTTTAATGCTGACAAAGATCCTTATGCGGATTTTTTGAAAGCAAAACAACAGGCACAAAAGAATGCTGGCAAAATAAAAAGCGAATATGAAGCAGAATCCGCAAAGCAAAGAGCAAAAGCAAAAAAGAAAAACACACCGCAGGGTGCAGATGGTAACGAAGGTGCCGCAAAACCTAAAAAAACTAAGGGTGGTGCCGGTTCAAAATCAAAACCTATTCAGATAACAGGATATAAAAGTCAGGATTTTAATGCACATCAAGGAATACCATCCTCAGGCGGAACATATCATCCGTTGTAATAAATTACAGTAAATACTAATACAAATTACCCTCTCCAGATGGGAGAGGGTAATTTTTCAATGCGAATTTATGAGCATTAGAAAAATGGGTGAGGGGTTAGATTATAGTTACCCGATTATTTACAAAAGATACGGAACAAACATTTGGTTTATACCGTATTTTTTTGTAAATTTTTTGTTACATTTCTGTAAGAATACATGTAAATAATTTGCTAAGAAAAAAAAAATGTAATAGTATGATTTTAGGGAATGTTTTTATATTAGGGATAGAAAGAAATGATAAAAGAAAAAACAAACGAAAGAACCCTGACTCCTCAGGAAGTCAGAACTATTTTGAAAACAGACAACAAAGAAATTGTTGAACTATGTAAGAAAGCATCAATCAGACCGAAAAAGAATGAAAAGGGCTATACTTATTTTTCTTATGATGAAGTAAAAAATTTGAGAAAAGTTCAGGCTCAGATGAACGGTTCATCAGAAACTGAAACAACAGCAGTAGCAGTTGCAACAACTTCTTCAAGTCCTGCTGTAAGAAGTATTTTAACATCTTTGCACGATTTGGAAGTTAAGCTCAGCGACAGAATTGCCAAAGTTATCGACGAAAAACTTGAAGGTATGGATGATGTTGTTGTTGAATTAATCAGATGTAAAACAGACAACGAAACACTTAAACAAAAAATCGTAGATTTGAATAAAGAAATTTACCAGCTTAAAAATGAATTAAACAGCTACAAACCTGTCGGATTAGGTTTTTATAAGAAAAAAGAAATCTACATTTGGGAATAAGGTAAATTTTTTAAAATACATATCAAAAAAATATTGGCAGGCTTTAGTCTTTAGAATGTAGAACAGACTTTTAGTCTGCCAGTATTATTTATAAACATAAAATATGGGGATACAATCATGGCTACAAAAGAAATTGAACAAACAACAAATATATCGGAAGAAAGAAATAAAGCATTAAAACTTGCAATCGAAAAAATTGAAAAAGATTTTGGAAAAGGTTCTATTATGAAACTCGGGGATAAGGCAACCGTCAGCGTAGATGCAATCCCGACAGGGGCTTTGGCGCTAGACGTTGCGCTCGGCATCGGCGGAGTACCAAGAGGCAGAATTATAGAAGTTTACGGTCCTGAAAGTTCAGGTAAAACTACTCTTGCTCAGCACATTGTTGCAGAATGCCAAAAAAAAGGCGGAATAGCAGCTTATGTGGATGCTGAACACGCTCTTGACCCTGAATATGCTCGCAATTTGGGGGTTGATGTTGATAATCTGCTTATCTCTCAGCCTGATACCGGAGAACAGGCACTTGATATAACAGAAGAACTTGTACGCTCAGGTGCAGTTGATATTGTTGTTGTCGATTCTGTTGCGGCACTTGTTCCGAAAGCCGAAATTGAAGGTTCAATGGAAGACCAGCAAATGGGCTTGCAGGCAAGACTTATGTCAAAAGCACTCAGAAAACTGACAGGTATAATCGGAAAAACAAGCACAACCGTTATTTTTATTAACCAATTAAGAATGAAAATCGGTGTTATGTACGGAAATCCGGAAACAACAACAGGCGGAAACGCTTTGAAATACTATTCTTCAGTGCGTATGGAAATCAGAAAAACAGAAACTCTTAAAGGGGATGACGGTGAAATCGGTATCCATGTAAGAGTAAGAGTATTGAAAAATAAAGTAGCACCTCCGTTCAGAGCTGCAGAATTTGATATTATCTTTGGCAAAGGAATTTCTAAAATAGGAAATATTCTTGATGTTGCCGTTAATCTTGATATTATCAAAAAAGCAGGAGCATGGTTCAGCTTTAACGAGGAAAAATTAGGTCAAGGCAGAGAAAAAGCCAAAGAATACTTAGAACAAAACCCTGATATTTTGGCTCAGGTTGAAGCTCTTGTAAGAGAAAAACTTGCTCAAAATTAATTAAAAAACTCAGATATTAAGAATTGTAAATTCAATTTTTAGGCCTGAAATGCAGTCATAGTGAGGGTTTTATATTTTTGCTTGCTGTTTTTGTAAATCATGGTAGCAATTTATCGCTTGAGGGTTTTTAAAAAAGAAAAATACAAAATAGGAGGCAAAAAATATGCTAGTAAATTCGATTACTAATTTCAACTATGGTGCATCTAACAGAATGATGGCTCATAAATCAAATGAAGCTGTTAAACAACAACCTGCACGCAGCCAAGGTTTGACATCTTCAATCTATTTCGGTCAAAAAAATGACAACGGAAACGGCATGAGAAAAGCAACAATGGCTGTTTTAGTTCCATTGACAATGCTTACTGCTGCTAGCCCTATACTTACAAGTTGTGACAAAGATGAAGCTTATTCAGAATCAAAATCTTGGTCTGAATCAAAGTCAAGTGCAACAGCTAATACATCAGATACAACTTATTATATAAGCAATCACGGAAAAGGCTGCTGCTGTGATTCTTGCTGCCACGGCAGAGATACAGTATATGTAGACAGAGAGCACATCATATATGTAGATACAGGAAGTTACCACGTTACACACGATACAATCGTTAAATGGAAACATGATTGGCAAAAACCTATTCCGTTAGATTCAATCGCAAAAGATTTGAAAATTTTTGGCGGTGACAGCTTAGGCGGCAGACAGAACGTAGTACACTACGAAGCAACCCGTGAATGGGAATACGGTCAAAAATTTGTTGCTGATATGAACCACCTTGAATCTTCTAAAAATATCTTAGTTTATGACAGAGAAGACAAAGACTGGAAAGGTAACCACACAGGATGGGGTAAAGATGTTTACAGAATCCCTGAAACTGATTTCACCATTAAAACTTACGGCGGAAAGAAAATCAACAATCCTAAAGGTTACTTTGTAGAAACTTATGTAAACGAAGCAGACAAAAAAGAATCTATCTTCTCACCTGACAGAAAATTAGTATCAAGACAATTCTTACAAACTCAGGGCGATTCTGTTAATGTATTCACTTATGATCCTGAAACAAAATTATACAGAGAAGACGGCAGAGTAAGCAAAGGTTATTTGGAAGAACATTCAATTCTTTTAACTGACTTAATCGCTTCAGATCCGGAACTTAAATTCGCAAGAGATCCTGAATACTCTACCGAAGATCACTTAACAAACGTAAAAGTTGTCGCTGTAAATGATGAAGAATTACAGTTGTTATACTTAAGAGCAAAAGACGATGAATACGCTGAAGAACACTACGGTATAGCAAATAATTAAGGCAAAACAAATAAACACAAGTGGTAAAAAGACCTCTGAATCTCAGGGGTCTTTTTATTTTAAATAAATATAATACAGAAGTCCCTGCTAAAAAAGACTGTAACTGTCACCCTGAATTTATTTCAGGGTTTGTCAATTTAACAGATTCTGAAAACAGAATTATTAATCCTTAAATTCCAATTCAAGTTGTTTTGGTTCTTTACGCACAAAATGAGCAGGTTTTTCTTCCGTTTTTTTGACAGGAGCAGAAGCAGCCTTCTCTATTTTGGGATTCAAAACCTTATCTATATCCTCAAAATGAATCCTTTTACCTGTCAGTTTATTTATATGATATTCAATAGTCTTTTTAATTTCTTCAAACATGCCCTGACTTTGCTTAAATCTGATAAAGTTCGGATTTACGGGTGCAAGCGTACGCTTTGTATAATTCTCATGAAATTCAAAATCGTCAAGCTCGTAATTAATTTTGCCAGACTTAGTTTGTCCTGAGGGCTTAAATATAGCTTTTAGCATTACTTCTTTATTTGATGGTGAATGAAGCAAAACATTGTCATGCGTAACATAATCAAGAGAATTATTTTTAACAGCCTTACTTAATGCTTTTACATATTCACTGTGAGCATCACCGTAAGTCCATATTGAATCGGATTTAGCAATACCTATTTGCTTTGCACCTTTGAGGTTTTCAATAATTGAAACATCAGGACCTGTTGCAATAAGAGCCAGCTTATTTCTGCGATATACAGAACGAACAACATTGAATCTTGCATAATCATCATCAATTTCTCTTAATTTTGCACTCATTTCTTTTTGTTTTGCGATATCAGGCTTTGCCTTTGCTACTTTGCGCGGAATACCGTAAAGATTACGCAAATTGGTATAATATTCGTCGTTCAGAGCAGTAACAATTTTTGAGTTAAGCTCTTTGTAAAGCTTGTGGTTTTCAGACGGATTGACAAAATTTGCAATACCGTCAGCCCCTTTAGTGCAAATACTTATTCTTAATGAGTGCCCGAAATTTGTTCTGTTATCGCTGCTATTAATCCTCATAAATTCATTCCTTCTACTATATATGTTTATATTTATAATACCCGAACATACATATTTTTGCGCCAAAAAATAACATATATAAAGTTTTTTAACAATATTGTAAAATTCTTGCAAAAAAATATTTAAGAAATATAATTATGAGAGAGAAGTATTAATAGTAATACATTTTTATTACAAAAAAAGAGGAAAGAAAAACATGAGTACATTAGAAACAGTTAAAAAAGTTGTAGTAGATCAATTAAGTGTTGATGAAAAATTAGTTACACCTGAAGCTCGTTTCACAGATGATTTAGGCGCAGATTCATTAGACACAGTTGAATTAGTTATGGCTTTAGAAGAAGAATTCAAGTGCGAAATTCCTGATGAAGACGCAGAAAAAATTCAAACAGTTCAAGATGCTGTATCTTATATCGACAGCAAATTGTCTCACTAATTGAGTTTTTAAAATTGAATTTTATAAATATGGGAGTGGGACAGTGATGTTTCGCTCCCGTATTATTTTTAAGAATATAGAGCAAAATTAAATCTACCGATAAAAAGGAAATATAATATGACAAAAAGAAGAGTAGTTATTACAGGATTAGGTGCAGTAACCCCATGCGGTATAGGAGTCGATAACTTCTGGAAATCAATGATAGAAGGCAAAAGCGGAGTTTCTTTAATAGAAAGAATTAATACCGAAGGTCAGGCTGTAAAAATTGCCGCAGAAATAAAAGATAAAGATTTCAATCCTGAGGATTATATTGATCCTAAAGAAGCAAAAAGAATGGACAGATTTACCCAATTTGCAATTGTTGCGGCAGATGAAGCAATTGCAGATTCAGGAATAGACGAAGCAAACATTGACCCGTACAGAATAGGTGTTATAGTAAGTTCTGCAGCGGGCGGTTTCCATACTTTTGAAAAAAATCATATTGCAATGATAGAAAAAGGCCCGACTAAGGGCTCACCTTTCACCGTTCCTATGTTGATTGTAGATATGGCTTCAGGGCGTATATCAATTAAACATGGATACAAAGGTTTAAACAAAGTTGTAGTCAGTGCATGCGCAACAGGAACACATTCTGTCGGAGATGCTTTCAGAAGTATTCAATACGGGGATGCAGATGTAGTTGTTGCAGGAGGCTGCGAAGCTACAATTACGACTCTCGGTATTGGTGCATTTACGGCATGCAGAGCACTTTCAAAACGCAATGACGAACCGCAAAAAGCATCACGCCCATACGATAAAGACCGTGACGGATTTATAATGGGTGAAGGTGCGGCAGTTATGGTGCTTGAAGAATATGAACATGCCCAAAAACGCGGCGCACATATTTATGCGGAAATTGTCGGTTACGGTCAAACTGCGGATGCACATGACATTGTTGCTCCGGATCCTGAAGGTAAAGGAGCTTTAAAATCAATGGAATTTGCTCTTGCGGATGCAGGTTTAAAACCGGAAGATATTGATTACATAAATCCGCACGGAACAAGTACAGGTTTGGGTGATATCGCTGAATCACAGGCTATTGCACAAATTTTCGGAGATAAGGAAAAGAATCCTAACCTTGTTGTAAGTTCTACAAAGAGTATGCACGGTCACATGCTCGGCGCAACAGGAGCAGTTGAAGCTGTTGTTTGTACCAAAGTTATCACAGAAGGCATTGTTCCTCCGACTATCAACCTTGATAATCAGGATGAACACGTTGCAAACTTGGATTATGTTCCGCATAAAGCAAGAACCAAAAAAGTTCGTGCCACACTTTCAAATTCGTTTGGATTTGGCGGACACAACGCAACTTTGGTTATTAAAGAAGTATAAAAATACAGTTATAATAAAGTTATACGGATTGAATATATTTCAATCCGTATTTTTTTTGTAAATTTTTCAGAATGGAAATATTATTAAGTTTTTTATTGTATAATTATTTATAATAATAACGGAATAAATAAAGGAGATATTATGGAAAAACTTTCTAAAAGGGAATTTGAAGTTCTTGAGGGCATCGTTTTAGGGTTTTCAAATCCTAAGATAGGAGAAATTCTCGGGATTTCAAAAGAAACCGTAAAAATTTATGTAAGAGAAATCTTCAGAAAACTGGATGCAGATAACAGAGTTATTGCGGCAGTAGCAGCGGTAAAATCAGGTATAATTTCCACCGCAGAAGCCAAAAAACACTTTTTATACAAAAAATAACGACTTATCAAAACTGATAAGCCGTCATTTTATTTTTTATTATTAGTGTTGTTGTTTGTATTTTTCCAAAAGATTTGTTGAACCTTGTTCATCTTTAGGCTCAGGAACAACCTCGACCTTAGGCTGTGCACCTTTCATTGTCGGTTCAGCTTTCACTTCATCAAGAGGAACTTGTCCGTGTTTTTTAGCATCACGTTTTTCCATCCATTTTTCAACTTTACTTGCCATCGGTGTTGCAATCAAAGGAACGATTACACGTTTACCAATGATAGTTGCAGCTGCGATATCTGCAATAAATTTGAATAAATCCAAACCGTCTTTTTTAACTTTTTCATTTTCTTTTTCAATACCAAGTTTTCTGAGGATTCTTTCATTAGCTTTTGCAGCTTTTGCACGAATTCTTGAAACTGTATTTGATTGAGCGACAGGATTAAATGATTTCTTGAAGAGTCTGTTGAAGATAGGACCTGAGTATTTTCTCATTGCTAAGAACATACCGATTTGGGCTGCTATCATCAATACACCGTTTGTTAAATCCAGAGCTGCAACGAATTTACGTTTTTCATCAGGGATTTTCTTGTTATTCATACTCTGGGTAACATACATTGCACATCCGATACCGTCTTTTAATATAATTGATGCTACGGTAGCAGCTGCAAGTGTCCCTTCAGGATCTTTTTTCCATCTTTCTGCAAGTTTCACTGCAGGTTTAAAATTAGTAGCTTTTGCTATGCCTGTTCCAACTGTTGTTCCGACTTTCGATATAATACTCATTATTTATCACCTCCGGTCATTTGAACTGCACGGGTCTGAGGATTGTTTTGAGCATTTTGGGCTGATTGTTTCTTGACCCCTGCAAGTTTCGGGAAGCAAAGCTCCATAAATCTTGGATATACCCAGTTAAGAGCCGTACAGGTTATCGGCAGTGTTATAAGTACACCGACACCGATTTTTGTCAATTGGTTCCAGCTCTTGTAACTGTTGTCTATCATCTTTTTATATTTCTTTGTTACGTCTTTGTATATTTTCTTACCGAGTTTTTCAAGATCACTGTCAAACGTATCGGTATCTCTCAATACTGATTTTGTTACACCGTTGCCGTCTTTGTCGAATGAACAATTTTGTGCAATTCTTTCAATAATCTTGCCGACTGAATTTTCATCGGTTTTTTCGAGAATTTTCTTGGTTGCTGTCAATTCTATGACTTTATCTTCAAGAACATTGTTTCTTTCAATCAAAGCTTTGCGGTAATTTTGAGGAGTAAATCCGCCTCTCGATTCGCACATATCCTTAACTTTGTCTATACGGCTCAAAGTTCTTGAAACTCTGTTTGCACGCAAATCTTCAGGTCTGTCTAAAATCTCTTTTAAAATTACCTTGACATCTTCATTCTTTTCTTCTTTAAGAAGTTTTTCAAGTACTGTTGTTGTTTCTTTATAAGCTTCTTTTAGTTCTTTTGAACCTTCTTTTGCGGCATTAACCTTATCCACAGGAACTTGTTTAAATATTTCACGAAGATGATCTTCATTTGTAACGAGAACTTTTGCACGATTTACATGTTTTACTGTCAATTCCGGTGAATATTTAAGTTTTTCCGCATCTGTTATGTAATCATCAATTTGATTGCTGATTAAACCGACCAAACTCTTATGGTCAAGATATCTTTCACCTACTTTGATTTTACCTTCTGCCTGAAATGCTTCGGCAACTTTATTAATTTGCTGCTCTTTTATTTGGTCTAATCTTTCTTTAACAATATTATCATACTGATCTCTCAGACTGACTTTATCACCATCTGCATTACGTTTCTTTTTACCAAACCATGATGCTAACAATGAAGGTTTTTTAATAGGTGTTTTTCTTTCAATTGTAAGCGGGTTTTTCTCCCCTTTTAAGCCTTTTCTGATATTATCTTTGATATAAGTATCGGTATTCAATACCTGCTGATCAACATCTACTCTTGCATATTTAGAGAATTTCGAGTTATTAAATACTGCGTCCAAACCTTTATCGATATATTTTTGAACACTTGCTTGGAACAAAATAGCTAAAGCGGCAGAAATCGGCTGACGCATTGCAGTATACAGTTTTGTATTTTTTGTTTCTTCTTTTTGCTCCGGAGTCGCATCCTTTGGAGCCTTTACAAACGGGTTGTAACCGATAAATATCGGAGCAACAAGCCCTGTACCAAGTGCGGTAATCAAAATACCGCCGATTTCACCCTTTAACCACTCCATTTTTTTAGCCCATTTAAAAAATCCTTTATGGTGCAAAGAATTTGTAATATCCTGAGCTAAGGTGGCTTTAGAGGTAAAGTTAGGATTCTTATGCAGCTTATAGTTACGCTGTACCTGATTCCCTACTCTGTAATTTTGATAATTCTCTATTTTCATAACTACCTATACACCTTCCATATATATAGAACCTAAAATATAAAAAAAATTGCTATCATGTTATTGAAATATTAACAAATGTTAAGGATAATTTCTTATATTTCGTGCCCCTTATGGATTCCCCTTAAACTACTTTACTGACTTACTCTTTTTTGATTTATTTTTTAAGCAGAAACATAAACATTATAAAAAACTTTTTTTAAAAATGTAAGTGTTTTATTACAAAATGTTAAAACAATTTTGAAAAATAAATTAGGGCAAGAAAAATATCTTACCCTAATGTTATTCAAACAAATTAATTACTTATTTTTTGCATAAAAATCATCTAACAAGCTGTCTAATTTAGACATATCGCCAAAGTTTTCATTTTTCAACTGTTCACGCTTGTCTGTTTTTGTATTAACCATAAATACTGTCGGGAATGCAGCAATCTCATATTTTTTAACTGCAGCTTCGTATTTATTGTCTTCAACATTGACTTTTACAAAATTGAAGTGATCTTTATGTTTTTTGTGAAGTTCTTCAAATATCGGCATAAATCTTACACAGAAACCGCACCAGTCAGCATAGAATAAAACTAACATAGGCTTCTTAGCTTTGATAGCTTTTTCATAAGGCATACCAACTTTATATTCAGACGGTTTTTTAGTCGGTTCATCACCGTTATTAGCAGGAGCTTCTGCAGCTGCAGGAGCAGAACCGCCAACAGCTTTTTCCATTAAAGCTCTTGTCTGATAATTTTCTACCGCACTGAATGTAGTTGCAGCAGCAACCAAAGTAAGCAATCCGATTTTGAATGCGTATTTTTTATCAAAATTTTCGAATAAACCCATTTCTTAATACCTCCATTAATAATTACTTCTCTATTTTATAACAAAAATACTAAAAATAAAATAATTGTAAATTATACAATGTAAATTTATCTTAACAAAATATTTCACATGACTTTACAAAGTATATATTATGATATATACTAAATATATATACCCCTAATCTCGTGTTACTTACCCCCGTTGCGGCGAACAGAGCCGCCGAATTTATGCTGCAAAAATAAGAGGAGTTTAATGTTATGGAAAACAGAGTAGTTAAAATGAAAGCCTGCTATCAGGGCGTAGAAAGAAGAAGTGTACCCAGAGATGAAAATGACGAGCTGAATACATATTTAAGAGAGATTTCATCTTATTCGCAATTAACCTTAGAAGAAGAAAAAAAATTATGTGAACAAATTGAACAGGGCAGCCTTGAGGCAAAACAAAAACTTATTCAATCAAATCTGAAACTTGTTGTAACTATTGCAAGAAAAACAATTCACATGAGCGGACTTCCGTTTATTGATTTGATTCAGGAAGGCAATTTGGGGTTAATGGTTGCTGCCGAAAAATTTGACCACAAACTCGGATATAAATTTGCCACATACGCAGGGTGGTGGATTAAGCAGGCTATGTTCAAAGCAATTTCCGAACAATCACACTGCATGAAAATACCTGTATATATTCAAGAAACTCTTTCAAAATATTCAAAAATTAAATCTCAAATGGAGCAAAATACAAATACTCAAGTCAAAATTGAAGACGTTGCACAAAAAATGAACATGGCACCTGATAAAATTCAGATGTTTTTATCCGCATACACAAAAACTGTTTCAATTGAAAACGGAATAGAAAAAAATGACGGAAAAGAACTGAATATAGCGGATATACTTGCAGACCCCAAAACACTAATCAGTGAAAATATAGAATATCAATCACTAAAAAACGATATCAATAATGTGATTTCAACTTTGAAAGACAGAGAACGAGAAGTCGTAAAAATGCGCTACGGTCTTGACGATAGCGAAAAATACACACTTGAAGAAATCGGAAACCTTTACGGAGTAACAAAAGAGTGCATTCGTCAGACAGAACTCAGAGCGCTCAAAAAAATAAAAGCGACAGGCTCAGAACTTTTAGAATGTTATATTAATTAAGCAAAAAATTTCTCGTGTTTATTGTAATCCTTTCATCAGCCGTAATTTTGGTAGAAATTACGGCATTTCTGTATTTTTGGGTAAATATTACAACCTGAAAAATCCGTTGTAAGCATAGTGTAATTATCTGCACAAGTAAATCCGACTTATTTAAAATATATTTTTGTCATTGGTAAAATGTTTAAAAATTAGTCTTTGCCGCCAAAAATTGCTTTTCCCGCAGCAACTACTCCTAAAAGGCTAAGCGGAATTAATGCACCAAGTCCTGCACCTGATAATCTGAAGAATTTTTTAGGTAATTTATCAACTAACTGCTGAGCCGTCTTAAAGAAACTCAAATTCCCGATTTTGCCGTTTGGTCTTGTCAATTTATTTGCGGCACTGATAATTACACGATCAATTTTTCTGCCGCCCAAATAACCGATTGTTGCACCTCCCAAAACGGTTGCCGCCGAAGCTGCTGTTGAAACATAAGATTTTTTGCTTGCTGCGGGTCTTGCTGCAACATTTGAAGATATTCCGTCTACCATACTACAATTCCTTTCTTATAAAACACACTTTACTGACTTTATAAAAAAGAATTGAGTATTCAAATTGCCATGAAAATAAAATTTTGTTTACATTTGTTAATAAATCAAAAATTATTCCACATTTGAAACATTTGAAGTTTTTTCCAAATGAAGCGTATCAATAATTGCATTAAGTTTAGCAAATATCTCTCTGAATTGAGGGATTGATAAACTTTGTTTCCCGTCACTCAATGCCATTGCAGGATTGTTGTGAACTTCAACCATAACACCGTCTGCGCCTGCAACCAAACCAGCTTTTGACATAGGCTCTATCAAATATCTTTGTCCAGTGCCATGGCTCGGGTCTACAATTATCGGTAAATGGGAATATTTTTTAATGACAGGAATTGCAGAAATATCAAGAACATTCCTTGTATATGCACTGTCAAAACTCTTTATACCACGTTCACAGAGAATAACTTTTTCATTACCGTTATACATAATGTGTTCTGCGGCAAGTAAAAATTCTTTAATGGTACTTGCAGGTCCACGTTTTAAAATTACAGGCTTATGGCATTTGCCTACCGATTTTAAAAGTCGGAAATTCTGCATGTTTCTTGCTCCTATTTGAATAATATCCGCATATTCACAAACCAAATCCAAATCACTTGAATCCATAAGCTCTGTTACAACAAGCAAACCTGTTTCTTCTTTAGCCTTTGCCAGATATTTAAGAGCCTTTTCTCCAAGACCGTCAAAATCATAAGGTGATGTACGGGGTTTGAAAGCACCTCCTCGCAAAAACTGACAACCCATTTCTTTTGCCGCAACAGCAACCTGTAAGAGCCCGTCATAATCTTCTTCAACCGAACAAGGCCCAACCATAAATACAGGTCTGTTTGCCCCTCCGATTTTTACACCGTTTTCAAATTCAATAACGGTATCTTCGGGTTTTCTATCTCGAGAAGCCATTCTGTACGGTTCACGAATAAGTTTTACATGGCTTACACCTTCCATAGCCTCAAGTCTGCCGGGGGATAATGTTGTTTTGTCACCCAAAGCATCAATTACGGTATGAACTGCACCTTCATGCAAAATTGCTCTAAAACCATGTTCTTTTAATTTGTCTATTACACCTTGTATATTCTCGGCAGTAGCCGTTTTTTCCATTATGATAATCATATTTTAGCTATCCTTTAAATTAATTTTCTCCAAAATTATTATATTATAAATATTGAAAAATCTCATCAGGCGTATCTATGATATTTTCTGCATTGTTTAATTCCAAAAACTTACGGTCTTTAAATCCCCAGCTTACACTTATACATCTTAATTGTGCATTTCTAGCGGTTTGTATATCGACTTCGGAATCCCCTACATATACCGTCTTTTCTTTGTTAGAGTTAAATTTATTTAAAACATCAAAAACGGTATCTGGGGCAGGTTTTTTCCTTACACCTTTTGCTTCATTTTCGCCTGCGGAAAAATCTATTAAATCTTTAAAATAATAATCACACAATTCTTTAACAGCAGCATCAAATTTATTCGATACAACGGCTGTTTTTATATCCAATGCTTTTAGTTTTTCAAGCATAGGAATTATTCCGAAATAAGGCTGAGTTTTATTATACATATTTTCTTTATAATGTTGTTTAAACAATTCAAGGCATTTGTCAAAATTTTTATCCTCAAGCCCCTGAGGCAACGCTCTTTCAATAAGTTTATAAACACCGTTACCAACAAATTGACGAATCTGTTCAATGGTTTTTTGAGGATAATTAAAACAAGCAAGAGCATAATTTGTACTATTCGTCAAATCCTCAAGTGTATTTAATAAAGTTCCGTCTAAATCAAAAATAACTGCCTTTGTATCCATAAATCCCTCAAAAATATTATACAACATTTTCAAATTTATGATAAATTATAAATAATAAGGGAGAGTCTGAATTGGATAAAACTACTTATGAAGAAATTGAAAGAGGGAAAAAATATTTTCTGATAACAGTCCTGACAATATCCGCCATTATTGGAATTATTATAGGACTGTTTACAAATTATAAATCAGAAACCCTTACCTGCATAAAATCACAGGACAAATGTTTTATTGAAAAAACTAATCTTCTCAATATGAAAACTAAAAAAGATCTGGTTAATATTTCGGATATAAAATATGTAACCTATATTCCCAAAAATGTTGCAGGGAATATGTATGCAAGCGGTTACAGCGCATTTTATTTAGCTTTTTATACTAAGAATAAAGAATCCGTAAAGATTTTTTCAGCCGAATATTATGAAAAAGACGAAGTAAAACAAGCAGTTTCAGAATTGAATGAACAATTAAAAACTCTAAAAAACGAATTGAAACTGAAAAGAACACTGTAATTAAAATTTTGTCAAAATTTTAATTCTCAAAATGGTTTTAAATTAAACTATATCTTAAAATATATCCTTAAAAAATAAAAATTTTTTGAGATAATTTTTTTATTTTTTTATTAAAATCAGTACTTTTTTATACTTTTGGGCTGATTTATACCAAAAAATCCACCAAATTAATGATATTTTTTGAAATTTATATAATAAAATAATTAAAAGTTTAGAAATGTTAAGTTAAATTTTCCTTGTAAAATCAGGCTTTTTCATAAAACTTTATAAAACATATTTGATTTATTTTTTAAAAGTAGTACTATAAAAAATGTAAATAAAAGGAGGCAATAAAAATGTTTACATCTGGCAAAAAGGAATCAAAAGAAATGCAACAACAAATTATCGAATCAGCAGGAAAAATCTACAATTACCTTGAATCAAAAGGCGAAGTTACTATTAACAAATTGAGAAAAGATATGGATTTAGATGATAATTTCACATTCATGGGCTTAGGATGGTTATCAAGAGAAGATAAAATCACTTATACCCAAAAACCTAAATCTGTTACAGTTCAATTAAGCTAATTTGATAACAGAAAGATTTAAACACTATAAAGTCCTGAAAATATATTTTCGGGACTTTTATCTTTCTTTTACTTTCAATTTACCTTTTTTACTTTTTACTTTCTTAATCTACTTCTAATTTTCTTTAACCAATTTACCCTGAGTGAATCATACTTCTTCTAAAGAAGTTTTAAATCTAAGCTAATAACTTTTCGAGTATTTGAGCATTTGTATTTGCTCTGCGACTTTTGTATAAGTATCTTTCCACAGCATACTTGATTGATTGTTCTTTATCTGATAAATCATTTTCAAGTAGCTGTGCATACTGTAACACAGTCGTCATTTTATAGTTGTTGTTCATTTCCCCATTCTCCAATCAACTATTTTTAATCACTATCCCAGCAGAGTGTCTAACAGTTCTGCATTAGATACTGATTTTTTAGAATTTCTGACTTGACTTCTATACATATAAGTTCTCAAAGCTTCACGAATCAGCTCGGAACGTGTACGATTTTCATTAGTCGCAACAGAATCGATTTCATCTAAAAATTTCTCAGGCATGGAAATTAATACTCTTGCCATGTTCTATTCTCCTTTATTTTTCCCTAATGTATTTCCCCGACATTTATATAAAGTATTTTTTAAATCAAAAATTGCTAAACTTTACACAAAAAATATATATTATTGTAATATTTCTTAATAAAGCACAGAAATATCATCGGCATTTATCAGTACTATTCAAGGTTTTTAGAGAATTTATCGGTATTAACATTTTTATGTTGTATATGAGTAAACACAAATGATAATATATATCTGTTATTAAAATAAAAGAGGGTTTTTATGCGTATTTCATCATTAAACAAATTATTAAATTTGTGGGAAAAGAATGAATTAATTTCTTCGGAACAAAATAAAAATATCAGCGAATTTATGAAAGAAAGACAGAGAGAACAGTTTTTTCGTATTATAAAATGGTTTTTTATAATAGGAGGATTTTGGCTTTTATTCGGATTTATCGCTTCTGTCATACAGTTCTTTGATTTGTCATTTATGGCAAGTATAAGAGATTGGCTTATAAAGATAATTATAACAGTTGTTGAACCGCCTTTAAAATTACTCGGTAAAATATTTGGTGAAAATTTGCCGTACTTTATCGGCGGAATAAGTTGTTTTCTGCTATCGGGAATTGCCATGTATTTTTCAAACAAAAAGAAAGATTCTTTTTATATAGACAAATTGAATTTGACTGAAAATCAAAAACAAATACTGAAAAATAATTTATGGTTGGAAATTATCGGATGTATATTATTAAGCGGCGGCTTTATTCTTTTAAACCGTCTTTTGGTACCTGCGAATGCGGATTATTACAACTACACTCAAAAAATATTTCCGTTTTGGCATTTTGCGGGAGCGGTAACATTTATTATACTTGCATACAGATACCTGAAAGTTTCATATTTATTATTCGGACTGTATTTTGTTTCATTGTGTGTCGGGATGTTCTCGGGATACGGATATGCGTGTTACTGGATAGGAGCATCAAGACCCGTAATTCAGGCTTTGGTCGGAATAATTCTGATATTAATAGGGTATATAGCTGAAACCAAAATACAGGAAAGTGACAGCATAAAAGAAAGATTTGCCCAAACATATAATTGGGTAGGACTTTTAACATTATTTATTGCTTTATGGATTATGTCTTTTTGGGGGTTTGATTTATCACAAAGTACATCATATCATCCTCAGACGGCAGAGCTTTGGGCAACAAATATACTGTTTATAGGTTGTTCTATCGGAGCAATGTATTACGGTGCTAAAAATGAACATAAACTGTTTTTCAATTATGGTCTGACATTTTTGATTATTGAAACATATACGCTTTTCTGTTCACGCTTATGGGATAAATTACCTTTTGCGGCATCTTCGTTGTTATTCGGATTACTGCTTATTGCAACAGGAAAATTATTAGTTAAAATCTATCTTAAAAAGCAAATATAATAAAAATGTCGGGCTAAACAATTACCCGACATTTCAAAATTATTTGCTCAAAAATTTATCTAATCTTTCGACTGCTTCTTTTGTATTCTCTCTGCTGCCAAAGGATGTTAATCGGAAATACCCTTCTCCGTTATTACCAAAACCAGACCCGGGAGTTCCGACAATCTGAATATTTTCTAATAAAGCATCGAAAAATTCCCATGACTTCATATTATTCGGACATTTTAACCAAATATAAGGAGAATGTTTACCACCAATATGCCAAATATTATGTTTTTTCAAAACATCCGATATAAGCTTTGCATTTTCTTTGTAATAATCGAGATTTTGCTGAATTTGTTTTTGTCCTTCAGAAGTAAATACAGCCTGCGCACCTTTTTGAACAATATAAGAAACACCGTTGAATTTTGTTGTTTGACGTCTTAACCACATTTTATTTAATGACATTTCTTCAAATATAAGAGTTTGCGGAACAACAGTCCAGCCGCATCTTGTCCCTGTGAACCCTGCCATTTTTGACAGAGAACAAAATTCTATTGCGCATGTTTTTGCACCCTCTATTTCATATATGCTTTTTGGTAAGTTTTCATCAGTAATAAAGCATTCATAAGCCGCATCAAACAATATAACCGCATTATTTTCATTTGCATAATCAACCCATTGTTTTAGTTGTTCTTTATTATAAACCGCACCTGTCGGGTTGTTAGGCGAACAAATATAAATAATATCTGCCTTAATTGATTTATCAGGCATAGGCAAAAATTCATTATCCTGATTTGCATCAATAAATATTATTTTTCTGCCGTTCATTGTGTTTGTATCAACATAAACAGGATAAACAGGATCAGGAACAAGTACCGTATTATCCTTGTCGAACAAATCAAGAATATTCCCTAAATCGGATTTTGCACCATCTGATATGAAAATTTCATCATTATCCAAATTTACGCCATGACTTTTGTAATATTTCTGAATTTCGGATTTTAAAAATTCATAACCCTGTTCAGGTCCGTAGCCTTTAAAACTTTCTTTTATCCCCATTTCATCAGAAGCCGATTTTAAAGCATCAACAACACATTCGCATAAAGGTAAAGTAACATCCCCTATGCCAAGTCTGATTATTTTCTTATCAGGATTGTTTTGCGCAAACTCATTTACTTTTTTTGCTATCGTTGAAAAAAGATAACTCTGTGCTATATTTTGATAATTTTTATTTACTTTCATCTTATTTAAACTCCTTGTTTTTTTCAGTATAACACAAACACTGCGGTTTTCTCTTGTAAAATAAATTTCATGTGCTATAATTCTTACAGGGATAAAATAAAAGTGTAAGAAAGGGTTTTATATGGCAAAAGTTTTGGTTACAATGCCGGACGATTTTTTAAACAAAGTAGACGGGCTTGCAGACAGCGAAAATTGTTCGAGAAGCGAACTGATAAGAGAAGCGTTAAAAAATTATATGCGCAGATTGTCTAAAACTCAGGTTGAAAACGCTTCTAAAAATGCAGCTTTGTTAGATGAAATTTTAAAATAAGTTATAAAAAAATCCGACATTATGTCGGATTTTTTATTAGTATTGATTTGCCTTAACCGTAAAATTAAATTTTACGGTGACTTCATCCCTTGGAAAATTCAAAGGCAAAGGAGGCAGCGGAACAGCTTTTCTTAAAGCCGCAAGTGCCGAATCATCAACCGCTTTATCCCCTGAAGATTTGAAAACTTTTTCGTCTTTGACCTGACCTGTTTTTAAAATAGTAAACTCCAAAATTACTTCCGAATCCTTATTTACAGAAGGCGGAGTCCATTTGTCACTGATTTTTCTGTGCATTTCTTCGGCATAAGGCTGAAATTCCCCGTTACTGCTTGATGCCGAACCTTGATTTTGAGAAGATGAACTTTGTGCCTGCGCAGGCTGATTACCTTTACCGATATTTTTTAATTCATAAGAATGACCGCCAAAAATTATAACTAAAGTTAAAATTGCAAAAGCACTTGCCATAAAGATTATAAAACCTTTGGTCATTGAATCCATTCCGTTTTTTTCGCTCATATATTTCTCCTTATTCAAATAATTTTGCTATTGAAACATTATAATCAGGTTTTATAATGCCTTTTTCGGTTATAATTCCCGTAATCAATTCATGCGGAGTTACATCAAACCCCGGATTTATAATATTAACCCCCTCAGCACAAATTCTTTTGCCGTTTATCATTGTAACTTCATCATGCGAACGTTCTTCTATAACAATTTCATCCCCTGATTTTATTGATGTATCTATTGTTGATAAAGGTGCAGCAACATAGAAAGGTATATTGTGATATTTTGCGGCTATTGCAACGGTATATGTACCGATTTTGTTTGCAGCATCACCATTTGCGGCTATCCTGTCAGCACCGACAACAACCATATCTATCATACCTTTTTTCATAAAATAAGAGCACATACCGTCAGTTATAAGGGTGACGGGTATTCCGTCCATAACAAGTTCAAGAGTTGTAATTCTTGCGCCCTGTTGGCGAGGTCTTGTTTCATCCGCAAAAACCTGAACTGTCGGGTCGTTTGCATAGGCTGAACGAACAACACCAAGAGCTGTTCCGTATCCTACCGTTGCCAAAGCTCCCGCATTACAGTGAGTGAGAATAGTTGCACCTTTGGGAACAACCATTGCACCGTAATCCCCAATTTTTTTATTGATTTCTATATCTTCAAGTTCTAACTTCTTACCGTTTATTTTTAGTTCGTCTATCAGTGACGGGATGTCAGAATCTGCATTTCTGATAATTTCTTTCTGCTTTTCAACCGCCCAGTATAAATTTACGGCAGTCGGTCTTGAAGAAACAAGATAATCTGATTTTTGCAGCAATTCTTTTTTAAATTCTTCAAACGGAATTTTTTTCTTTTCAAGTTCCTGAGCATATAAAACAACTCCGTGCGCACCTGCAATACCGATTGCAGGAGCACCTCTTACTATCATTGTTTTAATGGCGTCAAACATATCCTGACCTGTTTTTATATCAATATACTCATACTTATCAGGAAATTTTGTCTGGTCTACCATTCTTGAATATGTGTCAATCCACTCGATTGTTTTAATTTTTGATTCAAATTTCGCCATCTCTACCCTCTTATAATCACATATTATTCGTATCGTTTTTGTGTTTTTTTTCGTATAAATCTCTTATTAAATTAATAACATAATAAATTACAAAACCTGAAAAAGCATTTGTTACAGCAGTCAAAAAGCTGATAAATATTACCGAAATAATAAGAAGCCATACAGGTGAATTTATTATCATTGCGGTTAAAAAATAATTCGTTGTGAATTTAAAAATCAAATATAAAATCGCACTCATAGCGCAATAAGAAAAGGAATATGAAATATTTACAACAAATCCTATTATACCGCCATGAATTATGCTGTTCTGAACGGTTGAAATATCGTACTTCCCGCCCATAATAAGCAATAACATTACCAAAGGAGATGCCAAAAATAACAGCGCAAACAGTGAAACTCCGCCAATATAAGGCACAACCGCAGGTAGCCCGAAAGCAAAACCTGCTATAAAACTCAAAATAATTAATCTTTGTATGGTATTTTTATCCATAAGCGCATTTTATCATTCTTTTATCAAAAACTCAATTTTTCACATCATATTTAACATATACCAAACTCAAAAACAATATTAGATGTTATAATAAGTTGTATGATTAAAAAAATATTTATTTCATTATTAACTTTAACGGTTATGTTTTTTATGCTCTACGGTTTATTTAAGCCGCAAAAAAACGATGGCACTCATATTGAGTTTGCATCATGGGGTTCTGAATCAGAGGTAAAAATTATTAAAAATTTGTTAGCCGATTTTGAGAAAAAAAATCCCGATATTAAAGTTGATTTTATGCACATACCGCAAAATTATTTTCAGAAGCTGCATCTGCTGTTTGCCTCAAATACTGCTCCTGATGTTATTTTTATAAACAATCAATATCTGCCCTTGTACGCAAATGCTGATGTATTAGAGGATTTGACAAAATATGACAACATTTTTCATTACAAAAAATATTTCGAAAAATCCGTAGAATCTATGACGTGGAAAAATAGAATTTATGCCGTACCGAGAGATATTTCAAATCTTGTTATTTTCTACAATAAAGATTTATTCAAAAAATACAATGTCCCATATCCAAAAGATAACTGGACTATCAAAGATTTTTTGCAAACTGCAAGAAAATTTAAAGAACCTGTTTGGGGAATTTCTTTTGAAGAAGAACCCTTGTTTTATCTGCCTTATATGCTTATTTTCGGAGGATGGACAAAGTATGATAGTGAAAATTATTTTGTAAAAGATGTTCTGAATACAGAAAATAATAAACAGGGATTGAATTTTTATTCCGATCTGCGAAATAAATATCACGCTGCACCAACCAAAGCACAAACAGGCAGTGCAACAATGGGACAGTTGTTTTTGCAGGAAAAAATTGCAATGCACCTGTCAGGTCGTTGGCTTGTTCCAAAATATCGTGAGGATGCAAATTTTGACTGGGATGTTGTTGAATTTCCTCGTCTGAATAACAATTCAGAAAACAAGGTTTTTGCAGACAGTTCAGGCTGGGCAATTTCAAAGAGTTCGGCACACAAAAAAGAAGCTATTAAACTAATCGAATTTTTAGCTTCCGAAAAAAGCTCCGAACAATTTACAAAAAGCGGACTGATTGTTCCCGCAAGAATTGAAACCGCAAATTCATCCGTTTTTTTGGATAATGACAACCCCCACAGCGCCAAAGCATTTTTAAAAGCTGCACAAACTTCAGTACCGACCCCTGCCAATGTCAATTACAGAGAAATTCTTGATTCCCTGAAAATTAAAACCGAGTACATTTTTAATAAATAAATTATCTTATTTGAACAGGCATAATCAGACAAATAAAATCATCTTCACTATTCGGTTTCAAAACAGTTGCAGACAAAGGAGCATTTAAGCCGATTATTACTTCATCACTTTCGATAGTTCTTAAAGCATCCAAAACAAATCTGTAATTGAATGCTATTAAAAGTTCTTCATCCGTATATTGAATATCAATGGTATCTTCAGATTTTCCCGCTTCATCACTATCGGCACTCAAAGTAAGTTCATTATCCGCAAAGTGCATTTTTACAATACTTGTTTTGTCATTAACCATGACAGAAACTCTTTCTAATGCCGCAATCAACTGTGAAACATTTACTATTGCTTTTTTAGGGCTTTCTGAAGGTATAAGCTGATTATAGCGTGGGAATTGTCCTTCCAAAAGTCTTGAAATCGTAGTAATTTTTTCAGATTTAAAGATAATAGTAGATTTATCCTTGCAGATTTTTATTGAATCTTCATCAATAAACGTACTCATCTTAAGAAATTCGTTAAGAGTTCTTGACGGAATAATTAACTGAGTTTGCTCTGTTACACTACTGTTAAGTTTTTCTCTGACTCTTGCAAGTCTGTTTCCGTCAGTTGAAGCAATTTCGAGCATGCCACCATTAAAATCACACACAATACCCGATAAAAGATTACTTACTTCATAACTTGCAGCCGCAAAACCTGCTTGTTTGATACCTTTAAGGAACGGATTTAATTCAACATCAAAACATTTTGAATCATCAATTTCATAATTAAATATATCATTAGGAAATTCATTTGCACTTATTCCGTTAATATTAAACTTAGATTTCTGGCATGTGATACTTACATCAACAGAACCATCCGCAACTTCAACAGTAACTAAATCATTCCCTAATTTTGAAACAATTTCATTCAGTTTTTTTGCAGGAAGCGTAATTTTACCGCTTTCTTGAACCTGAGCATCAAGTTTTGTAATAACCGTAAGCACCAAATCAGTAGCACTCAGGCGTATTTGATTATTTTCAAGTGTTTCAATCAATATATTATACAAAACAGGCTGTACTGCTTTTTGAGATGTTGCTCTCTCTACAATTCTTATCCCGTTTAATAAATCCTCTTTCCCTATAATAAATTTCATATACCTACTCCTTAAATATTTGAAATAATTATAAAATAAAAATAGATAATTTCCAATAAAATAGAAAAAACATAAAAAATATTAAGTAATGTAAATTTTTTGGAAAAATTTTTATTATTTTTAAATATATTTTGACAAAATGCCGACATACAAATTATTGGAAACTCATGAAAGGAATATTGACATGGGAATGTCGGCATCTCAGGCAAGGTTTTTGAGCCTGACAGCAAGAAAAAATAATGTCGAATTTGAAGGACAGCAGATTAACCAGCAAAGAACCTGTCTGTCAAACGAATCTGCGTCATATTACAGTGAACTTTGTAATATGGCTGTTCCGACACCTCCATCAATTGATGATTATACAAAAGTAACATATACTTTCAGCGATGGTGCTATGACAAACACCATTATGTCAATTCTTCCAGATAAAACAGATAAAACGAAATATAATATAAGTTATGTTGAATCGTGGCAGGATGATTATGCAATTGTTCCAAGTGCATCTTCTATGGTACAGAAGAACGGCACAGGGAGTGCTGCAACATATTCTATCGGCGGAACATTCCTGAGAAATTTAGGAGAAATAGACGGCAGCGAAAAAGAAGTTATAAATGTTGGCGGAGTTGAATACGAAGTAAAAAGAGATCCGGGAACAAATCAGCCTTACTATGATTCAGGCTCTCTCAGTGCTTACGAAAAAGACATGTTAATGTGGTTTGATACTGATAGTGCGGGAAATATTACTAACGCATACTATAAAGGATCTGACGGCAGATTTTATAATGTAGATGATATAACGGAATCATCTCCAATAAGCGGTTTCAATGAAAGTGCCCATTATATATCTACCGAGGATGAATCCGGAACTACATTTATGGTACAGAAAGACCCATCCACAGGAGAATATCAAAAATTAGACAGTGATGGGAATCCGATTACCGCAAGAACAGATATTACGGATGAAAGTCAAATTCAAAAGAAATTCACCGCAGGCGGACCTGTTGAGGATGATGAATATCTAAAAACATTAACAGAAGACCAACTCAGCAAACTTAAAACAACAGAGGACTATTATCTTGCTATGCTCCGTGAAAAGTTCGGAGATGACAGCGAAAACTTCAGAGTAAGATATGTTAAAAACACTACCACAGGAAGCTGGGAACCTCAGTTCTTTTCAAACAGCGAAGTTGAAAATGCTTCAAAATATAATAACAAAAACCTTGCAAGTGTTCCTTGCTATTCATTAGGCTCTATAACCCAATCAAGAGAGGTACTAGGTCAATCAGGACGTATTGAAAAGGATTCTTCAGGGCGTTATGTTGCAATAACTTTAGAACTAAAAGACGGAAATAACAATACTATTGAAAGAACATATAGTCTTACAACAACGACTACAACTGATGAAGGTGCATATAATGATGCAATGAATCAGTACACATACAAACAACACGAATATGAACACAGAATACAAGAAATCAACTCTAAACTTGAAATTATCCAACAGCAGGATAAACAGTTAGAATTGAAACTGAAACAACTCGATACCGAAGAAAATGCGATATCAACAGAATTGGATGCTGTTAAAAAAGTCATCTCCAAAAACGTTGATTCTTCATTCAAAACATTTGGCTAATGGATGTATAGAGATATATAGAGGTATGGCAATTTAAAAGACTATTCCTCCAGTCATCCAATCATCAAGCCCTCAATTTTAATGTATATTCAGTTTTAAATCTTTCGATATAATTTTGTTTTTAAGATTTTTCATGCCTGCACCGTAAAAATACTTTAACTGTTCAGGGAAATTCTGCCCGACATCCAAAAGATACATATCGTGGATTATAAAATTCAAAAGCAGAAACGCAACATCAATATTCTTTGACCATGAAACATTATATTCAATTTTGCCAAAAAGCGATTCTTCCCCGTCAGACAAAAGATAAATCAGCCTGCTCCCTGCGGTATGTTCAATCTCTTTAGAGCCCTGATGATGGTATAAAAGCCCGAAATTTGTCCTCAAATTCCCCAAACCGACAATTTTTACATCAACCTCTCTGTCATAAGCATCTCGAAGCTCTTTTTCCACATGCTTAAAATCTTCATCCCAGATTTCGATATATATAGAATGTTTTGAATTTTTGATAATTTCTTTTATTTTATCAAGTATGATCTCATAACCCGAAATATTATGTAACGGCTCGTTATAATCTTCTTTTATTTCGGGAAGTTTTGACTCAAGATAATCAATAGAAGATGTCATTCTTCTTTTAAATCTTTGAGTAAGTTCTTTTGGGGAAACCGGAGTGTATTTTTGCGGTTTTGCATTATCTGCCGTGACAATTTTTTCTCCCGCAAGTGATTTTAGAGCATCATAAGCTCTTGACTGCGGAATATCGGCAAGTTGAGATACTTCATAACCTGTTGCGGGATATTTTTTTAATAATGCAAGATAAACCTTTGCCTCATAAGAATTAAATCCGAAATATTTTAACTTTTCGATAATTTTATCCATAGCTAAATATTATCAAAATTTTTAGTGAGTTTCAACAGACGAATATAATTTACCTTGATAAGAATCTCTTTTCAAAAATTCTCTGTCAATTTTATTCAGACAATCTAACTTTGCACCAAGCCAACGGGGCGCAATTAAAGTTTTACGGTAGCCGTTACCTGCAAGTCGGTGAATTGTTGTCTGAGGCGGTAAAATTTCCAAAAAATCACAAACCAATGATGCATATTCATCCTCACTCATAAAGTCAATCTCTTTATTTTCATACATTTTGGCAAGTTTTGTATTTCGCAGGGCGCATAACATGTGAATTTTTATGCCGTCAATTTTTAAATCGGAAAGTCTTTGGGCTGTCTGCAACATCTCATCACGACTTTCCCACAGCCCAAAAATCACATGAACGCATACATTTAATCCTTTTTCTTTAGTTTTTTCATAAGCCCTGACAAAACATTCGTAATCGTGACCACGGTTTATTCTTAGCAATGTTTTATCATGTGAAGATTGCAAGCCGTACTCAAGCCAAGTGTAATAATCCTTTGAAATATCAGAAATTAAATTCAGTTTATCATCATCAACACAATCAGGTCGTGTTCCGATAGAAATACCGACAACATCAGGATGATTTAAGGATGCTTTGTATATTTTTTCAAGCTCATGTACGGGTCTGTAAGTATTTGTATATGCCTGAAAATAGGACATAAACTTTTGCGCCTTAAATCTTTGCGACAAAGTTTTAACCCCTTCATTTACCTGATTTTCTATTGATAAAAGATTAGAATGCGCATGCGAAAAACTTCCCGAGTCATCACAAAAAATACAACCGCCCGCGGATATTGTACCGTCACGATTCGGACAGGAAAATCCGGCATCTATGGTTATTTTGTAAACCTTTGCACCGAAACGGTTTTTTAAATATGCACTAAACTGGTTGTATCTTTTGTCTGTATTGTTAAACATATAAAAAGCTGAAAAACTTTATTTGTTTTCTTCATCATAAATCGGATAAACGTAATGTTCACCACATTCAGGACAAACAACTTCCTGTTGTTTACCGTCTTCAACCTGAGCAACTTCAAATAAGCATTTGCATCCTGATTGTACGCATCTTATAGCCAATGTAGGTCTGATTAATCTTGCCATTTTATCTTCTCCTTATATATTACCTAACTATTTTAACACTTTTTTATACTTCATGCAATTATTAGCAAAAAGAGAGCAAAACATTTGATTAAAATTCCTGCTTATACATTTCATCATCCCAATATTCAAGCTCAAGTCTACCGACAACAACACTGTCCCCGTTTTGAATACCTATGCGTTTTAGTTCGTCAATAATTCCCATGGCACGCATTGTATTTTGCAGCCTTATGACCTGTTCAGTATTTCTGGTGTTAATAACCTGAGAAATACGGATTATTTTTCCGCCATCCACAACGTAAGTATTTTTGTCCGCTTTATAAACTTCCCAATAACTGTCGTCATTATTTGTCGCTTCCAAATCTTCTTCTATAACATAATCAAATACAGGTTTCGGAATGGTATTGACTCTGTGTTCAAGTTCATTTTTTAATTCCTCCACCCCTTTGCCTGTTGCAGCAGAAATACAAAATACCTGCTCTATACCAATATTTTTAAATTCCTCTACCAATTGGGAAATTCTATCATCATCAAGTATATCAATTTTGTTAATTGCAACAATTCTGAATAATTCTGCAAGACTTTGAGAATATTTTGCGAGTTCATTACTGATAATTTTGTAATCAGACAGCGGATTTTGCGCACTTCCATCTACAATATGAAGCAGAAAACGGCATCTTTCGACATGTCTTAAAAAATCATGACCTAAACCCACACCATCGGATGCCCCCTCAATAAGCCCCGGAATATCTGCAATCACATAACCGTCATTATCGTGTTTTTTTACAACCCCCAGATTTGGAATAATAGTCGTAAAAGGATAATCGGCAATTTTAGGTTTTGCGGAAGATACTTTGCTTATAAAGGTTGATTTTCCCGCATTAGGCATACCTAAAAGCCCTACATCAGCAATAAGCTTTAATTCAAGCTGCAAGTTTCGCTCAATCCCCGGTTCTCCCGGTTCGCAATACTGAGGCGCTCTGTTTTGAGGGGTGCAAAAATGAGTATTCCCTCTGCCACCACGTCCGCCCTTTGCAACAAGAACAGACTGTTCGTGAGTTGTTAAATCGGCAATTATATTTCCTGATTTTAAATCTTTTACAACAGTACCTACGGGAACTTTTATATACAAATCTTTTGCACTTTTCCCGTGCATACTCTTTTTAAATCCGTTTTCTCCGTTTTCAGCCTTGAAAACAGTTTTGTATGTAAAATCCATCAGAGTAGACATATTTACATCTGCAATAAGATATACACTGCCGCCGTTTCCTCCGTCACCACCGGCAGGGCCGCCTTTATCAACAAATTTTTCACGACGCCAAGCAACAATACCGTTGCCGCCTTTGCCCGAGTTTATTCTGATTTTCACACAATCCATAAATTTCATAGTGTAAATATATTACTATGAACATGATTTTTTTTAAATCTGAATCATGAAAGAAATACATGCCATTTTT
>FLNX01004374.1_pt1 | contig 63528 bp, 46 predicted proteins | sample 1140341 | NCBI WGS metagenome assembly FLNX01 (sample SAMEA3878208, study PRJEB12797) | bioreactor metagenome | biome: Moose rumen | place: Sweden | collected 2011-10
TCGACAGACTCATACTCACGGAGGTCGATGCCATAGAGGCGGCGTGGGTCGAGCCCCTCCCACCATTTGCCTTTTCCGTCGGCAAGGGTCAGGTGTCCGTCATAGGGGATACCAGCCTTTGCTCCTTTCTTGTCAGCACCGAAGGCTGTCTGCCACCACCACCAGGTGTACTCATGATGGAAGGTGACCCCATAGTGCATGCCGTGCTTATGACAAGCGTCCGCCCATTCCCTTAGCAGGTCACGCTTAGGACCCACGTTCACCGAGTTCCACGGCTGATAGTGCGAGTTCCACATATCGTAGTTGTCGTGGTGCACACCCTGTATCATCAGGAAACGGGCACCTGCCTTCTGATAGAGTGCCGTCAGTGCCCCGGGGTCGAGTTGGGTGGGGTTCCAGGTATGGAGTACGTCCTTATAACCCACCTCCGAGGGATGTCCATAGTTACGGCGGTGGTTCTTATAGGCGTTATGTCCCTCCTTGTAGAGGTTACGGGCATACCAGTCGCCACTCTCTCCGGCCGCCTGAGGACCGAAATGCACCCAGAAGCCGACTTTTGCGTCACGCAGCCACTGTGGGGTACCGGGGTAGTTCTGCTCTATCGACTCCCAGTTAGGCTGGAAGGGACCCTCGGCAATAGGGATGTCGAGTTGTACCTCAGGGAATGTCCATGGATTACCCAGTGCCACGCTGTTCACTGCCTTGGCAGGTTGTACCTCCGGCATCGGAGGCAGTACGGGCATCTCCTCATCTTGTGCTGTAACTGGAAGCCACTCTGCTACCATCATGGTGGTAGCCAGTAAAATCATTATTCTCTTCATCTTTTTAATATTTTGGTGCTTTTATTCAAAAAAGATTACCGAATTCTTGGAGGATAGAAATTAAAATTGTATCTTTGCATCGTGGAAGGATAAAACCACTATCTACTGCTTGACTAAAACCGGGAGTTGTTCCGAATAGTGAGTCAAGCAGTTTTTCTATCTCAACAGTTGTCAGTTTGTGGTCATAGTAACGGATACCGTTCTCCATATCGGTGATAACTGACCGCACCGTATAACCGACACCATCTATCCGCAAACCACAGACAAAATAATCGAATTTCACCGCCTTGATTTTTGTGTCATGATTAGGTCGTGAACCGATATACAGCGAGCGTTCAATAATCTGTGGTATAGCGGCAATGCTCTGCAGTTGCTCTTGGTCTTTATAGTCGTGGTTGAGTATTTCCTTAATGGTATTCTTGGTGACATGGATTGAAATGCCTGTATCATGATTGATTCAAGTTTCGCTTCGCATTCTCAACTTTCAGAGGTTTTAAAAAGACGGGGACTGTCGCAGTTCCCGTCTTTCTATCAAATACTAACTAATTACTATCTAACCAAAACCATATGAAAAAACTACACTTACTAAAATCTCAATTCTTTTCTCACTTAGTGATAAACTTTTTCCCATTCTTAATAACTATACCTTTATAATCAGCACCAACACGTTGACCGTTGAGGTTGTAGATAGTATTGTCGTTATCCTTCACTTGTGTCTTCATAGTGGAAATGCCTGTAGCGTCACCGCCTAAGTTGATGGTGAGTTCATGAGCATCGACACCGCCTGCAACGGTGATGTAGGCACGACGAGCGTTGATAGTTACATCATCGGTGATAGTCTTGGAGAAAGCCCCATTCGTCGCATTAAAACCATAGACTCCACTGGGAACAGTTTCCTTTTTAGAAACGCCCTGGAAAGTATAGACTCCGACAGTATATGAGCCAGCACCGCCAGCAACGGGAGTCTTGGTCAGAGCCACCTCAGCGAAAGGATATTCCTTAGCAGCTATGAATACATAAGGCTTATTAGCCTCAGTCGTTTTTACCTCTGTGAAATTCAGAGTCGTACCATCTGCACTTGTCAACTCATAGAACTTGCCTGCTGCTGCAGCCTCTGCCTCTGTCAGTGCATAGGGCAGGCAGACAGTATACTTCTGGTCTTCTGTAAACTGACGGGTCTTGAGGATGAAGTCACTCTCCTTGATATCAATAGAGCCGCTATTGCTGTAACCACCAAGTTGGATCTTAGTAACGGTTGACATGTCTACTCCCTCTGCGGCGAGGACGATATTCTTGGTATTATTATTATAATAAGGTGCGCCAGTGAAGTTCGTGTATGAATCGACAACATATCCCATGCGCCAAGGCCCATCAACCAGATTCTTTGAGGTCACCTCCAAAGTCTCGAAGTTTGCGAGTTCACCATTGGTAAAGTTGTATACATCCATCAGGTTGTTTCCACTTGCCGTCCAAGTGTAAGTGGGGTAAGCGTAAGAGGCATTGCTTGCCGGTGTGCCTAAAGTGGCATCTGTCAGCACACGCTCACGAGTGAGAAGCATATTACTCTCCACAATCGTTACCTCATCATCTGAAGTTAAACCACCGAAGCTGATCTTTGTCACACCAGAGGGAAGGGTGGACGGATCAACGAAAAGGAACTTCACACCAGCAGAATAATATGCCTGTAACTGGGTCCAAGTGTCACCAACGTAATAACCAACACGTGCATTACCCTTCACCAGATTAAAGGACACTACCAGTTGGTCGTAATTGGAAATTTCGCCATCAGACAACTCAAAGCAGGTCATCAGATTACTTGTGCTTCCTGTAGAGGTATAAGTTGGAGCAGTATAATGACCGTTGGATGATGGTGTCTGGAACTCTGCATAGCGTGCAAACTTTTTGTTCTCCAGATATACATTTTCAGCCTTGATGGTACATGTGCCACTGGCAGAGTTTCCACCGAAGCGGATGGAGGTGACATCGGCAAGTGTCTTTCCTTCAGGAAGTTTTGATGCGATATCAGCAGTTGTGATAGTCTTAGTACCTGCGAAATAGAACTGTCCCACCGTTACATTGTCTGAGCTTCCTGTGCCATAGGCGACATTGACACGTACTGTGTTGGTATAGTCACTGAAAGTAACCACCAACTGATCATAACCTGCCAATTCACCGTTGCCGAATGTGAAGCATTCCATCAGGTTGCTGTAGCTTTGCGTCCATGAATAAACAGAGGTTGATGTAACATAACTGGCTTGACTATCAGGTGTCCCGAATACAGCGAATAACTTTGCTGCGTTTGCCGTACCCACGGCAATCATCATTGCAAAAAGGAATAATATCTTTTTCATTGTCTTTTCTGTTTTTTAAAGTTACATATTAAATAATGTTGTGATGTCTGAACCCAGCAACTCTTCTAACTCATGAGAACCGAGTTCACCGCTGTCCATCTCCGTGGCTTCGCTAATCTTCTCACTGATCGATCCTGCCAGCAACTGCTGCTGAGCGTTGATCTTCACCACCTCCATGTCTGGAGTCATATACGTCTTTTTCATTGTTGTTATGTTTTATGTGTTCTATTTCTTAATAGGTCTCATACTCATCACTCGCAGTACCCAAAATATTGCTACCCTTCGCGCTACTATCTAGTAGTTGCTGATGCATCTTCATCTCAACAACGGTCTCTTCGGGTTTAATATATTTCTTTTTCATAATTGTTTCTTTTTAAAAGGTTATGAACTATAATTATTTCACCACGAACTTCTTACCGTTCTGGATAACGACTCCTTTGTAGTCGCTGCCTACACGCTGACCGTTGAGATTGTAAACAGGAGCATTGCCTATCTCCTGAGTCTTCATCTCGTTGATATCTGTAGTATTGCCATTAAAGTCTATACCAAGGAACTCACGGGCAGAACCACTGTAAGTAAATGTGGCATAAGCACGGAAAGAGGTAATCTTAATTTTATTGTCATCAGTTACCTTGTAGAAGCCAAGACCTGAAGCACCATTCTGCAGCACGTAGCTGTTGGCGGGAACATAGGAAACAGCCTCATGGTCTCCTGTCTTATTTGACTGTACATAAACTCCGGTAAGGACACCATTAGTATACTTTTCTGTGCCGTAGCTTATTTCTGAACTATTGCTAACATTGAAAGTATATTTTCCTTCTGCAGCATTGATAAGAACAGGCTGGTTGGCAGTAATCTTGCTGACAGACGTAGCAGTCACTTTATTGCCAGAAGTGTAGCTGATGTTATAGGCTGTTACGCCAGAAGGTAAATCCGCATCGAAAGGAAGTACAAGTGTGGTAGCACCTGCGGCAGAAACATTCAAAACATACTTGTCGTATACTTTATAAAGTTCATTACTAGAATCACTCGTCAATGTCCATAAAGAAGTTAAATTATCTCCAGAGCCATTCTTGTTCCATCCAAGAGCCCCATATCGAACAGGATTTGGGAGTGCACCTTCACTATTAACATAAGTAGGGGTATAGACTCCATAAGGTGTTAACTTATAAACTTTCTTCGCAGCATCGGAAGTCAGAGATGGTAAGTTCTCAATATTCGATTTGTTCAGGTTTCCTTGACCAATAAATACAGACTCGGTATTTTCTGTATTCAAAGTGTAAGCCAATTTACCGCTATTTTTTAGGGCTGTTGTTACTTCCGTCCCTTGAGAATTGTACTTGTTAACATAATAGCAATCTGTCAATGATGGAGATCCTCCTCTACTGAAATTGGCAATATTTTCATCAGAGGTATAGGAAATAGTACCAGCAAACAGGCAATAACTGATATTCATAGTTACGTTAGTCCTGATATACCCGACAAGTCCAGAACCACTTTTATTTACAGTAATAGTACCTGTATAGATACAGTTTTTGATATTCATAGTCCATGAAGTGGAGTTATTACCAACAATACCAACAATACCTCCATAAGTGGCATCGTCCGTAGAAGAACCAGTTCGTGTTAAAGTTACGGAACTCTCGCAATTGGCAATAGTAATATTACCATGAGCTTGTCCAACTATGCCACCCATTTGCTGTCCCGAGGACTCCAGTGTTCCTGCTACTTTCAAATTCTTGATAGTTGCTCCATTGATGTAACGGAACAGACCATGAACATTATCACTTAATCCCGTTTTTGTATATGTGATTTTATACCCCTGACCATCAAAGGTCCCATTGAAAGGATGCGTTGAAGTTCCTGCCATATAAGTGTTGGCAAAGTTTGTTTCTGATTCTATTTCAAGATCGTTTGTTAATTTAACTGTCGTACTAGAATAGTCATCACCATTCGCTACGCTTGCAACAAAACTTTTCCACGATGCTTTATCGCTGATGGTGGTAACAACTTCTGCCATCACACTTCCTGTTCCCAGAACCAGTGCAGTTACTAATAGCGTAAATATTTTCTTCATTTTCGTATATTCTATGTTATTTTTCTTATACTTTATTAAGTGGAGGCTGCATGAGGATTATTATTCCCTATGGTGGGAATTGCGGTTTCTCTGGCAGAAACTGGTAGTTTCCAAGTTGGAAACTGGCAGTTCCCACGTAAGAAACTATCAGTTTCCAGCACGGGAACTCATGGTTCCCAACATGAGGAAGCACTTAAATGCCTACGCACCCCACACAGTCTCCTATATTACTCATCACAGAATGGTTACCTCACCGAACTGAGTTTCCCAAGGAGCCTCGTTGCCGTCGACAGCCTTCGCCATAGAGATGCGGATACTGGTGACGTTCTTCAGGATGTCCTCACCGATCTTTCCCTTGTTGGTCAAGTCGCAAGTAACCTTCTTGTCCTTGTCGATCGTCTTGTTCATGCTGCCATAGAAGGTAGAGGCGGTAACCTGCTGCTGCTTGCCGTCGGCATCCTTATAGCGGATATTGACACTGAGCATACAGGTGCTCTTCTTGATAACCATCGTCAACTTCGTGTGATCAGTGAAGTCACCACTCGTCTCTGGCAGGTCGAACCAACGGTCCCACTTCTCCTTGAAGGTGGCTGTCAGCGTCTCGTCGTCCCAGTCACAGTTGCCACCGTGCTTGGTCACTTGCTCCAGGTCGATGATCTTCCATGGAGTCTGAGCCATTGTTGTCAGTGCGCATGTTGCAAAGAATGCAACGAACATTACTAATCTTTTCATCGTTTTAAAATTTTAAAATTGTTATTGATATTTGTTTCGTTTTCGCTGTTGCAAAGGTAGGGACTTTCTACGAAACTGACCGTTGAATAGGTTTCCTCAACCCATGCTTTTGTTACGTCATCTGTCAGATTTTGTATCATTCACCTATGAATTTGTTGCACGATACCTGAAACATAGAAAAAGTGGGCAAATTTTACCTATAAAAGCAAAATAATTCTCAATTTCTACGGCTAATTCAAACAAAAGCCGTATTTTTGCACAAAGAATTAGTGAATATGTCGATAATTGCTTTTATAAAGGAACATGGAGGCTATATCCGCTCGAAGGATATAGACAACCGAGCGATGTATGACCAGTTGCTAACAGAAGTGGCTAACGGCAACATCGTCCGAATTAGGAACGGCATTTATGCGCTCCCAGAGGAGATGGCAAAGACGATGATAGACGTAGAGAAAATTGTACCTGGTGGCGTAATGTGCATGTATTCCGCATGGGCATATTATGAACTTACCACAAAACTTCCTCCAGACATCTGTATAGCCATAGAGAGGAAACGGAAGGTGATTCTGCCCGACTATCCCCCCGTGGCTCTTTACTATTGGTCTCAGACCTCATTTGAACTAGGTATAGCAGAAAAAGAGATTGAGGGTTATAAAATAAGGATATACAATCTGGAGAAATCCGTATGCGATGCTGTGAAATTCAGAAATAAAATCGGTATCGACATCAGTTCCGAGATACTGAGAAACTATCTTTCAAGGGTGGACAAGAATTTGACCCGTCTGAATGAGTACGCCAAGAAGATGCGTGTCGCAAACATCATGAATGGCTTGATTAATTACATGGTATGACAAAAAAAAGGTTAAAAAAATACGACAAGTCCGTTAAGGCACGGCTGTTGACAATCTCAAAGGAAAGCGGCATCCCTTATATGACCATTCTGGTCAGATACTTTCAGGAGCGGCTGCTCTATCGTGTCTCTCAAAGTGAGTTCAAGGAAAATTTCTACTTGAAAGGTGGTGCGCTGTTGTATGCCTTCAATCAAGAGAAGGCTCGTCCCACAAAAGACATCGACTTCCTTGGCACCCACATCAGTAATGATAGGGACTATATTAAGGCTGTGTTTGCCAAAATTGCGCAAGTGGTCTGTGAAGAGGACGGTGTGACGTACGATGGGAACACTATTGAAGTTATCGACATTGCCAAGGATAAGAAATATCACGGTGCGAGACTAACGATGATGGCACATCTGGATACCGTGTACCAGCAAATATCAATGGACATCGGTTTCGGAGATGTAGTCACACCTGGACCCAAAAATCTTTCATATCCATTATTACTGGAGAATGTTCCCCATGTAAATCTACTTGCGTATTCGCTCGAAACAGTAGTGGCAGAGAAGTTTGAGGCAATGATTTCCTTGTCAGTCAACAACAGCAGAATGAAAGATTTCTATGATCTTTATCGTATTTTGGGTGACGAGAATTGGGATTCCGAGATTCTTAGAGACGCTGTCAGGAACACTTTCAATAACAGGCGAACACTATATGTTGAGAATCATCCCTTGTTTAGTGATGAGTTCTATTCTGATGCCAATCGTATAGCCAGATGGAATGGTTTCTTGAAGGGTATCAAGTCCGAAAAGCAGATTCCGTTTGATGAGACTGGGAAAAGAATCAAAGAATGTCTTTGGGACTATTGGCAGATGCTGAAATTCAGTTGATTTGGTATATCTTCTCCTGTCCCTGATAGGTGCAGCGAACAGTGGCTCTGCCGTTGATAACAGTACCTACCTCCACCTTGACAGCAGGACTGCTTGCCGTCGCCTCCACAACGCTCCCTGACTGTAGGGTGGCACGCACCTGATAGATGTTTGTCTTGGTGATGCCGTTCTCGTTGGTGGCGAAGACGGGTTGTTTGGGCAATACCAGTTTCTTACCATCCACCGTTATCGTCACGGTGGGTACTACAGGCTGCTCGCACGATGTACCTTTCTTCGAGAACCCGATGCCATACAGGTTGTAAAGTGCCTTTCCTTCCTGTCCCTCGGCAACAAGATAGAGGGCATGCTTGCCTTGAAGTCCCTCCACCTGTGGTATTGCCACCTGATAGGCGGTCACTTTACGTTCTGAATGGGCAGGGATGTCAACGACTGCAATCTCACGCTGATCGACTTTCACATGGATGCGGAAGGCATTCGACGTACGGGGTGACAGGAAGAGATTGAACACGGTGCCGTCACCCTTCTTGGTACCTTGAAAGGCACGGATGCCCTTAGTGTCTTTTGACAGTCCTCCAAAGCCGAAGTACTTGAAACCTACGACACCACCGTTAGGAATGCCCTTCAGTACCATGCCGTTGTTCCAGACATCGAAATTATCCTGTAGCCAGTTCTGGTCGCTCATATAACAGGCGATACCGGCGGAATAGTATTGATAAGGAGGCAAGCCGAACACCTGAAAGCCCTCGCTGGTAACTTCCGCTCCCTTGTATTCATTGCCATCTGCAGCCTTGTAGGTCGTCTCACCCGTAATCGTCACCTTGCCACCATCGGCTACAGGCTTCTCATCCCATGCCACACGGACAGGAGCCACCAGACCCTGACGGGCATAGCCGAAGTTGCGAGGCGAGCGATGGTAGAACACATACCACTGCCCATTGATCTCCACCAGAGAGCCATGGGTGTTATGCCCTGTGTTCGTTATGATGAGATGAGAACCGTCGTCGCTGGTCACCACACCACGGGAGTCCACCAGTATGCCACCTTGCGTCCATGGCCCCAGTGGGGTGTCAGCATAGGCATAGCGCAGGGTGGAGTTGCTGTCGTCCAGTCCATACTCACTGCCACTATAGCCGGAATAGATGAAGACGTATTTATTACCTACCTGACGGAGACTGGATGCCTCGAAGAACTTAAAATCGTCTGGTACAAAAGGATGTACTTGGTTAGTACCTGGTCGCACTCCATACATATTGTCGGGGTCGAGTTGGAGACCAGTTGACCCCTTGAACCCGTAATAGGCATAGGCACGGTAGCCACGCTGGTAATCAGGGTCGTTGCGGTCGGTAACCGTCTCAATGAAGGCGGCAGGGTCGAAGTTGATAGGTGATCCCTCAACACACTGACGACCGTCCGTTTGCAGGTTGACAGGGGTGAAAGGTCCTGTAGGACGTTCACCACGGCATACCATACCCACACGTCCGTCACCTCGGGAGTGCGGATAGAGCCAGTAGGTCTTCTTCCCTGTATTCTTGTCTTTGACCTCCACCAAGTCAGGAGCGTACATCGTGTCCCACTGTCCGTCCACCTGATAGGTGAAGACGGCGCCCTCATCACGCCACTGGCAGAGATCCTCGACAGGAGCCGACCACATGTGTACGTCGATACCACAGTATTTACTGTTATGCATATCGTGCGAACCGATGATATAGACACGGTATTTTCCTGAATGATCAGGATCCTCGAAGACACGAGGCTCCCCATCAGGCAGATGTTCCCACAGGGGCAGATATGGATTCTGCGCCATCAGCCAAACTGGCAACAGCGTCCAAAGGAATATCCAGATTATTCTTTTCATCGTCTTACTTCTTACCTCTTACTTCTTACCTCTTCAACGTCTCGTCAGGTCCTAAATAACACTTATGCAAGCCACCGAGATTAATGAGAATCTTCTGGAGCACCAGTCCGTTGTCGAGCGGACGGATGCGGAGGGTGTGTTTGCCAGCCTTCAGAGCATGGATGGTCTGGCAGTTGATGGCATGCTCACGCTGCCACTGGTTACCCGACTCTCCTTTATACTCACCATTGATATTGATGACCTGTTCCTCGCCGCCGTCAAAGCAGACCGCATAGCGTAACCCCGTGCCGTTGAAGTTGAGGGTAGGGGCGAAGCGTAGTAATACACGAGCCGTTGCGTCAGCGGGAATCTCCATGTCATACTCCACAGCCATGCCGTCAACCGATGCCGTAACAGGATGCGTGGTGATGGCAGAGAGGGTGCGTCCCAATTCGGGAATGACCGTCCACTTAGCCTGTTTGCCATCCGTCTTGCGGGTGAAATGCTCAGGCTCGATGCTGACATAACCGTCCTTGGCAACGAATGTCGGTGTGCCTTTCGGAGTGTTATAAGTGATATAGGCAGGTGTCGGTAGGGTGATGGCGGCAGGTGCCGTACCCTCTACTCGTTTCACCTCTGGCATAATCTTCTTGTCAGGTGACTTCCATGACTTATAACCGATATACTGCTCGTCCATCATGTGGTTCCACTTGCCACCGTTCATCTTATGATACTGGTCGGCAAGGGCGGCATCTTTCTTGAAACAGTCCTCTACCCGTTTCGCCCATCCATTTGCCATAGGGTCGTTTTGCTTGGCAAGACGCTGGTTCATCGCTTGCGCATAATACATATCGTAAAGGTTTGCCATCGCCTTGATGGGATAACCTAAGAGTTGGAACCATGCGTCCTGCATCTGCTGGGGGAGTTTGTTACCCAGCGCATCAGCATCGAGGGCGAGTTGGTCGTACTCTCCTGTCACACGAGCCCATTCATTGTAGTTGTGAACGGAATAGGTTCGCATATTCAGTAATTCTGGTGTCACACGGCGGTTGAACTTAGCATAGGTGCGTAACAGGCGTGCCGCCTCCTCGGCATACTGCTCACCGAAGATACTACGACAGAACTCCACGCTGTGTCGCGACAGGTTCCGGGCATTGAACTGGTCGGGATTCCATGCCATATCGAGGAAGAACTGGATGGGGTACTCCATCGGCTTCAGGTCGCCCACATTCAGGATCCACATCTTATCGACACCATAGCGGTAGGCAAGGTTCATCTGTTCCCAGACACGGGGGATAGGACTGACGTTGATCCACTTGGAGTTACGGGGACCGCCCACGTAGTCCACATGGTAGTACATGCCGAAACCGCCTTTACGCTTTGGAGCGTCCAGCGCAGGTACGCGACGGATATTACCCCAGTTGTCATCACATAACAGCAGGGTGATATCATCGGGAACCTTCATGCCTTGCTCGTAGAAGTCCTGTACCTCTTTATATAAAGCCCATACCTGTGGGATGTCGGAGGCTTTCTTGCCTGTGACTTTCTCCAACAGCCCACGCTGTTCTTTCACAATCTGCTCCATCAGTTCGACAGAAGCCTTGTCTTCCATCGCCTCGTCACCATCACCACGCATGCCGACAGTGTACATGGTCTCCCAGTTCTTGGATCGCTCCACACCACCACGCCAGAAGTCTATCATCTCGTCATGATTGTTGACAAAACTCCATTTACCATGTCCCTTACGGCGCTTCCAGTCCTGCTGGGCGAGTGCCATCGGCTCATGATGGGAAGTACCCATGATAATACCCATCTTATCGGCGAGGACACCGCTCTCCGGGTCATCATCGTAGAAGGCACTGCTCCACATAGCGGGCCACATATAGTTAGCCTTCAGTCGCAGCAGAAGTTCGAAGATATGCTCATAACACTTGGAGTTGATACCTCCGAAATGCTCAATAGCCCATAGCGCAAAAGAGGGCCATTCGTCGTTGATGAAGATACCTCGGTAAGCCACCTTCGGCTCTCCATCGGTATAGACACCTTTCTTGATATAGATATCAGAATGGGGTGTCACGGGGACATCGGCAAACCAATACCAGGGCGACACGCCCATCTGGCGTGACAACTCATAGATACCATAGATAGTACCACGCTTGTCACTGCCTGCGATGACCAGTGCCTGAGGAACTCCGTTAACGGGTTTGTCAACAACTTGCAGCAGGTATTTCTCCGTCTTGCCCTGCAGGTCTTTCTTCGAGATCTTCCCTGCGCTCATCAACTGCTGGATAGCCTGGGACTTCGGACTACCGATGATGATGCATGGTACGTTGAGCGTTGAGAGTTGCGTATTGAGAGTTGGGGCAACACCCGTCACCGCCTTGAAGTCTGCCTGCAGACTCTCTATCGCCATGCGTACCCCCTCGTCCTCTTGGGCATCATAGACGATATTCAACACCTGACCACCCTTTGCCACGGCAAGAGCGGCATCCCCTTTCTTAAACGTCACAAACTGGTCGGCAGCCTGAGCAGCAACTGCTGCAAGGAGCATCCATGCGAGAAATAATTTCTTCATATCTATAGTTTTTACGATTTTGTTACTTATTCGGTTTTCCGTTTCTCGCTGGCAAAGATAAAAAGGATGTTTTATTCTCGCAATAGCGTGTAACAAAATCGTAAATGATTGCAACGAAAAGTGAGATGTCAACCGACACCCTAAAGAGTAAATGAAACAAATGATTTAGTCAATGAAACAGAAAAAGAAAGATGTGCTATTTAGCACATCCTTCCTTATATTGGGCATGGTCGAGGGCAATGGTCAGTATTCTTTGCATAAATAATTTACTGCTCTATTCGCTGGATGGCGGCATCACCTGGTTTAAAGAGCAGACCCGTGCACTTCGTGGCAGCAGCCTTGTAAGCCTTTAACTCCACCTTGTCCCACTGTATCTGGTCGGTACGCTGGGCAAGGGGCGCATGGGGTATCAACGAGCCGTCACGCACGAGGATGACACAAGGTATCTCACCAACCTTGATGGTCTGGTAGCCACCGTCATACACTTGACCGCTCTGGTAGTCGATCCACTTGCCACGAGGCAAATAGACGGTACGGCTGTCGCCACTCTCCAACAAGGGAGCCACGAGAATCTGGGAGCCGAACATATACTCATCCTCCACGAGCCAGGCACCCGGGTCGTCGGGGAACTCCACCAACAAGGCACGTACCATCGGCAGTCCTCGCTCTGAGCAGTCCTTCGCCTGGGCATAGACATACGGCATGAGTTTGTATTTCATCTCCGCCGCCTGACGGAAAGCCTTGGTGAACGACTCACTGATCAGCCACGGCTCCGTGGGAGGCGCACCATGGGCACGGGTATGACTTGACAGGAAACCGAAGGGCAGCCAACGGCGGTAGATATCCTCGGGCGAGGCTGTCACGAAACCACCCATGTCATGGCTCCAGAAAGAAAAGCCGCTCAGTCCGAAGGAGAGACCGCCACGCAAGTCACCTAACATACCCGTGTTCGTGGTAGCGGCATCACCACCCCAATGGAGGGCATAACGCTGGGAACCAGCCCAGGCGGAGCGTGCCCAGATGACACCCTCGCCAGGATGGGAACGCTCTACCTGTTCCCACAATGCCTTGTTATAACGCAAAGGATAGAGATTATGCTCATACTTGCCACCACGACCGCTAAAGTAGAAGCCATCATAGGGAGCCGCCTCACCGAAGTCACACTTGATGGTGCTGACACCTAAGCGCATCAGTCCCTCTATCTTCGACTGGTACCAACTGACGGTCTTAGGATTCGAGAAGTCGAGGACGGCATCCTCATAGGGAAGACTGCCTGCCGCATTCCTCACCGCCATGCCACCATCTACAATCTCACGGAAGAAACGGTTCTTGGGCGTGAAATAGGGCAACTGCCAGAGACAGGTATGGAAACCATCCTTACTGAGTTGGTCGAGCATTGCCTTGGGATTCTTGAAGCGGTCCTTGGCAAATTCGTAGTCACACTGCCAATCGACACCAAACCATCCTGTATCGAAATGGATCACGTCGGAGGGTATCTGATACTGACGCAGTTTCTTGGCGATATCCAGTCCTTCGTCCTGAGAGAAATAGGTGATACGACTCATCCAAGTACCAAAGGTCCAGAGGGGCAGCATCGGTGACTTGCCCGTGATATTGGTGTACTCATTGAGGATATCCTTCGGCTCACCGAAGAACACGAAGAAGTCGAGTTGCTCATCAGCCATGAAAAGACGGTCGGCACCGATATACGACGCACCGAAGTCAGCGGTGACAGGGGCTGAAGTATGCATGAAGATACCATAGCCACGGTTGGAGAAGAAGAAGGGAACAGGCTTATACTGTCCGTCGGTCTCCGGTCCCTGCGGGTCGGTCACCATCAACTGTACCTTCTGTCCCACCTTGTTCAGGGCACCAAACGACTCACCACAGCCATAGATACGCTCACCAGGGGCAATCGTCAATACAGGATTGATGCTTCGGGAGTTGTCGGAGCCACGTTTGATGAATGAGAATGGCAGCAATTTGACCTGTGAGGAGTCGTTATCGATGATATGACGGGTCTGCGTCATCACCTTGCCGTACTTGTCCCTCAGCACGATGCGCCAAGGGTATTTCTGTATCTCCACCGTCCCGAACTCCGTCTTGTATGCAACGATGCCATCGTTGCGTACCAAACGCCATGCCGACGTAGTAGGCACCGCACCGGCGAGCATCAGGCTCACGCTATCAGGACGGGGAGCCTCGATGGGTGAGGTCGCCATTCGGACTCGTACACAACGGGGACTGACGAAGTCGATCTTTAGCGACAGGTTAGGGTCGTTATCATACTCCGTATCAGGGAAATCAAGTGTCTGCATCCGCACAGGCCAGTAGCCATTGAGGTTGAAAGCCTGACGAGGCGACAGGCGATAGCGTTTCCAGTTCACCAGTCCCTCCCCTTTCGCCACATCGAAGGAGGCGAGCGAATCAGCAAGGAAATAGGTATTACTCAAGTCATTGAAGTCACCAGACTGGTCTTTTGGCATACACTGCAAGTACTGCACCCCTGCGGAGGTCTGCAACTGTGCCTGCACTGCCATTGAGGCTCCCAACAGGCATACGATACTTAATATCTTTCTCATAGTTTGATAGTATTTGATTTCAGTCCAATCGCTTTGGCGGTAAGTGAGCCATGACCATTGACAACGGCGAAGCAACGTCCGAAGAACGCCTTACGCTTCGTGTCCTTGAAGCGCTCCATAGAGGTCTGACAACCATTATCCACACCGATGATCTCCGCATCAGTCTCGAAGAACAGTTGGTTCTCTGCCCAAGGACAACGGTTGCCGTCCTTATCGACTACCTCAGCCTTCACATAGGTGGTGGTCTTTCCCTGGTAGTCAATCGTGAGTTGGATATGGTCAGGCTGTCCTGCTGTCTTGATGACTTGCTCACGTACTTGCTTGCCACCCTTACGTGCCACTACCTTCACCTCTCCGGGCTCAAAGGTCACACGCCACATCACATGATACTGATGTCTGTCTTTCTTGGCACGGACACCCTGGCTCTTACCATTGACAAAGAGTTCCACCTCGTCAGCGTTGTTATAGTAACACCACATGTCTATCTCCTGACCCTCTAACCAGTTCCAGTAGGGAAACAGATGCAGTACGGGCTTGTCAGTCCACTCACTCTGATACATATAGTACACATCCTTGGGCTGACCGGCAAGGTCGATGATGCCAAAGTAACTGCTACGCGCCGGGAAGGAATAGGGTGTCGGCTCACCGATATAGTCGAAACCAGTCCAGATAAACTGACCACCCACATAGGGAGTATGTTTCACCACGTCCCATGTCTCCTCATGGGTAGAACTCCAAGAGGCATGCATATTATCATAAGCGGAACACATATAGGTGGGATCGGTATAGGGCAGCCACCACTCCTTCGGTGCCACATAGATACTATCCGACGGCATCATATAGAATCCCGTGGTCTGCAAGGCACTGACACTCTCAGTCATGATAAACGGACGACCGGGGAAGTTTTTGGGAACATCCTTGATCCACTGGTGATGGTAGTTGAACCCCACGACATCTATCGCCTTGCCCTTAAACAGATGGTTATCGGGCGACGGCTCATTACAGCCTGCGGTGATAGGACGGGTGGTGTCATAGCGACGGACGATATCAGCAAGATGGTCGGCAAGCAATGTGTTGACACTCGTCTCCCCATCCTTTGCCAAGGTAGAGGCGTCATGTCCTGCGTTCAGAATGAGGTTTGCCTGTTCCAGTGTCAAGGTATCAGCCTCAGCGGACGACCACTGCTCCAGTACCTCATTACCTATCGACCACATCAGGATACACGGATGGTTACGGTCACGGAGCACCAAGTCAGTGAGGTCACGCTCATGCCACTCGTCGAAGAAACGGGCATAGTCGTTCTGGGTCTTGCGGCGACGCCACATATCGAACGACTCATCCATCACAATGAGACCCATCGTGTCGCACATATTCAGCAACTCAGGCGCAGGAGGGTTATGCGACGAGCGGATAGCATTGACACCCATTGCCTTCAGACGAGACAGTTTACGATGCATGGCATCCTCATTGATGACCGCCCCTAAACAGCCAAAGTCATGGTGCTCACAGACACCGTTCAGTTTCATGTTCTTCCCGTTAAGCCAGAAACCCGTCTTCGCATCAAAACGGAAATCACGGAAAGCGGTATTCGTCCATACCTCATCGACGATGCTGCCGCCGTCCATTATTCGCGTACGTACCTTATACATATAGGGGTCTGTCGTCGACCAGAGATGAGGCTTCTTCACTTTCAGTCCAACCTCCTTGCCGTCGGCATCAAAAACGGTATTGCGGACTATGAGGGTTTTCTTCTTACCCATGGGCAGTGGTCCCTTATCCATTTTTGTCTCTACGATGACCTCACCTGTTTTAGCATTAGTCTGCACATAGACACCCCAATGCTCCACACGCACCTGATTGGTCTGGGTCAGCCATACATGCCGGTAGATGCCGCACCCTGAATACCAACGGGAGTTAGGCTGGTCACTGTTATCCACTCTGACAGCAATGACGTTATCACCTTGCTTAAGATATCTCGTAATCTCATACTCAAAGGAACTATAGCCATAGGGACGGAAGCCCACCTCCTGTCCATTGACATAGACGGTGGAGTTCATATAAACACCATCGAACTCGATAAAGTAACGGTTGTCGGGTGTGCTCTCACAGTCTATCGAGAAGTGTTTCCTATACCAGCCGACACCACCAGGCAACGCTCCCCCACTCGCCCCCGATGGATTCGAGGCGAGGAAGTCACCTTCCACTGCCCAGTCATGGGGTAGGTTAAGCGTCCGCCAGTGTACGTCATCATACGCAGAGTTTGACATCTGCACCGAGTCGGCGAGAATAAACTTCCAACCAGAATCGAAACACTCTCTTCCCCGTGCTTGAGAAGAAAGGGCAGTCACTGCAAGGACTGCCCATAATATCAATCTACTATACATATAAAGTTCAGAGTTTTACGCTAACTTCCTTGCCATTATACTGCACCAACTTACCCTCTGGATTGTCGAGGTTGAGAGGCTTTGCCACGTCCTTTGAGATAAGGACGACATTGAAGCGACGGTCTTTCAGCATACCGTTGAACTGTCCCTTACGAGCGCCGAACTTCACTGTCTTAGAAGCGTCATCATAGGTAATATCAATAGTAGCATACTTGCCCTTCTCATAGTTGTAGTTCACACCCTCGTCCTCATAGAGTTGGAAAGAGCCGTTCTGACCAGCATAGACGTAGAGGTTGATGAGTTCTGCAGGTTTCTCGTCACACCACTCCATCTCAGGACCGAAGGGAATGATAGCACCCTCACGGACATAAACAGGGATACACTCATAAGGAGCATCCACCACGAGAGACTGACCACCCTCCACATACTCATTGGTATAGAGGTTATACCAGCCACACTGCTTGGGGAAATAGACACTACGGTTACGAGCCTTGTAATAGCCTACAGGACATGCCATCAGGGCAGGACCGAACATCCACTGGTTACCGATGTTCTCCACCTCCTTGTCACCATTGAAGTCCATGACGAGGGCACGCATCAGGGTATAGTCCTTGAAATGCGCCCAGCCAGCAAGACTATACAGATAAGGCATCAGGCGATAGCGCAGTTTGTCATAGTAGACAAACGACTTATAGCAAGGATGGTCCTCTGGGGCGATATTCCATATCTCACGGGTAGGCCATTGTCCATGAACACGGAAGAGAGGGATGAACGCACCAAACTGGTTCCAGCGGGTCTGCAACTCACGCCACTCCTTCAAGTCCTCATTCTCCACACCAGTCTTATTATAGTTCTGCTGGGCTGCCACATAGCGGCTCTCCACACTGAAGCCGCCTTGGTCCATACCCCAGAAAGGAATACCAGACATCGAATAGTTCAGACCTGCCGTCATCTGGGCACGCATATCCTCCCAACGGGTACCGATATCACCACTCCATGTGGCAGTGGAGAAACGCTGCTCTCCCGCAAAGCCACTACGGGTCAACAGGAAGACGCGAGGCTCGTTGTCCTTACCTTTGTAAACACTACGCTGTCCATTGTATATAGCATCCGCATTCACTGTTGAGTAAGCGTTGAAATACTCTGTAGAAGTACCCAATACCGTAGGTCCGCTGAGTGCCTTACGATACCACATAGGAGTACAGTCACGCACATTCGGCTCAGAGGCATCCATCCACCAGGCATCGACACCAGCGATACCATCGTGGTTATATTTCGAATAGAGGTTCTCATCTATCTGACGCCAGAACATCTTACGGGCACCAGCATCATAGGCATCATAGAAAGAGCCACGGAAACCTAACCAGTCATGGATATCGTCCTTGATCGCCTGATGATACATCCAACCGTTCTTGTCGAGTTCCTTGTAATTGCCTACCGTATCGTAGAACTTCGGCCATACGGAAATCATGAAACGACCGTGCATGGCATGCACACTGTCGAGCATCGCCTGAGGATTAGGATAGCGGGAAGACTCAAAGGTATGGTCACCCCATGAGTCAACTTTCCAGTAGTTCCAGTCCTGTACGATATTATCGATGGGAATATGACGCTTACGGAACTCAGCAAGGTTCTCCTCAATATCCTGAGAACTCTGATAACGCTCACGGCTCTGCCAGAATCCTAACACCCATTTCGGATAGAGAGAAGCCTTACCTGTCAAGGTACGGTAACCACTAATCACCTCGTCAAAGTTCTGACCAGCGATAAAGTAATAGTCCATATCACGAGCCATCTCACTCCAGATACTCAACTGACCACGCTCCTCCTCACTGCGAGGCTCAGAGACACGTAATCCACAATAAGCCTCCCCACCATCGGGCTGCCACTCAATACGCAACTGGTTCTTCACCCCTTTGCGTACCTTAGCGGTAAACTTATAGGTATTAGGATTCCATGCCGTACGCCAACGCTCAGGAACAACTTCCTTTCCATCAATATATACCTTCACATAACCTGAATAATAAAGGATAAACTGATAGTCGGCTGGTTTACCTGTGCATTTTCCGCAGCACTCCGGCTCGATGAATCCCTCATAAACCACATTGGCACCTTGCAGGTTGAAACCCTGTGGCAAGTTCTTAATACCACCATTATCTGTCATAACGGCAATCTCAGAGGTGGCAGGGAAAGCATACTCATAATAGATAGAATCCTCGTCACGCACTAATCTCTTCCCATCCTTATCTATATAGGTACCTGTCAGATGACCTTCCTTACCCTGTCTGTCATAAAGTTTAAAGGCACGATTCAACTGGAGATAGTCATTAGGATTACCAAAACGACAATAACTATAACTGTCCCACAGGATACCATAGTTCTTGTTAGAGAGGACAAAAGGAATTGACACCTTGGTATTATACTGGAACAAGTCCTCGTTCTTACCCTTCATGTTGAACTCCTCAGACTGATGCTGTCCAAGTCCATAGAAAGCCTCGTCAGCGGGAGAGTCGAACTTCATCTGCCACTGGATGCCATGCTTCATCGCCTCTGTCAGCGGAGCACCGCCCTTCAGACCATACTCACGCTCAGGAACGGTAAAGTTCTTGAATCGCTTGCCATCCTTTGCCTCCTTCAGCAACTCCTTGCCGTTGGCATCGAAGAAAGAAACGGCACCTGTATTCTTATCCACACGAGCCTCCACATTTTGCGCCTTCACACTAACCACATCACCATCGGTCACATTAAACTTCGGCTGAGCCTTCTGCTCCACAATCATCAGACTCTGTTTCTGTGGCAGGGCATCCTCTGACGTTGCCTGAACACGGATAATGTTGTCGTTAACCACTTGCAGACGTACCACTTTGGCACCGCCCGCCTTCGCATCCTTGACAGAGATTGTCACGAAATTACCTTTGACGGTATAGTCAGCAGCCATCAGTACTGCCACTGTCATCGACAAGACTCCTGTCACCATTAATCTTAATTTTTTCATGTCTTATAGTTATTTAGTCTTCTATGATTTCTGCCTCTTCAATAACATCACCAGCGGGTAATGACACTACGATAATGGTGCCACCACCTGGATTGTCTTTTATACATACCTCACCCCCATGGGCATCCACAATAGCCTTCACTTTGTGCAAGTCAGAACCATCGCCATTCACTATCGGATCAAAAGCATGCTCCTTAAACTCATCCTTGATACCAATACCGTTATCGGCAATCTGTATCTGTGCCATATTACTCTGTGTACGGGCTACGCCCACACTTATCAGACAGTCGTTAGGGGCAAATATGGCGGCATTACGGAAGGTGATACGGTATATCTCCGCCAACTTCTCATGGTCAAAATCCACATCTATCCCTTGTACGGAAGACAGGAAATTGACCTTCACATTCTTATTCTCCACAGATGGCACGTAATTCTTACAATAGCCACGGGTAAACGCCACGATATCATCGGCAACTTTATGAATGACAAGTTTCTCACTATTATCCATGAATGCCGACTTGTCCTCCACATGCTCATTCACCAACTGCATACGCATCTCGTTCATCCACTGTCTCTTCTCTAACTCACGACGGACGGTCTCTGCCTCCATCAGACGTTCTTGACGCTTCATATACCACTTATGCCAGATCCATGCGGCAATGGCAATGAACAGCATATACAGCAGAATCATCCAGCGAGTACGCCACAATGGCGGACGGATGCTTATATCGATACGGCTTTCCTCCTTACCTATCGTACCGTCATCATTCATCATTCTGACACATAGGTAATAGTGACCTGCACGCAGACTCTGATAGGTAATATTGGGATTGACTTCCTCCGTACGCATCCAATCCTCATTATAGCCTGCCATCTTATAGATGAAACGGGAACGATTATGAATCTCTCCACTGTTACTTGCCAACTGGACCGTGAACTCCTTGTCGTAGCGCAGGTTCAACTCACGACTGACATCAAGTGCCTTCTCCAATACCACATGGCCATCGACCTCCTCACCGACAGCGACATCATGACCAGCGACTCTCAGACCGCTAAACACTGGACGCTCTGTAAGTCTTCCCTTCCCCATCTTATGAGGATTGATGATATCGAGTCCTCCCTGACCGCCAACCAAGATCTTCCTGTCAGGTGTATAACAGATGGAACGTTGGTTATAAGGACCATTCTGTAAACCGTCACGATTATTGAAACTACGAATGACAAAGTTCCACTTACCATCATATCGCTTTTGTAGAACGACATTTGAGACACCATGGTCTGTCACAAGCCACATGGTATGCCGGTCGTCCTCTATGATACCATTCACTGTAGAGCCTAACAATCCTGAACGCATGTCAATGAGATAGACCTCATTGGTCTTCGGATCCCATATGGTAGCACCAGACGAAGAGCCCTGCCAGGACAAGCCACGGCTATCCTGCATGGCATTGATAGAGTTTTCCGAAATACTGATATTATTATGGTTATCCACGATATTACGGTTAATCACTTTCTTTGTCTTCGGATTGATGATGGAATAGAACATGGAGTGTGACACCATCATCCAACCTTTCTGAGTCTTGGTGATAGTGGAGACATAATCACTCGGCATGATGGAGTTATGGGTATTAATGGGTGCGTCTATCCGTCCTGTCCTGGGATCGATACGCTGAACACCACTCCCCAGGGTGCCTATCCAAATATACCCCCACTGGTCCTCATAAATCGTCCAGACATTATTATTCGAAATATCTGTCGGTTTTCCTGTGGCACGATAATTGGTTATTTGTCCGTTCTTGATATGAATAAGACCACCCTCATAGGTGCCAAACCATACAGAGCCGTCACGTGCAGCCAAAGAGCCTACCATCGTGTTCGAGCCGATCCCACTGTTTTCCTTGCTATAGATCACCTGCTCATCCGTGCGGGGGTCAAAACGGATAATACCCTTATCATTTGTGCCCAGCCAATAATACCCTGCCTTGTCAGCACAGATGGTATTGATGTTCCCTAACTCAATGTTACGGAAATTAGAGGAACTCTCCGCAAAACAGTTGACACCATTCATATAGGTGCCTAACCACATACGTCCCAACTGGTCACGGTAGATAAATCGGACGGTATTGTCACTAATGGTGCTCTCATCCCGTTTGTCATTCAGGAACTGGCGGATCTCCCTCGCCTTACGGTCGACAATGAAGACGCCATAATGGTCGGTGGCAAGCCATAACCGACGCTGCCTGTCAATCTGCACATCCCAGATGCTTTGCACCTCAGAGGTGTCATCAATGCCCCATGAATGAAGCAGTTCAGGCATAGAGTGAAACCAACGTCCTTTGCCATTAGTCTTGATATAGGTGCCTTGTGTGGTAATAGCAAACAGATTCCCATAGTTATCTACCCGCAACTTACAGTCCTGGCTATTTACCAAGCCCTTACGGCGCAAGTAGCCACTCTTCCAACTTATCCAGTCTTTCTCACGGTTAAAACAAAAAATCTCACCATTAAAAGAGGATAGCAACACACTCTTGCCGTACTCCGTAAAACCAGACACGCCAAAATCGTTGTTAAACTCCTGTCGCCCATAGCCGAGACGGTATTGCTTGACTTTGCCTGTACGAGGACTATAATGCCAGAACCCCTCATCAAAAGTCTTGATCCAGAAATCCTTCTTTGAATCTATAAACAAACGCTCTATACCACCCTTGATACCATGCTGACGAAGCCACGTCTCCGGATGTCTGTCAAATTTCTCTGTCACAGGGTCAAAAACAGTATAGTTCATACTCTGACGCAACCATAGTTTTCCATCGTATGCCTCAAAAATCTCATCCACATAATTATTACGCATAGTGGTGGTGTCCTTCGCATACGAATAGAAAGTCTTGAAACGGTAACCGTCGTAGCGATTCAACCCGTAGGGAGTACCGAACCACATCATTCCCTTTGAGTCTCGTAAGATACACAGCAACTGAGAATTACTAAGTCCATCACGTGTATCCAGACGACTGAACTTAATATCATCAATAGCAGCCATAGCCGATGTTATTACACCAACCATCAAACACATGAGAATTAGCAACTTCTTCATAACAAAATCCTTTTATTCATCATCCATCAAAATGGCTTCCTCAACCTCCTCTTCTTCCGGATACTCCATATCTTCCCGAGAATCCTCTGACTCACTTCCGTTTGTCAAAGAAGCCTGTTGTTTTCTCTTATAATATTTCCACGCATACCATCCTACAATGGCTATCAGTACCAACCACAACAATATCGCCCACCAGGAGGTATACCACGGTCCTCTGATTGTGATGTCCAACTGACTCTCAATCTCACCCATCGTACCATCGTCTTTCAACATACGGACACAAAGGGTATAATGTCCTGCCGGCAGTCCCATATAGGTAATGTCCGAACTTGAGGCGGTCGTCTTAATCCACTTATCGTTAAACCCTCTCAAACGATAGACAAAACGAGTATGGTTCTTGGCTCCACCATTGTCAGAGCCCATATGAATGGTAAACTGATTCTCACTAGACTTCAACGTGATAGAACGCTCTACGTCCAGTGCCTTTTCCAAAATAACACGACCGTTATATTTCACACCGACTTCCACTTCCTCATTAAAGAGTACCAAGCCGCTAAAGACAGGTTTCTCTTTAGTTCCACTTTCATTCAGTCTGCGAGTATTGATAATATCCAGTCCATCTTGTCCGCCGACCAACAGATAACCTGTACGGGTAAAACAGATTGCACGCTGGTTAAACGGACCAGGCTGCAAACCGTCACGGTCGTTATAACTACGGACGGCAAAGGTCCAGTGACCGTTGTCCTCGTCTTTCTGGGCAATCACATTAGAGATTCCATGATCCGTAACGACCCACATTGTATGGCGGTCGTCTTCTGCCAATGCCACAACATTAGAGCCATAGAAACCAGCCTTCATGTCAAGCAACTGCATTTGTCCTGTCTTACGGTCAAAGACACTTACACCAGAAGGTGATGCCTGCCACATAAGTCCATGACTGTCCATCACAGCCTGGGTTGTCGCAGAGGAGATGGTGAAGGTATTCTCATCATGGGGCTTGGCAAGATTCAGCACCTTCATGGTCTTTGGATTGATGATAGAGCAATACTCTGAGTTACCTGCCAATATCCAACCATTAGAGGCTCGCGATATACTATTCGTCCAAACTGTCTTAATCGAGGAATTCTCCTCTGTAAAAGAGCGCTGACGACCAGTTTTCTTATCTATGCAAACCACTCCGCCACCGAGTACAGCAACCCAGATATTACCCCAATAGTCTTCAGTAATTCCCCAGATATTATTGGTCTTAAAGGCACTCCCCGGCGTTGTCACCGTATAAACTTTCCATTGTCCATCCTTATATCTCAGCAGTCCGCCTTCCCAGGTTCCAAACCATAATGTTCCGTCGCTTGCGGCATAGTTGCCAACAATCACATCACTGGCAGAGCCTATCTCATGCTTCGTAAAACGCTCAACGATCTCCAAAGTCACAGGGTCGACCTTCAGGACACCACCATTGTTCAGTCCTAACCAGTAAAAGCCCTCCTTGTCCTCACAGATTCCATTGATATCACCAAGCCCTATACTATTGAAGTTCGTCATGGCATCAGCACTCATGGCAACACCGTTCTTATAGGTGGATATCCACATACGCCCTAACTGATCCTGATATAAGTGCTTTGCCGTGATATCTGGTAGAGAAGTCTCGTCGCCCTTGACATTCGTAAACTGTCGCCACTCCTTATTCTTAAAATCCAATAGCATGATACCTAAATGGTCAGTAGCCACCCAGAGCGTTCCTTTCTGGTCATAGCGTACTTCCCATACAACGATATCCTCAGGCACGTCTGTAAAGCCTTTTGCACGCATCAGGTCTGTTAGGTTGGTATACCAACGCTTTTCCTGTGGCACGTAAATATAGGTTCCTACCGAGTGGGTAATGACCCAGATAAGCCCATCCTTATCCACATAGACCCAATAATCATTATAGGCGTTAAGGCTTTTCTTGACATGGTCTTCTTTCCACAGCACTTTCCCATGCTCACCATCCACACACATCAACTCTCCCATCATGGAGACAAGTACCATACCCTCCTTGGTCTCCGAGAAGGCTGAGACACCAAAGTCCTTGGAGAAATCCATTGGACCATATCCGAAAGGTATCTGCTTGATATACTTACGATGAGGATCGTAGAAGAAAAAGCCATTATCGTAGGTCTTTATCCAATAGTTCTTCTTGGAATCGATGTGCATGCTTTCCACGCCACCCTTGATACCCTGTCTCGCCAACCAATAAGAGGGGGTACGGTCTACCTTTTCTGTGATAGGGTCATAAACGGAATAGTTCATACCATGGTCCAGCCACAGCCTGCCTTCAAAGTCCTCTTGTATCTCATCTACACGGTTACTACGTAAAGTCATGGTATCACGCTCAAAAGAGTAGAAGGGCTTGACCCGATAGCCATCGTAACGGCACAACCCGAACTGGGTGGCAAGCCACACATTACCACGGGAGTCACGTAAGACACTATTTACTTGGGAGTTTGACAAACCGTCGCGAGTATCAATACGACGGAATTTCACATCAGGGATCACTGCCATTGCTGTAAATGGCAATATAAGTATCAATAATAAACAGAAAGACTTTCTTGTCATTGGTAAACGTCTTTTTCGGTTAGTATCTGCAAAAATACACTTTTTCCGCCATATTACCAAAAAAAACGTATGTTTTTTAAGAAAATATCATTGAGGCCACTTCGCAGAGCGCACTCCTTCCATAATACCTTCCATGCCAAAAGGACAGAACACTTCCAAGCGGCTACGGTCTATGACTGTCAACGTCCCTTTCTCACCATGCCGGTCCGAGGCATTGATATCCCACAGCATCGGAACACAGCCATTGGATACTGCTTTTTGGGTAACATCCTTGAACCACGCCTTCACGGAGGCATCATGCATATCCTGCCGATGACCAACCTCTCGCCAGTTAGCCCCGTATTCACCCAAGATAACAGGATATCCGTTGTCATAGAATTTCTTTTTCATACTTGAGAACTGGCTTTCCGACCAACTCTCCTCACCCCACTCACAAGTTTTGGGGTCATTCTCCACATGTTGTCCTTGCCCCCAGAACCATTTTCCTCCCTCCTCTTGACCGCAGAAATCCCATGGCTCGTAATAGTGCACCTCCACCATCAGGCATCCTTTCCCTATCGGGTCGACAGGCATGGTGAAATTAATGGTCTCACTTGTCGCTGAAGAGATATTGATACCTGGTGTCTGAACTACGAGGACACGTTTCTTGTTTTTGCCACCTGTGGCACGCACTGCATCCACAAATGCCTGGTTGTAGCGAAGTAGAATGGGAGTCAGTTCCTGGTGTTTGTCATGAAACAGGTTATATTGCTGGAAGGGCTCATTAAGCCCTGCAAAGAGCAGGTGTTCGTCATAGCCCTTGAATGCGATGGCGATCTGCGTCCACAGATCTTTCAGACGGGCGGTCTTTGCTTGGATTATCTGCTCATCAACTTTCTCGTATATCTGGTCTGTCTTACTAAATCCTTTTACCTCGATCCAGCCATTATCCCAATGGTCATTCAAGATCACATATAAGCCATCCTTCACACAATAATCTACAATTTCCTTTACACGAGCCAGCCACTGAGGGTCTATTCTCCCTTGCGCATCGGAATGGATATCCCATGAGCACGGAATACGGACGGAGCGGAACCCTTGCCGCTTGACGAAATCAATGATTTCCTTTGTGGTTCTCGTCGTTTGCCATGATGTCTCCGCCGACAACCCCTGTCCTGTAGCCTCCAAGGTATTAGCCAAGTTCCATCCTGGGTACATTTGCGATGCGACGCAGATTGCTTTATTCGAATTATTCTTACATTTCCCCTTGCCCTCCACCGTCAGGAAAGACAAGCACACACATGCAATGGTTAGTAGTAGTCTTGATTTCATAATTGCTTATTTATCTTTGCAGAGGTGTCACGAATCACCAACTGTTGTGGAACAATCTTTTTATGAACGTTAGTATCCCCTTGTATATGCCCCAGCAACATCTGACAGGCTGTAACACCCATTAGATGCGACTGGTCTTCAATGGCGGACATACGAGGAGTCACATATGCCGCATGGGCATCATCCGTAAAACCAATCAGGGCGATATCCTCAGGAATACGCAGTCCTTGTCGCTTAATGGCAGTGAAAGCCGCAAAGGTGATAATATCGTTGAAAGCAAGAATCGCATCAGGAGGGTTGGCACTCTGAAGTAACTTTGTCGTCGCATCCAATGCCACCTGATAGTCAATCTGATTGCAAGCAACAAGATTACGGTCAATCGGGATTCTGTTCTCGCGTAATGCCTCCAAATAACCATGCTTACGGCGCTGCACCATGTCCAAATGGTTGGGACCGCCAATAAAGGCAACACGACGGCTTCCCGTGTCTATTAGATGCTGGGTCGCTATCTGGGAAGCCTCATCGCCATTAGCCGTCACACTGGAGAAACGGTCGGGAAGACAGGTACGTCCAAAGAAGACTAAGGGGATACCCATCTCGGAAATCTCCTCAAAATGGCTGTAGTCCGTCGTCGTCTGAGCCAGGCAAGCAATGATGCCTTCTACATGCAGGCTGATGAAATTATCAATCACATTAGCCTCTGTCTCAAAACTTTCATGGCTGTTGGCACTGATAACACTATATCCCGCCTTTCTCGCCTCGTCCTCAATACCATCCAGCACTGCGGCATAATAATGGGTCACTAAGTTAGGGACTACCACTCCGATGATTTTGGGAGCCTCTTTACGAAGGCTCTGGGCAAAAGGATTAGGGCGATAATTCATTTTCTTAGCCAGTTCCTTGACTTTTTGCTGCATCTCCTCACCAATTTCCGATGAGTTACGCAAGGCACGGCTCACCGTCGCAATACTGACATTCAGTTCATGCGCCAAATCCTTGAGAGAAGTCCTATGTTGCTTCTTTGTATTCATCAAGTGCAAAATTAAACAATATTTTCGAGTTACGCAAACGTTTACGGATTTTTTTTTGCCTTTTTTCTTGCAGGAATATAAAAAAATGCTTATCTTTGCAGTGTGAATTCAGAATGAGTAATGAATAGTTGATAATAAGTTAGTTATGGAGTAGGAGTTGTCGTGAGACAATTCCTACTTATTTTTTTCATCCTTTTTCTCCTCTTAAATGTAGTATTCAGCAGAGTCCACAAGTCCTGCGCGCAAAGCATATTTGGTGGCTTCATGTACATTATTGACACCTAATTTCCTAAAGATGTTCTTACGGTGAGTGTTCACTGTATGGAAACTGGAGAAGCGACGCTCGGCAATCTCTTTTGTCGTCTGTCCCAAGGCGATATCCTTTAAGATTTCCAACTCTGTTGGTGTCAACTTCACATCCTCCTCTATTCGCGTCACCTGTGGCGCCAACAACAGTTCCGCCATGCGCTGGCATATATACCGCTGATGACGCTGACCGAACAGCATGCACTCGCGTATCTCTTGTATGGGCGACTCTTTCAGCAATATACTGAAGCGGGGGGATATGGCTATCACACGACGCACGAAATCACTGGACAGGTCGACACTGAAAAGTATCCACTGTACTCCAGGAAACCGTTGGTGCAATATCTCTAACTCCTCCGCATCGTTAATATCGAAGAGTGTATAATCAAACACGACCACCGCATCGGGGTGTTTCTTCAACTGCTCAACCAGTTCCGCCTTATCCTCCGCACGGTGCATATCTACCTGTCCCATCTCCTGACAGACAAACATCATGCCTGCCCTCGTAATATCTTGGTTGTCTGCTAATGCTACGTACATTTATTATATATTATCTAATTTCGTGATCATTTGTTGGCTTAAATCCTCATGTTGCCGATGCATGTAGTAATACATTGCCGCAAAGACTGTCAGTTCTGTCAAGGGATAGACAAAAGGTACATTCGACAGACACGATATATACACCACAATAGCACGGGCATTATAAGTCAAAAGATTCGTATATTTCATCAAAGGCAATGAGCCTTGCCTAAATTCACTCCTAAGAGACTGGGGAATCTCCGTGTCATGGGGGAATTTTCCGCGAAGTTGACGATAAAAATGCTGGAATGCGGGAGTTCTCTCCTCCTGCGACTTGCAATAGTTCGCATAGCAGTAATAAAACAACCGGGCAAACCAGTCGCTCTTCGGCAGTGACTCATAAATCTTGCGCTGGTCGGCATAAGAGTCCAACTCACTACCTTTTTTGCCCAACAGGAAGAAGAGATGAATCTGCCGATAGTAGTCCGCAAGGGAACATTGTTTCGAATGGTAAACGGCTCCTGCCAGATAGCAAAGAAGGAACATCGCCAAATAGCCCCATGCACCCATCGTTGGACAGAGCATATCTCCTGTCCGTTTGATAATGGCGAGATAGATAAAGAAGAACCATACATTCTCCGAGAAGCCGTCAAGTACCCGTCCTACCAGGGTCTTCTTTCCTGTCAGGCGCGCCATCTGTCCGTCTGTGGAGTCACAGAAATTGGCAAACATCAGCAATATCACCCCGGCAAGGTTATGCCAGAGGTCCGTATAAAAGAACAGGCACCCTGCAAACGCGCCTAAAAAGATAGAAAGGATCGTGATGGCATTGGGATGCACGTTACATTTCATCCAGAACAAGGCAAAGGCAAGACCTATCGGACGGGTGAAATGCACGTCCAACCACTCTTCTGTGTCGTCTGACTTGAAAGAGACATAAAGCAGTTCCTTGAATGTCCTTGTGTCAGTCATGACTTTCACTTAAAAATTGTTCTGCCTTCTCAATGTCTGCGACATGGTCGATATCAAAGACCCGTCCAAAAGGATAAGCCTTCAGTTTCCTGCCATCTGCAAGGAGGGCGCGTTGGAAACTACGCATCCGCTGCTCACAACGTGCGATACAGTTATGGAGGGTGAAGATTGCCGACTCACGCAGTCCGTAGATTCCTGCACTGATATACTGGCAGTCAGTAGCCGTATCCAGAAAACTCCTGATGTTCATCTGTCCGTCCACCTCCACATACAGTGGACTCTCATCATCCACATAGTCTGTCACCCCCATCAGTCCGTCTGACGTACTATTCCTGAAGGCATCAACATATGCCGCAAATTCCTTCTCCCCAAAAACGGTATCGACAGTCGTCAATATGAATGAAGTATCCTGAAGATATTTGCTGATCTCATAGAAACTATGCATTGAACTGGGCGTACTCTTGATGACAAAACGCAATGGAACGGGACGCCCCTTTAATCCGTCACGCTGCAGGCGCACCAAATGTTGTGCCACCTGTGCTGTCTGGTCGTTACAGATAACGACTATCTCTTCGGCATCGTTCGCCATAAAGATACGAATCAACCTGTCTATCAGTCGTTCACCACCTATACGCACTAATGGCTTAGGGCTCTGTATGCCCTCTGCTGCCAATCTGCTCCCCTCTCCTGCTGCTATGACTGCATATTTCATTTCCATTATCCGTTTTATGGGAGGGCAAAATTACGAATAATTGGGTAAATCTCAAAATTTAAATGCCAAAAATCATGCAGGAGCATCTTTTTTGGCATTCATTTATCAGCAAAAGGCACAATGTCTTAAAAACTATTTCAGAATCTGCAGTCCTGCCGTCTTGATATCACCAGAGCCACGGGAGGTCTGGTTGAGTTGCTTGATAGTGCCTGTCAGCGTGATATCACCAGAACCAACCAGACGACAGTTGACGATGCCGCAGTTCTGATTTGCCACTTTGATGTCGCCAGAGCCTTTCAGTTCCAGTTTCGTCTCTTTTGCCTTCTGTTGGCGGATCTCCACATCACCAGAGCCTACCAACGAGACATTAGAATATTGGGTCGTGATATTCTTGATCTCCACATCACCAGAGCCTACCAGTGAGATATTGACACGGTCACAGATGATGTCATAGAATTCTGCATCGCCGGAACCCCTCACGCTGATATCCAGATTATCAGTGTCAACATGCGCTTTACTCTCAAAATCACCAGAGCCTTGCACTTCTACACCAATCAGGTCGGGAGAGGTGACATAGACTGTCACGTCATCATCCTTCATTCCTCTGAAACTAAAGCCACTCTTGATGCTGACCACCAGTGTCTTGTTCTCCACACGGGTCTGCACATTCTTAATGATACCCTGGGGAGCCTTCACACGGACTGACCATGTCTTGCCTTGTGTGTACTTGATATTGGGAGAGCCTTGCAAACGGATACGCTCAAACCCTTTCAAGGGGCGGGTCTCCTCAACTTTATCAAAATGATAGGACGTATAAGCACAGGTGCTTGCCGCTACGGCAAAGACTGCCACCAAAATCAAACATAACTTTTTCATACTCTTTCGTTTTTAAATGTTTCTGTCTGTTAGACGAGCAACAGACTGAGAAAGTTGCAACGGCAAGGAAAATTTCTCAGAAAGTGAAATGGAGAGTCGCACGAACACCGTCTTTATGAGCCGTCGACAGGTCGTTGTAGTTCAGGCGACGCACATACTCCACATGCAGGAACTTGATGATGTTATGGATGCCTACAGACACCTCCCAATAAGGACGCTTGGGATCCATCACATGGGAGCCTTCCGGGAAAGCCATTAGCAAGGGACTATCGGCATTCTGGGCGAGGAACGGATTATTTTTGTCGGAAAGTCCTCCCCACAGCATCTTCACCCCGATATACTCACGCCATTTCAATTTCTTCAGCAACGGAATGCGGTTGAACAACTTACCATTCATATCCCATGCGACAATGGCAGAGACGAAACGGTCGTTGAGGAACTCCATATTGTTGACGAGGCTATAGGTATATTTATGGAGAATATACGAGAGATTAGCCTCTGGCATACACAACATGGGGAAGGGCACCTTCGACCACTGCACACCTCCTTTGACATAGACATCCAGTTTGCCCCAACTGTTCAACCAGACCCGCTGTGTGACACTCAACTCGCTATAGTGGTAGTTATACTCACCACCTAAAAAGCCCTTCATACCGATGGTATGTCCCAAGGTAAAGACGGGAGCATCACGATTCACTTTCCTACGACGCTGCTTAGTATTGATATAGACTGCCCCAGGACAATACTCAATCTCGGCATGCAATTCTGTGGTACGTACTTTGGCAGAGGGGCGTGGGTCTGACTGGTTCCATGCGGAATAATCTGCCATCGGTGTGAAATAAAGGTTACCACATGCCTCGTTTTCTTCTGCCTTCAGACTGACAGTAGTCTTCAGTCCTGCATCCTCTTCCCGAACAAAAGTCAGTTGTTGGCGGTTATAGAACATCATGGCATCCACCTTGCTCCATTTCAAGGCAGTGAAGACATTATCCTTGTCGGTAGTAAGGAACTTATCCGACGGAGAGCATACGTCATAAGTCGACGAGAAGGTCAGGGTGCGCTGGGGGAACTCCTTAGGCAGGTATTCCTTCTCGTTGAACGAATAGGTCAACTCACCTGTATAGTAATTCTTATGTGACTTCCAGCCTCGTGCCACATAACCTTTCAAGAACCAGTGCTTGTTGAGATTAGCGGTGGTTTGCGCACTCAGTCGGGTACGGACACCATCGATATAGTTGGTAGAGATAATGGTATTGATAGGTCCGATATCCACCTTCGAGGGATTACCCGTCTCCACGAAATTCTCTATCAATGCCTTCAAACCCAACATCACATATTTAAATCCCTTCATCTTCTCGAAGCCTTTGACAAAGTCTTTCATCGATGCCTCGCTTTTCGTCAGGTCCACCTGCCGGTACTGTGCCCAGAAGAGGTCGCTATGCGACATAGCGTCAGCATCCCTCACATCCCGTTTGCCTCGGAACAACTGACTGGGCAACTCGTCAAAGGCATAGTCGGTCAAACGAGTATTCCTCACTACGATGGCTTTCTGCAAGAAACTCAACACCTCTATCTCCACTACCATATCATCAATGGTCAGCACCCACTCTCCTGTGGGTAACTGTGCGAACTGCTGGACAACACGCATGCTCTCCACGAAATTCACACTACTCTGTCTGGGGATGGAGATATCGCAACGCTTTACCTGATAACTGGAGTCCTTCAGAATATAGAGGTCACCCCGGAAGCCGAAGTCCTGCATGTTATTAGGAAGGAAATGCAAATGGATACAACTGTCACGGTCAACTTGCAAGGTATCCTCGATATAAAAGCGGTAGAAGCCAATGGCACCCCTGCCAATGGGAGACGTGAAAGGACGCTGGAGAAGTCGGACCTGATCATCGTAGATATTCACATCCGTAAACACGTCTTTCAGAATTGTATTCATAATATCTCCCGTCTGGAAGAGATCACCGACGCCTGAGGAGTTCTGTCCTATGATGATATTCTTCTCGTCATGGGGATGCCGACGGTAAAGTTTCCTCGTCACTGTCTCATCGACGGAGATAGGCAGGATGAGTTTGTTATTATAAGGACATGGCTCTATCTGGTCTAATATCCATTTCTTCTTGCGGAAGATAGAGTTCTGCAATTTCTCTGGGGTGATATCATTACCTGCAAGTGTCAGTTTCTGATATTTATTATACTGATAATAGTCCTTATTGGAAAGATCGGTGAGTCGCTTGTGCTCGATGACCTTTCGCATCAGTTCCACAGCAGGATTGTTCTTACGACTATAACGCTGGCGTTTCGACCTTATCGTCACGTTCTGTAACATTTTCGTATCGGGTTGCAACTGGATGTCAATCCGCATCGGGGTACGGTCGTCTACCATAAGGGTCTGAGACACATAGCCCACAGCACTGAACGTCAACGCCCACCCCACATTCTTCTGAATAGTATAACGCCCGTCCAAACCTGACGCAACAGCGACATGATGTCCTTTATATGAAACTGTCACAGAAGGGATAGATTCCTTCGTCTCGGCATTCGTCACCACTCCAGTCAACAACACTTGTGCCTGCACTGATAAACTCAATAGCCAGAGCGACAACAGGGCGCATAATTTAGTCAATCTCCTCATCAGCGTCGTAGCCACCCATCTCACGAATGGCATTCTTCAATAAAGTATGTTGTTGGTAAAGGTTATTCACCGCCTCCTCGCCCTGTGTATAGTCATGCATAGGGCTCTTCAAGAAGAAACTCAAGAACTGTTGGATACCGTAACGGCCCGCACGTGCCGCTAAGTCGATCAGCAGACAGAGGTCAAGACAAAGGGGTGCGGCAAGGATCGAGTCACGACAAAGGAAGTTGATCTTTATCTGCATGGGATAATTCATCCATCCGAAGATGTCGATATTGTCCCATCCCTCCTTGTTGTCATTACGTGGAGGATAGTAATTGATACGCACCTTATGATAATAGTCTTGATAAAGGTCGGGCTGGTCGTCTGACCTCAGGATGGTCTCAAGGGTAGAGAGTTTCGACACCTCTTTCGTATGGAAATTGGCAGGTTCGTCCAAGACGAGTCCGTCACGATTACCAAGGATATTGGTGGAGAACCAGCCATTCAAGCCAAGGCTACGCACCCCGATGATGGGGGCAAAGCCTGACTTCACCAAGGTCTGTCCTGTCTTAAAGTCCTTGCCGGCAATCGGCATCTTTGTCCTTTCGGCTAATTCCCACATGGCAGGAATATCCACCGTGGTATTAGGGGCACCCATGATAAAAGGACAACCTTCTGAGAGTGCGGCATAGGCATAGCACATGGACGGAGCGATATGCGTACGGTCATCAGCCTTCATAGCACGCTCCAAGTCTGCCAGGTGGTGGTGGACGGTCTTCTCCACAGGGACATAAATCTCTGTGGAGGCAGCCCACAGCACAACGACGCGGGTACACTGACGGGATGCCTTGAACTCACGAATATCCTGACGTATCTGCTCCATCATGTCCCAACGGTTCACACACTCTTTGACATTATCGCCATCCAACCGCTTGGCATAGTTCTTGTCGAAAGCAGCCTTCATGGGGACAATCTCCTCCAATTCGTTCCTGACAGGCTCAATGTCTTTCTCATTCAGCACCTCGGCATACATAGCCGCCTGATAGGCATTCTGTGGATACACATCCCAACAACCAAAAACGATATCACCCATGTGGGCAATAGGTACAATATCACCAACAGGAAGGTATTGCTTGTCTTTCCCACGACCTACACGTACCTTACCGTATTGTGTAAAAGCGCCTATTGGCTTGGCAAGTCCCCTGCGAGCCATCAACACACCGGTCATAAACGTGGTGGCAACTGCGCCACAACCGACAATCATGATACCTAACTTACCTTCTGCTGGTTGTACATTAGTTTGCTTCATATATCTTATTCAATTCTTTTATATTATCTATTATTCCATCCGGTACCGTCTCGTCAATAGGAACATCTGTCCATTGCTCTCCACGAAACCATATCGTGCTACAACCTGCCGACTTGGCAGGCAGGATGTCTTTCTCTATGCTGTCACCGACAACCGTCACCTCGCCGGGAGATAAGCCCAAAGCCTCCACACCCATGGCGAATATCTTAGGATTAGGTTTCCTGACTCCCACAAGGGCAGACTCTATAACAGCATCAAAAAGATCCGAGAGGCAAAACTCTTTTAATACAACGGAGAGATTGCCGTAGAAATTGCTTACCAAGGCAATCGGATAATGTTTTTTTAGACACAGAAGAGTCTCCCTGCTCTGCTGAGTATGGAATCTCACCTGCTCATAGACACGCTCCAGTACTTTCTCATGATAGGACAGACAATGGAGTTCATCCAGTTCTATCCGTAACTTCTCACTAAGAGTCTGATAGAACGTGAAGTCGTTTTGGATGATTCTTTCACTCCCCAACTTCCGCTCCGCATAGACATAAGCCTCCCTGAAATGTTCTTCTGTCGCAGGAACACCTTCCTGTTCGTAGACATGCCACAACACCTTCCCCCAATGACAGCCTCCTGTGTCCAAAGTACCGCCATAGTCAAAGACAAGTGCCTTCGTCGCCGCTATAACAGATTCTGTCATCTCTTAATACGTTGCTCTATCAATTGAACAATAGCCTGAGCCGCCTCCTCACGACACCTGGAGAAACCAGGCCAGTCGTTGAAGTCAATCAAGACAGCGGTCCCGTCAGGTTGAATAATGGCATCCCCACCATAAATATCCACATCCAAGAGCACTGCCGCATGGGAGGCTGTTCGCCTCAATGCCGACTCATCAAAAGGGATATGACTTGGGGTTCCGTTTCTTAACTCATGGTCGAACTTCGTGAGTCCGTCATCCGCAGGATAATAGTAACGGAAGAAACCCGTTCCATTAACCCCATAGAATTTCACAAGGTCGCCCATCACATGGGCGCGGATATCAACTTCCGTGATTCCTCTCTGCCGCATCTTGTACGCTAAAGCGGCTGCCTCACCCATGTCAGCGGCAAAGACGACATCCTCCCTCACCATCGTATAGCCATCGCCCCGTTTTACCCAATAGCCGTCACTCCCCTCATGCGGTGCCACAGGGACCCCGTTGTCTTCTAATCGTCTCATCTGCTTAGCACGCTGACAACATAAAGATACCCCTTTCGGGGAATTGACGATGATACTACCTGAGTCCTGACACTGGGAGAGATATGAGAGAACCTCCTCACTGCGTCCCATGGAGACATAAACTGGTGAGTCTGGCACACACGCCATATCATCCTCTGAGACAACACATACCTGAAATCCCTTGCCCATCAGTCCACGACCTACCTCTTCCAATATCATCTTGTCATTCTCGACATTGTTGGGAGAAAACTTTTCCGCACGACTGATTAGCACAATGGTATTCCTATACATGGCACCCTCAATTTCATAGGGGAAGATCAACCCAGAAGGTTGAGCCTTTCTCATACACAGACTCTACACCCACCGTTCCACCCAAGGACTTGGCGAGACTGAGACATATACTTAATCCTAATCCTGTACCCGCTATAAAATCATCTACTTTCACAAAACGCTCAAACAGATGATCATTACATTTCTCCTCAGGAATTCCCTTACCAGTATCCTTGACCCATATTCTGATATGAGAGGGATGCTTGTCATAACCTAAGTGAATACTGCCTTTCTCTGTAAACTTCACAGCATTATTCATATATTGGTTCAGGATTTCCTTCAATCGATCCCTGTCCGTATGTATCATATCACGACCTGCTGACTCGTCCAATACGACCTCCAACCCCTTGTCCATACAAACCGACAAATATTTATCAACCAGTTCGCGCATCATAGGCAGTAACTCAAAATCCTCCTTCTCGATACTGCCATCACTATCTGCCTCCAGTTTTGAGATGTTCATCATGTCATCAAACAATCGGAGCAAATGAGCATTATTCTGCTTGATCAACCTAATCAATTCATTGCGCTCTTCCTCACTCTGTGCCATCGGAAGGACATCGCTGAAACCCACAATAGCATTCAGGGGAGTACGAACCTCATGAGTGATATTCGCCAGGAAGGCGGACTTCAGACGATCACTCTCCTCCGCATGGTTTCGCGCCTCAATCAACGCTTGCTCTGTCTCTTTCTGGTCATCAATACGCTTAGAGGTCCCCACAATAATCAAAGGTTTACCATTATAATCCATCTTGTCAACAGTTGCATACCCTTCTTCCCAATAGAAAGGAGAGGAAGGAGATGCCTGTGCCCTATACTGCTGATGATAGTCCTCATACCTGCCTTCCATCAACCCTGTCAACGCCTCTCTTACTCTTTCACGATCGTCGGCATGGATAAGGTCATACATATTATCAACCGATGCACCTTCCTGTGGGACAAAAGAATTGTAGCCCTCACGATAGTCACTCTCATAAGTCACTATCCTGTCTGTAACATCCAATCGCCATGTGGACAATTTCATAGCCTTCAGCACCAACTCATATTCTATGTTATGGCGTTTGATTTTTGCCATCTGCGCTAATTCGCCCTTCAGAGTAAGATATTGCCGGATTTGATAATAAAGCATCACAAGAAACGCAATAACAAGAGGAACCCCTATTATCCATACTAAGACATCAATTCTCAGCAAGGAATTGCTATCTATTTGCAAAAGTATGCTCATACCATTGTCCATCGCATTTCATTTATAGATTTGTTTCGTGGCAAAATTACATAAAAGATTCAGAATAATGAAAAAAAAAGCCATTTATTTTGCTTTTCGCCTACTTTATTCGTATCTTTGCACCATATTTATATAAAGACATCATGACACAAGATTTTGAACTCATCGCCAAGACCTTCATGGGACTTGAGCCCGTTTTGGCGAAAGAACTGACGCAACTGGGCGCAGAGAATGTACAAATAGGACGCCGCATGGTTTCCTTTACGGGTAACAAGGAAATGATGTACCGTGCCAATTTCCAGTTGCATACGGCAATCCGTGTTTTAAAACCTATCAAACACTTCAAAGCATTGTCGGCAGATGACGTATATGAAGGCGTGAAATCTGTCGATTGGACAGAATATCTGGAGTTAGACACAACCTTTTCCGTTGACTCTGTGATCTTCTCAGAGGAGTTTCGTCACTCTAAGTTCGTCGCTTATAAAGTGAAAGACGCCATTGTCGACCAGTTCCGTGAGAAGACTGGCAAGCGTCCGAATATCTCCGTCACTAATCCAGACATTCGTCTGAACATCCATATCGCAGAAGACATGTGTACACTATCGCTGGACTCCAGTGGTGAGTCCCTCCATCGCCGTGGCTATCGCCAAGAGTCTGTGGAGGCTCCCTTGAACGAGGTTCTTGCCGCAGGAATGATTCTGACGACAGGCTGGCATGGCGAGACGGACTTCATCGACCCGATGTGTGGCAGTGGCACACTCTTAATTGAGGCGGCACTCATTGCTCGCAATATGGCGCCGGGGCTGTTCCGTAAGGAGTTCGCTTTTGAGAAATGGAAAGACTTTGATCCTGAATTGTTTGATGCCATCTATAACGATGACTCTCAAGAACGGGAGTTCAACCATCATATCTATGGGTACGATATTGACATGAAGGCAGTCAACACGGCACGTATCAACGTACGGGCGGCAGGACTGACTAACGACATCACGGTGGAGAATCAGGACTTTAAGGATTTTACCCACCCCCAAGAGAAGAGCATCATGGTTACCAATCCGCCCTATGGAGAGCGTATCTCCACACCCGACCTCTTAGGGACCTACAAGATGATTGGTGAGCGACTGAAGCACCAGTTTACGGGAAATGACGCATGGGTACTCAGTTATCGGGAGGAATGCTTCGACCAGATCGGTCTGAAACCTTCCATCAAGATTCCATTGTTCAATGGCAGTTTAGAGTGTGAATTCCGCAAATACCAGATGTTTGACGGAAAGATGCGTGTCTTCCGTGAGGAAGGAGGAGTGGTGAAGACCGAGGAGGAGAAACGACAGATGGCAGAGAAACGCCGTTTTAAACAGAACCGTGAGTTCAAGAAGCGTCTTGAGGAACAGGAAGAGAATGAGGAGGCTGACATCCGTACTTTCCGTTTCCGCTCTCTGGAGAAGAAGGAACCCAAGAAAAACAGAGAGCCCAGAGAATCTAAACCGTATAGGGAGTCTCGATACTCAAGAGACTCCAGACCTTCTAAGGATTCCAAAAAGCCCTTTAAAAAAGGACGTGACTTCGATAAGAAAAGAAGATTCAATCATGATGAAGATTAAGACCCTACTCGCCTTACTTACCCTATTTGCCCTCTCTATGACTGCTCAGGAGAAAAAGTCTTTCACCCTCGAAGACCTAAACTATGGCGGCATGAACGCCCGTAAGTTCCAACCAGCGAACTTATGGCTGACATGGTGGGGCGACCAACTGATGTATTTGGATGCGGAAGAGGGAGGTACATTAGACAAAAAGGGAAATAGAACAGCCTTATTTCATTTGAAAGATATAGGAAAGCAATGGCATTCCGCTTATTCTGCCCAATATCCCTACCCTACACAATCTGTCGTCTTCTTAGAGAATAGTAAACAGCGCATCCTTTATGACTGGGAAAAGAAACAGATTGTTTGGAAGCAGAATCGTGAGGGAGAAGGGAACGCTGACTGGAACAAGGTGTCCAAGGCTGTTGCTTATACCAAGGACGACCAACTCTTCATCCGTGATACTAACGACAAGGAGACCCAGTTGACAACAGACGGCAGCAGGGATATTGTCTATGGACAGGCGGTACACCGTAACGAGTTCGGTATTGAGAAGGGAACCTTCTGGAGCCCTGACGGGCAGCGACTTGCCTTCTATCGCATGGACCAGAGTATGGTATCAGATTATCCTCAAGTAGATATCGACCCGCGAATAGCCTCTCACGAGCCTGACAAATATCCCATGGCGGGTGAGACATCACACGTCGTGACAGTAGGTGTTTATGATTTGCCATCAGGCAAGATAACTTACTTAAAAAGCCCATTAGACGCATCAAGTCCGCTTTACCTCACAAACATCGCCTGGAGTCCAGATGCGAAGACGATTTATATATTTGAACTTAACCGAGAGCAGAACGATTGCAGATTGGTATCCTACGATGCCACCTCTGGTGAGCGAAAAGCGGAACTTTACCGGGAGACCAGTGAGAAATACGTAGAGCCATTACACCCCATCCTGTTCCTGCCTTGGGACAGTAGCAAGTTTATCCTGCAGAGTCAGCGTGACGGCTATAACCACCTCTATTTATATAATAAGGAGGGAAAATTACAGAAGCAACTGACGAGTGGGAATTTTGTCGTACAGGAGGTTTTAGGGTTTAATGAGAAAGAAAAAAGCATCCTTATCACTTCTAATGAGGCGAATCCTATTCAGCATAACACATATGCTGTTAATATCAATAATGGGAAGCGCACCTTACTGGATAATGGGAGAGGCTCCCATCATGCCGACTTATCGGAAAGTGGCACATGGTTCTACGACAAATACTCGGAACCTGACGTGCCCCGTAACATAGACATCGTAGAGGTCAGTACCCAAAAAGCGTCACGCCTACTGACTGCGGAGGACCCATGGAAAGACTATCAGCAACCAGTCTTCGAATGCGGAACCATTAAGGCTGCTGACGGGATTACAGACCTCTATTATCGGATGGTGAAGCCATATGATTTCGATGCCACCAAGAAATATCCCACCGTAGTCTATGTCTATGGTGGTCCCCATGCCCATAATGTAGAGGCGGCATGGCATTGGTATAGTCGCTCTTGGGAGACCTATATGGCACAGAAAGGCTATATTGTCTTTATCCTTGACAACAGAGGCAGCGAGAACCGAGGGCTTGCCTTCGAGCAGGCTACCTTCCGCCAACTTGGGCAGATAGAGATGCAAGACCAGATGAAAGGTGTTGACTACCTGCGCTCCCTACCTTATATAGACATCAATCGCATAGGAGTCCATGGCTGGTCATTCGGGGGTTTTATGACCATCTCCCTTATGACGAACTATCCCGATGTCTTTAAAGTCGGTGTGGCAGGCGGTCCTGTCATCGACTGGAAATGGTATGAGGTCATGTATGGTGAGCGTTATATGGACACCCCGCAGACCAATCCTGAAGGGTACGAGAAGACTTCCCTGATTCCGATGGCAAGACACCTGAAAGGCAAACTCCAAATCATCACAGGCTATAACGACAACACAGTTGTGCCACAGCACTGTCTGTCATTCCTGAAAGCATGTATTGAGGCTGGTACTCAGCCCGACTTCTTTGTCTATCCTGGTGAGCCTCATAATATGAGAGGTCATGCCAGTGTCCATCTTCACGAGAGAATCACCCAGTATTTTGAAGACTACCTGAAATGAAAGAAGAGCAAATCTTAGTCAGCATTACAGGACAAGACCGTCCTGGACTCACGGCAAGCGTGATGAGCATCCTTGCCAAGTTTGACGCACAGATATTAGACATCGGACAGGCGGATATCCACTCTACCCTCTCCTTAGGTATCCTCATCCGCATGGATGAGATGAACTCTGGACTCGCCATGAAGGAACTGCTATTCAAGGCCACTGAACTGGGTGTGAACATCGGGTTCTCGCCCATCAGCGACGATGAGTATGAGGACTGGGTGGGGCATCAGGGCAAGAACCGCTATATCCTCATGGTCATGGGACGACAGTTGGAGGCACGCCAGATAGAGGCGGCGACACGTATCATCGCTGACCAGGGGCTGAATATAGACTCCATCCTGCGCTTGACCGGTCGTAAGAGTATCAAGAACCCCGGCAAGCATGTCCGTGCCTGCATCGAGTTCTCATTGCGTGGAGAACCGCGCGACCGTCAGGAGATGCAGTCAAAACTGATGCGCCTGTCGCAGGAGATGGAGATTGACTTCTCTTTCCAGCGTGACGACATGTTCCGTCGCATGCGCCGTCTTATTTGCTTCGACATGGACTCTACCCTTATCCAGACAGAGTGTATCGACGAACTTGCCGAGCGTAATGGTGTGGGGGCTGAGGTACGTGCCATCACGGAGAGTGCCATGCGCGGGGAGATTGACTTCAAGGAGAGTTTCACCCGTCGTGTCGCCCTACTGAAAGGACTTGACGTAAGTGTCATGCAGGACATCGCTGAGCACCTGCCCATCACTGAGGGGGTCGACCGCCTCATGAATATTCTCAAGACCTGTGGATATAAGATCGCCATCCTCAGTGGTGGATTCACCTACTTTGGAGAGCACTTGCAACGCAAATATGGTATCGACTATGTCTATGCCAACGAACTGGAGATCGGAGAGGACGGGAAACTGACGGGTAACTACGTTGGCGAGATTGTCGACGGGCATCGTAAGGCGGAACTACTGAAACTCATCGCCCAAGTGGAAAAGGTGAATCTCGCTCAGACCATTGCCGTAGGCGATGGTGCCAACGACCTGCCGATGATCTCGGAGGCTGGCTTAGGTATTGCCTTCCATGCCAAACCTCGTGTGGTGGCGAATGCCAAACAGAGCATCAATACCATCGGACTGGATGGTGTCCTCTACTTCCTCGGTTTCAAGGACTCCTACCTCGGAGAACAGGGAAAACTATAGACTATCGTAATATCGCAACATCGTAATATCGCAACATCGTAATATCGCAACATCGCAACATCGTAATATCGTAATATCGCAACATCGTAATATCGTAATATCGTAATATCGCAACATCGTAATATCGTAATATCAAAAAGAAAAATGAAAATACTATTGTTGGGCAGTGGCGGACGTGAGCATGCACTTGCCTGGAAAATCGCTCAGAGTGAGAAGTGTGAGAAATTGTATATTGCCCCAGGCAATGCCGGAACTTCAAACTGCGGTGAGAATGTCTCCATGAAGGCTGACGACTTTGAGGCTATTAAGGCTTTCTGTGTAGAGAAAGACATACAGATGGTAGTTGTAGGTCCTGAAGACCCTTTGGTAAAAGGCATCTATGATAATCTGAAGGCTGACGAGCGTACCAAGCAGATACCTGTCATAGGTCCCTCGAAACAAGGTGCTGTCTTGGAGGGCTCTAAGGACTTTGCCAAGGCATTCATGCAGCGGCATAACATCCCGACGGCACGCTATCAGACCTTTGACGGCGAGCATCTTGAGGAAGGACTCAAATTCTTAGAGACCTTGGAAGCGCCTTATGTCCTCAAGGCTGACGGACTCTGCGCAGGTAAGGGTGTCCTCATCCTCCCTACCCTCGAAGAGGCAAGAAAGGAACTGAAGGAGATGCTGGGCGGTATGTTCGGCAACGCCTCCAGCCGCGTGGTCATCGAGGAGTTTATGAGCGGTATTGAGTGCAGCGTCTTCGTACTCACCGACGGTCAGCACTATCAGATTCTGCCTGAGGCTAAGGACTATAAACGTATCGGTGAGCACGACACAGGTCTGAATACTGGCGGTATGGGCTCTGTGACTCCCGTTCCCTTCGCCACAAAGGAGTGGATGCAGAAGGTGGAGGACCGCATCATCCGTCCCACTGTAGAAGGTCTGGCTGCTGACGGCATCGATTATAAAGGCTTTATCTTCTTCGGACTTATCAACCGCACCAACACCCCGACTGGTGAGCCCGAGCCCTATGTCATCGAATACAACTGTCGCATGGGCGACCCGGAGACCGAGAGTGTGATGCTACGTCTGAAGAGCGATATCGTAGACCTCTTCGAGGGTGTCGCAGAGGGTAACCTCGACCAGCGGAAGGTAGTGTTTGACGAGCGTGCCGCTGTCTGTGTGATGCTTGTCAGCGGCGGTTATCCACAGGAATACAAGAAAGGCTATCCCATCAGCGGTATCGAGCATGTGAAGGATAGCATCGTCTTCCATAGCGGAACAGCACTGAGAGACGGACAGGTAGTGACGAATGGCGGACGTGTCATCGCAGTCTCCTCTTACGGGAAAGACAAGGCAGAGGCCTTGCGGAAATCATTTGAGGAAGCACAGAAAATCCAATTTACTGATAAGTATTTCCGCCGTGACATAGGTGCTGATTTATAAAGTTTCGATGAAGAAACGATTGCAAAACAAGGTATCAGAAAGTAGACTGACGCTTCCCGTTGTATCTCTCTACGCAACCGTCGTCTGGTTGATAGCAGGACTGATTCAACATGAGTGGTGGATCCAGTTTGGTTGCTTAGCACTCTCCACCTTCTTGATGATGGAGTTAAACAATAGCAACTCTCTTCTCCGCACCCGCTCTCGTATGGTGTCATGCTCCTTTCTGGTATTGTCTTGTTGCGCCTGTTCCCTTTTCCCCTCACTATCAGGGGCTATCAGTGAGTTGTTTGTCATTGCAGCGTATCTCATCCTTTTCTACACCTATCAGGACAAGAACTCACCAGGACTGGTCTATTATGGTTTCTCATGTCTCGGAATAGCAAGTATCGCCAATGTCCATATCATATACCTACTACCCTTCTTGTGGTTATTGATGCTGCTGAACCTGCAGTCTCTTTCAAAACGCACTTTCCTTGCCTCCCTAATGGGTGTCTTCACCCCTTACTGGTTCTGGACATGCTGGATGATCTTCCAAGAAGACTTCTCACCGTTAGCGGCACATCTGTCATTATTAACAGACTTCCAACTTCCTTTTAATTTCTCATTAATTGACATTAATGACATCATCTTCTCCCTTTTCTTGGCTGTAATAGCCATTCTGGGGACACTTTATTACTGGCAGACGAGTTATCAGGACAAATTCCGTGTTCGGCAACTTTACAGTTTCTTTATCAGAATGAATATCATCACGTTCATGCTCCTTTGTCTTCAGCCTCAACATCACGACCTACTCATCCGACTAATTGTCATCAATACGGCACCTGTGGTTGCCCATTTTATTGCACAAACCAATCAACGGATAGCGAGTATCCTGTTCTACGTAATTGTTATAATGACTTTAGCACTTACTTTCTATAATTTATGGATGTAATCATTTCCCTTCTCATCAGTTATGGCTATTGGGGCATGCTGATAACTGCCTTTATTGCTGGATCTTTCTTCCCCTTTTCCAGCGAGGCTGTAATGATGGGGTTATTGGCGGCAGGACTTGACCCCTGGGGATTGATTATCTATGGAACTATAGGCAATGTGGCAGGAGGAATGTTCAACTACACCATCGGACGCATGGGCAAGTTAGAGTGGATTGAGAAATACCTGCATGTCAGTAAGGAGAAACTTGACCAGGCAACCCGTTTTATGGGTGGACGAGGCGCATGGATGGGATTCTTTGCTTTTATCCCTATTTTAGGCAGTGCCATCACCATTGTCTTGGGGCTCATGCGTGCCAATATCCCTATCTCTATCACCAGTATGGCAATCGGCAAGTTTTTGCGTTACGTCCTTATTATCTATGGTGCCAGCATCTTTCTATAGGTAGTTAAAAATACTGAAACATGCCGTCCTTCAAGTGATTTGTATTACCTTTGCAGATTAGAATTAAAATTGAGACAAGAATAATGAAACAGTTTAGATTGATAGACAATATTCTGGGGTGGGTCAGTTTCCTGATAGCCGCTTTCGTGTATTGCTCTACGATTGAGCCAACAGCCTCCTTCTGGGACTGTCCGGAATTTATCTCCACAGGTTACAAACTGGAAATCGGTCACCCACCCGGTGCTCCTTTCTTTATGCTCACCGCCAATCTCTTCTCACAGTTTACCAGCGATCCCACTCAGGTGGCAAGGATGGTGAACACGATGAGTGCGTTATTGTCGGCAGCCACCATCCTTTTCTTGTTCTGGACCATCTCCCATCTGGTGCGCCGACTGCTGATCCGTGACTGGAGCGAGTTGACGACGTGGAAGACCATAGCCATCGAGGGCTCGGCAATGGTGGGAGCGTTGATCTACACCTTCAGTGACACGTTCTGGTTCTCGGCTGTCGAGGGTGAGGTCTATGCCTACTCCTCCGCATTTACCGCAGTGGTGTTCTGGCTCATCCTGAAATGGGAGGACCAAGCCGACGAGCCACATAGTGACCGCTGGCTGATACTGATTATGTATATGACGGGTTTGAGTATTGGTGTTCACCTGCTGAACCTGCTCTGTCTACCTGCCATCGTACTGGTATATTACTATCGTAAGTTCCCACAGAGCCAGCCTAAAAAGGACCTTCATGGATCATTGATAGCCTTGGGCATCTCTATCGTCATCCTTGCCGCTGTGCTGTATGGTGTCGTACCTGGTATCGTACAGGTTGGCGGATGGTTTGAGTTGTTGTTCGTCAACATTCTTGGCTGTCCTTTCAACACAGGTGAGATTATCTATATCTTCCTGTTGATTGCCGTTACCATCTGGGCGATTTATGAGACCCATCGTGATGTCAGTGAGTTGAGGCAGAACATCGCATTTCTTCTGTCTGTCGCCATGTTGGGTATCCCGTTCTACGGACACGGCTGGTCGGCAGTGATTATCGGTATCGTGGTATTAGCAATATTGTGGTTTGTCCTCCAGTATAAGATAACGGTAAAAGGCAAACAGCCAACAGCCCTTGTCACAGCACGCATCAAGAACACCTCCCTATTATGTATGCTCATGCTGATGATTGGCTACTCTTCGTATGCCCTCATCGTCATTCGCTCGTCGGCTAACCCGCCGATGGACCAGAACTCTCCAGAGGACATCTTCACACTGGGAGAGTATCTCGGTCGTGAGCAATATGGACAGCGTCCTCTGTTCTACGGACAGGCATATACTTCACAGGTCGCCTTGGAGAAAGACGGTGAATACTGTCGCCCTGTGGTGAAGAAAGGGGCTCCAGTATGGCAGCGCAAGGAAAAGGCTTCTCCTGATGAGAAGGATGAATACTTTGTTGTTCGCAACAAGGATGAGTACCAGTATGCGCAGAACATGCTCTTCCCTCGTATGTACAGTTCGGCACACCGTGCCGCCTACGAGAGTTGGATGGGTGGCAGCGTCGACGGTCATGAGGAGATGTATGACCGCTGTGGCGAGATGGTCAGCGTCAAGGTGCCCAGCCAAATAGAGAACATCCGATTCTTCCTCTCCTATCAGTGTAACTTCATGTACTGGCGTTACTTCATGTGGAACTTTGCTGGTCGACAGAACGACATACAAGGTAATGGAGAACTGGAGCACGGCAACTGGCTCAGCGGTTTCGACTGGTTTGACAACATGCGCTTGGGCGACCAGAGCACCCTGCCTGACGAACTCAAGAACAACAAGGGACATAACGTGTTCTACTGTCTGCCACTTCTCTTAGGACTCATCGGACTCTTCTGGCAGTCATGGTACACCCGTAAGAACCGTATCGTAGTGGATGGCAAGGAGCAGACAGAGGTAGAGCCAAATGGTATTCGCCAGTTCTGGGTGGTCTTCTTCCTGTTCTTCATGACAGGTCTTGCTATCGTCATCTACCTGAACCAGACACCGATGCAGCCCCGTGAGCGTGACTATGCCTACGCTGGCTCATTCTACGCCTTCGCCATTTGGTGTGGCATGGGAGTCGCTGCCCTTATCGACCTGATCCAGCGCAAACTGAAAATAAATCCTATCGCTATAGGTACTATAGTTACTATGGCTGCCATATTAGTCCCCATCCAAATGGCTTCCCAGACTTGGGACGACCACGACCGCAGCGGACGCTATACTTGTCGAGACTTCGGACAGAACTACCTGATGTCGCTGCAAGACGAGGGTAACCCGATTATCTTCACCAATGGCGATAACGATACTTTCCCACTCTGGTATAACCAGGACGTGGAGGGGGTACGTACCGATGCCCGTGTCTGCAACCTCTCCTATCTGCAGACCGACTGGTATATCGATCAGATGTGCCGTCCTGCCTATGACTCACCGTCCGTGCCTATTACGTGGAGCCGATTAGAGTACTGTTCCGGCACCAACGAGTATGTCTCTATAGACCCTGAAATGAAACAAGCATTACTTGATTTCTATGAGGAAGACCCCGAGACGGCTAAGAAACAGTTTGGCGATGACCCCTTTGAACTCAAGAACATCCTGAAATACTGGGTACGCTCGAAGAACACAGACCTTCATGTCATCCCTACTGATGTCATCTATATGACCATCGACAAGGAGGCTGTCCGCAAGAGCGGCATGATGATGGCGACTGACTCCATTCCCGACCGCATGACCATCTCACTGAAAGGAAAGACGGCACTCTATAAGGGTGACTTGATGATTCTGGAGATGCTTGCCCAGTGCAACTGGGAACGTCCTATCTATGTCGCTGTCTCGGTAGGTGATGAGAACTACATCAACTTGGGCGACAACACCATCACGGAGGGACTTGCCTATCGTATCACGCCATTCACTACCAATCAAGAAGGAGCGAAGAACTTCGACACGAAACGTACCTATGAGAATGTGATGCACCGTTTCAAGTTTGGAGGAGCCGACACAAAAGGAGTTTACCTCGATGAGACAGTGATGCGTATGTGCTATACTCACCGCCGCATCATGGCACGCCTCGCCATGCAACTTGTCAGTGAGGGAAATGACAAACAGGCAACAGAGGTACTGAGGTACACTGAGAAAGTATTGCCTGCCTATAATATCCCTCACAACTATAGTTCCGGCTCTCTGGATATGGCACGAGCATGGGCTGCTATGGGCAACCAACAGGAGGCGATGAAACTCATCAACCAACTATGGAAGAACTCTGCCCAGTATGTAAGTTGGTATGTCAACCTTAACAGCCAACAGTTCAACCTGTCAGAAGACAGTTGCTATATGCATATCTATATCCTCAACCAACTCCTCCAACTGGGTAGTACCATCGACGAGGAATGGGGTGACAAGCGAGAGGCAACACTTAACAAGATGCTGGATGCCTTCCAGGCTAAGGGTGGCAGACTGGGTCCCGAGAATTAATGATGAGACGCTAAATCATGTTTATCGAGCAACCGGCTATATGGTTGCGCTGGCTTTACCCCAGGGCAACGTGGCGAATGGATCATCATGAGAAGGCAGTATATCTGACCTTCGATGATGGTCCTATCCCCGAGGCGACACCATTTATCCTTGATACCCTCAAGCACTATGGCATCAAAGCGACTTTCTTCATGGTGGGGGATAATGCCAGAAAATACCCGGAACTTCACCAACGAGTAATTGACGAGGGACATCGCATCGGTAACCACACCCACAACCATATCAGCGGTTTTAAGCATAACATCCACGAATATAGTTATAATGTGGAGAAAGCGAATGCCTATCTGCATACCGATTTGGTACGCCCGCCCCATGGCTGGATGCGCTTAGGGCAGTATGCATGGCTGGGCAGAAAGTTCCGCATCGTGATGTGGGATCTCGTGACACGTGACTACTCCAAATGGATGACGGCAGAGGATGTGCTTAACAATGTGAAGCGCTATGCCCGCAACGGCTCTATCATCACCTTCCACGACTCTTTGAAAAGTATTGAGAAACTAAAAACAGCCCTGCCCCAAGCCATTGAGTGGCTGATGGAGCAGGGCTATGCCTTTAAGGTTTTTGATGTCATCACCCGCTGAAGGGCAGCAGTCTGTATCACCGTGCTGTCAACGACCATTCTATGATAGCAAGAGGGTGTGTCAAAACAGGCACATCCTCTTATGGATTCCATTACGGATTCAGCAACCGCCAGCCGATGTCGACATGGACGGCAAGTTGTTCCCGACCGTGTTGGTCTAAGCCACACTCTACACTCGCCATCGCCACGACGAGGTCACACCAGGCTGTCTTCGTCTCCTCCTTCATTGGAGGGAGTAGGGTGGTTGGGGCTATCCCAGTCAATCGACTCACCGTCTTGATATATGCCTGCACGTTATTCTCCGTCTCGGGTGCCCATCGTCGGATGATACGGCTGATGGTGTTACACTTATGTTTCTCGTAATAGGTGCGCAACAGTTTTATGGCGGCACGGCACCCCTGCGCCATGGTCTCAAACTTGACGAAAGTAGGATCACTCCCGTCCTTCATCTCACCCAACCAACAAAAGTGGGGACTCTTCACGATATTCAGCGGATTATTGTTCCGCAAACCTCTTGCCATTCTATTTGTACTCATAATTCCTAATTTCTAATTCCTAATTTCTAATTCCTAATTTCTAATTCCTAATTTCTAATTCCTAATTTCTAATTCCTAATTTCTAATTTCTAATTACTAATTTCTAATTACTAATTTCTAATTTGAATAAACACTCCTTCACCACGTTCTTTCGCCTCCACGATACGCTGTTTCAGATTGTACATCGTATTAGGACTGTTCACCATTCTGCCATCACCGTGATACTGTCCGATGATGATACCCCCAGCGGGAATGTCTTCGATGGTTTTACCGACTAAGATACGCACGTCCTTGAACCTCTTCACCCAGAGCAGTAGTGGCAGCCAACGGTCTTGGTGCTCGCAGTAGGTGATGACGACAGGATAGCGACCTGCTGGAATGGCTGCATGCTTTTTCATGATATGCCTGCCTGTGATGTCCAGTTCCTTGATCTTCGGTTCTAAGGTGTCGCAAAGGTATTCCTTGACTTCTTTACCTAAGTACTCATCGAAGTCACGTTTCAAAATACTCAGCCGACCAACGGTGTAACGGTCGTTCTTCTCTATTCTTTCTATAATTAATTCCATAGTCAATTATTTTTTCTGTAAGTGTAAGGTGTAAGTGATTTGATGTATCCACGGAAAGTCCATTGGTAGAGCATGTTCTTCGCTCCTTTTGCGTCCATTCCCTGTCGCCTTCTGATGTTGATGGCATCCTGTAGGGTGAACTCGTCAGGTAGCAATTCCAGCAGGTTGCGGGGTCCCTTCTTGGGTAACTCCTGAACCTTGTCCGCATTCTCTATCTCCTCCCCAAAGAACTGCATCTTGCACCACATATCGTATTGCAGCGACCAGCGCACGAACTCCTCAATGGTCTTGTCCCACTTGTAATCATTGGCGACATACAGCAGACACCCTTTGAGCCACGCAATGACCGTAGCACGGAACGAGAGGTTCTCATATACCCTCGACTGGCTCAACCGTGAGAACTCCGCATTCTCCTCCACCATCCTCTGGGCGAGTTTGCACGCCTGTGGACAATCGACCTCACCCACCGCCTTTGTCAGTTTCTCAATGTAGGGACGAAGGTCTTCCTCGAAGGCTGCATCGTAGGTGCCGTACACAGGCATCTCAGCACCAATCTCCCGTTCGGGTATCGTGCAGAAGTTGATACGTGAGACAGGACCGTCTGTCAATACATTACGGAAATATCGCTGTCCCTTGGTGATGGTGGTTGCCGCATTCCAGTTGAAACGGATGCAAACCTTCTCCGTGACAGAGCCAGTTCCCACACGAGTCTGTCCGTAGCGGTTACCAGGGTCGAAGGCAAGACACATGATCTGGAACTGCTGACCGCCCTTGCCAGAGCCACGCAGTGCGTCAAACTGGTCTATCTCGTTCATCTTGGTATAGAGGAAATGCCCGTCAGCCTCTGCCATACGCATCACGAAGGCGGGGTTCGTCATGTCAGGGTCAATCTCCTGGATGATAAGACCCTCGGGACGCTGGCGTTTGTCCTTGTTGGCACCTTTCGATGAAACCTCATTCTTCCATTGCTTCTCCCGGGTAAGGTTCTCCTCGTCACGCTTGCGGATGTCCGCCATGATGTAATTGATGGGTTGCGAGATACAGTCCTTGCCGGCACCCGTTCCCGCCATCAGCACGTTCATCAGGGTTGCCTCGTGCAGCACATTGTCTATATAGCGGAACTTCACTTTGTAGAAATGTGCGGCAAGGGCAGGGAACACAGCATGGGCAACAGCAGGTTTATAGACATCAGGAGTGCGGGAGATCAGGAGTTGAATCAACTTGGGGAGTTTCTTCGGCATCTCGGGAGGAAGAGACTCCCCCTCGTTTTCCTCCCCTAAGTTAGGGGAGGTCAGGTGGGGTCTGAACGATTCCTCCAAATCCTCGACAATCTGCTGCACCACCTTCGAGAAACCTTTTGGCGATTCCTTGCAAGCCGAATCCACGATATTCGCCAACTCCTGCTCCGACAGTCCCAGTCGTGGCATCACCTGAATCAATAACTCCCGCTTGTTGTCGCAGATGGAACGCAGATTGACCGCTAATTTGTGCAACTTGACATTACGTTCCCCATCCACAGGCACACCGCCCGTCCTGCGCCAATACTCATTGATAATGTCGGAATAGGGGATGCCTTTGTAGAGGTGACCCGAGCCATAGCCCCCTAAGTTAGGGGGTTGGGGGTCTGAACAAGCGTCAGAGCCTCCACCGTTCAGACCCCTCCTGACCTCCCCTAACTTAGGGGAGGAAGCGTCTCCACCGAACACCTCATCATCCAGATACAGCAAGTCCTCCTCGCTTCCCGATGTCGTGAAGAACACACGGGTGATGTCCTTTGCTCCCTCGTCATACCGCACGTCAATCAACTGGCTCGCCCAGAGCAGGTTCTCCTCTTGTGACTTCCCCTCTTGCCGTCTGAACACCACGTGATAGCCCTGTCCCCGGGCACTCAGTTCCAGCATCAGCAGTCCCAACTCGTCTTTCTTCGAGAGGATGCGCTCACTCACTGCCTGCATCTCCTCCGCAGGGACATGGTCGATATCCATTCCCACGGTGGTACTCATCGTCGTGGAGCCTTTCAACGTCCCGTCCTCGTTCGGCAGACACGAGTAGTTCATCTGTATCAGCCTGCTCTTCTTGCGAGTGTCGCCACTGCGTACCGCCTTCACGGTCGCCTTTTGCTCCTCTCCGTTCCGCAGGGCAAGATACTCCTCTCTTGTAAGGACGGGGCGCATCATTTTCGCCCTGTCCTTGTTATAATAGATCACATGTACACTCATGGCGGTTATCGGTTTTGATGGTTGAAGAGATCATACAGGAACTTTCTCCCCTTCTCCGTCCACACCAGATAATGCTCCGTGTGCCAGATACCCAAGCGGTTACGATGACCGCGTGTGCGTGACTTCGCCAGTCCCATGCGGGCATAGTCGGCATAGAGCATATACTCACCGCTCTGCCAGTAGAGAACACCCAGGGCGATGAGCATGCGGTATAGTTCCGGTCCCGTCATAGCCATCTCCTTGGCGATCTGTGTGGTGGTCAGGCAGTCAACACTCTGCAGCACCTCGTCACAATAGTCCGCCTTCTCACCCCTCTCTTTTGTCATGGTTCGTACCTCGCCGAACACCTTTTTCTTGAAAACTTGAATCTTTGTTTGCATTTTTTCGAGTTTTTGTGAGGAAGAAGTGTTGAAATCGGTACCTTTTCACTCATGAGCCTTCCATCACTCACTTCACTCGGGTTAATAAATAATTGTTGATTCGCTTGCGCTCAATTTCTTGATTGCGACGGCAAAGGTAGGGAGATAAAAAAAGAAAAGCCCCCTATATAGGGGCTATCGATAGGGGCTATATAGGGGTTGTCGAGGTTGATTATCAGGAAGTTAACTGCTTTTATTTGTCATGTATAAAGCGGATTTGAGGATTTAGTTTTAGAAAAGTCTCCCCATTATCATCACACCATACCTGATAAAAATCATGTCTACTTGTTGATGGAGTATCAAATGCAGTATTGTTGAAAAGATAATTCTCAAGTTGATTCCTATCATAGAAGTGGTAGCATACGATATCACCATCCTCTTTCACTACGATATATCCTCCATTTGCTACATATTTGCAGTCCCAAGGCTTGTTGGCTGTCATCCCCAAGGCGTAGATGATTAGAAACTGCTTCATGCAATACTCATACCATTTATCTCCATGATGATCGTCATGAAGTTCACATGGATCTATATTAGCGACAAATTTCAATACGTTAGATAACTTGCTGTCAGTTTTATGGCTATAATACACCAAAAGACATTCAGATAGAATCTTATGAAAGTTGGTGTCTATATATCGTAGATTCCTGAAGAAAACATCATTCAGCATTCCCGCATATTCTACTTTGTAGCCCCATTCTTCTATCTGCTCGAACCATTTTTGGAAAAAACCTTGACGTCTTTTTTCCTTTGTGTCGCTCATGGCATTCAAAATCTCCACTTGCCCTGGAGTAATTCCGCCTGTTATGCGATAGAGGAAATTCGTTCCGTTCTTGTTAGAATTGACAAGAGTTGAACGCCCACCTATTTTTGACTTAATAGAAAAGCCCATTTCTGGTGTCCTGTCAGTTCGCATATCGTGAATAACCATTCGGATGTCCTTCTTTTCAGAGGATTTGGCTTTAAGTTCATGCATGTCGAGTTCATTCATGAATGTCTCTATATCTGGAAATTCAAGTTTCTCTTTCCCACCTTTTGCTCGGCTATTCTTTATTTTCTGAAGAAGCAATTTAGCCATCTCGTCAAATCTCTCTTGACTTATGGTGACCTCATTCTGATTCCCCTGTAAAAGAATCTGTCGATTTATGCTATCAATAGAATAAACATTATCTTCTGCATATTTCTTCTCCATTCTAAGAATTTTAAGAATTGGGAAATAAATATCTGAAAGTTTCTGGTACTTTTCGTCTCCAGAATACAAAACGCCATCTGCTAGTAGACGGAGATAGGTATAAACTTCACTCCATTCTCCCTTATTGCCAGTCAATGCCATATTTATTAATTTAAGCGATTATAAAATTATATTAATCCTAATATTTGAAGTTCTTTCTCTGCCGTTGCCTGAATAGCAGGAATAGCAACAGAGTTCCCAAATTGTTTATAGGCTGAAGCATCGGCAACGACAATCTTAAACTCGTCAGGGAAACCTTGTAATCTAGCCCACTCGCGTGGTGTCATGCGACGGATACCGTCACGATTGACCTCGCCTTTGATGTTTGTTACAGGCGTGAAATCTTTCAGTCGTTTGTCGATAATAAGGTTTCTCTCCCTTCCCATACCACCGACGACAATAGCGTTTGCCACACCATCCTTGTCGATAATTTCATAGCCAAAGCCGTGACCTGCAGCCTCATGCCGGGCACGGTGACGCTTAAGCGTTTCCACATAGACTGTAGAGAGATAATATTTCACTGACGGGACTTTCTTCTCCATCACGTCACGGAACTTCGGGCGATTGTCGCCTGTGGTCGTTGGTTTAGGGTAGTGGAAATCTGTCACATCAATGCCAAGATCTTTACGGAAGCCTATAATGTATATGCGCTCACGGTGTTGGGGCACGCCGTAGTCCATAGCGTTTAGTATCTGCGGTGGTACAACATCATAGCCAGCATCGTCGAGGTGTTCGAGAATGGTTTTTAGCGTGCGTCCCTTGTCGTGGATGGCTAACCCTTTTACGTTTTCAAGGAAGAAAGCCTTAGGCTGGTGCTTGCGGAGAATGGCCTCAATCTCGAAGAAGAGCGTGCCACGAGTCTCGTCCTTGAAACCGAGACGACGACCGGCAAGTGAGAACGCCTGACAAGGAAATCCACCACAAAGAATGTCAAATTGCTGTGGAATGAAACTCTTTGTCGATTCTTTAGTGATGTCTCCGAAAGGCATTTCGCCATAATTGGCTAAGTAGGACTCTTGTGCCTTAGCATCAAACTCCGACGAGTAAACGCATTTACCACCAAGGTTCTGGAAGGCAATACGGAAGCCACCAATACCGGCAAAGAGGTCGATGAAGGTGAAGCGAGGATTCTTTGGAGTGGGAAAGGGGACTTTGAAGAAGTCGTCGAACAAATTGTATTCTAATGGTGATTCTGCAGTCATCCAAATTTGCTCGTCGGTTAAATCCTCGTCTTTATTCTGTTTGAATTTCTTTCGTGAAAGAAATTCACGGATGGCAGCAATGATTTCTTCTTTCTTCTTTTCATCCACCTCTTCGTGATTTTGGTGCAGATAGTGGCTAAGCACCGCCATCTGGTTCTCGTATGATGTCTCGCCATAAATCTTGACACCATTCTCGGCAACTTCCTCGGGAAAGGCTTCTAATTTCAGATTGTCTTTGGTTTCTTTCTTTGCCATGATGATTATTATTTCAGCCACAAAGTTACACATTTTCTTCGATAATAAAGTCATTTGTCTGTGAAATATTGGTGATAGGTCATTTCCTTTGTTGTTTAACATTTAACTGCTAATCCTCGAAAATAGACTGGATGAGTCTGTATCTGGGTGGTAATAAACCTGTCTGCTGGATATCCCACTTCTCTTGTGCCAAATTCCTGATACCCCAATGCTGCTCAAAAGTCTTCCATTTGGCTTTCAGGTTCAGTTTCTCCGCAAATGCCTCCGCAATACACATCGCCTGCTTACGAGAGGTTTCGGGAAGTAGTTGGTTATTCTCATCCACAAAATGTTCTTTGCGTAACAATCTCCAATATACTACCGCATTGTCTGTTGATAATAAATCGTCCTCCTCCCGCTCGTTTTCCGGCTCCATATTCAAGTTCTTTCTTGGCAGATTACCAGGAGAGGCGACAGGTCCTGAACTGTATGTTATGCCAGCACGCTTTTGTGCTAGTCTTGTCTGTCCGAGTATATAGGTGTCCTGATGGTCTGCGGCATAGGCATAGAGTCCCAGCAAGATATCCTCGTCGGGAAAGTACCTGGCGATATCCAGTGCCTTCCTCAAAGGAACCGGACCCTTGCAGGTCTCTATATATTCTCCTCTATAGTCCTTGCGCTTTTCCATTCATTAGGTGAAGTATAAGTCTGTGTGACGCAGCAGATCAGCAATCTCGTTGCAGATCTGCTGCTCAGAAGTTAAGTGGTTGGGGTCGAAATCGCCAGCATAGTCTTCATCGTATGGAGGTTCGTAAAGGCTTTTGAAATGGAATCTCAGGTCTTCACCAAAGACTAGATTATACTGTCGCACTATTCTGAAAAACCAACTCACCATCTTCTCCGGCTCCATAATGGGGACTGGCATGGGATACATCAAATTTATGCCGCTGATAATTAATTTGTCATTTTCATTGATATAATAGCCTTTTGTGACAAATAGGGTGATGTCAAAAATCCCCTCTGTATCGTTGAGAAGAGTAAACCCCATGTCCTTCAGTTTAGAATAAAATTCCATAATACTAAATCCTCCCCAGTGTCCACAGTAAGCAATTTCCTCTAATCGAGGGGCTATCAACGTACAGAACTCAAAACCTGACATTTTACGTTCTTTTGTGTCAGTAAGACGTACCAATTGCACCTCATTGCACTCCACTTTGTCCCAGACAACTCCCTCACCGTCTTGGATTGAAAGGATTTCATATTCGTCTTCTATTAATCCTCCTGTATCTTCTAATTTCTGGTGAATGGTAGATTTGTCCACATACGACACGACAGGGTGACTATGTGTGGTAATACCATACTCACCGTTTTCTCTACGTGTCTCATCTATGACTATGAGCGTGGCAATCTGAATCCCTATCTCTCCTTTGCAGGCGATAATCTGATAGGGTGGGTCTAACTTCAACAATTGGGTCTGAATCATTTCTTTATTCTTTTAAGTAGTTATTCCTCTTGTATAAATCCGATACGTCTGCGTGGCTTCGGTTCCCTGGGCTGCAACTCCGCCAGTGCCTCGCTGATGGCATCCAGTTGCGCACGGGTCGACTCGTTGATGTCGTTCTGGTCGGCAAGTGAATCCTCCATGTCCTGCTTGATGTAAACGCATAAGGTAGTTTCCGTGTTCCTCCCCAACTTGATATCACAATTTGTGATTTCAAGATTTCCATCTCACCTTTCGACAACTGGAACATGAAATCCTCAGGAAACCGTTCGATGTTTCGTCTCACCGCTTGATTCAATGCTCTTGTTTCAACTCCATACAACTCCGCTAAGTCGCGATCCAGCATCACCCGCTGTCCCCGAATCTCATGGATTTTATTCCGTATCGGCTCTAAACTTTGCTCCATATTGCTATTTATGGTTTTAGTCTTCATTCTTCCTGCAAAGTTACAGGGAGTTGGGTTGAATAACAAATAATTTTGTTCCAAAAACATTAACTTTTGTTTCATCCTCAAAAAATGCCCATTTCATCGAAAAGAAAAATCCGCAAAATCTTTCACAGACATTGCGGATTTGGACATTGTGGGTAAAATATTCCACTGGAAAATCGGGGACTCTCAGTGATCCACTTTCGCCCAGAGTGTGGGGGTGTCCTGCTTCCTTCTATTCACTCATCTTATTAATTAGCTCCGATGCTTTGATGTCGTGCATCATGGTGAATGCAAACCATTGTGCCACGTTTACTTTTAATTCGGTAACCGACAGAAATGATAACGTCAAGGTTATAATACTTTACCTTTCGAGTTACATTCCTATTTCCTTCCGTTTGAACTGTCAAGTATTCCTTGACTGTTCCCTCTTTATCAAGTTCACCTTCAATTTCTGCCGATTTTAACGAAAATTTTACATTAAACAAAGAAACATCGGCTCTGTGAGTCGAAGTTTCTCAACTTTGAGGGAGTAAAACAACTGTGTTTGTTATTTGTTTGGGAAGTTCACCTCAATTCCTGTAGCCACCTGAACAAAGTCATTTTCTGGCAAAGCCTCGAAATAGTCTGTTTTAAGTCCTGTGTCAAGTACAAACATGAAGAGAAAGAAATCGTAGAGCGGTTCTCCGAAGTTTTCCAAGAGGTTACGACGGATGCTCTCAGTCTTGTTCAATAAACAGACATATTGATAGTCCTTGTCGATGACCTGCGTCTTGCCTGCAGGATGTGCTTTCTGTAAATGCTGACCAGCAGTCAGTGCAATCAAATTCTCTACATAGTCTGCAATGACAGGGTACTCATTCTTGGGGAAGATATGGTGCATATGGGTTGCTTGTTGCCCAATAGACATTGAATCTGTTATTTCTGATCGACCATTATTGAATGCATCATTGAATTTGCGAAGTCTACGTTTTGCTTTCTCCACATTATAGTCGTAAACGACATCCTCTGCCTTATCCACCATTTGTGCTTGTTGGCGAGACACGTTCTTGTCTTTGTTCTTGTCGCGGAAGTTGGTACGGTTATACTTAATGTCCTCAAGCGTTATGATTTTCTTGGAAATGGCACCGCCAATAGTTCCTTTCTTCTTGTAAAGCACAGCCAGCGGATTGAGAACTTTAGTGAAGATACGATTAGGCTCTTTATCGTTGTTGATTGGCGTATAATCCCAGCAGAATCGCCGGAACGTCTCTTTCACATTCTGATATTGTTCTTTGGTTTGTTCATCGAAGAACGATTCAAAGGAATCCCAAAGTCCACTATCCTTTAGTGTCTTTCTGATATAGGAGCAAAGGAAGTCGAAGCAATTCCTCTCGCGAAGAGACAAATAATCAAGTACTGCCTCATTTTCAACACAGAATTGTATAGTATTGTTCTTCTTGCCATCCTCTCGTAGTACACCTGCAGCAGCCAACATTTTTAAGGGCTGACGAAAGAACTTGTTGTATTCGTCAATTGTGGATTTGTCTGTTGGATCTGGTTTGCTAAAGAGTTTCTGTACATTCTCAATAGCATAGTCTGTATGCCAGATGTCAGGTGACTGAAAAGGTTGCTGACCTCCATCTTGTAAATATACTACCACACAGTCAGCAACAAAACACAATTCATCCATCGTGCATTTTTGATCTATCCATCGCCCGTTGTGGGACTTGCGTATATCGTAGTCGTGAGCATTTAAGAACTGCTCCAATAGGTTATGAGTCATTGCTTTAATATTCCGTAAAAGTAAACACTACATTTGTCAACATTGATAGACTGAGTGGATAAGTTTCTTGCAGTAATGTAGAACCTCCTGTATTCGTCTGAAACGAAGTATGCCATCTGTGCGTCTGTCAGTCGCATCCCTTTCTGCTTGGGAATCAGTACTGCAACAGAGCCATCAGCGATGACATTTGGCAGGTTTCGGATAACCCTTGTGTTATAAGTCATATTTGGAGTCAGATAGACAGACCCGTCGTTCACATATTCATAGGAGTTCAGTTCCTTTGCTACACTGCTATCTATGTATGTGTCATAGTTAGGTATATGGGTGATGCCCTTTGCGTCATTGTCAATGTTCCTACCCTTAATAACCCAGATACGGCTGTCGTCTTTCTCCTTTGTGGAGTTTTGTTTAGTAATCTGTCGATCTCTAAACACGTTGAATACTCCAAAGGTCAGTTTTTCTGCAACCCTGTCAAACTCGGCATCTCTATAGATAATGAAGTATGGGTACTTCTTATCAGAAATATAAGTTTGCTTCTGATGGTATATCTTATTGTATTTCATGTTATATACAGTGGTTTCGCTAGGTTTCTGTTTGGGGTATATTACCAAACATATAGTCTCAATAGAGACACCTGTAAAGCCATGTCTGCCAAAGTCAATAATACTTTCAATACGTACTTTGCGCAACAAATCGTGCGTAGGAAAGAACTCTTCGCTACTTAGAATATTCTTGTTGAGTATGAGAGCCACACAGTCTGCCAAAAACATACATTTCTCCAAGAACATTTCAGCCAAATCGTTGGTCTCCTGGTTCACATTATGGAAGAACCAAAACGCAATATCCTTCGCCTTTTGCTTCAACTTAGAGAAAGGAGGATTACCAACAGCCAAGTCATACCTGTATGGAGCATCGTAATACAGGAAGTCGCTGCATATAAGATTGATGGTGATGCTCTTGGGTATATCCAGATACTTTAGTAGGAGTTTCAGGTTCGAAATGCTATTTGGGTCAATATCAACGATGTCAATGATAACATGAGGGATATGGGCATATTTCCGAATAAGAAAAGGTACGAAACTACCAGCCCCACCTGAAGGTTCTATAATTCTCAGTTCTGGCTGTGAGAAGTCGGGCAGTTTATCCACAGTATCATTTACAAGGTACTTATTTGTATAGAAAGCCGCATTCTTTTCTCTTTCCGCATTACACAGTTCTGTAATTCGCATGAGCGTTGGAAGGTCTAACTTCAGTGGATTTGAATCCAAAAAGTTCAACAAGTTTTCCCTCTCTATCAGTTTGTGGGTTTCTATTATCTTGTTGATTTCAGGTGCACCAATCTGCTTTCGCCCAAAAAGTTCCTTGATACGATGGGCAATCTGTTGCATGATTATAGTCGGGACTGCCTCACCCAAACATTGCCTTATATTGGTTTCATTCTCCTTATAGACCTTGCGCTTTTCCCCATCCGTTAGATTGTTCAACTGTTCCAAAGACTTATTTACCCAGTTGAATCTGTATGGTACATTCATCATTGTCATCAGTTCCCTGATACTAAAAACGCGGTCTTGCTCTGGATGTATAGTATTTTGTGCTGCCAATTGGTCATTCCTTGTGTGCACACACTGAATGAATCTGTCCCACTTTTGACGGGTGTATTTATCTCTATTCTTTCTGCTGTTTTCTACCGCTTTTCCGTCAACAATCTTATGTGGACGCTTATGCGGATCTTGATTGTCGAAAGCAGACTCACCTTCTTTTAGGTCATGAATCCAGTTACGCATCCTTGCGTTGTATGTGCGGAAAGCATGGTAGAAGTCATCCTGTGATATCTCACCCCATCCTAAAGCAGGAAAATTACCAATGACCTCACGAAGTGTCTTTTCCTTACTATACTGAGGGAACAAGTCGTAGGGAGTTATCGTTTCTTTGTAAGCCTTGTCAACACCTATCACCAACGTACGAGTACGAGAGGAGTTGGCACCGTAATTCATGAAGTTTAGAATTCGACTTGATATGACATAATTTTCGCCAAGTGCCTCGCGGATGAACTCTCCGATGGGTATGATGCGTTCGTCCTTTGTGATACAGAGCGTTTTTTCAAATGCCATCACATTTTCAAAAACAAATACTTTGGGACGTATCTGTTGTACCATTTCCACAGATTCCACTACAAGGCTGTTGCGGCTTATTTCGTCTTTCTTCTTGTGATTTTGTACGCTGATTCCTTGACAGGGAGGTGTGGCAACCAAGACATCAACCTTCTTCAATTTATCATTGCGCTTCCACCTCTCAATTTCTGCAAATACTAAGTTCTTAGTGTTCTGTTCCGTCATGTCTCCACAGATATAGCCAGTTGTGTATTTGCACTTCTGGTTATATGTCTGCACATTAAGTCTACGTTGGTTCAGTTCAACAGATGCTATGCAAGAAAAACCTTCCATCTTGAAGCCATAACACCCCACACCAGCACAACTAAACAGGCTAATGTATGTAAGATTAGGCTTGTCATGTCTTGTATTCTGCATTGTCTTGGTTTTGAAAACGTTTGCAAATTCTGGTAATTTGCTGCAAAGTTACAAAATTTTTTCATAACATCCAAATCTCACACCAACTTAGTAATATCCGTCCAACGGGTGGTGGGGTTCTTGGAGCGGTGGTCGTGCTTGATGTCGTTCTGGTCGGCAAGTGACTCCTCCATGTCCTGCTTGATGTAAACGCATAAGGGAGTTTACGTGTTCCTCCCCAACTTGAAATTCCATTTTGGAATATCAAATTTCTCTACAATTCATAAAACTCTTCTTTTGTCAGTTGAAACATAAAGTCAGGTGGGAATCTTCTGATATTATTTTCCATATTATTCACTCATCTTATTGATTAGTTCCGATGCTTTGATGTCGTGCATCAGGGTGAAGGCGAACCATTTCTTGCCTAAGTCCTTGATGGAGGCTCTGATATGATATACCTCATCGTCAATCAATACCACAGTTTTCTCTATTTTTTCATGGTGATTATCCACACGATGGAGTGTGCCGACATCACCAAGATATACATCGCGTCATGGATTCTCGCCAAGTGGATTGTTCAGGGCGTATTGACAGCCTATCTCGACCTGCACATAGAGCCGTGGATCGTCATCATCATCGGCACCTTTATCCTACTGCTCTCAGCCCTCTTGGCAAGGGTTAAGCCACTAAGTTCACTGAAAATATAAGAGACACAAAGACACTTCCTGTCAGCAGAAATCTTACACTTACAGTACTTACAGTAACATTTTTGTGTTTTCCCGATAAACAGACAAATGAGTATACTATACTATATATATAATATATATATTATATATATAGTATATATTTATACGTAATTTATGCG
>FLNX01003809.1_pt1 | contig 63407 bp, 43 predicted proteins | sample 1140341 | NCBI WGS metagenome assembly FLNX01 (sample SAMEA3878208, study PRJEB12797) | bioreactor metagenome | biome: Moose rumen | place: Sweden | collected 2011-10
CCGCGCTGTTGTTCGATTGGACGTAAGGTCTTCTGCCTGAATTTGTTTCAACAGAAAGAGGGCACTGTCAGGATGGGCCGTCATCAGTGCTTCGGCCTGGTCCAGAACGCCTGTACTGTGGTCACGACAACTCCATAGAAACAAAAGAGTACAAACAATACAAATCAAACAATACAAATAAAGCGGGATACACTACTTGCCATGGTGACGATAATTGCGTGCAAAAATACAAAGAGTTTGTCTCACGCTAACAAAGTTGAGCCACAACTTCCTCGGAAAGTTCCGTTGCCCTGGCGACATCGGCCCGGGACATTCCCATCTGCAACAGATTCCTTGCAATTGATACCGCCATCGCCGCTTTCCCTTCGGATTCCCCCTCTGCTTTCCCCTCTGCTTTCCCCTCTACTTTCCCCTCTACTTTCCCTTGTGCACGACCTTGTTCCAGGCCTTCTTCTCTGGCCTGTTTCAATGCATAGTCCATCTGGTTCTTCAGGTCCCGTTCCGTTGTCATATCGAATGTATACCTTTTTCGTTCGTCGGCCGTAAATGTACTCAATTCCGCCGACTTAAACAACAACTGAATGATTTCTTCTCCCTGTATTTCCTCCGGAACGGCATCCAGGCTGGAGATATTTCTGAGACTGTAGGCAAACCACTCCAGCAGAGTCTGCCCCCTCGGACCACGGCTATTTGGTAGTTCCAGGAAAATATACTGCAGTCGCTCAGTCATCAGTTCGTGCGATTCCACCTCCTGTAGATTGTAGCGAAACAAAACCTGATTGGAATCTTTGTGGTAGGAGAAATTCATGATTCCGATAAAATACACAGTCGGAAACAAATATGTTGTCTCCCCAATCGAAATTTGCTGCTGTACGGCGAACGAAGAGTTGAAGACAGCCCGCTCGTAGAATCCCTCCTGCCACGCCCGCTGGATCTCCACTACGAAGCGACTTCCATCCGTGTCCGTACACGCTACGTCTACCCGGATGTCTTTCCGTTCCTCGTCGGGGTTCACATGCTCTTCCTGGACGAGTGTTAAGCTCGCGATTTTCCGTTCCGGGATTACCAACTCCAAGAACAACTGCAACAAGCGTTTTCCCTGCTCCGTCCCAAAACTACGCTTAAACCAACGGTCCCGCAACAATACGTCGGCGTAACGACCCAATTTCACATTATCTTGCATCACTTTTCCAGTTTTAGTCCGCTTCCAACGTGGAAGGAACAGGGACAAACTTAGAAAAGCTCATGGGGTTATACAACAATCGGTTGAAAAGTTTATCTGTTTCAACCGATTGTTTTTCTGTTTTTTAAGATTTTCGGATAAATCTTAAGACTAGTGGTCTGCCGAACAAAAGAATTACAAGCTTCTGACTGCAGCCTCCACTTCCTCCTCCAGCCCTGCGGGAATCACGGGCGACAGGAAGGAGAGCATCTGCAGGGTCCTGGCCTCGGCCTCAGGAATGCCGCGGGAGCGCATGTAAAACAGCTCGTCGGGGTTCAACTGGCCCACCGTGGCGCCATGGGAGCACTTTACGTCATCGGCATAAATCTCCAGCTGCGGTTTGGCAACCACTTTTGCTTCAGGGGTGAGCACAATGTTGTGGTTTTCCTGGTAGGCTTCCGTCTGCTGGGCGTCCGGTGCCACCACGATGGTGCCGTCAAAGCGCACGTCGGCCTCTCCACCGGCTATGCCGTTGAACAGCTGGGTGCTCTTGCAGCCGGGCGCGCGGTGGTGCATCAGGACGCGGAAACGCACTTTCTCGCCGCCCTTGCACAAATACAAGCCTTTCAGCTGCGCCTGGGCCCCGGGGCCGGTCAGGTCAATCTTGATGTCGATGTCCCGGGACTCGCCCGGCATCACCACGAACTGCAGGTTCAGGGTTTCGCCGGCCTTGACCTGGAAAACAGCTTCTTCGCTTCTGGATTCTTCGCTTCGCCCAGAATGACAGAACGGATCTATGTACTTGCCGTGTCCCATAGGCCTAAAACTGGTCAAATCCTTGGGTTTCAATGGCGTCTATCAGTTCCTTGCCGCCGGAGGCCACAATGCGGCCGGCCTTGAGCACGTGCACCACGTCGGGCTGCACGTACTCCAGCAGTTTCTGGTAGTGCGTAATGATGATGGCGCTCTTTTCCGGGCTCCTGAGCGCGTTAACGCCATCGGCCACAATCTTGAGGGCGTCTACGTCCAGGCCGCTGTCGGTCTCGTCCAGGATGGAGAGCGCCGGGTCCAGCATGGCCATCTGGAAAATCTCGTTGCGCTTTTTCTCGCCGCCGGAAAAGCCCACGTTCACTTCCCTTTTGGCAAATTCCGGTTTCATCTGCACGAAAGCCATCTTCTCCTTCATCAGTTTCAGGAATTCCCCCGCCTTCATCTCGGGCAGGCCGTGTGCTTTCCGCTTGGCGTTCACCGCCGCCTTCATGAAGGCCGTGATGGTAACGCCAGGTATCTCTATCGGATACTGGAAACTGAGGAAAAGGCCCTCCCAAGCGCGCTCCTCGGGCGTTTTCGCCAGCAGGTCCTCTCCCCGGTACAGGACCGTTCCTTCAGTGACCTCATAGTCCGGCCGGCCGGTGAGCACGGCGCTCAGAGTGGACTTCCCGGCTCCGTTCGGCCCCATGATTGCGTGCACTTCCCCAGGCCCTACGTGCAGGTTGATGCCTTTCAGTATTTCTTTGTCCCCTATCCGGGCGTGCAAGTTTTGAATCTCTAACATGCCGTGAAATGTATCTAATTAATTGTCAATAACTTCCTGAAAATCGTCTGGTCGTTTTTGCCTAGACGATTTTGTGTATGTCATTTTGTATCAGGCGTTTGCATTTCACGCCGATACAGCTTCATCCAGGTGGCGAGCGACCACAGGCCGTTCACCAGGTACAGGGCGCAGACGATGGGCATGAACACATTGCCGACGCTTATATGCAGGATAATCTGCGTCACGTTCACAATGAGCCAGACCACCCAGCAGTCCCACTTCTTGAGGGCACTCAGCATCTGCGCCAGCAGGATGAGCACCGTCACGCAGGAATCCAGGTAAGGGTGCGGATCGGCCGGGAAAAGCTGGTCCAGCGTCCAGCCCCACACAAAAGCCACCACCAGTACGGCGGCTATGGACATGATGCGCTCCGGCCAGCTTAACATGCTCACTTTGAGGCTGCCGCTGTCCTGTGCCGACTGTTCCTCCGGCTTGGGATGCGTCCAGCGGTAGTGGCCCATGATGTTGATGGCCAGTGAGATGGGCTGGAGCAGCAGGCTGGCGTACAGGTTCTTGTTCCAGAATAGGATAAAGAGCGCTGCAGTGTACAGGTACCCCACCCAGAAGTTGTATTTGGAGTTCCGTCCGGCCAGGAACACGCAGGTGAGGCCCAACAGGCTTGATATCAAGTCCATGAGCAGCACCGGGCGGCCGGCCAGTTCAAATATGACAGTGTCTAACATAAAGATTCTTCACTTCGTTCAGAATGACAACTTTGTTCAGAATGACATTAGCCGACGGAGCCCTCCAGGGAAACTTGCAGTAACTTTTGGGCTTCCACGGCAAACTCCATGGGCAGGCGGCTCAGGACCTCGCGCGCGTAGCCGTTCACGATGAGCCCTACAGCCTCTTCCGGGTCCAGGCCCCGCTGGTTGCAGTAGAACAGCTGGTCTTCCGAGATTTTGGACGTGGTTGCCTCGTGCTCCACCATGGCCGAAGGATTCTGGCTCTGGATGTCCGGGAAGGTATGCGCCCCGCAGCGGGATCCGATAAGGAGGCTGTCGCACTGGGAGAAGTTCCTGGCTCCCAGTGCATTCCGGCCCATCCGTACCAAGCCCCGGTAGCTGTTCTGGCTCACTCCGGCCGATATGCCCTTGGACACGATGCGGCTCTTGGTCCCCCGTCCCAGGTGAATCATCTTGGTGCCTGTATCGGCCTGCTGATGGTTGTTGGTGACGGCCACGGAGTAGAACTCGGAGGAGGAATAATCGCCTTTCAGGATGGTGGAAGGATATTTCCAGGTAATGGCCGATCCGGTTTCCACCTGCGTCCAGGAAAGGTGCGAACCGCTGCCTTTGCAGATGCCTCGCTTGGTTACGAGGTTCAGGATGCCGCCCTTGCCGTCTGCATCGCCGGGGTACCAGTTCTGCACGGTGGAATATTTTACGTCGGCATCCTTTTCCACGATAATCTCCACCACGGCGGCGTGGAGCTGCTGCTCGTCCCGCATGGGGGCGGTGCAGCCCTCCATATAGGAGACGTAGGAGCCTTCATCGGCCACGATGAGCGTGCGCTCGAACTGACCGGTGCCACGGGCGTTGATGCGGAAATAGCTGCTGAGCTCAATGGGGCAGCGGACGCCCTTGGGAATGTAGCAGAAGGAACCGTCGGAGAAGACGGCCGAATTCAGGGCGGCGAAGAAGTTGTCGGAAGACGGCACCACCGTGGCCAGGTACTTCCGCACCAGGTTAGGATGCTCCTTTACCGCCTCGGAGAAAGAGCAGAAGATGATGCCCTTTTCGGCCAGGGTCTTTCGGAAGGTGGTAGTAACTGATACAGAGTCGAATACGGCATCCACGGCTACCACACCGGCCAGCGCCTCGCGCTCCTGGAGCGGAATGCCCAGCTTGTCGAAGGTTTCGGCCAGTTTGGGGTCTATCTCCTTGGGCCGGTCCTTGTCTTTTTTGGGTGCGGCGTAGTAGATAATGTCTTGGAAATCAATTTCCGGCATGTCCAGGTGGGCCCAATTGGGCTGCGGCATGGCCTGCCACTTGCGGAAGGCGTCCAGCCGGAACTCCAGAAGCCAGTCCGGCTCCCCTTTCCGGGCCGATATCTGCCGGATGATGTCTTCGTTGAGCCCTTTGGGGATGAACTCCTGCTCCACGTCCGTCACAAAGCCCTCCTTGTATTCCCCGGAGGTGAATTGTTCGATTATTTGATCGTTCTCTGACATAGACCGCAAAGATACGAAAAAACCTTGGTACTATTGCGCCAGATTGGCCAGGACGATGGCGGCCACGGCTTCCACCACAACCGGTGTACGGAGGGCGAAGCAAACGTCGTGGCGGCCCGGAATGCCGGTCTTGGCAATGCTTGCAGTGGGTTTGAAGGCTACGCGGAACACCAGCGGATTGCCGTTTGTAATGCCGCCGTTCACACCGCCGGCGTGGTTGGTGACGGGAATGCCGTCCTCGCCGAAGGCATCATTGTGCTCCGAGCCTTTTTTGCGGGAAGCGGCAAAACCGTCCCCGAATTCAATGCCCCGTACGCCCGGAATGGCAAAAACCGCATGGGCCACAAGGGATTCCACGCTGTCCCAGAAGGGCTCTCCCAATCCGGCGGGGATGCCGCTCACCCGGCATTCCACTATTGCGCCCAGGGAGTCGCCTTCCTTCCGGGCCTGTTCCAGCAGCAGCGGCCATTCTTCCTGCCGGATATTCCCGCCGATCTCCAGAATCTCGCTTTCATAGCTGTAGGGGGCCATTTTCTTGGCCACAACCCCGGCTGCTACAAGGGCCAGGGTAAGGCGTCCGGAGAAGTGTCCGCCGCCCCGCGGGTCGTTGAATCCCTGGAATTTGATCTGCGCAGTGCGGTCGGCATGGCCGGGACGCGGATGCTCCCGGAAGGCGGCATAGTCCTGGCTGCGGGTGTTTTCGTTCCGGAACAGGATGGTAAGGGGCGCTCCGGTGGTATGGCCCTCGAAAACGCCGGAAACAATTTCCGGTTCGTCGGCCTCCAGGCGGGGAGTGGTGCCGGGGGCACCGGCCTTGCGGCGGTCCAAATCGGCCTTGAAATGGGCCTCTGAAAGGGCTATGCCCGCTTTTACACCGTCCAGCACCACGCCGATGCACTCTCCGTGCGACTCGCCGAAGATACTCACTCTGAAGTTGTTGCCAAAGGTATTCATAGCTTGTCGAATAATTCGTTGAACGTAGGGAAGCTTTTGGCCACGCAGGCAGTATCGTCGATGACGACGGGCTCGGCGGCTCCCAGGGCGGCCACCCTTAAGGCCATGACCATGCGGTGATCTCCGTAGGAGGGGTAGTTCCCGCCTTTCAGGAGTTTACCGGTGAGGCAGCGCTGGGTGAGTCCCATGCCCTCAATGGCCATTTCGTCTTCTTCTATGTGCACCGGAACGCCCATCTGCTTGAGCATGGCCTCGATGGCGGCGGCCCGGTCCGTCTCTTTGTGCCGAAGCCGTTCCACACCCTGGATGCGGCTTTCTCCCGGGCAGAAGGCGGCCAGCACGGCCACTATCGGGAACAAATCCGGGCAGTTGTTCAGGTCTACGGAGAAGGAATTCAGCGGAGCGCGCTGCACCCGGATGGGGCCGTTCGTGGGGCTTGAACCCTCCAGCTGGGACATGCTGGCCCCGGCGGCCATCAGGATATCCATTATGGAAATGTCGGCCTGAAGGCTCTGGGTATCAAGTCCTTCCACTTCCACCTGGCCGAAGATGGCTCCTGCGGTGAGGAAAGGTGCCGCGCCAGACCAGTCGGCTTCGATGGCAAAATCGGCCGCCTGATAGCGCTGATTGCCCTTTATCCGGAAGTTTACCCCCGTACAGAGGCTCCAGTTCTGGGTTTCCAGGAACGCTTCGTCGCCTTCCATCTCAGAGCCCATCCAAATGCCGAATTTTTTCAGAACGTCCACAGTGATAAAGAGATAGGGGATGCTTCTAGGGTCGTGCACATACACTGTGGACTTGCCCTCCGCCAGGGGCAGGGCGGCCAGGAGACCGGAAATGAGCTGCGAGCCGCCTTTCCCGGAAATATCGGCCCTTCCGGGAATCAAGGGGCCGGAAACGGTTAGGGGAAGGTAACAGTCTGATTTTCTTGCCTCTGAAACAGTTTTGTTAGCAACATATAGGCCCGAATCCAGGCTTGTAACGGCACTGTTACTTTCCGGGTACAAACGGACGCCGAAAGCCGCCATAATGTCGTGGGCGCCCGCCAAAGGCCGTCTTAGCAGGGTTTTTTCTCCGGTGACGCGTACGGGCGTATCCGGCAGAACGGCCAGGAGCGGAATCATCAGGCGGGTGAGGAAGCCGGATTCGCCGGTATGGAGCTCCTTCAGCGCCTCCCCGCAGCTGCCAGGCCGTGCATTTATACCCTTGATGGTGAGCAGGTTGCCACTAATGGACACAGTGGCGCCCAAAGCCCTGGCAACGGCCAGGGCGCTCTCGTTGTCGCCGCACGGTGTATAGCCGGAAAGGTGCGAGGTTCCGTCGGCCAGGGCAGCGGCGATGATGGCCCGCTGGGCAAAGCTTTTGGAAGAAGGCATGGTGAGGGTCCCGGCCTTCACGAAGCGGAAGCCTTCATAGACGGCCTTCTGCATATCGGCCGATGTCCACTGTCCGGGGCCCGTGGCTTCCTCTTCAGTGAGGCAGGCGTAGGTGAAAGGGGCGCCTTTTCTGAGGGCTTCCAGACGGGATGCCCTGCCGGCTTCTCCCATGCAGAAGGCTACCAGCGTGCCGGGCTCTGCGTCTTCATACAGGGCCATGACGGTGTTGGAATCGGCCTTGGAAGTGGCCGTGGTAACGATTTTTACCACTTCGCCGCCGAACTGCCGGCCGCGGTCCAGCAGGCTCCGGAGCACTTCCAGGGGCGGGGTGCCGGAAAAGTCGTGGAAGGAGCGGATGAGCACCGTCCCGTATTCCCGGCAGGCCTCGCGGATCCGTCGGCCTACGGCTGCAGGCGCCTCCATTTCCAGGTCTACGTACTTGGCACCGGCATGGATGGCCATCTCCAGCAGCTGCGGTGCCAGCGGCTCTTCGCCAAGCCGGCAGGTGGCAATGAGCGGGATGTCCGAGCCGGAGAACAGGATCTCGATGTCTTCGTCTTCCAGGGGGCAGCGGTCCAGCCGGATTTCGGCCATCTCAAGGGTGCCGGAGTCCAGCAGGTCCAGGATTTCCTGCAATTCTTTGTTCTGTATGCTGGTACAAATCATATTTCCAATTCACGGATTAAGGGCTCGCCGATATCTTTCAGCAGGACAAAACGGATTTTGCCGCTGCTCTGAACTTTCTTGTCTTTGCGGAGGGCCGCCTGTAGCTGTTCAATCGGATAAGGGCATTCGGCAGGCAGGCCAATGCCCATGAAATTGGCCCTGAGGCGCGCTGCAAGGCCTTTTTGGGCAACGCCCAGCTGCTCGGAAAGTTCCGCGGCCAGGATGATGCCCATGGCCACGGCCTCCCCGTGGGTGATGTCGTCCCCGCGGAGCCGGGCTTCATGTTCGATGGCATGGCCGTAGCTGTGCCCGAGGTTCAGCAGCGCCCGTTCCCCCTTCTCGTAAGGGTCCCGTGCTACAATCCCGGCCTTGATCTCCGCCGCCCGCCAGATGAAAGGGCTGATCTCCCCGGCGAACCCCTTGTCATTCTGAGCGGACGCGAAGAATCTTTCATACGCCTCCTTGTCGGCCAACAGGAAGGTCTTGGCCATTTCGGCCAGGCCGGAGCGGAAATCCCTCGGGGCAAGGGTTCGCAGCACATCGGCCGAAAGGAAGGTGAACTGCGGTTGCAGGAAAGCTCCGAGCATGTTCTTGTAGGCTTCCAGGTTCACGCCGGTTTTGCCGCCGATGGCAGCGTCCACCTGCGCCAGCAGTGTGGTGGGAAGGTTGGCGTAGCGGATGCCGCGCTTGTACAGGGCGGCCGCAAAGCCCGCCATGTCCGTGGTGATGCCGCCGCCGATGGCCAGAATGAGCGCCTGCCGCGAGGCCCCAGCCTCCAGCAGCCACCGCTCCAGGGCCATCACGGTGTCCATGCATTTCCGCTCTTCAGAGGTCTCCAGACCCATGGCCGCCCGCACCTGGCCGGGTTGTGCCGGCACGGCCGACAGGACTTCGGCCGCCACCCATGCGGCCTGCTTGTCATAGACCACATAAACTTCCGGCTCCTGTGCCAGCAGCCCGGCCACGTCGGCCAGGGAGTCCCCGCCCACTATGCGGCTCCGGACCTTTCCGTCCCAACTGATATTCAATTCCTTTATCATAGGCATTGCTTCCGGGCACCCAGTGTTTGGGCGCGCAAACCTGCGATTCCCCGCAGATTACAAATATAGCGGAAAAATTTGGCAGTTCCCCGAATTTGCCGTATTTTTGCACCCGTCCCTTTGCCCGGATGGCGGAATTGGTAGACGCGCTGGACTCAAAATCCAGTGTCCTTTAAAGATGTGCGGGTTCGAGTCCCGCTCTGGGCACCTTCAGTCCCACGGCCCTGGTTCAACTTGAATCAGGGCCGTGTCGTTTACCAGTCAGTTTTCAGACCAACAGTGCGGTTTATTTGAAATAAAAGGCTATCTTCGTGGAAACATCGTGCAGTTGAAAATTAATACGATATGAAAACGACTAAGCAAATCTTGTTGGCCTGCCTGTGCCTGGTTTCCCTGAACCTGCAGGCCATGGAGTGGACCCTTCAGAAAAGCGACCTGGTAAAGGCCGACGCAGCGGCCGTTTCGCAGCCGGGATTCTCCACGGAGGGCTGGATTCCGGCCTTGGTCCCCGGCACGGTGGCCAGGGCCTATGTGGCGGCCGGCCTTCTGGAAGACATCCGCTACGACGACAACCTCACCCGCATTGACGATGCGTTCTACAATGCCGATTTCTGGTACCGGACCACCTTCGGCACCCCGGCGCTGGAAGCCGGCGACCGCCTGGTCCTGAACTTCGACGGCATCAACTGGAAGGCCGATGTGTACCTGAACGGCCAGGCCGTGGGCACCATCAACGGCTCCTTCATCCGCAGCCACTTCGACGTGACAGACCTGGTGAAAGCGGGCGGGCAGAACGCCCTGGCCGTGAAAATCCACCACAACGAGCACTACGGCGACGTAAAGATTCCCACGCTGGAGGTCAACGTCCCCAACGGCGGCATCCTGGGGCAGGACAACCCCACCTTCCACGCCAGCATCGGCTGGGACTGGATTCCCACCGTCCCGGGGCGCAACATCGGCATCTGGAACGACGTGACGCTCACCGTGGCCAAGGGCGGCCTGGTGATTGGCGACGCCTTCTTAGACACCCGTCTGCCCGGCGTGGAGCCCAGGCATCCGGAAGGGTTGGAATCGGCCGAAATAAAGCCGATAATCACCGTGTACAATTATGGCGGAGAGGAGAAGAAAGGGGAAGTGCTCATTGACTTCGGCGGGAAGAAAGTCTCGTACAAGGTGGCCGTAGTTCCCGGAAAGAGCGACCTTTCGCTGGCTTCGTTCCTGCTGGAACAGCCCAAGCTGTGGTGGCCGGTGGGTTACGGTGATCCTTACTTGTACGATGTGGGCATAACCCTTAACATTGACGGGAAGTGCCTGGCGGAGAAGCAGTTGAAATGTGGCGTAAGGCAGATGGACTACACCCTGGAGAACAGCGCCCTCCAGCTTTTCATCAACGGCCGGCGCTTCATTGCACACGGGGGCAACTGGGGCTTCAGCGAAGTGAACCTGGACTATACGGCCCGGGACTATGACATTGCCCTGGCCTATCACCGCGACATGAACCTGAACATGGTGCGCAACTGGGTTGGTCAGGTGGGTGACGAGGAGTTCTACGAGGCCTGCGACCGCTACGGCGTCATGATCTGGCAGGACTTCTGGCTGGCCAATCCCTACGACGGGCCCGACCCCCAGGACGAGTCCATGTTCCTGGAGAACGCCCGGGATCTGCTGTATAAAGCCCGCCCGCACGCCGCCGTGGCCTTGTACTGCGGCCGCAACGAGGGAAATCCTCCCATGTTCCTGGGCTTCGGCCTGAACATGCTGGTGTGCGAACTCTGTCCCGGCAGTCTCTACATCCCCCATTCCTCAGACTACAATGTGAGCGGCGGCGGCCCCTACCGGGCACAGTCTCCGCGGGAATACTACACGATGTGGTTCGGCCAGAACAAGTTCCACTCGGAGCGGGGCATGCCCACGGTTCCCAGCTACGAGAGCATGTGCCGGATGTTCCGTCCGGAGCACCGCTGGCCGCAGAACGATGTGTGGGCCATGCACAATTTCACGCTGAAGGGCGCCCAGTTCGGCAGTTCCTACAACGAGGCCATCGAAAAAGGTCTCGGCAGTCCGGAAAGCCTGAAAGAGTATGCCGACCGGGCCCAGTGGATCAACTACAACGGCTACCGGGCCATCTTCGAGTCCCGCAGCAGTTCCCGTAACGGCGTGCTCCTTTGGATGAGCCATCCTGCCTGGCCCTGCCTGGTGTTCCAGACCTACGACTATTACTTCGATGTGAACGGAGCTTACTTCGGCAGCAAGAAAGCCTGCCAGCCGCTCCACATCTCCTGGAACCCCGTTACCGGCATGGTGGAAGTGGTGAACGAGAGTGCCGGAAACCTGCAGGGCCTCACAGCCCAGGCCGCCGTGGTGAACCTGGACGGCCAGGTGGTGTGGACGGGCAGCGCTGCGCTGGACTCCAGGGAAGACAGCACCGTGGAGGCCTTCCGCCTGGATGCCCCTGACGACAAACTGTCGGAAGTCTATTTCGTCAAACTCTGCCTGAAGGAAGGGGACAAGCTGCTGGCCGACAATTTCTACTGGGAAGGCCGGGAAGAAGGGAACTGGACGGCGCTCCAGGGCCTGGAGAAGCTCAAGCTCCAGACGCAGGAGGAAACGCTGCTGGACGGTGCGCTGAAGGTTACGGTGAAGAATCCGTCGGCCCTTCCCGCCCTGATGATCCGCTTGAATCTGGTTAACGGCAAGACCAAGGAGCAGATTCTTCCCGCCTTCTACGAAGACAATTACTTCTCCCTGCTGGGCGGGGAAGAAAAGACGGTGACGGTGCGCTTCCGCGCGGAAGAGCAGCCCAAGGACCGGAAATTCAAACCCACGGTAACCATCGAACAAATCAGATAATTGCATGATAAGAAAATTCTCTCTCCTTGTTCTGGGCATCGGCCTTATGCTTGCCGAAGCCTCCGCGGCGGAGCGGACCGTAACCCGCCTGGACGAAGGCTGGCGCTTTGCCTTCGGGAATGCGGCCGATCCGCAGAAGGACTTTGGCGCCGGAACAGAATACTTCAATTATTTCACCAAGGCCAATTCCATCCACAACGAGGGCCCCTATATTCTTAAGTTCGACGACAGCGCCTGGCAGGAAATCCGGATTCCGCACGATTTTGTAACAACGCTGGGCTTTGACGGAAAGGCCAGTCACTCACATGGTTACAAGACCGTAGGCTGGCGCTATCCGGAAACCAGCGTGGGCTGGTACCGCAAAGTGCTCACCATAGGGGAAGAGGACTTCGGCAGCCACTTCGTGCTCCGTTTTGACGGAATTTTCCGCCATGCGCAGGTGTGGTTCAACGGCTTTTACATGGGCACCGAGCCCAGCGGCTACGCCACGCAGGTGTACGACATCACGGACTACGTGAACTACGGAGGAGAGAACCTGATCTGCGTTCGGGCCGATGCCACCTTCGAGGAGGGCTGGTTCTACGAAGGCGCCGGCATCTACAGGGACGTCTGGTTGGAAAAGACCGGCCAGCAGCATGTGGCTCCCTTTGGCACTTTTGTTTATTCGGAAATGGAAGCGCCTTATAGCCAAGCTGTTATCCATGTAGAGACGGAGCTTGAGAACAGCGCGCTCACGGAGGCCGATGTCCAGCTGGGCCATGTCCTTCTGGATGCGGAGGGCCGGGAAGTGGCTTCTTCGGAGAACGGGACGCTGCACCTCCTTTCCAAGGAGATCGGCAAGAGCCGGCTGAAGATGCATGTGACGGCGCCCCACCTCTGGGACACGGAAGATCCTTATCTGTACAAGGTGGTTACCACCGTCCGCTCCGGCGGGAAGGTGACGGACCGCTACGAGACCGTCATTGGCATACGGGAAGTGGAATTCACGGCCGACCAGGGTTTCCTCCTCAACGGGAAACAGGTGAAACTCAAGGGGGTAAACAACCATCAGGACCATCCGGGCGTGGGTTCCGCCATTCCGGACGCCTTGCAATCCTGGCGCATCCGTCAGCTCAAGCAGCTGGGCTGCAACGCCTACCGTGCTTCGCACAATCCCATGACTCCGGCTCTTCTGGACGTCTGCGACCGTGAAGGAATCCTGGTCGTTGACGAGAACCGCCTCTCCGGCGTGAACGAAGAGCACCTTCGGCTGCTGGAGCGCATGATTCGCAGGGACCGCAATCACCCCAGCGTAATCCTCTGGAGCAACGGAAACGAGGAATGGGGCATGGAGAACACTGTTACCGGCCGGCGAGTGGCAGAGGCCATGCGGGCCTATACCCGGCTCCTGGACCCTACCCGGCACTCCACACTGGCCAATTCAGGCGGCTCCGAGATGATCAAGGGACTGGATGTCGTTGGTTACAACTACATCCGCCAGAACAACATCGACAACCGCAGGCAGGAGCATCCGGACTGGAAGATCGTTGGAACGGAAGAAACCAGCGGCTGCGGCACGCGCGGGGTGTATTTCGACGATCCCGCCCAGCCCGGCCACATGAAATCCATGAACCTGACCGCCGGCAAAGACCGTCCGGAGAATGTGATCGGCCGCGGCTGGCAGTTCTATGCCGAGCGTCCCTGGGCGGCTGGCCTCTTCTATTGGACCGGCTTCGACTACCGCGGGGAGCCCAATCCGCTCAGCTACCCGGCCTCGCTCTCGGAATTCGGCATCCTGGACTACTGCGGCTTCCCCAAGGACGAAGCCTGGTACCTGAAGGCCTGGTGGACAAACGAGCCGGTGCTGCACATCTTCCCCCATTGGAACCTGAAAGGCCATGAAGGCGAGTCCGTGGAGGTCTGGGCCTACAGCAACTGCGATGAGGTGGAGCTCTTTGTGAACGGCAAGAGCCTCGGCCGCAAGAAAATGCCGGAAAACGGTCATCTGAAGTGGCGCGCCGTCTACAAGCCCGGCTCCCTCCGTGCAGTGGGCTACAAGAAGGGGAAGCGCATCCTTACGGAAAAAATTGAAACAACGGAAGATGTGCAGTCCATCCTCCTTTCGGCCGACAGGACTGAACTCGTGGCCGACGGGCAGGACGTCAGCGTTGTCACGGTATGCCTCCAGGACAGGAAGGGCCGCTTTGTGCCGGATGCCTGCAACGAGCTGAAGCTGTCACTCAGCGGCGATGCCCGCATTCTTGGCGTCGGCAACGGAGACCCGTCCTGGCACGGCGCCGAAAACCCGGACGATATCAACTGCAAAGAGTTCTCCGTTCAGGCCTTCAACGGTTTGGCTCAGGTACTTATCCAGTGCGGCAAGAACGCCGGACCCATCCGGCTCACCTGCACTGCCGACGGACTCACCTCTGCAACGCTTCCTCTGCTGGCGCGTTAATTTTTTTTAATTATATTTGGCCGCCAGGACACTCTGGGAGACGTTGATGATAAAGTCGCCCATCTTCTCCAGGCAGTTCACCACGTCCATGTAGAAGGCTCCGGTCTCGTATTGGTAGGAAGCCTTTTCCAGGTTGGCGATGTGCTCTTCCCGCAGGAAGTCGCGGTAGGAGTTGATGTCCTTTTCGGCCATTTCGGCGTTTTGGATGTTGGTCAGTTCCACCAGCGGTGTGGCCAGGTTCACGTGCATGGCTTCGTAGGCGGCGTCCACCAGATCGGTCATGTGCCCCAGCTTCTCTTTCATTTCCGGGGTGAACTGTTTGTCGTGGGCCCGCGCCCGCGCAATAATCTTGCCGATGGTCTCCCCGCTGTCGCCCAGCGACTCCAGTTCGCCGATAATCCGGTAGAATTCCTTCACCCGCACTACGCCGGCGTGGCTCATCTCGTGTTTGGTGACTTCGCCCAGGTAGGTGGCCACCTCCTTCTCCAGATTGTCTGTGATTTCTTCGTACCGGACCAGTTTGGCGTCTTCTTTCTCAAACTCCTCGAGCGATTCGGCATTCACGGCTCCGCGGATGTGTTTCAGGCACTTCCGGCACAGGTCTCCGAACTCCACCACTTCCATCTTCACGCTGTTCAGCGCCAGGTCGCCGGTGCCGATAACGCCGGCTCCGATGTATTTGAGATGATGGTGCTCCTCGGCCTCCTCTTCCTTGCCCGGAACCATAAGGGTGACCAGTTTCTCCAGCTGCGGGATGAAGCCCACCAGTAGGAAGGTGGTGATGAGGTTGAAGATGGTGTGGAGCATGGCCACGCTGTACGGGAGGGAAGCGATGAGCGCCTCCTGCGTGGCTGCATCGGCCGTGGTGAAGTCGTTGGTGACGGGGTTGGGGAAACCGAGCGCCTGCACCGTGATGCCCACGAGGCCGAGGAAGGGACGGAAGAAGATGAGGGCCAGCACGGCGCCCACCAGGTTGAACAGAAGGTGTGCCCGGGCGGTCCGCTTGGCGTTCACGTTGGCTACGGCCGCCGCGATGTTGGAGGTGACCGTGGTGCCCAGGTTGGAGCCCAGGACCATGGCGGTGGCCATGGAAAAGGGAATGTACCCCTGGGCCACCAGCACCATGGTAATGGCGGTGGCGGTGGCCGACGACTGCAGCATCAGGGTGATGACAGCACCGGCCAGCATGAACAGGAGGATGCTCCAGATGCCCATTCCGGACAGGGAGGAGAGAAATACGCGGATTTCCTCATGGTCCAGCAGGATGGTGGAGGTCTCCTTGAGGGTGGTGAGGCCCAGGAAAAGAAGCGCAAAGCCCATCAGGAATTCGCCCAGGTTGTGGTACTTCTTGGAACTCAGCGCCAGGAAGGCGAAGAACATCAGCGGGATGGCGATGGCTCCCAGGCTGAAGCTGCCGGCGCCGAAGCTGAGGGCGAAGATCCAGGCGGTAACGGTGGTGCCGATGTTGGCGCCCATGATCACGGCGATGGCGCTCCCGAGGGCCATCAGTCCCGCGTTGACGAAGCTCACGATCATGAGTGTGGTGGCCGTGGAGCTCTGCACCATGGCGGTGACCAGGATACCGGTAAGGATGCACTTGAAGGTGTTGGAAGTCATGCGCGCCATGAACGAGCGCATTTTGTTTCCCGCCATCTTCTGGAGGCCGCCGCTCATCAGGGACATACCGTACAGGAACATGCCCAAAGAGCCCAGCAGCGTAAGTATTTGCATGAAAAGGCTCATATTTTCAAGAAGTGGATTTTCTTGCAAATATACAAAAAAAGGACAAACATTTGTAAAAACAGATATTTCCGCTGTGTGCCCAACGGATTCTGGAGCCAGGACTGCTCGGAAGCACGAGCTCCTCTTCTAGTTTTTGACGGATCCGGTGGAGAACTTGTAGGAAACGCCCAGCGAGATGGTGTTTGCATCGTTCAGCTCTGGGCTGGCGTTGAAGGTGTGGCCCAGCTGCAGGCGGTAGCGGAGCACGGAGGTAATCTTGTGGCTGAAACAGAGCTCCAGCTTGGAAATGCGTGATTCGTTGGACGTTATGTCCATCAGAAAGGTGTCGCCGCGAAGGGCGATGGCCATATTGGGCCGGAACCAGAAGCCGCTCAGGACAAAGGCGCCCCAGCTTTCCAATGCATCCGTCTTGCCATAAACCGTCTCGCTTTTTAGGAAATATTTGCCGTCATCATACCAGAGACCGCCGGAAAGCCGGTTCCGGTCTCCCAGGCGCGTGGCTTTTTCTCTGTCGGCAATGGAATATTTTCCCAGCATTCCGCCAGCCGATATCTTGAAATTCCGAAAGGGACTTACCGTGAGGAGGAACGTCAGGTTCTTTACGCCGTTGTCGTCCTTGGGGCTGTAGCCGTTACCCTGCCATACCCCGGCATTGTAGGTGACAATGTAACGTCCGTTCACTTGGAAGAGGTTTCCGGCCGCGGTGATACCCCAGTCGCGAGAACGGGTTCCGTAGCCGCAGATGTCTTTGGTATAACCGCCCAGGTAAGACATCCCCAGCGAGTAGCCGCTGGCTTCCAGCACGCGGGGAGAAGTGGTTATCTCGTTGAAGAACACCATCTTCTGCTCGCCCACCTTCACAATGAGCCACGGAGCAAAACGGTAGGCTACATTGAGTCCCATGAAATGTTTGGCCACCAGATCAAAGGAAATCTGAGCCGAAAACCCCTTGACTCCGTTGTCTTTCCAGTCCATGTCCATGGACGAAAGGTTGAAGTTGGAAAAACTGCCGTCGCTGTAGCTGACCGAGGCCAGCGAAGAAGATGAGAGTACGGGCATGAATTTTTCCGGTTTCCGGGCGGCCTCCTTGTCGTTGCTGCGCTCAGGTTCTTCCAGGCGGGTGCGGAATTCGTTGTCTTTGCTGAACTTCAATTTGAAGTCGGTCCAGTCATAGTAGGGGCCGGCAACAGGGGTGAGTCCGGGAACGGAAACTTCCTTCTCGTTGCGGAGAACCTTCACCAGCACTTTCCCTTCGGCGTTGCGGTAGAAGATGAACTGTACATTGGCGGCGGTGGGAACAATCTCGAAGGAGTTCCAGTGCTCGTGTGCCTCGGCTGCATGATACTGCGCCCCGCCGTCGGCATCAATCCCAAGATAGCTGCAGAGGGCCATGTAAGGCTGGTCGTGGCCGAAGCGGAGGTCGGCGGCCACTGTGTCACCGGAGAGGGCCGCATCGGCCTTGTCCAGGATGTCGTCCACCAGCGGACGGGAGGTGAGACCATAGGCGCCTCCGTTCTCGATGGAATTGCCCCAGCGGGCGTACAGGGAATCGTTTTCCTGGGCCCAAAGGAGATAAAGCTCGTCGGTGGTGAAGTACTTTCCGTAAATGTCCACACCCAGGAAATCGAGGTCTTCACAGAGGCTGCCCACCTTGAAGACGCCACTGAGGATTTCCTCTCTGGAGGAGACTTCGGCAGGGTTCTCGAAAACCTTGGAATAGAAGGCCGAAAAATCTCCGTCAGGGATGTTCGGCCGGACCGATTGCCGGGGGCCGCCGCCTTGCTGCTGTCCTCTGCCCTGGCGGCTGCTGCTGCCGGACGAAGGCTTGGAGAGCCGGGTTACCGGACTGTAACGCTCACCGGTAGTCATGGTTACCACAACCTCCGGGCAGGCAGCGCGTAGCGAAGCCATGAAATAAGCCATACTAACCAGGCTGCGCTGGACCGTGCTTCCTACAACGTTTACTTCTTTTCCGGAAACAAACACGGAGGGGAAGCGTCCGGTCATCCGGGAAGCCAGTTGTTCATGTTCGCGGCCGCCTCTGAAAGAGAGCTCGCCGCCCATGCCCACATGCTCTTCGGCAATGGCCCTTACATCCATCAGAAGGGCTCTTCCCTCCTTGGTGAGAAGTCTGAGGGAATCGGCCTCCCTCAGCAGGCCGAGGGTTTTGTCGCAAGTGTTGGAAGAAATGTCGTGCCGGGAGCCGTGACGGCCATAGTGAGAGATATACACAGGGACGAATCCTTCCGGAGCAGGGGTGTCAACTATGGGGTGGAACTCATAGGAATGCAGGTTGCTGGCCGCCCTGGACGGCATTTCCTGAATGAGTTCGCGGGCATTCTGTGCGCCCAGACTCAGCGAGGCAAGCAGAAGGAGTCCAACAGATAAAGAGTGTTTCATCATGTTTCGGTATAAATACGTTTTGCACACAAAAATACCGCAAGTTTTGCACTCCTCGTTTACCCATTTTTACAAATATGTGTCAGTATTTATAAATTGTATTCAATACAGGCCCACGCCTTGCACACCGGGGCTATTTAAACTCCGAGGGAGGTACGCCGAACTTCTTCTTGAACACCTTGGAGAAGTGGGCGAGGGTGCTGAAACCGGTCAGGTCGGCCACTTCGGAAATGTTGTATTTCCCTTCCCTCAGGAGGGCGGCGGCCTTGTTTAGCTTGTAGCTCTTGAAAAGCTCCGAAGGCGTAACGCCGGTGAGTCCTTTCACCTTGTAGATGAACTTGGAGTGGGAGATGTGCAGTTTGTCCACTATGTCGCCGATATTGAATTCGGCATTGGAAATCTCTTCGTCCATGAGCGCATAAAGCTCCTTCAAGAAGGTTTTGTCCTGCGGGGAAAGGGCGTTGTCGGAGGGAAAGTCCAGTCCGGCGCTCTCGGTAAGAGCCGTCTTCAGCCGCTCCCGTCCCTTGAGGAGATTGCCCAGCAGCGAGAGCAGGTATTCGGCGTTGAAGGGTTTGGTCACATAGGCGTCGGCCCCTACGTTCAGGCCCTCAATCTGGTCCCGGACGCTGTCCTTGGCCGTAAGCAGCACCACCGGAATATGGCAAAACTGCAGGTCTTCCTTCAAGGACTCACAGAACTCCAGCCCCGTCTGCCCCGTCATCATCACATCGCTGAGGATGATGTCCGGAATGTGCCGGGCAAGCTCTTTCCGGGCGCTTTCCACGTCGTAGCAGCAGGTAACCTGATAGGTGGGAGAGAGCAGCGTCCGGAGATAGAAGGTGATATCCGTATCGTCGTCCACCACAAGGGCCGATGGCTTGAGCGAATCCTGCACAGGGTCTTTTGCCTCGGCCGTTTGCGGGTTGGTCACAACATCGACCCGGCTTGTCTGAACCGGAACTCCCGAATCCAGTTCCTCCTTCCTGTAAGCTTCTTTCTCTATGGGAAAAGAGAGTGTGAAGCATACTCCGGAGCCATCTCCGGCATTGGCGCAGGACAGGCTTCCGTGGTGCAGCTGCGCCAGTTTCCGGGCATAGTAGAGACCTACGCCGGAGCCCCAGTTATAGTGCCCGTGGGATTGGCCATCTATCTGGTAATATCGCTCGAAAATGCGTTCCAGCTTGTTTTCCGGGATGGTGGAGCCGCTGTTGGCCACCTTTACCGTGGCAGTGGTGGGCGTCTGCGTGAAAGAAACGGAGATGAACCCGCCCGGAGGCGTGAACTTGAAGGCGTTGGAAAGGAGGTTGTCCAGAATGTTCACCACCTTGTCGGCGTCGGCATAGATGAAAGCGTTGCCGTCCAGGCCGTCGGAGAGGAAGGAAATGCCCTTTTCGGCGGCATTCACCTGATAAATGTCCAGGGCCTGGCGCAGGGTGGGCAGAAGGTCGCAACGGCTCACTTTCAAGGCCAGCGCATCGGTTTCCAGCGCATTGAAATCCATAATTTGGTTCACCAGGTGCAGCATCCGGTCTGTATTGTGCCGGACGATGCGCAGGAGGTCCCGGCGGCTGCCGGAAATTTCACCGTCTTCACTCAGCGTGCCGATAGGCCCCGAAATCATGGTGAGTGGCGTGCGCAGCTGGTGGGCCACATTGGCAAAATACTGCTTGTTGATTTGGTTGGTGTGCTGTTCCTGCTGTTTTTCGGCCTCGGCCCGGCGGAACTTCTCCCTGTTATTGAGAAAGCGTCTCCAGGTATACAGGATGGCCGACAGAAACGCCAGCGTCAGAAGGATATACAGGAGTTTCGCCCACCAGGTGGCCCAGGGAGCGGGCAGCACCGTCACTTCTATGGCGCCGTCACCGAACACCCGGTTTCCGCTCTTGTCCGAGAGGCGGGCCCGGAAAGTGTAATGCCCCGGCGGAATGTTGGAGTAGAAGGCTTCGTGGGATTCTTGGCCGTCAATCCAGAAATGGTCGAAGCCCTCCAGCATATAGGAATAGCTGCCGTGGATGGCATTCCTGTAGTCCAGGGCTGCAAAGGAGATGCTGAAACTGTTCCAATCATGGGAGAGTTTTACGGCAGGAGAGAAGACCATGGACCGCTGGATGGGTGAGTCCTTTCCGGGCCTGACCAGCGTGTTCTGGATGCGCAAGTCTTCGAAATAAAAGGGTATTTCAAAGCTCTGGCCGCCTGAAGAGGGGTAGCGGACCACAATGCCCTGCATCGTCCCCAGCAGGAGGATGTCTCCGGGCAGCACACAGACGCAGTGTTCCGTAAAAGCATTGCTGCTTACGCCGTTGCCGGTCATGTAACTGTCTACGAGCGTGCCGTCCAGCGTATATTCGTTCAGGCCGTACTGTGTGGCCACCCACACGTGTTCTCCTACCTGGGCGATGGAAGAAATCTCCGGGCAGCTGATGGCCGATACCCGGGTATAGTCGTGGGTGACCGGGTCCAGTATCACCACCCCGTTGCTCTGGGTGCCTATCCAAACCTGCCCTCGGCTGTCTTCGAACAGTTCTTCCGGAATAAAGATGTCGCTGCCCAAAGCTTCTTTCAGCCTGTTTACATCCAGCAGTGTTGCCGTGCCGGCTTCGGCCGACGTAAGGATGAGGTCCTTGTTGCTTTCGGCCGAAAGAATCCGCCCGTCCGCAAGGGAAAGGCTGACCCCATGTCCGACGCCCGGACCTTCCAAGGTCACAGTCCCGGCCGGAACCAGCGTCCTTTCTTCCAGATTATAGCGGTAGGCGTTGTCCCTTCCCGCTACGATGTAGAGCTCCCCGGAAGTTTCGTCATAGGACAAAGTTTGTATGGGCTTGTCCCGGAAAAAGGCCAGCAATGCATGAAATTTGGACCCCTTCTTGGAGTTGGGCAGGAGAAGGGTGCCACCGCCGTCGGTTCCCACCCACACATTGCCCATGCCATCGTAGTGGATGCAGTTGAGGTTATACTGCTGGGGCTCAAGGGCCAGTCCGGCTTCCTGGGCCTCCATGAGGGTCCAGCTCTGCTTGTCTACCACCAGCAAATCCTCTACGATGTTCAGCAGCAGATAGTTCCCTCCGCCGTCATAACGCAGGATGTCCGGAATCTCCTTGCCGTCCAGCCGGGCCGATACTTCCGCAGGCAGGGAAAGAGGCGTCCAGGAACCGGATTGCAGGATTTCCAGCCGCCTCCGGGGACCGACGGACAGCCATAAATCTCCGTCCGGATCCATGATGGCGGTGGAACAGGGTGCGGAAAGGACCCTTTCCCTCAGCGGGACCCCTTCAGGAGAATACCAGGCCAGGTGATCCGGGTACGCCACCAGCAACTCCTTTCCACTGACAAAGGCGCCCAGATTGTGCGTGTTTCCGTCGATGATCCGCTCCATCCGGCCCTCTGCGGGAAGGAAACGGTAGATTCCGTTTTCGTTGTTGCAGAAGAAGCAGCCGTCCGGCATTTCCAGGAAGCTGATTTTCACATTGCCCCGGTACTCTACGGGCACCTGTACAAAGTGGCCCTCCTCCGTAAGGTAGCAGATGCGGCCGTTGATGGTGGCCACCCAAAGCCGTCCGCTCCGGTCCTGGAAGAGCCGGGCGATATGGTTGTCACTGAGGGACAGGGAGTCGTTGCCGGCCAGGTACTGATGATAGCCGGAGGGGAGGGCGCGGTTCAGTCCGTGGGTGGTCCCCACCCAGATGTGTCCGGTGTTGTCTTCTTCCAGGGCAGTGACGCGGGGGTGGGTAAGTTCGGTGGAAACGGCCTCGTTTCCGGCCGCGGGAACGGGCTTTTCCTTGTAGCAGGAAACCGTTACTCGAAGTATGAGAATCAAGACAATAGCTGTCTTGAAAAGGTTATCATAAGTGTTCATAGTTGCACAAAAATACAAAAAATATTGCTATCCTCCTTCCTGGAAGGCCGATTTAGGAATTCTGACAAATAATTACAAATACAGACAAGCCGCCAGGCAAACCCCTGCTATCCTATGGCAAGCGGGGCAGGATGGAACGCGTTAATTTTGCGCCGACACAAAACTAAGAAGCAAATGAAACGCAAAACCCTTTTCCTTGTTTTGGCAGCGGCCGTCGGGTTGCTTGCCTGTTCCGCGGAAAAACCGTCCCTGCAGAAAGCGACGGCCATTACGGAAGTGTTCGGTGACGGCCAGCAGGTGACGGCAGTCGCCCTCCAGTACAATGTCCCCATGGACGGGACCAAACTTTCTCCGGCCGATTATTCGGTAGTGGAACTGGTTCCGCCGGAGCTCCGTCAGCGCGGGCGGGAAGTCCTTACGGAAATGGTGCGGGAAGACCGGACGGTAGCCAGGGTGTACACCAACGTTTCCCCCGAAATGGCCGCTGAAGGCCAGGTGGGCCCGTGGGTAATCCTGGAACTGGAAAAGACTTATCATTACCTGCCCTCCTTCGGCGGAGGTCCTCAGGGAGGACAGCGTCCGCAGGGCGGTGACCGGGCCAGGCAAATGCAGCGCGGCGAGCGTCCCCAGGGTGGAAACCCCATGATGAACAAGGCTTTCCCCGGAAAGAACGAGATTGTGGCTGCCTACAAGGGGATTACTTCCATAGCTCCTTTCGGTGCCGAAGTTACCCAGAACGGCCAGGTGGTTTCGGCCAAAGGCAAGCCGGTGGAGGCTCCGGAAGCTCCCGTGGCCAGCACCGAAACGGTAAACCTCATTGTAGATGACTTCGTCCAGCTGGAGTACTTCGACGAGGCTACCGGCATTCCCATGGCCTATAATTTATTTGTCCCCAAGAATTACGACCCTTCGGTGAAGTATCCGCTCGTTCTTTTCATGCCGGACGCCACCGTCACCGGACAGGAAACCACCCGTACCCTTACCCAGGGCATCGGCGCAACCATCTGGGCTTCTCCTGCCGAGCAGGCCAAGCATCCTTCCTTTGTCCTGGCCCCGGATTACACCCAGCAGATCATCAACGACGAGTGGAAGACCAACGAGTATATGGATGCCACGGTGAATCTCATCGGCAAGCTCTGCGGAGAATATTCCATCGACACGGACCGGATGTACACGACCGGCCAGTCCGGCGGCTGCATGCTGTCCTTTGCCATCGACTGTTATTATCCGGACCTCTTTGCCGCCTCGCTCCTGATGGCCGGCAAATGGGACAATTCCCGCGTGCAGAACTTTAAGAACGACAAGATGTGGATGCTCTGCGGCGAGGGCGACCTGGGCGCCTTCCCCAGCATGAACGGCATCACCTCAGAGCTGCGCAAGATGGGCGTGAAGGTATCCGAAGCCCAGTGGAACGGCCGCGTGAGCGACGAGGAATTCGACCGCCTGTGCCAGACAATGGATGCCGAAGGGGCCGATATCCGCTACACGCATTTCATTCAGTATACGGTATTTCCGGACGACACCCACATCGACGGCATGGAGCACCTGCAGACCTGGCGCCTGACCTATGCCATTGAGGGCGTGCGCGACTGGCTGTTCCGTCAGTCCAAGTAGTTGGAATAATAAGAAAATACGCTTTATGAAAAAGGTGTTAATTTGGTTAATGTTGGTTGTTGCCTCCGCCCCTGTCCTTCTTGCACAGGGGCCCGAGGGGCAGCAGATTCACGCCAATCCCGTATCGGCCGGCCATATTGTGTCCATCACCGGGATCGGGGAAGTGTTCGGGGACGGTCTCAAACTGAAGGCCGTCGCTATCGAGATGGACAAAGCCGTTGTTGGAAAAAAGCTGAAGACGGCCGATTTCTCCATCGATTTAGCCGGGAACACGCTTCCTGCAAGCGGAAAGATTACGCGCATCTATGCCAATTCGGAGGCGGCTACTTCCGCCAAAGGCACGGACGGGAAATATGTGATTATGGAAATGGCTACTGATGAGTGGCTTCCGGTTTCAGGCGAGCTCCCGGAGAAACGGATGCTCGGGGGCGGAAACCGCGGTCCCAGGGCCGGCCAGGCCAATCGGCCGCAGCCCGCGCCCACCAATTTCCTTGAGGATGTTTCCTTCCGGGGCAATCCCGACGCCCATCCTTCCATCCGCCTTTCCAACCGCCATGGCGGCCAGGGTTTTACCTTCGCTGTCCGGCAGGAAAAGGCCCTGAAGGCGACCGACGGCTCCACGCTGGAAGTCTCCGGCCAGTGGGTGGACAACGAGAAAGACATCACCCTTGTGCTGGACGGCTTTGCCAAGCCCGACTTCCATAACGAGAAGAACGGCGTCACGTCCAAGTTCAACCTTTTTGTCCCTTATGAGTACGATGCTGCCAAAGAATATCCCCTGGTTATCTATCTGCATGACGAATATGCCTGCTGGAACCGGCACGACGAACCGCTGGTGACCGGAAAGGGAGCTTCTCTCTGGGCAAAGCCCGAAATGCAGGCCCGGCAGGAGGCTTTTGTACTTGTCCCTGTTTACAAGCGTACTTATCTCACTTCCAGCGATATGCACGAGACCGGCCTGGACGAGACTGTGGCTCTCATAGATAAAGTGTGCGCCACTTTCTCCATCGACCACGACCGGCTTTACCTGGTGGGCCAGGGGGCCAATGCCGCTGCCGCCATGGTGCTGCAGGAGGCTTATCCTTACACTTTTGCCGGAGCAGTCTGCGTCGCCGGTGCCTGGAATGAGGCCAAATCTTACGAGACGCTGAAAAACGAGAACATCTTGTTCATCGGCACGGAAGGGGATGCCGACGGGGTATCGGCCATCGAATCCTGCCTGGAGAAACTGGGCGGAGCCTCCACGAACATCGTTTACAGGAAAGCATCGGCCGAAACCATTGTCCCTCAGGGTTTTGAAAAGAATACGCTGAACACTCGCGTGTTTACTTTGAGAAAGGCCTATGACGACGGCAGCGTGGCCGACTGGCTCTATTCCCAGCGTCGTCCCGCCGTTCCCAAAGCATCGCGCGGACAGGGCCGGGGCGGTGCTCCCACTGCGGTGCCCCCCCTCACTATCAATCCGAACGGTACCGTAACCATTCGTTATCGCGCCCCTGAAAACGTGAAGGAAGTTCTCCTGAACGGAGACTGCCTGCCCATGACCGTCTCTCATGACGACCACTGGGGCGACCGGGAAAATTTCGCACCCGTGAAGATGGGGAAGACCATCGAAGGCTGGTGGGAATACACTACCGACAACCTTACGCCGGACCTTTACAAATATTGGTTCACCGTAGACGGCATTACCACCATCGACCCCAACAATCTCTATGTGCTCCGGGAAAACAAGACCCAGAACGCCCATTATTTCATTATCAATGACGGCGCAAGTGCCGATTTCATTACCCAGGATGTGCCTCATGGCACCCTGAGCGCCCGCTGGTACCATAGCGACCACGCCGGTTTTGACAAACGGACCTTCGTGTACACGCCCGCCGGCTACGAAGAAGGCACTGACCGTTATCCGGTATTGTATGTCTTCCATGGCGCTTCCGAGGACGAGACCGCCTGGATCACGCAGGGCCGCGTCGTGGAGATTATGGATAACCTCATCGCGGAGGGTCGCTGCAAGCCGATGATTGTGGTCATTCCCAACATCAACCCTTGGGACAAGGCCGCCTTCTCCCTGATGAATTACGACAGCTCCGTCCAGCCGGCCATGAACGATGTGCAGAGCCGCCGCCGGGGAAAGGAGAATTTCGATTACTACGAGAACGAGCGCTACTTCGGCGAGGTGATCTCCTTCATTGACAAGGAATACCGCACCGTGGCCGACAAGCAGGGCCGTGCCGTCTGCGGCGTGTCTATGGGAGGCCGCAACGCTATGAACGTGAGCCGCCTGAACCGCAACACCTTCGACTATGTGGGCCTTTTCTCGCCCGCACTGGAACCCAACAACCATTTCCCGGAGGCCAAGTATGACGACGAAATCATCGCCACCCTCCGCCAGCAGGCCCAGGATGGTGTGGCCCTCTATTGGATTGGTGTAGGCAATCACGACATGCAGTGGCAGACCAACGTTCCTTTCCGGGCCATCCTGGACAAGGTGGGGCTCAAGTACAGCTTCAATCCTTCGGGCGGCGCCCATACGTATAACAACTGGCGGATTTACCTGACCCAATTCGCCGCAGAACTGTTCAAATAAATGAAAAAAGTCATTCTCTTTGCCCTGGCGCTCTTTGCCGCCATGGCTTGCACGGCAGCGCCGGGGGGGCTGGATTTCTCCAAGGCCGCCTATAAGGATGTTACGCTGACTTACAACGGAACGCCTGTGAGTTTCCGTTACTATCAGGACATCTACTACGTGACGAACGTGGTGGATTCCACCTACCAGAAGATGAATTTGTACATTCCGGCCGAATACTACAGCGGTGGCAGCGTCAACGGCTATACGGCCGAGACGGCCCCCATCTTCCTCTATCACAAGATTGCAGGTTACACACCGGCCAAGGCCTCCACGCTGGCCAGCGCCGTGGCCAAGAAAGGTCCGCGTCCCGGTGCTGGCGGCCCCGGTGGACGTCCCGGCGGCCCCCAGGGTGGTCCTGGTGGTCCCGGCGGCCCTCAGGGTGGTCCTGGTGGTCCCGGCAGTCCCGGCGGACCGGAGGACGAAAGCCTGATTCCCACCGAAGTCAACGACGAGGCCAGCCATCCTTTCATGCCGCTGGCCGCCCTGCTACGGGGCTATGTAGTGGCCTGCCCGGCCGCCCGTGGCCGCCTGAATGACAACGGCCGGGCTCCGGCCGCCCTCATCGACCTCAAGGCCGCGGTCCGTTACCTGAAATTCAACGGCAAGGCCATGCCCGGTGATGCTTCCAAGATCGTTTCCGACGGGACATCGGCCGGTGGCGCCCTTTCTTCCCTGCTGGGAGCAACGGGCAACCACCCGGACTACGAAGTCTATCTGAAGGAACTGGGTGCGGCTCCCGCCACGGACGACATCTTCGCCACGCAGGCCTATTGCCCCATCACCAACCTGGACCATGCCGATGCAGCCTATGAGTGGACTTTCGGCTCGCTGGTGCAGAGTGAAATCTCCTCCGAACTGGCCTCCCAGTTTGCTCCCTACGTGAACAGCCTCTCCTTCAAGAGCCTCCGCGGGGAAACCCTTTCCCTCGGGGAAGACGGAACCGGCAGTTTCCTCGGCTGGGTATGCCACTTCCTCAGGGAAGCCGCCCAGGAGCAGCTGGATGGCGGTGCCGATCTCTCCGCCTATGACTGGGTGGAAGTGAAAGACGGCAAGGTGGGAGAAATCTACTTCGACAAATATGTACGGTTCCTGGGCCGCAAGAAGCAGCCCGTGGCCTTCGACGCCCTGGACCTCTCCGCGGCGGAGAACAACGAATTCGGCACGGAAACCATTGAAAAACAGCATTTCACACAGTTCTCTATGGCGCACTCTCAGGTGGAGGGGAGCACCATGGCCGATGCTGCTGTCATCCGCATGATGAATCCGATGAATTACATCGCCGATGCTGCGGCCACGACTTCTCCCCACTGGAGAATCTGCCATGGCACCAAGGACAGCGACACCTCCCTGGCCATCCCCATCCTGCTGGGCACCAGCCTGCAGAACAACGGCTATGACACCGTCATCCGCCTTACCTGGGACCAGCCCCACGGCGGAGACTACGATACCCAGGATCAATTCGACTGGATAGATCAAATTGCAAAATGACAAACCTATCAACTAAAACTACTAATATGTTAAAAACCAAATTCTTCAGGCTCATCGCAACAGCCGTCCTCCTGTGTCTCCCGTTTCTTGCCGGAGCACAACGCGGAGGAAATGTGACGACAAATGGTACCGTCGTCGACCAGGCCGGACTTCCGGTTATCGGGGCTTCCGTCATCGAGGCCGGGACCACCAATGGCGTGGTGACCGATCTGGACGGAAAATTCAGCCTCTCAGTGAAGCGGGGCGCTACCCTGCAAGTATCCTGCATCGGCTATGTTTCCGTGGATGTCCAGGAAGGTCCCGACCTTTCCATCGTCCTTCAGGAAGACAATGAAATGCTGGAAGAGACCGTGGTCGTAGGCTACGGCGTCCAGAAAAAGAGCTCCCTCACGGGCGCCATTTCTTCGGTGAAGGCCGAAGACCTCGAGAACCGTACCATCACCACCATCCAGGAAGGCCTGCAGGGTAAGACGGCCGGTGTCCAGTTCGTCTCCACCGGTGCCGATCCGGGTGCAACGGGCAGTATCCGCATCCGCGGTATTTCCTCCAATGCCTCCACAGAGCCGCTCTATGTCGTGGACGGTGTCCGCCTGAGCAGCATCGAGACCATCAGCCCCAACGACATCGAGTCAATGGAGGTTCTCAAGGATGCCGCCTCGGCCGCCATCTATGGCGCAGAGGCCGGTAACGGCGTAGTGCTCATCACCACCAAGAAAGGTAGCAAGGGGAACGGCCATATCGCCTATGATTTCCAGTACACGCTCCAGAGCCTGGCCCAGAAGCCGCAGGTCCTCAACGCCAAGGAGTATGTGGAGTACATGCTGGACGGCGGAATTCTCACTCAGGGTATGATTGATGCAGCCTGGGACGGAAAGACCGACACCGACTGGCTTGCCGTCACCTTCGAACCCAGCGTAATGCAGAACCACTCCCTCCGCTTCAGCGGTGGCAATGACAAGGGCAGCTACTACTTCTCCCTTGGCTATCTGAACAATGACGGTATCGTTCGCGGCAAATATGACACCTATTCCCGTATTACCGCCGCCATCAACGCCGAGTACAAGATTTCTCCCTGGCTCACCGTGGGAAGTTCCAACAACATTTCCTACTCCAAGCTCAACAACGTGGAGTCCAATTCCGGAACCGGCAACCTGGTGATATCGGCCCTTACATATGATCCGCTCACCGAACCCTTCCTGTCCACTCCCAATGAGTACATGCAGGGTCTCATCGATGGCGGCGCCCATCTGGTGACCGATGTGGAAACCGGTGATTATCTGGGAATTTCCCAGCTCCAGACCGACAGCTCCAACCCGCTGGTGAACGCTTACAAGGACCTGAAGATGACGGAAAGCTTCTCTATTAACGGGAATGCCTACGCCAACATCACTCCTTTCAAGGGATTCGTTTTCACCAGCCGTTTCGGCTATCGTCTCGGATCCTCCGACAAGCGCACCGTGAACTTCCCTTACTATGGTTACGGCAGCTCCAGCAACCCGCTCCTCCGTTATGAGGCCCGCAATTCCCAGAACATCTACTATCAGTGGGAAAACTTTGCCAACTGGAACAAGTCCTTCGGCAAGCATACTGTAACGGCCATGGCCGGTTTCTCCTTCCAGCACAGCCAGAGTGATTATACCAATGCCAAGCTGAGCGCCAAGGACGAGGATGCTCTCAAGGGAACCACTTCCCAGTTCTGGCACCTCTCTTATGCCTCCGACTCTTCCGTGAAGGATGTGAGCGGCGAACTCAGGCAGACCGCCAAGATGAGCTGGTTCGCCCGTGTCGGATACGAGTTTGCGAACAAGTATATGCTCCAGGCCTCCTTCCGCGCCGATGCGGCTGATACTTCCAAACTTCCTTTGGAGAACCGCTGGGGTTACTTCCCGTCTGTCTCCGCCGGCTGGACCATCAGCAACGAACCTTTCTTCGAGCCGCTGAAGGGTGTTATCAACAACCTTAAGGTCCGCGCTTCCTGGGGTCAGAACGGTAGTCTGGCTTCCCTGAGCAATTACGAATACGATGCAACCATCGCCTCTTATTACTACTATCCCTTAACCCCTACAGGCACGGTCCTGGGGCACTATCCCACCGCGCTGGGCAACAAGAGCCTGAAATGGGAGACCTCCGAGCAGTTCGATCTGGGTTTGGACGCCCGTCTGTTCAACGATCGCCTCACCATCGGCATCGACTATTTCGACAAGGAGACCAAGGACCTGCTGGTCAGCGGTATCACCCCGTCCCTCTCCGTGGGCGGTACTTTCTCCCCGATCAATGCCGGTAACGTATATAACAAGGGCTTTGAATTCGAGCTGGGCTGGAAAGACCATATCGGCGACTTCGGTTACGGTATCAACGGCAACCTGGCCACCCTCAAGAACAGAGTGACCTATGTCGATCCTTCATTGGACTTCATCCCCGGTTATACCCGTGGCAAGACCGCCTTTACCGCATTTGAAGAAGGGTACCCCATTTACTACTTCCGCGGATACAAGTTCGAGGGCGTAGACCCGGAAACCGGTGATCCTATCTTCTATGATGCCAGCGGAAACGGCTCCATCGGCGACGAAGACTTTACTTACATCGGCGATGCCATCCCGGATTTCACCTATGGCGTTACGCTGAACCTCCAGTACAAGGGCTTTGATCTTGTAGTCTTTGGAAACGGTTCCCAGGGGAACGAAATCTACCTGAGGATTGACGAGCAGAACAGTGTGGGAAACAAGATTAAGAGTGTGTTCTACGATGGTCGCTGGACTACCAGCAACACCAACGCCAGCAAACCCCGCGTAAACTGCAACAACTCTTCCCTGTACAACAACTCCAGCGCCATGGTCTATGATGGCAGCTACTTCAAGATCAAGCAGATTCAGCTGGGTTATACGCTTCCCAAGAAGCTCCTGAGCAAGATTTATCTTAACAAGGCCCGTATATACTGTTCCCTGGATGACTACTTCATGTTCACCAAGTATCCTGCCTACAGCCCCGATGCTGCCGCAGATTCCGTGAACGGTATGGGTATCGATTTGGGCGCCTATCCGGCTTCCAAGAAAGTTGTCTTTGGCGTAAATATCGAGTTTTAAAGAGAAAGAATTATGAAAATCAACAGAATAATAGCAGCAAGTTGCGCCGCCCTGGTATTTCTTGCAGGATGTTCCAAAATGTTGGATATTCCCCAGAATGGTGTTGTGAGCCAGGATGACTATTACCAGACTGACGAAGAGGCAGAAAGCGCCATCGCCACGGTTTACCATGCCTGGCGGGCCCGTGCCGAAAACACTTTCAGCGTGCTTGAGACCCTCTCTGATGACGTTTCCAAGGGTGGAACCAATGTGAACTTCTTCCCGAACTGGCGTGAACGCAATTCCTATACTTACAATTCCGGCAACGAGGGTGTCGCCACCTTCTATACCGACTCCTATCAGCTCATTTATTTCTGCAACCTGGTTATTGAAAAGGTTCCCGGAAATACGGATGTACAGAAGCGCTGCATTGCAGAAGCCAAATTCTTCCGTGCTCTTACCTACACTTATATCGCAGCCCTTTGGGGAGAGAACGCTCCCGTGGTAGATCACCTTCTGAGTTCAGAGGAATACCATGTCACCAACAGCGAAGACGGTGTTCTGTGGGCGCTTGTGGAAAAAGACCTCACAGAGGCCATCGGCGTGCTCCCCAGCAAGAGCTCCAAAAATGACATGAGCCTGACCCGTATCACCAAGGAAGCCGCAGAGTGCGTTCTGGGCAAGGCTTACATGTGGCAGAAGGAATACAGCAAAGCCGTGGCCGAGTTCGAGAAGGTAATCGGCAGCAATCTCTACGACCTTTGGGACGGAGACTTCGATCTCCTGCTCCATGTGGACGCCAACCAGTGCTGCGAGAAGATTCTCGAGGTCATCGTTCCCGATGACGCCGTCAACTATGAGGCCAACCATATCAACAACATGAACTCCCGCTGGACCTATTTCGGCTGGGCTATCAAGCAGAAATATTCATTGACTCCGGAGGCTAACAGCATTTTCGTGAACGGAGACGAATACATGCCTCCGAGAGAGGGCCTGTATAAAGCTTTCAAGGCCGAGGAAGACGCCTACGCCATTAATCCTTCCAACATGAAGGACCGCTTCCACGGAACCCTCCGCACCGTTTGGGAACTGGCCGATGAAGGCGTTACCCTTAAGAGTGACATGCCGGACCATGACTACTACATGAACTGGAAGACCCGTCTTCTCATCAACGACCTGATGGGCAAGACCCCGATGGGACAGCGCGGCGTGAAGAACCAGTGCATCAACATCGCTTACATCCGCTATGCCGACATCCTCCTGCTTGCAGCCGAGGCTTATGTGAAACTCGGGACCAACCAGGCGAAGGCCGACGAGTACCTGAACAAGGTGCGTACCCGTGCCGGTCTGAAGAACAAGACCGCGACGCTGGATGCCATCAAGCTGGAACGCCGTCTGGAACTCTGCTTCGAGGCCAACCGCTATCTGGACCTGATCCGCTGGCAGCGTGTTGACGGAACCCACGACGCCTTCAACGCCTTGAAGGACCAGGGTAAGGAAACCTACAACCTGGTTGTGACCAAGGAAGGGAATGGCTACAAATACACCCGTGTCACCGACAGCAAGACCAATTCCGATGCCGGATTCAAGGAGGGCAAGCACGAACTCCTTCCTATCCCTCAGGGAGAGATTGACGTGAACGGAGACTATGTAAAGCAGAACCCGGGCTGGTAACGGTTCTTCTTGTGACTGATTAAGTGCCGGACCCTGTCAAGGGCCCGGCACTTCCGTTGTAACAAAGTCCCGGAGGGGATCAAAGCCCGCCGAAATACACCATGAGGCCGCCCAGCACAATATACAGCAGGGCATAGGGAAGGGCCGAGCGCAGGATTTCGCCGTCCTTGCCCTGCATGTCGCAGGCGGCGGTGGCAATGGCGATGCTCTGCGGAGAAATCATTTTTCCGCCGGTGGCGCCCGTGGTGTTGGCGGCCACCAGCCAGTTGGTCTGGGAGCCTTCCATCCCGAAGAACGTTCCTTTTCCCGTCATGCCCAGCTGGCCTGCCACATTGGCCTGCAGCTTGGCGAAGAGGATGTTGCTGGAGGTGTCGCTGCCGGTGACGAAGGTGCCGATGGCCCCGATGAGCGGAGCGAAGAGCGGATAGAGCGGCCCGGTCACGGCCACGAGCCCGGCCGCGATGGCGGAAATCATTCCGCTGTAGTTCATGATGGAAGCCAGGGCGATGAGGGAGATGATGGTGACAACGGTCTTGCGCAGCCCCACCACCGTCTTGGCCAGCACGAGTACGGTTTTCTTGAAGGAGAGGCCCTGGATGAGGCCGCCGATGGTGGCGCCCAGCCAGAGCATCAGGCCGGCGTTGCTAATCCATCCGAAACGGAAGTTGGTGCCGATGACAGGCAGGTGCACCTCCGAGACCAGATGGGTTTTGAGGAAGCTGTTCACGGGAGGGCAGAGGGCGCCGCTCACCAGGATGAACATCAGGATGAAGAGGTACACGCTCCAGCCCTTGAGTGTGCGTCCCAGACTGTACTTGGCGGCCGGTTCGCTTTCCCCTTCCGGTTTTTCCTTACGCTTGATAAAGAGCTTGTTATAAATGGCTATGGCCACAATGGCGGCGAAACTGCCGATGATGGCGGGCGTTTCGGCCCCAAGATATCGGGCCACCAGGAACTGGACCGCCACGGAGATTATACCCGTCCACAGGGCCAGGAAAATGTTCTTGACCCACGCCTTCCTGTCTGTAATCATCAGGATGATAAAAGGAATCAGGATGAACAGGGGCGCCAGCTGCAGGACGGCGAATCCCGAAATTTCGCAGATGGCTTCCGGAGTGGCCGCCCCTCCCGGAGCCACTTCGTTGCAGAGGGTGGTTACCGGCACGCCAACGGCGCCGAACCCCGTGGCCACCGTATTCCCGATCAGGGCCACCAGCGCGGAGAAAAGGGGCTGGAACCCAAGGCCGATGAGGATGGCGGCGGGAATGGCTACGGCGGTGCCGAAGCCGGCCATGCCTTCCAGCAACCCCCCGAAGCCCCAGACCAGCATGAGCACCAGGACGCCCTTGTCGTCCGTGAAAGAAGTGAACTGCGACTTCACAACCTCGATTTCCTTTGACTCCACAAGGATATTGTAGCTGTAGATGGCCATGAGGATAATGATGAGGATGGGGAAGACGGCTTTAAGCACCCCTTCCACAAAGCCCCACCAGACAATGCCGCCCACGGCCGGAGCGCCTTCCGGAAGCATGTTCAGGGCCGGTGCGGCAAAAAGGGCCAGCAGTACGGTAACAACAAGGGTGACCAGCGCACTTTTGTGGCCGGGCATCTTGAAAATTAGCATCAAAGCAAAAAGCAGCAGGATGGGAAGTACGGATACGGTGAAGGACATGGTTATCAGTTTGGCGTTTTTCTTTTGCAAATATAGCCTTTTTCCGTTATCTTTGTTCAGAACTAATAACTTGTTTTCTTCTGTATCCATGAGAATCGGATTGTTTATTCCCTGCTATGTGGATGCCGTATATCCGGAAGTGGGCGTTGCCACCTGGAAATTGCTCCGCCACCTGGGGCTGGATGTCACGTACCCCCGGAAGCAGACTTGCTGCGGCCAGCCGATGGCCAATGCCGGTTACGAGAACCAGGCTGTGTCCCTCGCCCGCAAGTTCGAAGACAGCTTCAAGGACTTCGACTACATCGTGGCCCCTTCCGTGAGCTGTACGGCCTTTGTCCGCATCAATTATGAAAGGCTTCTTGCCGGCCACGAATGCCGGACGGCCGCACGGGCCATGGACGTGGTGGAATTCCTGCACGACGTAGTGAAGCCCGCAGGACCGCTCGGCAGCTTCCCGCACAAAGTGAGCCTCCACAATTCCTGCCACGGGGTCCGCGAACTGGGGCTCTCGTCGCCCAGCGAACAGAACATCCCCGCCTTCAACAAGATCAAGGACCTCCTTTCCCTGGTGGAAGGCATCGAGGTGGTGGAGCCGGAGCGCCCGGACGAGTGCTGCGGCTTCGGCGGCATGTTCTCGGTGGAGGAAACCAGCGTATCGGCCCGGATGGGCAGGGACAAGGTGCAGCGCCACATTGCCACCGGGGCGGAATACGTCACCGGCCCGGACTGCGCCTGCCTCATGCACCTGAGCGGGGTCGCCGCGAAGCAGGGGCTCCAGATAGGTTTCAAACATGTTGTAGAAATTTTAGCATCCGGCCTATGAGTACATTGCACAGCGAAAAAGCCAAGGCTTTCCTTGCAGATGAAGCCTATTCCAAGTGGCACGACGCCACATTCTGGTCGGTGCGCGAAAAACGGGACAAGATGGCCTTCGGCCTTCCCGAATGGGAGCAGCTCCGCGAGAAGGCTTCCGCCATCAAGCGGCACACGGTTTCGCACCTGGACGAGTATCTGGAGCAGTTCGCCGCCAATGCCGAGAAGAACGGCGTCATAGTGCATTGGGCCAAGGACGCGGCCGAATTCAACGCCATTGTTTATGGCATCCTGAAGGACCATGACGTCAAGAAGATGGTCAAGTCCAAGTCGATGCTCACCGAGGAGTGCGAGATGAACCCCTATCTGGAAGCCAGGGGCATCGAGGTGGTGGAGACGGACCTGGGCGAGCGGATCATCCAGCTCAAGGGCCAGAAGCCCAGCCACATTGTGATGCCCGCCATCCACCTGAGCCACGACGACGTGGGGGAACTCTTCGAGGAAAAGGGAATCTCGGACCAGAAGGGCAACCACGACCCCACCTACCTTACCTACAGGGCCCGCCTCAGCCTGCGCAACGAGTTCCTCACGGCCGATGCGGGAATGACCGGAGCCAACTTCGGCATCGCGTCCACGGGAGACATCGTGGTCTGCACCAACGAAGGCAATGCCGACATGTCCACTTCCTGCCCCAAGCTGCATATCGCCGCCATCGGCCTGGAGAAGGTGATTCCGGACTATGACTGCCTGGCCGTCTTCCAGCGGATGCTATGCCGGGCCGGGACCGGGCAGCCCACCACCACTTACACCTCCCACTTCCGCAAGGCCCGCTGCGAAGACGCAGAGATGCATATCGTCCTGGTGGATAACGGACGTAGCGAATGGGTGGGAAATCCGGACCATTGGGAGGTGCTCAAGTGCATCCGCTGCGGATCCTGCATGAACACCTGCCCGGTATACCGCCGCAGCGGAGGCTACTCCTACAGCTACTTCATCCCGGGTCCCGTCGGAATCAACCTGGGTATGCTCAGGAGTCCCAAGGAGCATTCCGGGAACGTGTCGGCCTGTACCCTGTGCCTGAGCTGCCAGAGTGTCTGCCCGGTCAAGATAGACCTCGGGGACCAGGTGTATAAATGGCGCCAGGAACTCAAGGATTTCGGCACCGCCAACCGCAGCAAGAAGCTAATGTGCGACGCCATGAACCTGATGTTCGGAAGCGTCGGCCTTTACAATACGGCAACGGCCGTTTCCCCGCTTCTCAACATCCTTCCCCACGGCCTTGTACACAGCGGCATCAATCCGTGGGCGGACGGGCACGAGATGATGAAATTCCCCAAAAAGCCGTTCCACAGCGTATTCAAAGACCTGGAAATAGAAGACAAGCATGAGCAGTAAGGAAGAAATATTGAGTAAATACCGCGCCAATGTGCGGGAGCGCTTCAGCCGACCTTCGCTGGAGGACCTGAAGGCCACCACCTATCCCAATCCGCTGGAGCAGTTCATCACCATGAGCAAGACTGCCGGCGGGAATGTCGTGGAGGCGGCCCCCGGCGAAGATATCAACGCACTTGTGCGCCGTCTTTTCCCGGAGGCGGCGGAGATAGCCTCCAACCTTCCGGAAGTTAGCATCGCAACCCGCAATCCAGACACGGTGGAAAGCGCGCAGGCGCTCAACGGGACGGATGTGGGCATTGTCCGGGGCTTGTTCGGGGTGGCCGAAAACGGTTGCATCTGGATTCCCCAGACCATGAAGGAGAAGGCTGTCTGCTTCATTTCGGAGAACCTGGTCATCCTTCTTCACAAAGACCGGATTGTCAACAATATGCACGAGGCCTACCGGCAGGTGGAGTTCACCGGCTACGGATACGGGACCTTCATCAGCGGCCCCTCCAAGACCGCCGATATAGCCCAGGTCCTGGTCATGGGTGCCCAGGCTGCCCGCAGCGTAACCGTCGTGTTGGATTGATATTAAATTATATTGCTATGAGAATTTCCAAATTTACGGCCCTGCTGCTGTTGGGGGCCCTCATTTCTTGTTCTCCGGCCAAAAGCGGGATGGACCGTTACATCGACGACCTCATGGGCCGGATGACGGTGGAGGAGAAAATCGGCCAACTCAATCTTCATTCCACTTCAGGTTTCGTTTCCGCCCTCCGGGTAATGGAAGAAGACGAAAACGTGAAACTCATCCGCTCCGGACAGCTGGGCGGAATGTACGGTTCGGCCGATGTGGAATACCTCACCGAAATCCAGAAAATCGCCCTTGAGTCCGGCGCCGGGATTCCCCTCATCTTCGGCATGGACGTAATCCACGGGCACGAGACGGTGATGCCGGTGCCGCTGGCCCTTTCCACTTCCTGGAACCTGGACCTGATAGAGAAAACCGCGCGTACCGCAGCCGTGGAGGCCACCGCTTCCGGTCTCAACTGGGTATTCAGCCCCATGGTGGACATTGCCCGGGACGCCCGCTGGGGACGGATTGTGGAAGGAGCGGGCGAAGACCCTTATCTGGGCGGAGAAATTGCCAAGGCCTATGTGTACGGATACCAGGGAAGGGACGGGGAGTTTGCCGATGACGAGCTTCTGGTGTGCGTGAAGCATTATGCCCTCTATGGCGCCGCCGAGGCCGGACGGGACTACAATACGGTGAATCTGGGAAGGCAGGAGATCCTGAACGGCTACATGCGCCCCTACGCGCAGGCGGCTGCGGCCGGGGCTGCCTCCTATATGTCCTCCTTCAACGAATTCGAAGGCGTCCCCGCCACCATGAACACCTATCTGCTGGACGAACTGCTCAGGAAAACCTACGGCTTCAACGGCTTTGTCGTCACGGACGCAACGGCCATCGCCGAAGAAGTGAACCACGGAATAGGAGACCTGCAGGCTGTATCGGCCCGATCGCTCAAGGCCGGTGTGGACATGGACATGAACAGCGACGGTTTCGTCGGCACGCTCAAAAAGTCCCTGGAGGAGGGGAAGGTGTCCATGAAAGACATCGACAGGGCCTGCCGGCGGATTCTGGAAGCCAAGTACAGGCTGGGCCTGTTCGACGACCCCTTCAAATATCTCAAGCCGGAACGTTCGGCCGATGTATACAACGAGAGCACGAAGGCCGTAGCCCTTGAGGCCGCCCGGGAATCCATGGTGCTCCTGAAGAACAACGGAGTCCTTCCGCTTTCCCGCAATGCGCGGGTGGCCGTGGTGGGGCCGCTTGCCGACAACGCCAAGGAGATGGCGGGCACCTGGACCATGTCCACAAAGACGGAAGAATGTGTGACGCCTTATCAGGGCATCAAGGAGGTGAATCCTTCGGCCCTGTATGCCCAGGGAAGCAACCTGTTCCTGGATGCCGACATGGAAGACCGCGTCACCTACGGTCTTTTCAGGCAGTTTGCCCCCGGTGTGGAATTCCCGCCCGTGCATACGCTCCCCCAGGCCAAGCTGGTGGCCGAAGCTGTCGCCAAGGCCAGGGCCGCCGATGTGGTAGTGGCCTGTGTAGGGGAAATTTCCACGATGAACGGAGAGGGCTCTTCCCGGGTGGACATCACCATCCCCGACGCCCAGCGGGAGCTGCTGAAGGCGCTCAAGGCCACCGGAAAGCCCGTGGTCCTGCTGCTTACCACCGGCCGTCCGCTGGTTCTGGACTGGGAGGATGAAAACATGGACGCCATCCTCTGCACCTGGGCCCTCGGGTCCGAGGCGGGACATGCCATAGCCGAGGTCCTGTACGGCGATGTCAATCCTTCCGGCAAACTGACAACCTCCTTCCCGTACCACGTAGGGCAGGAACCCCTGTACTACAATCACAAGAGCACCGGCCGGCCCCATCCGGATTATGCGCCTTACATGAAGTTCGTGAGCTGCTACATGGATGTGGTGAACGGCCCTCTCTACCCCTTCGGATACGGGCTTTCCTACAATGAGTATGAATACGGGGAACCGAAGCTATCCTCTTCCTCCATGCCGAAGGATGGGGAAGTGACTGTGTCCGTGGATGTTACCAATAAGGGAAAATACAGCGGCAAGGAAACAGTGGAACTGTATGTCCATGCGGTTTATTCCTCTTCCACGCGCCCCGTCAAGGAGTTGAAAGGGTTTCGGAAGGTCTCCTTCGAACCCGGAGAGACCAAGACGGTGACCTTCACCCTCACCGGTGAGGATCTCAAGTATTACAACCACGAACTGGAGTGGGTGCTGGAGAGCGGAGACTTCGAGATTATGGCCGGTCCTTCCAGCGGAGACCTGAAAAAAGCCGTCCTGGAGGTCCTCTAGCCTGTTTGCCTGCAACAAAAAAGAGACTGACCTAAGTCGTTTTGACTTTTGGTCAGTCTCTTTTGAGCGGAAAACGAGACTCGAACTCGCGACCCCGACCTTGGCAAGGTCGTGCTCTACCAACTGAGCTATTTCCGCAGTATTTGAATGAACTCCCGTTCTATGGCGGGAATGCAAAGGTACGCCTTTTTTTGAAACTTGCAAAGAATTTGGATAATTTTTTTGAAAAAATGCCGATGTGTAACAAATTGCCACGGTTTTTTGTATCTTTGCGAGTTGAGTGTAGCGCCGGAGACGGGCGCCCCTGCGGGATCCCGGAGAATCGGCCTGTAAAAGACAACTAAACCAAAAGATTATAGTTATGAAAAAGATTCTTTCCTTCGTTTTGTGCGGCGCACTACTCGTGGGCTGCGGTATGTCCAAAACGGGCTCCGGAGCCCTTATCGGAACGGGCGCAGGTGCCGCTCTGGGCGCCGGTATCGGCTATCTGCTGGGCGGTGACGGAGCTTCCGCCGCCATTGGCGCAGCCGTGGGAACGGCAGTGGGTGCGGGTGCCGGTACTATAATCGGCAAGAAGATGGACGAGAAAGCCGCTCAGCTGGCGGAACTGGAAGACGCACAGGTAGAGACGGTTACAGACGTGAACGGTCTCACGGCCATCAAGGTCACCTTCGACAGCGGTATCCTCTTCGACTTCAACAAATCTACCCTGAAACCGGCCGCCCAGGCGCAGTTGGACAAGTTTGCCGCCGAAATGACGGACATGCCGGAGACCAACTTCACCATCTACGGCCACACGGACAACGTGGGCAGCGAGAAAGCCAATGAGAAAGTTTCCACCCAGCGGGCCGAATCAGTAGAGAAGTACCTCAGGACCAAGGGTATTGCCAAGGACCGCATGACGGCCGAAGGGCTCTCCTTCAATTTCCCGGTGGCCGACAACAGCACCGAAGAAGGCCGCGCCCAGAACCGCCGCGTGGAAATCTATATTTCCGCAAACGAAGATATGGTGAAAGCCGCCGACAACGGCACGCTGCAGTAGGGCATGACCTGGGCCAAAGACTCCAACATCCTGCTTGCCAGCGAGGCGTTTCCGCCCGTAATGGACGGCGTGGCTGTCTGCGCCCAGAATTACGCATACTGGATGCAGAAGAAGGTGGGCGGCGTGAGCGTGGTAACGCCCAACGTCTATGGAACGGATTACGGCGCCTTCGACTACGAAGTGCTGGATTACCTCTCGGTTCCGGTCCCCTTCCGGCATCCGTACGTAACCGGTGTGGCCCAGATAGACCCCGTGTTCATGACCCGTCTTTCCAAGCGGAAGTTCAAACTGGTGCACGCCCATTCGCCTTTCACCTCCGGCAGGATGGCCGCCAGCGTGGCCAGAAATCAGGATATTCCCTTTGTGGCCACCTTCCACTCCAAATTCCGCGACGACTACGCCAAGATCATCCCCTCGGACTTCGTGGTGGACCAGATGCTAAAAGTGACCATGGAGTTCTTCGAGAAGGCCGACGAGGTATGGGTGCCGCAGGAATCGGTGGTGGAAGTAATCCGCGAATACGGCTTCAAGGGCCCCGTGGAGGTGGTGGAGAACGGCAGCGACCTGGTGGCCGACTATCCGGACTCCTACTTCGCCGATGCCAGGAAGGCCCTGGGCTTGGAACCTGAAGACTTCGTGTTCCTGTTTGTGGGGCAGCACATCTGGCAGAAAAACGTCCGCTTTGTCATAGACGGCCTGGAGCGCATCAAGGACCTCCCGTTCAAGATGTTCTTCGTGGGCACCGGCTACGCCGCCGACGAAATGAAGCGGCTGGTGAAAGAGAAAGGCCTGGACGAAAAAGTAACCTTCACCGGCATGCTTACGGACCGGGAAGCCATTACCCGCTACTATGCGGCGGCCGACCTGTTCCTGTTCCCGTCCCTCTACGACAACGCTCCGCTGGTGGTGCGGGAAGCTGCGGCGCTCCACACGCCTTCCGTGATGATAGACGAATCCACTGCGGCCACCATCATCAGGGACGGGGAGAACGGTTTCCTGGTTTCCAACAACCTGGATGTGTTCGAAGCGCGCCTGCGGGAGCTGCTCAAGGATCCGGACAAGGTGCACCGGGTGGGCATTGCCGCCTCCCGTTCCATTGTCCGTTCCTGGGAAGATGTGGTGGATGAAGTGCTGGACCGTTACAATCGGCTTATCGCCAAGAAAACACTGATCCAAGTGTAGAATCAACTGGCCAGGATGGCTTGAACGAGGGCTGCAGAGGTAACTTTGCGGCCCTCTTCCTGTATGGAGGCCGATGCGTGGAGCTCCGTGCAGCTGGTCTGCTCCAGGATGGCCCGCGCGTTTTCCGGACGCACCCCGCCGCCGGGCAGCAGCAGGATTCTCCCTCGGGCCTTTTCCCTCAGGCTGCGGATGAGCCCGGCCCCTTTCAGTGCATCGGCCTCCTGCCCGGAGGTGAGAATGCGGTCGCAGCCCAGGCCGATGATGCTCTCCAGGGCCTTGAAAGGGTCCCGACAGGCATCGAAAGCCCGGTGGAAGGTGACGGAAGGCTTTTTAACAAGCCCCTGGAAAAAGTGGGCGTCCATAGAGCTGTGGCAGCCGCTCTCCGCAAGGCCCCGGGCCAGGGCCCAGTCGGCAATCCGGTCTATCCAGTACTGGAGAGCATCGGCATCCACGTCCCCGGAGGGAGTAAGGGCCCCTAGTACAAGGCCGTCGGCCCCCAGCAAAAGGGCCTCGTCAATCTGCGTGGCCATTTCCTCCACCTCGGCGGGGGTGTAGCAGAACCCGCCCGCCCGGGAGCGGATGAGCACGTGGATTTTGAGAGTAGGGTAAAGTGCGCGGACTTCCCTGAGGGTTTCCGGGGCGGGCGTGAGGCCGTCCAGTTCCAGGTCCCGGCAGAGTTCTATCCGGGAGGCCCCTCCCTTTACGGCCGCATGGACGCTCTCCAGATTGCCGCAGCACACTTCCAGGGTCATTTTCCCAGCTGCATTTTGATGAGTTCCCGCTTCAGCTCCTTTCCGTAGGCGTATTCCCCCACATCGATGGAATCCAGCAGATAAATGTCGCTTCCCTGGAACAGGGTCCTGAGCGCGGTGGCCCGGATGTCGTTCACCAGGTCAATGGATTCCTTGGGCACTATCAGGTGGCAGGGGATTACGTAGGCCACGGGATTCATGGCCACGGCGTGCGCCACGGCCCTTACTCCCAGCGGATTGCCGGCCAGTGCGGCCAGTTCCGAATAGCTGTACAGGCGGAGCTCCTCCTGGCCGTGGGAAAGGTTGAACAGCGCCTTCCAGACCCCTTTCTGGAAGTCCGAGCCAAAGAGGCGAAGGTCTTCCCAGCTCAGGTACAGGGCCGCTTCCCGCAGCTCTTCCGTAGAAATCTTCCGGGTGCCCACGGAATTCACTTCCTCCGGCGGCAGGGAGGCCACCTCGGTGGCAATGCGTTTGAAATGCCGGTAGTCGGCCGCTATGGAAGCAACCTTTCCGTCAATCTCGGTGACAATCCATCGGGTACTCATAAGTTTTCTTAGTCATTGTTCATTTCCGCTATGTCCACGGGCCGCTCCCGTTTGTCTCCGATGAGCCAACGGGAATACCAGTCCGCCATTTTCCAGAAGAAGTAGTCGTTCATGTCGCCGAATCCGTGGCGCTGGCCGGGCAGGACCACCAGCTCGAAGCGTTTGTCGGCCCGGATGAGGGCGTTCACTACGCGGATGGTATTGGCCGGATTCACGTTGTTGTCCCTGTCTCCCGTAACCAGCATCAGGTGACCCTTCAGGCGGGAGGCCAGTTCCTGGTTGGTGTCTATGTGGTACACGAAGGTGGTGTCTCCATTGGCCACTTTCTCCTGGATGCCGTGATGCTGCTCGCTCCACCAGCGGTTGTAAATGCTGTTGTCGTGGTTGCCGGCGCAGGAAACGGCCGCCTTGAAGAAGTCCGGGTAGGTGAGGATGGCTGCCGTTGACATGAAACCTCCGCCGGAGTGCCCGTGGATGCCAATCCGTTCCGGGTCCATGTAGCCGTGGCGGGCCACCAGCTGCTGCAGGGCGTACTTCTGGTCTTCCAGGCCATAGTCCCGGAGGTTCCCGTAGCCATAGTTGTGGTACCACTTGGAGCGGTTGGGATGGCCGCCGCGGTTGCCCACGGTAACCACGATCATCCCAATCTGGGCCAGGCGGTCCGTGCGGGTGAAGCCGGAGCTCCAGGAGATGTTGTTGGCTTCCACCTGGGGGCCGGGATACACGTAGTCGGCCACCGCATACACCTTGGTGGAGTCGAAGTCGAAGGGCTTGTAGATGGCCCCGTAGAGGTCCGTAATGCCATCGGCCGCCTTCACCTTGAAGCGCTCCGGGAACTTGTAGCCGGCGGCCAGGAGCTGGGAGAAGTCGGCCTCTTCCAGGGCGGTCCGCTTGCCCGTGGCGGTGGCAATCAAGGCCACTGCGGGCTTTGTGTCTACGCGGGAGTAATTGGCAACCAGGTACTTCCCGTTATCCGAGGCCGATGCCAGCACGTCCATGTCGTCCATGTCCAGCTGCACCATGGCGCTACCGGAGAGCGGAACGCGGTAGTTGTGCATCTGGTAGGGATTTTCCTCCGGCTTCACGCCGCAGGCGCTTACGACGATGGCGCCGCCGATATCCCCCAGCACGTCCTCCACGTGGAAGGAGCCCTCCGTCAGGTTCTTCTTCAGGGTGCCGTCGGCCCCGTACAGGTACACGTTGGCCCAGCCGTTCCGTTCGCTCCACCATACGAAGTCTCCACTGGGAAGGAAGTGAGGATCACGCGTTTCCACATAGGTGTTCATCCTTTCGGCCACCAGGGTGCGGGTGCTGTCGGCGCCGACATCCACCCGGCACAGGTCGGCCCGCTTGAGGTCCCGGCTGCGGCGCATGAGGTAGAAGTGGTCGTTGCCGCCCATCCAGCGCGTTGTGGAATAGTCGGCATAGCGGTCTTGGGCCGTGGGCTTGTCCCGGAGGATTTCCCCGTCCTGGTCCTTGAAGGCCTCCCATTGCACTTTGCTGGCGTTGCCTTCCGGGTCCATCACATAAAGCCAGCCCTTGGGGCCGGGTTCGCCGGGCATCTGGTAATGGTAGGTCTCCAGTTCGGGCCGGGGCTTGGCCACCGAGTTGATCACCCACAGTTCCTTGATATTGGCCATGTCCCAGCGGATGGTGGCAAAGTGCCTGCCGTCCGGGGCCCACAGCACCATGGCCCGGTGGCGGGCGGTGCTGTCCTTCTCCGTGTCGCCGCTGTAATTGTCCCCGTCCCAGGAAAAGTCCTTGGTGCCGTCGGTGGTGAGGGCGCGCTCCACCAAAGTGGAGTCCTTGGCGTCCTTGGCCGCTTTCTTCAGGTTCTCCCTGTCCATGATGTACAGGTTGTGGTTCTTCAGATAGACGCCCAGGCTGCCGTCCGGGGACACGTTGGCCCAGCGGGGGTATTCTTCCGCGTGCTCCTCCGTGTCGTAGGTAAGTTTTTGCGTGTCAATATTATAATAGAATCTGTACTTGACGGACTTCCCGGTGGAGTTCCCGGCCGAATCCCGCTTTTCCGTCTTGGAATCCATGTCCCACTGGAACACTTTGTCGTCCTTGAGCTCCAGGTGCAGGGGAAGGTGCTGGGCGTCGTACGGGTCCCGGGTGATTTCCGTGATTTCCCGGGCCAGCTTCTCCATGTCGAAGATCTCTTTCTTGGCTCCGGTGGCGGCGTCCACAATGTAATAGCGGGTGCCCTGGGCCGTCTTCCAGCTGTACCAGAAACGGTCGCTGTCCCGGAACCAGTTGGGGCGGATCTGGGTGGAATACACCATCTGGCCCACTTTCTTCTGGGAAAAACGCTCGGCCTGGCTGTAGTTGGCCTTTTGGACCTTCCTGGATCCGGTGCCGTTCTGGGCCCACGCGGCGGTGACGGCAATGAGCAAAACGGCCGCCAGTGCAAGTACTTTCTTCATGACAGGCAAAAGTTTACAGGATTACCATTTGTCGTAGTGGATGTTTTCCGGCTTCCATTTGTCCTTGGGCTTGTCGTCTCCGGCAGGGTGGCCCACAGCAACCAGGCAATAGGAAGACACATTGTCCGGCAGTTCCAGGGCTTCGCGGGCGGGGCCCATCCTGTCTTCGTACGGATAGCCGGCCGTCCACACGGCGCCCAGGCCGATGGCCTCTGCGGCCAGCAGCAGGTTCTCAGTGGCGGCGGCGCAGTCGGCCGTCCAGTTGCCGTTCTCCATGGTTCTGGTCTCGCCATCCGGAGTGGTGCGGGTGAAGGTTGTCTCGCCGCAGACCACAATTACTACGGGAGCGTCTTTGAGCACGCCGCCGCGGGGACCGGCCAGTTTGTCCTTTACGTCCTGGTCGCGGACCACCACGAAGCGCCAGGGTTGCTGGTTCATGCCGGTAGGAGCTGCCATGGCGGCCCTCAGGAGGGTTTCCACCTGGGCGTCGGAGACGGGTTCTGCCGTGTAGGAGCGGACGCTCTTGCGGCTCATGATAACATCGAGGGCGGAGGGCTCAGTCTGGGCGGGAGCCTGCCCGCAGGCGGCTGCGCACACCAGTGCGGCTGCCAGTGCAAGTTTTGCCAAGTGTTTCATCCTAATCTATTTTTTGCAAAAATACACATTCTAATTGCCAAATGCAACAATTCTGGTGGAGGCTAATTATCTATTTTTCAATCAACTAACACTAGTTCCTGTGCATCGCGGGATACACGGGAGCACCCCGCAAGGGGTTATGTATTAAAGAGTTAGCCTCCACCGGAAGATTTGTGTAAAATGCCTTTTTTTACTACCTTCGCAAATTATGAAGAATATTTTTTGGATTTTAGGAGTATTTCTGGCGGGATTTACAGCCGCCGCCCAGCCGGCAGGCAGAGAAAACTGGAACAAGGGATGGACCTTCTCCAAGGACGGCGTCACCCGCACGCTGGATCTTCCGCACGACTGGGGGGTGGAGGGCGCCTTCGCCCAGGAGAACCCCGGAGAGACCGGCAAACTGCCCTGGTGGGGCCAGGCCGTTTACAGCAAAGACCTGGAGCTTGGCGCGGAAGACCTGAAAAAGGACATCCGCCTGGAGGTGGACGGTGCCTTTTCCAATGCCCGGGTGTACGTGAACGGCACGGAGGCTGGCGGCTGGCCGTACGGCTATGCCTCCTGGGCCGTGGACCTCACAGCTTTCCTCAAGGAGGGAAGCAACCGCATAGAAGTGAGGCTGGACAACAAGCCGGAGAGTTCCCGCTGGTATCCCGGCGGCGGCATCTACCGCAATGTGTGGCTCACCCGGACGGAAAAGACTTCCGTGGCCCGCTGGGGGACTTTCGTAAGCACCCGGATGAGCGGCAATACCGCTACGGTTGTGCAGCAGGTGACCGTGAAAACGGATGCCCCCCAGATTGCCCTCGTCTCCACCCGCATCCTATACAAGGAGGAGCAGCCGGGGCGCATCGTGGAGCATGTGGTGGCCGAAACCCGCTCTGTGGCGGAAATTTACGACGGCCGAACCGTGTACCAGGACTTCCGTTTGGAGAATCCCCGCTTGTGGTCACCGGAAACCCCGCAGCTGTATATAGCCCGCACCGTGGTAAAGGCCGAAGACGGTACGGAAGATGTCTATGAAACCCCCTTCGGCATCCGCACAGCAGAGTGGCGGGCCGACGGATTTTACCTGAACGGCAGCAAGACCTTCCTCAAGGGGGTATGCCTGCATCACGACGCCGGCGCCCTGGGTGCCGTGTGGAACGACGATGCGTGGACTCGCCGCCTGGAAATGCTCCGCCGGATGGGCTGCAACGCCATCCGCACCAGCCACAACCCGCCCGCTCCGGAATTCCTGGACCTGTGCGACCGCATGGGTTTCCTGGTGCTGGACGAACTCACGGATACCTGGACGGTGTCCAAGAAAGAGAACGGCTATGCCACGCTCTTCGAAGACTGGGCGGAGAAAGACCTGGTGGCCTTCATCCACCGGGACCGGAACCATCCTTCCGTAATTGCCTGGAGCATCGGCAATGAGTGCGGGGAGCAGGGAATCAAGGAAAAATGGTGGATTCCCCAGCTGCTTACGGACATCTGCCACCGCGAAGACCCCACCCGGCCCACCACCGCCGGCAACGACAATCCCTGGGCCGCCTCCCAGACCTATGCCGCCACCATCGACGTTTACGGCTTCAATTACAAGCCCCATCTCTATGCCGAATTCCGGGATGCCCACCCCGGGCAGCCTTTCTACGGCAGCGAAACGGCTTCCTGTATTTCTACGCGCGGCTTTTACCGCTTCCCTGTAGAGGAAGACAAGGGGAAAGGCTGGGACATGGAAGCGCCTTTCCAGGTGAGTTCCTACGACCTTTACGCTCCCGGCTGGGCTTCCAAGCCGGACTATGAATGGGGCTACGAAGACCAGGTGCCCGAGTGCGCCGGAGAGTTCGTCTGGACGGGCTACGACTATCTGGGAGAACCCACCCCCTTCAATATGGACCCTTCCGTACTCACCAACTTCCATACGGAAGAGGAGCGCGAGGCCTTCAAGAAGATGGTGGCCGGCTGGGGCCAGACCATCGCCGATGTCCCTCTGCCCAGCCGGAGCAGCTACTTCGGCATCATGGACCTGGCGGGCTTCCCCAAAGACCGCTATTGGCTCTATCAGGCCCGTTGGGCTCCGGAAACCCCTATGGCCCATATTCTTCCGCACTGGACCTGGCCCGGCCGCGAAGGGCAGGTGACGCCCGTGCACGTGTACTCGTCGGCCGATGAGGCGGAGCTGTTCGTGAACGGCGTCTCCCAGGGCCGGCAGAAACGGGAAGGCTACCGTTTCCGCTGGGACGAAGTGGTTTACCAGCCTGGTAACGTGGAAGTGATTACCTGGAAAAACGGCCGGGAATGGGCCCGGGAGAAGGTGCAGACCGCCGGCAAGGCCAGCCGCGTGGCCGCTTCCGTGGACTACGCCGGAGAGGAGCTTATCTACATCACGGCCGATGTGCTGGACCGCGCCGGGATCCTGGTGCCCGATGCCGATAACCTTCTTAGCTTCAGCGTTAAAGGACCGGCGGTGCTGGTAGCGACCGACGCTGGCGACCCCACCTCCCACGTGCCCTTCTACAGCGGGGAAATCCCGGCCTTCCACGGCAAGGCGTCGGCCATCCTGCGCCGGACGGGCCGGGGGGGCGTTACCGTCACTGTCAAATCCAAAAACCTGAAATCCGCAGCCGTAATCCTGTGAAACAGCAGCCCTGCTGCGCGCTTATTCCATACTGTCAGTGTTTAAGGGCAATTCGGGAGAGACCCTCCAGCAGGTAATAGTCGGCATAGGTTAGGGGAACGTCCACCTCGGTGCCCTGGGGGATGTTCCCCACGCTGTGTTTAAGCAGGAAGCCGCCGTTGGTGCCGGGCTCCGCCAGGTAGGCCGGGGAGGCCAGCGTACGGAGAATCTTCTCCGCCATGCGGAAGGCCGGGTCTTCCGCGGCGCCGCCCCGCAGCTCGTGCAGTTGAAGCAGCCCGCAGGCAATGACCGCCGCCGCCGAGGCATCCTTGTAATCGGCCTGGGAGAAGTCCCAGAAAGGGATTCCGTCTTCCGGAAGGTTCTCCAGCAGCCACTTTTCCAGGGCCGATGCCACCTGATAATAACGGCTGTCCGTCCCCTCGCCGCTGTAGCGGGCCATCATGGCAAAGCCATACAGCGCCCAGGCCTGGCCGCGGGCCCAGGCGGTAGAGTCGGCATAGCCCTGGACGGTCTGGCGGCCCAGTACCGTGCCGTCATCGGCATAATCCACCAGGTGGAAGCAGGTGCCGTTTGGGCGGAAATGGTTGCGGGCGGTGGCGTTGGCATGGGACTCCGCGATGGCGCGGTTGCCATAGGCCATCAGCAGCTCCAGATTCATCATATTGTCTATGATCACAGGGATGTTCCATTCCCCGAAGTCCCAGCTGCGGATGACCCCGGCCCCGGGACAGAAACGCGCTTCCAGCTGTTTGGCTCCCGCCTCCAGCACTTCCCGCCCTTCTCCGGTAAGCCGGTACATCTGGCCGTAACTACATAATAGCTGGAAGCCGATATCGTGGTCCGTGTGCCGGCCGATAAGCCCCTGGAGCGGCTTTGTGTGCTTGACAGCCAGCTGCTTCAGGGCCGGATCTCCGGTAAATTCATAGGTGAGCCAGAGGCTGCCGGGGTAGAAGCCGCTGCACCACCAGCCGATGTCGGAGGTGATAAGCTCCCCGTCCTGATAACTGCGCGGGCACTGCCCTTCCTGCAGCCCGGTGTCCAAAAGTGCCAGTTGCGTCCGGGCCAGGCCGAACACCCGGTCCGCCACGGCGCTCATGGATTCTTCCTGCCTCTGGCAGGCGCCGGGCAGGAGTACAAGCGCCAAAATGAACATCCATTTTTTCATACTTGCAAAGTTATCATTATCTTTGGAACGATGAAACATCTTGTTACGCTATTTCTTGCCCTGCTCCTTTTTATGCCGGCCCGCGCCCAGATGCCGGCGCATCCCCGCCTGCTGGAGCAGCCGCATCCCCTGGAGGCCGACGCCCCCTGGTATGCCCGCCGGGTAGACAGTACCATTGCCGCCTTTTCCCGGGAGGTTCTGGACCTGCCTCCCGTAGAACGGACGTTTACGGGGCGGCGCCTGCTGGGCGTGTCCCGGGAGGCGCTCAAGCGCATCTTCTGGCTTTCCTATACCTACCGGACGCGGGGCGGGGAGCAGTATGCCCGCCGGGCCATCGAGGAGATGCTCTCCGTGAGCCGTTTCACAGACTGGAACCCCTCCCATTTCCTGGATGTGGGAGAGATGACCATGGCCCTTGCCATCGGCTACGACTGGCTGTACGCCGAGATGCAGGCCGACGAGCGCCGCGCGGTTGCCGAAGCCATCTTGGAAAAAGGCCTCAGGCCCGCCCTGGAACCGGACAACGCCTGGTTCTATACCACGGAAATCAATTGGAACTCCGTCTGCAATGCCGGGATGGTGTACGGTGCCCTGGCGGTTTGGGAAGAAGATTCGGATTTTTGCGCCAGGATGCTGGAGAAGTCGTTGGAATCCAGCAAACTGGCCTTCAACGCCTATTCACCGGAAGGCGGTTTTCCGGAGGGATATAATTATTGGGGCTACGGCACCAGCTTCCAGATCATGCTGGAAGCCGCCGTGGCGCCTTTCGCCGAAGACCGGATACCGGAACGTTTCCTCCGTTCCGCCCGTTTCGTGCAGTTCATGTCGTCCCCGGGCGGCCGGTGCTTCAATTTCTCGGACAGCTACATAGACGCCCGTTTCCAGTATATGCAGGCCTGGATGGCCGCCCGGACGGGGGACCGTTCGCTGCTGTATCCGGAGCTGCGGCTGCTCTCGGGCGGGGCCCAGGCGGCCGAGGAACGGCTCCTGCCCATGTTCCTGCTGTATCTTCCCCCCGGGGCCGATGCCGACATCCCCCGGGAGCACGTTTACACCTGCGGAGGAACGACGCCCGTGTATATTTACAGGGAAGACTGGACATCGGCCGGGAGCGACTATCTGGGAATCAAGGGCGGCCTGTCCATGTCCAGCCATTCCCACATGGACCAGGGCTCCTTCTTTTTCGAGTCCGGTGGAGTGGCCTGGGCGACCGATCTGGGAATGCAGGACTATAACTCGCTGGAGTCTGTTGGCCTGGACCTCTGGGGCATGACCCAGGACAGCGAGCGCTGGGAGGTGTTCCGGATTGGCCCGTGGTCCCATAATATTGTCACGGTGAACGGAAACGCCCCCAAGGTGAACCACAAGGCCGATTTCTCGGAAATCTGGGCCGACGGGGCCCGCCGCGGCGCCGCCCTGGACCTCAGTGCCCTCTATGACGACGACCTTGCCTCCTGCACACGGGAAGTGTACCTGGAAGGGGGGACGCTGCACATAGTGGACGCCCTGGAAGCGGGCGAAGCGCCCTGCCGGGTGCGCTGGGCCATGTGCACGGAAGCATCGGCCCGGATAGAGGGAAGCGCCATTGTCCTGGAAGCGGACGGAAAAACGCGGGTGCTGCGCGCCCCGGAAGACCTGGAGCCGCACATCTGGCCCGTCAGCTATCCCGGTGAGCACCTGCACGCCTACGACGTCCCCAATCCCGGCAGGTCGATGGTAGGTTTCACCTGCACCCTGCAGCCCCTGGAACGGCGTCAGTTGCACTTGACCCTGTGAATAACTTTGTTAATTAAAATTTTTTTCTTATCTTTGCAGCCCATTTTGCGGGGACATAAGCCCTTCAAAGTGGGTTGTAACTTTAATTTATTTATTAACAAACATTTATGCCTACAATTCAACAACTTGTCCGTAAAGGACGCGAGCAGCTCGAAGTAAAGAGCAAGTCTCGTGCGTTGGATGCATGCCCTCAGAAGCGTGGCGTATGTCTGCGTGTGTACACCACTACGCCCAAAAAGCCGAACTCAGCTATGCGTAAGGTAGCCCGTGTCCGTCTTTCCAACGCCAAAGAGGTCAATGCCTACATCCCGGGCGAAGGCCACAACCTCCAGGAACACAGCATCGTGCTGGTGCGCGGAGGCCGTGTAAAGGACCTTCCGGGTGTTCGTTACCACATCCTTAGAGGAGCTTTGGATACCGCCGGTGTAGATGGAAGGACCCAGTCCCGTTCCCTCTACGGCGCAAAACGTCCCAAGAAATCTAAGAAGTAATTTTCATCACCTTTAATTCTTTATCAAAATGAGAAAAGCGAAGCCTAAAAAGAGGATTCTACTTCCTGATCCTAAGTTTCACGATGTGGAAGTTACCCGTTTCGTGAACAATCTTATGCTCCAGGGGAAGAAGAGTATCGCGTATTCAATCTTTTATGATGCCATCGACATGGTGGGCGAGAAGATGAAAGATTCTGACCAGGCTCCTCTCGATATTTGGAAGAAAGCACTTGAGAACGTGACTCCTCAGATCGAAGTGAAGAGCCGTCGTATCGGTGGTGCCAACTTCCAGGTGCCGACCGAGTTGCGTCCGGAACGGAAAGTCTCCGTGGCCATGAAGAACATGATCCAGTTCGCCCGCAAGCGTTCCGGTCACTCGATGGCAGAAAAACTTTGTGCAGAGATTGTGGCTGCCTACAACAACGAGGGCGGCGCATTCAAGCGCAAGGAAGACATGCACAGAATGGCAGAAGCCAACAAGGCCTTTGCACATTTCCGTTTCTAATCGCTGCATGCTAAATGGCAAAAAGAGATCTTAACTTTACACGCAATATCGGCATCATGGCCCACATCGATGCCGGTAAGACCACCACATCCGAGCGCATCCTCTATTATACCGGGAAAACCCACAAGATCGGGGAAGTCCACGAAGGTGCCGCCACCATGGACTGGATGGTTCAGGAGCAGGAGCGGGGTATCACCATCACTTCTGCCGCCACCACCGCCTTCTGGCACTACAATGGGCAAACCTACCAGATCAACCTGATCGACACTCCCGGCCACGTGGATTTCACGGTAGAGGTAGAGCGCAGCCTGCGCGTTTTGGATGGTACGGTGGCCACTTTCTGCGCGGTCGGCCGGGTACAGCCTCAGAGCGAGACTGTCTGGCGTCAGGCAGACAAGTACAGCGTGCCTAAGATCGCCTATGTGAACAAGATGGACCGAGTAGGGGCCGATTTCCTCGCCTGTGTGGAGGAAATCAAGACCAAACTCGGCGCCACCGCCGTTCCCGTGTGCCTCCCCATCGGCGCCGAAGACAAGTTCGAAGGCATCGTGGACCTTATCGACATGAAGGCCATCTACTACAACAGCTCGGAGGAGCTCGTCAACTACCATGAAGGCGAGATTCCCGCAGAGCTCAAGGGAGAGGCCGCCCGCTGGAGGGATATCCTCCTGGAGGCCGCCGCCGAATGCGATGAGACCCTGATGGAGAAGTACTTCGAGGATCCGGATTCCCTTACCAGGGAAGAGATTATCGCCGCCATCCGCAAGGGCTGCATCTCCATGCAGATTGTCCCTGCCTGCTGCGGTTCCTCTTTCAAGAACAAGGGGGTCCAGTTCCTGCTGGACGCCGTAATGCGGTATCTGCCTTCTCCGCTGGACAAGGGAGCCGTCAAGGGAACCAACCCCCGTACAGGGGCCGAAATCGAGCGCAAACCTTCGGCCGACGAACCCTTCTGCGCCCTGGTGTTCAAGATTGCCACAGACCCGTTCGTGGGCCGGCTGGCTTTCCTGAGGGCCTATTCCGGGCGTCTGGATGCCGGTTCCTACGTGTACAACACCCGTACCGGCAAGAAGGAGCGTGTGGCCCGCCTGTACCAGATGCACTCCAACCACCAGAATCCCATCGATTTCGTGGAGGCGGGAGACATCTGCGCGGCCGTGGGCTTCAAAGACCTCCGCACCGGAGACACGGTGTGCCTGGAGGAAAAGCCCATCACCCTGGAAACCATGGAGTTCCCGGATCCCGTCATCGGCATTGCCGTGGAACCCAAAACCCAGAAAGACCTGGACAAGCTGGGAATCGCCCTTGCCAAGCTGGCGGAGGAGGATCCCACCTTTACCGTGAAGTCGGACGTGGAAACCGGCCAGACCGTAATCAGCGGCATGGGCGAGCTCCATCTGGACATCATCGTAGACCGCTTGCGCCGGGAATTCGGGGTGGATATCAACCAGGGTGCACCGCAGGTCAACTACAAGGAAAGCATCACCGGCAGCTTCCAGCTCCGTGAGGTGTTCAAGAAGCAGACGGGTGGGCGCGGCAAGTTCGCAGACATCATCGTTAATATCTCTCCTGCCGACGAAGGCGTCACGGGTCTTCAGTTCATCAATTCGGTCAAGGGCGGTAACATCCCCAAGGAATTCATCCCCAGCATCGAGAAGGGCTTCTCCTCCGCGATGTCCAACGGCGTTTTGGCCGGTTACGAGGTGCCTTCCCTCAAGGTGGAAGTTATCGACGGCAGCTATCATCCGGTCGACTCCGACCAGCTCTCCTTCGAGCTGGCGGCCCGGATGGCCTTCCGTCACGCCTGTCCCAAGTGTCATCCGGTCCTCCTGGAGCCCATCATGAGCCTGGAGGTGGTTACTCCGGAAGACTACATGGGAGACATAGTGGGCGACCTGAACCGTCGCCGCGGCCAGATTGTGGCCATGGACTCCACCGCCAACGGAGCACGCATCGTCAAGGCCTTTGTTCCGCTCTCGGAACAGTTCGGTTACGTTACAGTGCTGCGCACCCTGTCTTCGGGCCGTGCCACCAGCACCATGACGTTCGACCACTACGCAGAGGTCCCGGCCAACCTGGCCAAGGACATCATCGAAAAGAGCGGCTACAGGGTAGTCTCCGACGACGAGTAAAAGTTTAGCAAAAGTTAAAAAGTAAGCAATATGAGCCAGAAAATCAGAATCAAGCTGAAATCCTTCGATCACATGCTGGTAGACAAGTCTGCCGCCAAGATCGTAGACACAGTGAAGGCGACGGGTGCAAAGGTTGTGGGTCCCATTCCTCTTCCTACCAACAAGAAGATCTTCACTGTGAACCGCTCCACCTTCGTGAACAAGAAGAGCCGCGAGCAGTTCGAACTGGACTCCTACGTCCGTCTTATCGACATCGACGAGTCCAACGCCAAAACCGTAGACGCCCTCATGAAGCTGGAGCTTCCTTCGGGTGTCGAGGTTGAGATCAAAGTCTGAGGCTAGTCCTCAGCTTTAAGGCCCCATAGCTCAGCGGTTAGAGCAGCGGACTCATAATCCGTGGGTCGCAGGTTCAAATCCTGCTGGGGCCACTGGAGACTGACCAAAAAGTCAAAATGACTTAGGTCAGTCTCTTTTTGTTGCAGGCAAACGCTCCCACCGTGGGGCCCCACTGTGTCCAATGTCCCCAACTCTGGGACATTGGGAGCAAAATCGTTTCCAAACGCGCCCAATGTCCCAGTTATTGGGACAGTAGGAGCACTTTGCCTCCGAAATGAAAAAGGAAGGCAACTCACTTTTCTTGGATCATACCTCGTAAGTACACCGAAACTTGGCACTTGCTGTGTTTTTTTGTATATTTGGAAAGATTATCATGTAGCTATAGAAAACCATATGGAAGAAAAGAAACAAGTATCGCTTCCGGAGAACGCACACCGGGAGATCAAGAAGGGCGAGCAGTACCAGCCCATTCTGGATCCCAATAAGCAATACGCCGAGGTGACGCCCTATTCGGTGACGATGGGCATCCTCATGGTCATCCTGTTTTCCGCGGCGGCGGCCTATCTGGGCCTGAAGGTGGGGCAGGTGTTCGAGGCGGCCATTCCCATCGCCATCATCGCCGTGGGGGTGACATCGGCCCTAAAAAAGAACGACGGACTAAGCCAGAACGTGATTATCCAGTCCATCGGAGGCTGCTCCGGGGCGGTTGTGGCAGGCGCCATCTTCACGTTGCCGGCCATTTACATCCTGGGCGTGGAGGTGAATTTCTGGCAGATGGTGCTGAGTTCGCTGCTGGGCGGCGTGCTGGGCATCCTGTTCCTTATTCCGTTCCGCAAGTACTTCGTGAAAGAGATGCACGGGAAGTATCCGTTCCCGGAGGCGACAGCCACTACCCAGGTGCTCATCAGTGGCGAGAGCGGCGGCTCCAGCGCCAAGACGCTGGTTACGGCCGGTCTCATCGGCGGTATCTACGATTTCCTGGTGGCCACCTTCGGCACCTGGGCAGAGACGGTTTCCACCACCGTGATGGGCTGGGGTGCAGCTGTGGCCGACAAAGCCAAGCTGGTCCTGAAGATGAACACCGGCGCCGCCGTGCTGGGCCTTGGGTATATCATCGGCCTTAAATATTCCTTCATCATCTGCTGCGGCTCCCTGCTGGTATGGCTGGTGATTATCCCGCTGATGAACCTCATCTGGGGGGCCGATGTAATCGACCTCATGCACACCGGGGTAACCACGGCTATCGGCGACATGGCCCCCGAGCAAATCTTCAAGGACTATGCCCGGCATATCGGCATCGGCGGCATCGCCACGGCCGGTATCATCGGCATTGTGAAGAGTTTCGGGGTTATCAAGAGCGCTGCGGGTTTGGCGGTGAACGAGTTCAGGCGCAAGCCCGGCACGCTGGACGAGAAGGCGCTCCGCACCGACGAAGACCTGCCCATGAAGACCATCGTCTTCGGCGTTGTCATAGCCCTTCTGGCCATCTTCGCATTCTTCGCATTCGGCGGGGTGGTGAACAATGTTTGGCAGGCCCTGGTGGGTCTGGTGATTGTGGCTGTGGTGGCGTTCCTCTTCACTACCGTGGCCGCCAACGCCATCGCCATCGTGGGATCCAACCCCGTGAGCGGCATGACGCTCATGACCCTCATCATCGCCTCTCTCATCCTGGTGGCCGTGGGGCTCAAAGGCAATGCCGGAATGGCCGCCGCGCTCATCATCGGCGGTGTAGTATGTACCGCCCTCTCGGTGGCCGGCAGCTTTATCACAGACCTCAAGATTGGCTACTGGATTGGTTCTACGCCCAAGAAGCAGGAAGGCTGGAAATTCCTGGGCGTGGCGGTCAGCGCCGTTACGGTGTGCGGCGTGATGCTGGTGCTTAACAAAACTTACGGATTCACCGGCGACAACGCCCTGGTAGCACCCCAGGCCAACGCTATGGCTGCCGTAATCCAGCCCATGTTCTCCGGCGGCGGCGCGCCCTGGCTGCTGTATGGCATCGGCGCCGCCATCGCCCTCATCCTCAATTTCTGCAAAGTGCCGGCCCTGCCGTTTGCCCTGGGTATGTTCATTCCCATCGACCTCAACCTCCCGCTGCTGGTGGGAGGCGCCATCTCCTGGTATGTGAGCACCCGCAGCAAGGATGCGGCCGTGAACAGCGCCCGCATGGAGAAAGGTACGCTCATCGCTTCCGGCTTCATCGCCGGCGGCGCCCTCATGGGCGTAGTGAGCGCCATCCTCAAGTTTGCCAATGTAGACCTCTACCTCACGCAGTGGAACGCCTCCTACGGGGAGGCTTTGGCCATCGTGCCCTTCCTCGCCATCATCGGCTATATGATTTATGCTTCTATGAAAACCGATTCCCGGTCGTAGCCGGGAATGACATAAAGTTATTGTCATGGAAAAGATATTAGACAGATTTTTGCGCTACGTGTCGGTGGACACGCAGAGTAACGAAGAAAGTGAAACCCAGCCCTCGGCCGCCAAGGAGTGGAACCTCCTGAAAATGCTGCGGGACGAGCTCCAGGCACTGGGCGTGGATGTTACCCTGGACGAATACGGCTACGTGATGGCCTCCATCCCTTCCAACATCGGCAAGGAAGTGCCCGCCGTGGGCTTCATCGCCCATGTAGATACGGCGCCGGACGCCAGCGGGGCCGATGTAAAGCCGCAGATCATCCCCAATTACGACGGGGGCGCCATCGATCTCAAGGGCGTTCCCGGCCTGCAGCTGAAGCCGGAGGAATTCCCGGAAATGCTTCATTATGTGGGCCAAACACTCATCACCACAGACGGAACCACCCTCCTCGGAGCCGACGACAAGGCCGGCGTGGCGGAAATCATGAACGCCGTCCAGTACATGGTGGAACATCCGGAGTTCAAGCACGGACCGGTGAAGATTGGCTTCACCCCCGACGAGGAAATTGGCCGGGGCGTGGTGAAGTTCGACGTAAAGCGCTTCGGGGCCGATTTCGGCTACACCATGGACGGCGGGGAAATTGGCGAGCTGGAGTTTGAGAACTTCAACGCCGCCAGCGCCAAAATCCATGTCCAGGGCCGCAACGTGCACCCCGGCAGCGCCAAGGGAAAGATGAAAAACGCCATCCTTATCGGCCAGGAATTCAACGGCCTGCTTCCCGTGGACCAACGCCCGGAATTCACGGAGGGCTACGAGGGCTTCTTCCATCTCATTTCCTTCAAGGGAACGGTGGAGAATGCCGATTTTGGCTACATCATCCGGGATCACGACCGCGCCAAGTTCGAGGCCAAGAAGGTCCTCATCGCCCAGGTGGCCGATTTCATCAACACCAAGTACGGCGAAGGCACGGTTTCGCTGGAAGTGAAAGACCAGTACTACAACATGCGCGAGCAGGTGGAACCGCACTACCACATCATCGAGAAGGCGGTGAAGGCCATGGAGATGGCCGGCATCAAGGCCAAGATCCAGCCCATCCGCGGCGGTACCGACGGCGCCAACCTCTCGTTCAAGGGCCTGCCCTGCCCCAACATCTTCGCCGGCGGCCTCAACTTCCACGGAAAGATGGAGTTCGTGCCCCTGGAGAGCATCGAAAAAGCCTCCGAGGTTATCTTGAACCTGGTTACGCTCTTCGCCGCCGGTTAGCCGGCCAGAAGCGCCTGGAAACGTTTGCGAATCTGCGGCAGGCACAGGTTTCCTATGGAACCTTCGTGGCTGTGCCGCAGATTTCCGTTGTAATGGAAGGTGCCGTCTTGAACGGCCTTTCCCACCTGACGGTACGCTTCCCGGAAGGGAATCCCTTCAGAGACCAGGCGGTTGACTTCCTCCACGCAAAAAGCCTGCTCGTACAGCGGCAGGGACATCAGGTCGGTGGTAACCCGGACTCCCGGAAGGGCTATGGCGAGGATGTCCAGGCAGGAATCCATCCGGTCAAAGAGCGGCAGGTACACTTCTTTCAGAAGCTGCATGTCGCGGAAATAGCCGGAGGGCAGGTTGCCCGTGATGAGGCGGATGTCGTTGGGGATGCCCTGCATCCGGTTGCAATGGGCCCGCACCAGTTCAAATACATCCGGGTTTTTCTTCTGCGGCATAATGCTGGAGCCGGTGGTGAAAGCGTCCGGCAACTTAAGAAAGCCGAAGTTCTGACTGGAAAACAGGCAGCAGTCCGAGGCGAACCGGCTTAGCGTCGCGGCCAGGGAGGCATACGCATTGGCTACGGCCAGTTCCGTTCGCCCGCGTCCCATCTGTGCGTAAATAGAGTTGTACGCGAGGTCCTTAAACCCCAGCAATTCTGTTGTGCGGCCGCGGTTCAGGGGGGCCGATGAGCCGTATCCCGCGGCAGACCCCAGCGGGTTGCGCCCGTTGATTTCCCCGGCGGCCTTCAACAGGCACACATCATCGCATAGGCATTCCGCATAAGCCCCCAGCCAAAGGCCGAAACTGGACGGCATGGCCACCTGAAGATGGGTATAGCCCGGCATCAGCACGTCTTTGAGTTCATCGGCCCGGGACAGGAAGAGGTCGAAGAGCTTCTGTACCTTCTCCAGGGTCCCGGAGAGGCGGGCGCGGGTAAAGAGTTTGATGTCCAGAGCCACCTGGTCGTTCCGGGAGCGGCCGGTGTGCACCTTTTTCCCCAGCGGCCCCAGTCGCTCTTCCACTTCGGAATGCACGTCTTCTCCGTGAATGATAAAACGCCCTTCCAGGGCTTCCTGACGCAGTTTTTCCAGTTTGGGTAGGAGCGCCTCCAGGTCTTCTTTGGAAAGGAGTCCCACCTCCGAGAGCATCTGGATATGGGCCATGGTGCCCTCGATGTCGTAGGGGGCTAGCAGAAGGTCCAGCTCGCGGTCCCGCCCTACGGTGAAAGCGTCGATGCGGGGATCGTTGTCAAATCCTTTATCCCAGATTTTCATAGGCTTGCCATAATTTCAAATAAAGGGGAACCGCCTCCTCTATTTCCCGGACCAGGATAAATTCATCGGCCGAATGGGACCGGGACGAATCCCCGGGGCCTATTTTAACGGTAGGGAAGCGGCAGAGGGCCTGGTTGGAGAGGGCGGGCGAATCAAAACAGGGAACGCCCAGTTCCCGGGCTGCCTTCACCAAAGGATGCGAAGGGGCGATGGCGCTTCCGTGGAGACGGGTGGACCGGGGCGTTACCCGGCAGCCCACATGTTCCTGGATTTGGGCCAGGACGGCGGTGTTGTCACGGACAGTGCGTACATCTACCACAAAGCGGCAGCTGTCGGGAATCACGTTGTGCTGCGTTCCGGCTTCAATCTGGGTTACCTGCATCCCTTGCTCCCGGAACCAGGCGATATCCCCCAGTGCTTCGTAAATGGCGTTGACGCCGTTGCCCCGGGCGGCGTGACCGGCTACGCCCCTGCTCTCACAGTCCAAAACCAGAAGGCCTCTTTCGCTCGCGGCCAGCTGCATTCCGGTGGGTTCTCCGATGATGCCGCAGAGAAAGGGCCCGGCATCGGCCTCCATCAGGGGCAGGGCCTGCTCAAGACCGCTACGGCCGCTTACCTCTTCCTCGGCCGACAGGGAGAGCACGAGGGTGTGTTTTTGCGGCTGGGCCTGGAGGAAAAAGTGGAGGAGCGCTACCAGGGAGCCCCCGTCGTCTACGGCTCCGAGTCCATAGAGCTTCCCGTTTTCCAGAGAGGGTTCGAACGGGTTCCGTACCCAGCCGGGAACGGGTTTTACGGTATCCATGTGGGCGTCTGCCAGCACGGCCGGTCCGCTGCCTTTCAGGCACCAGAGGTTGTTCCCGCTGCGCATCGGAGACAGGCCTTGCTCTCGCAGCCACTCTTCCAGGAAATCGGCCACGGCGCCTTCTTTCCGGCTCGGGGAAGGAATGGAAATGAGTTGTTTGAGGAGGGAAATCATAGCGCTTCTTCGGGATGACGTCCATAATAGACCCTCAGTGGGGTCTCCAGCATTTTGATAAAGCCCTTGGCCTCTTCGGCCGTCCATCCCTTTTGGCCTTCCCCGTATTCTCCCAGGGGGGATTTCACAAGGTCATTGGGCGTGTCCACCCCCGTGCACTCGAACCATTTTGGGCCTACGGTGAGGAAGACGGTGCCGCTCACGTTGCGCTGGCTGCTTTCCAGATAGGCCTCGATGTCCCGCATCACGGGTTCCAGATACTGGCTTTCGTGGAGGAACATGCCGTACCAGTTGCCCAGCTGCTCTTTCCAGTACTGCTGCCACTTGCTCAGGGTGAATTTCTCCAGATACTTGTGGGCGGCGAGGATAAGCATGGGAGCAGCGGCTTCGAATCCTACCCGGCCTTTGATGCCGATGATGGTGTCTCCCACATGGTTGTCCCGGCCCAGGGCATAGCCTTCCACGGCCTTTTCCAGAGCCAGGATGGCCGATACGGGGGACATCTGTTTTCCGTTGACGGCGCAAATCTCTCCTTTGTCAAAGCCGATGGAAATAGTCTCCGTCGTGTTTTTTGTGAGGGGTTTCAAGAAAGCCTCTTCTGGCAGTCCCAGATCGCTGCACAGGATTTCTCCCCCGCAGATGGAGGTGCCCCAAAGGCCCACATTGTAGGAGTACTTGAGACGGGCGAAATCGGCCTTATAACCGTTTGCGTTGAGGTATTCCACCTCTTCTTTCCGGGAGAGGCCGCGGTCTCGGGTGAGGGTGATGATTTCCATTTCGGGGCAGAGTATGCCAAAGGTCATGTCAAAACGCACCTGGTCGTTCCCGGCGCCGGTGCTTCCGTGGGCAATGGCGCTGGCCCCGATCTGTTTGGCATAGCGGGCGATGGCGGTGGCCTGGAAAAGCCGTTCGCTGGAGACGGAAATGGGGTAGGTCCCGTTCCGGAGCACATTGCCATACACCATGTAGCGGATGCTCCGGAGATAGTACTCCTCCTTGACATCCAACGTAACATAGGAGGCGGCGCCCAGCCGGAGGGCGTTTTCCCGGTTGGCCGCCAGCTGCGCGGGAGAAAAACCTCCCGTGTCGGCACAGGCGGCATGTACCTCATAGCCCAGCTCCCGGGCCAGGTACATTACAGTATAGGACGTGTCAAGTCCACCAGAGAAAGCGACGACGACTTTTTTGTTTTCCATACCTTTTCTTTTGGAGCGGGGTCAAAGAGCATTCCGGTGCAGAGGCAGTTTTTGTTGCCGCTGCGCTGAAGCACATCATAATACTGACAGGTTTCGCAGCCTTTCCAGAACTCTTCGTCGGCCGTGAGTTCGGTGAATGTGACCGGGACAAAGCCCAGCGAGGAGTTGATTCGCATGACCGCCAGCGAGGTGGTGAGTCCGAACATTTTGGCCGTGGGGAATTTTCTCCGGGCCAGGTGGAAGGCTTCTTTCTTGATGGCGGTGGCGAGCCCGTGGCTACGGTACTGTGGACAGACGATGAGGCCGGAGGTGGCCACATACCGTTCGTGTTCCCACGATTCGATGTAGCAGAAGCCGGCAAAAGCCTCCCTGTAAAGCGCGATAACTGCTTTTCCTTCTTCTATTTTACTCCGGATATAGTCCGGGCTGCGTTTGGCCAAACCGGTTCCTTTGGCATGGGAGGCTTCCTCCAGGGCTTGGACCACTGCATTCACGTAGGGGAGATGTTCTAAGGTAGCGGTGCAGATGGTGAAAGGTTTCATTTTATATACAATATTCTATAATGTTGGGGATTATCGTTTTCAGGTGACCCAAAGTGTCTTCCGGCGAGAACCCCTGGCGGAGAACGAGAAGAATGGTATCATCTCCGGCCAGGGTGCCCAAGATGGATGCACAGGGCCGATGATCTATCCTTGCCGCAACGGCCGGGGCAAAGCCGGGATGGGTTTTTATCACCGCCATCTGACCGGAGAATTCCAGGCTGATAATGCTGGCGGATTCGGTCCCGGTCAGAAAACGGGTGCCGGGCTGCGGAAGGCGGTAGCCCTCCCCGGGCACTTTCATTATGTGAAGGGCTTTCAGGTCCCGGGAAAGGGTGGCCTGGGTGGTCTCGATGCCCTGTTTCCGGAGCTTCTCCTGCAGCTCTTCCTGGCTGTATACGGTCTCTTGGCTGATAATTTGGATAAGGGCCTTGTGTCGGGTCTGTTGATTCTGCATAATTAAGAATAATTATTTGAAATTTGTGTAAATATATACATTATTTATGAATCGCCGTACGGGGGTTGCAAAAAAAAATCAAAAAAATTCAAAAAAATTTGGCGGGTGAAAAAAAATGGCTACCTTTGCAGTCCCGTTTGAAACGGGAACGTTCATTGACAATACTGAGAGAATAGATAAAGAGGTAAAGCAAAAGATAGAGTTAGTCTGATAAAGAAGTTATCTAAACGGAAATTTCGGACTACAATTTCAATAGGCAAGAGCAAAAA